>Ga0182024_10016285_pt1 | contig 14121 bp, 10 predicted proteins | sample P32metaG_FD_120480 | JGI IMG/M metagenome (GOLD analysis project Ga0182024, IMG submission 120480) | Permafrost microbial communities from Stordalen Mire, Sweden - P3-2 metaG (Illumina Assembly) | ecosystem: Environmental > Terrestrial > Soil > Wetlands > Permafrost | place: Sweden: Stordalen... | reverse complement strand
GTGATGCAGACGATCAAGGGCACTTCGGCGTCGATTGCTTCCAGGATGGCGTCGGCGGCAAAAGGCGGCGGCACATAGATGGCCGAGGCATCGGCGCCCACGGTTTCTTTCGCTTCGCGCACCGTGTCGAACACGGGAAGGCCCAGATGGATGGTGCCGCCTTTGCCCGGCGTGGTGCCGCCCACCATCTTGGTGCCGTATTGGATGGCCTGCTGGGAATGGAAAGTGCCTTGGTTGCCGGTGAAGCCCTGACAGATGACCTTGGTGTTCTTGTCGACCAGAATGGACATTATTTCGAACCCTTGACGGCCTTGACGACCTTTTCGGCGGCATCGGCAAGATCATTGGCGGAAGTGATGGCAAGGCCCGATTTGGCCAGGATTTCCTTGCCCAATTCGACATTGGTGCCTTCCAGCCGCACCACCAGGGGCACTTTGAGCGCGATTTCCTTGGCGGCGGCGACAATGCCTTCGGCGATGATGTCGCATTTCATGATGCCGCCGAAGATATTGACCAGGATTCCCTTCACGTTGGGATCGCTGACGATGATCTTGAACGCGGCGGTGACTTTCTCTTTCGACGCGCCGCCGCCCACATCCAGGAAGTTGGCGGGCTCGCTGCCGTAAAGCTTGATGATGTCCATGGTGGCCATGGCCAGGCCCGCGCCATTCACCATGCAGCCGATTTCACCGTCGAGCTTCACATAGGAGAGATCGTATTTGGAGGCTTCCACCTCCATGGGGTCTTCCTCGTCCAGGTCGCGCAGCGCCAGGATATCCTGGTGGCGGTAAAGCGCGTTGTCGTCGAAATTGATCTTGGCGTCGAGGCAGATGACCTGGCCCGTCTTGGTGATCACCAAAGGATTGATTTCCAGCAGGCTCATATCCTTGGCGATGAAGGCGTCATAGAGGCTCTTCACCACCTGGCCCAGCTGCTTGGCGGTATCGCCCTTGAGCTTGAGGGCCGTGGCGATCTCATTGCCCACATAGGGCGAATAGCCGGCGGCGGGTTCGATCTGGAAGGTTTTGATCTTGTCCGGCGTCTTGTGCGCCACGTCCTCGATGTCCATGCCGCCTTCGGTGGAGGCGATGAAAGCGACGCGGCTGGTGGAGCGGTCCACCAGGGCCGAGAGATAAAGCTCCCGATCGATCGCCGAGCCATCCTCGATATAGAGCCGCTTGACCACCCGGCCGTGCGGGCCGGTCTGGTGGGTGACCAAGGTCATGCCCAGCATGCGCTCGGCCTCTTTCCGCACATCCTCGATGGATTTGACCACCTTGACGCCGCCGCCTTTGCCCCGGCCGCCGGCATGGATCTGCGCTTTCACCACCCAGACCGGGCCGGGCAGGCTTTCCGCCGCCTTGACCGCTTCTTCCACCGTGAAAGCGGGCTTGCCGTTGGGCACAGGCGCGCCAAAGCCGCGCAGGACATCCTTGGCCTGATATTCGTGAATGTTCATGGAGTTTTCCGGGGCGGGAGGCTCGAAATTGCGCCGCACAATAGCAGCCGAAACTCATGGCGCAAGGCGCGCCTTGGTGCCGCATCCAATGATGATCAGGAGCGCCAGAATCGCAAAGGGCGCCACCAGCACATGGCTCGCCGCGGCCAGGTTTCGCACCGCGAACGGCACCAGCCAAAGGAATGTGAGCAGCGACAATTCGTAAGGGTGAAAGCCGCGCGTCTTTCCTTCCGCCGCCACGAGCGCCAAGGCCGGCGCCAGGAGCATCAGGTCATAGTCCAGGGCATAAGGGGTGGCGAGCAGGGTGGCGAGGCACAGGACCGCGCCGCGGACGCCAAAGGACAAGCGCCGCCGCCAGGCCCATACGACGATCAAGGCGCAAAACATGAAAGCCGCGCCTTGCAGGGCGTAAGCCAAGGCGATGGAACCGCCCAGAAGCCGCACCTGGGCGAAGACGGTCTGGATTTTCTCAAAGCCGGTGGCGCCGTGTTCCAGAATCGCGGCGCGGGTGAAAGAAGCGCCCGCCAGGAACGCGGTCCAGACATCGGTGCCGAACAGCAGCGTCACCGCCAGCGCCAGAACCACAAGCGTGGCCGCCGCGGCGGTGAAGCTGCGCCAGTAACCGCCCGCCGCCAAGGCCAAGGGAATCATCACCCCGAATTGCGGTTTGTACGCCAGAAGGCCGAACAACAATCCGGCCAGCAATGGCCGCGCGTTCAGGTTGGCGAGACCGCCCGCGAAAAGCGCCACGGTGAGAAAGCCGTTATGCCCATGGGTGAGGTTGACGAAGACAGCAGTGAAGCCCAGCGCCAAGGGCAGCCAGAGCCTGTCATCCGCCCACTCCGGCATGGCGCTTTTCTTGATCAGCGCTTTCAGCGCCCAGAGATAAAGGATGAGCGTGGAAAACTGCCAGACGATCAGCGCGGCGCGATAGGGGAGCAAAGCCAGGGGCGCCGCCACCAGCAGAAAGAAAGGCGGATAGTGCCAGCCATAAAGCGGCGTGGCGGGACCGAACAGGGCTTGCTCGGCTCGCCATTGCTGCTTGATGTCGAAAATGGTTGCCGCATGGCCTCGCAAGGCGGCGACACCGGCGGCATAGATGTTGGAAAAATCGGTGCCCAGCGGCCGGCCGGCATAGTCGTTAGGACCATGCGCGGTGACGGCGAGAAAGACGATCGCGGCGGCGAAGGCCGCCATCAGCATCATCGGATAGACACGCAACATCCGCCCCGTGAGAAAGCGGCCGTCGCGCAGTGCGGGAACGATTGCGGTCATGGCCGCATGATCGCCCGGGCCGTTTTAACGAAGGCTTGCCGATCTGGCACAGTCTCAGACCTGTGCCGCGATGGGATGGCGGCCTTCAGCGCCCCGCCCCGCGCTCAGGGGCCCATGATTTGCGCCATTTCTCGGCGGCTCCGGGCTTGGCACGGCTTCTGCTCTCTCTTCAATTGCAAGGCGCGTCCTGTTCCGTTCCGGATCAGGGCGTCCTTCGGGACATGACGCGATGAAGCACAGGAATTCACATCTTCTGGTGGGCTATTGGAGCCGCACCCGGCGCGGGCGCGACGTGCCGGATCAGACCGATATCGATCCGCGCGCCATCAAGCGTCTTTTGTCCTATGCCTTCATCCTGGAGTGCGAAAATGCCGCCCGTCCCGCCTATCGCCTGGCCGGCACGGCCTTGTGCGAGCGGTTCGGCTTTGAATTGAAGGGCAGTTCTTTTCTCTCCCATTGGGAGGGACAATCGGCGATGGCGCTGCCGGGATTGTTGAAACAGTCGCTCAAGCTGAAAAAACCCCTCTGTCTTTCTTCCGTCGCCACCACCTCCGGTCATGAGACCGTCGAACTGGAGACGATTCTCGCGCCGGTGAGCTTCAATGGCGGCGAGCCCAGGCGCTTCTTCGGTCTGGTGCAGCTTCTTTCCGATCCGGCGCCGCTGCTGGGCCGCGCCATCGCCTATGAAAGGCTGATCGCCTCAAAACTCGTTCATGAGGATGAATCGGATTACGACCAGCCCGATCTTCCGCCGCCGCCCACCCGGATCGTCCTCAAGTCTCATCCCAAGGCGCCCTATCTGGGCCTGGTGATCAGCCAGGACCATCCCAATCTCTCCAGCTTCGAACCGGGCGATCTGCTCGAGAAGATGTTCGATTGCTTCCGCCGCGCGGCCAATGCGAACAGTCTGCCGCGCTTCGGCCTCTGAGCGCCAAAGCGAAAATTCTCAGGGCTGAGGCGTGGAGGGTTGCCGGTTGGGATCCTGGCTCTCGGCCTTGGGATCCTGGCCCACCGGATTGTCCACCGGATCGTTCTGCATGATGTCGCGGCGGACCGCCAGATCGCGCTGCTGCTGCTGGAGGTAAGGCACCTCATAGCGTTCGATCTTGGTGCGATAATCCTCGAAGGTTTTTTCATCTTCCGGCGAGCGCTTGTCGCAGCGGGCGGCGGGCAAATGCGCCTGCTCCTGGCACCACATGTCGAAATTCATGGTCTTGACGTCGTAATTCTGGCCGGTCTGGGCCGAGGCGCCGGACGCCACAAGCAGGGTGAGAGAAAAGAGCGCGCTCAGCCGGATCATCGCTTTCATAACGCCAAGCTTATGCTCCTGGGTGCATTTTCATAGCTCGGACTTCTCATGCCTCCTATCTCTCTTCATGAGAGGCAATTAAGTCACGGCCGGTGTCCTCAGTTTTCTTGAAGCTTGGTCGTGACCATCCTCCCCTTCAGCGCGAAGCGCTTGGAAGGGGAGGTGCCCATAGCACGCCCTCGGGCGTGCGAAGGGCGGAGGGGTTACGGTATAAGCGTGATCACACTTCTGCGATTTCTTGCTTCCTTGACGCCGTCGGGAGTAGGCACCGCCAGATCGCTCTTTCCCACGCCCGATGCCTGGATGGCCGCGCGGCGCGCGCCCATGTCCACCAAAGCCTCGACCACCACATTGGCGCGTCTCACCGACAGGCGCTGATTATAAGCCGCCGTGCCGGAGGTGTCGGTATGGCCCACCACGGTGATGCGCGACTGGCCGCCGGCGCGCGCGGTGTTGATCGCATTGGTGATCACCGCGAGATCTTCCGCCGTCAGGGTCCAGGAATCGAAATCGAAATAGGCTGTGTAGTCTGGCGATGGCGCGGACACAGGCGCGGCGATGGGCGCGCTGGTCACTGGCGCGGGCGGAGGCGGCGGCGCCGGACGCGAGGCATTTTCCAGCGCCAGCAAGGAATTGCTCAGCGCGCTGCGGCAATCCTGGGCCTGAGCGGAAAGATTGGCCGCGCCGCTGTCCACCATCCAGCAATCATAATCGGCCTGGGCACGGGCCGCTTGATCGGGGAACTGGTCCTTGCCACGTGCCACGCCCGCCATCAGTCTCGCCCTCAGTCCCTGGGCCGTCGCATCGGCCGGCGCGGGTTCAGGCGCGGGCTCGTTGCCGCGGGCGGCCTGGTTGGCCTTGCCCCGGAAAACTTCGGCCGCCGCGTCGGCGGGATTGTCGGAACCGCCGCTGAACATGCCAAACAGATCGCTGAAGAAACCGGTGTCCTGGGCTTGCGGCGCCGGCGCGGACGATGCCTGAGCGGCGAGATCGGTATAGTTCTTGAACAAGGCCTGACTGAAAGGAGAACCCGAGGCGGTCACTTCTTCGTCGCCGGCGCAGCCCGCGAGCGCGAGTCCCACGCACAAAAGAGACAAATTCACCAAGCGGCGCGATGAAAGACCGCGAAAATGGATGAAAAACATGGATGACCCCAGTGACGCCCGCGGAAGACGTATAACGTGCCCGATGGATTTCGTTAAGCGGGCGAGGCGCCAAAAAGCCCCGACCGTTAGGAAGCATTGGGCTTTGGTAACCCTCTATTGAGGCCAAGGCCTTACAAAGGGTGGGTGATCCACTTCGAGGACCGGCCTGTCGGGGCCCGGCGGCAATGAGCGAAGGCGAGCCCACCCGCAAGACACGTGCCGAGCGCAGGCGTTTCCGCCGCGTGCGCCTGGATCTGCCGGGCCGGCTGTTTATGCCCGCCGACAGCGAGGAAGCGCGCTGCCATGTCGCCGATCTTTCGCCTGGGGGCGCCACGCTGCTCTGCGAGGTTTCGCCCGCCGCCGGCAGCCAAGTGGTGCTCTATGTGGACGGCTTCGGCCGTTTCGAGGGTCAGGTGGCCCGGCGTGACGCCAAGGGATTTGGCGTGCGCTTTACCTGCACGGCGCTCAAGCGCGAACGCATCGCCGAGCAGCTCACGCTTTTCCTCAACAACAATCTGGTGGAGGCAGGCGTGCTTCGCCAGAAACGCGCCAACCACAAGGCATTCGCCAAATTCACCCGCGCCGACGGCCAGATCGTGAATTGCGAGATCATGGATATTTCGGCGGGCGGCGTGTCGCTCAACACCGATCTCCGTCCCGCCTTGGGCGAGTTCGTGTTGATCGCGCAAATGGCGGGCCGCGTCATCCGCCATCACGACAAGGGCATCGATATCGAATTTGTGGGGCAGGCGGGAGCAGAAGCGCCACCCAAATTGAATCTTGTGCGTTAGGTTCTTTTCTTACTCGGTTCCCCGCCTGCTTTTTTCTTTTTGACCCCCATCTGTCTCTTTCGCGCAAGCGCTCAGGGACATCTTCCCCCGCCAATGGCTTTGCCATGCGGGGGAAGAAAGCTACGGCCAAGACGCCTGAGTGTTCTCGAAACTAGGCCGTGCCCCTTCTCCCCGCGCAGGCGAAGCATGCTGGCGGGGGAGGTGCCCGTAGCACGCCCTCGTGCGAAGGGCGGAGGGGGCAACAAAGAGCAGCGAGCCCTCTCAAATATCAGCCAGTTTGTGAATCTGGCTATTGGCGAGCGTCAGCTTGGCGATGGAAAGATCGCCCGTGGTCTCCAGCGCCGCGAGGAAGCTCTTGGTGCGATCCAGCGCCTCGGCTTGCGACGCGGCCCAGGCTTTCAGCGCGGCCAACGCATCCTCAGGGGTTGCCGCGCCGGGCAGCCTGGCCAGCAGGCTTTGCGACAAAGCGCGCTGGGCGGCAAAGAGATCGTCCACCAGCCTGCGGATGGCAAGGCGGTCCCAATGTTCGGACGCGGTGATGCGCGCCGCCAGCAGCCGCAGCCGATCGAGGCCCAATTGGGCGCCCACGCCGAAATAAAGCGCCGCCACCGCCGCGATGTCATGAGATGTGGCCCGCGCCAGCTGTGCGATCTCGGGCGCCACGCCCAGAAGCGGCAGAAGCGCGATGTCGCGCATCAGGACATCCGGCACGCCGGGCGCGGTGAAACGCGCCGCGCGCGCATCCACTTCCTGCGCCTGTTCGGGCGAAATGTACTGCTTATGCCCCGCGCGCAAGGCATCGGTTCCGGCGCGGTAGAGCGCGATCGACGCCGCCAGATCATCCTTGGCCGAGACATGGCTCAGGAACCACAGCCCCAGGCGGCGCAGGATCTCGGCGATTTCGGTATAGAGCCTGGTCTGCATCTGCGCCTCGATTTTGCCGTCCAAGGCATCGATGCGGCGCTTCAGGGCTTGAAGGCCGAAAGCGCCTTCCGCCACGGTGAAAGCGCGCGCCACTTCGGCTCCGCTCGCGCCCGACATTTCCTTCATGCGGGCGACGAAGACCGGTCCCGCCAGATTGACGATGCGATTGGCGAGCGAAGTGGAAATGATTTCGCGCTTGAGGCGATGCTGGGGAAGTTCGGCGGCAAAATTCCTGGCCGCTTGCTCAGGGAAATAAGCCGCCAAGGTCGAGGCGAAGGCGGGGTCGTCGGGAAGCGCGCTCTCCAATATCTCCGCGTCGAGATCGAGCTTGGCGTAGGCCATCAGGACCGCCAGCTCCGGCCGGGTGAAGCCTTTCTTGTCATTCTCCAGCTTCTGGATGTCGGCGTCGCTGGGCAGGAATTCGACCGCACGGTCGAGCTTGCCTTTGGCTTCCAGCGCGCGGATGAAGCGCGCGCCGGCATCGATGTCGCGCGGCGCGGCCGCTTCGGCTACCGACAGCGCCAGGGTCTGGTCGTAATTGTCGGCCAGGACCAGGCTGGCGATCTCATCCGTCATGCCGGCCAGGAGCGTGTCGCGTTTGGGCCCGTCGATCTCGCCCCGGCGATAGGGACCGGACAGCAGGATCTTCAGATTCACTTCGTGATCCGACGTGTCCACGCCGGCGGAATTGTCCACCGCGTCGGTGTCGATGCGCCCGCCGGCGCGGGCATATTCCACCCGGCCAAGCTGGGTGACGCCCAGATTGGCGCCTTCGCCGATCACCTTGGCGCCCACCTCGGTGCCGTTGATGCGCACCGCGTCATTGGCGCGGTCGCCCGCTTCGAGATTGGATTGGGAATTGGATTTGATGAAGGTGCCGATGCCGCCGAACCACAGAAGGTCCACTTTGGCTTTCAGCAGCGCCTTGATCAGCGCCTGGGGCGAGAGTTTGGCGTCTTTGCTGCCAATCAGGCTTTGCATCTCCTTGGTGAGGGCGATTTCCTTCAGGCTGCGGGCGAAGATGCCGCCGCCGGGGCCGAGCAGCTCGCGGTTGTAATCGTCCCAACTGGAGCGCGGCAGATCGAACATTCGCTTGCGCTCGGCAAAGCTTTTGGCGGTGTCGGGATTGGGATCGAGGAAGATGTGGCGATGGTCGAATGCCGCCACCAGCTTGATGTGCTCCGACAACAGCATGCCGTTGCCGAACACGTCGCCGGACATGTCGCCCACGCCCACCACGGTGAAATCCTCGCTCTGGATGTCGCGGCCCATCTCGCGGAAATGGCGCTTGACCGCTTCCCAGGCGCCGCGCGCGGTGATGCCCATCTTCTTATGGTCATAGCCATGGCTGCCGCCGCTGGCGAAGGCGTCACCCAGCCAAAAGCCGCGCCCCTCGGCGATGCCGTTGGCGATGTCGGAGAAGGTCGCCGTGCCCTTGTCGGCGGCGACCACCAGATAGGGATCGTCCTCGTCATGGCGCACGACCTGGGGCGGCGGCACCACCTGGCCGTCGGGCTTGAGATTGTCGGTGACGTCGAGCAACGCGTTGATCAGCATCTTGTAGGCGGCCACGCCCACGCTCATGAACTGATCGCGGGTGGGATTTGGCGGCATGGTCTTGGGATAAAAGCCGCCCTTGGCGCCCACCGGCACGATCACCGCATTCTTCACCTGCTGCGCCTTGACCAGGCCCAGAATCTCGGTGCGGAAATCCTCTCTTCGGTCCGACCAGCGGATGCCGCCGCGCGCCACTTTGCCGAAGCGCAGATGCACACCTTCCATCTGCGGCGAATAGACGAAGATCTCGCGCCAGGGCCGGGGTGCGGGCAGATCGTCCAGCTTGCCGGAATCGAGCTTGACGGCGATCACGCCCGCGCCGTCCTGATAATAATTGGTGCGCAGGATATGGGCGATCACATTGCGGAAGCGGCGGATGATGCGGTCGTCGTCCAGGCTGGGAACATTAGCAAGCGCCGCCTCGATCGCCTCCGTCAGCCTTTTGGCTTCGGCGTCGGAATACGATTTGGGATCGAGCCTGGCGTGGAACAGCCCGGTGAGAAGCGCGGCGATCTCGGGATTGCGGGTGAGTGCCTGCTCCATATAGTCCTGGCTGAAGGGAAAGGCGGCCTGGCGCAGGAATTTCGCCACCAGCCTCAGGATCACCACATCGCGCCAATCCAGGCCCGCCCCGATCACCAGCCGGTTGAAGCCGTCGCTTTCCGCCGCGCCGCCCAGGACGGCGTGAAACACGTCCTGCAGCGGCTTCCTTATTTCTTCGAGGCCGGCGGCCTCGCCGTCCGCCCGCTCCATCTGGAAATCCAGGACGGCGCTTTCTTCGGTCCAGCCGTCGTCGCGCTTGAAGCGGACCGCATAGGCGTCCTCCGCGATCACCTTCAATCCCAGATTCTCGAAAATCGGCAAGGACACCGACAAGGGCAGAACTTCGCCCAGGACGTAGAGCTTGAGACGAAGCGCGCTGTGGGCATCATTGGCCTCGCGATAGGCGCGGGCCTCGACTTTCAGGCCGCCCTCGCGCGCCGCCAGGCCCTCCAATATCTCCAGATCCAGCGCGGCTTCGCGCGCTGAAAAGACGCCGCGATAGCCGGGCGTGAATTGCGCGGCGCGCGCCTGCAGACGGCGCAAGCCTTCGGCCCGTCCGTGCCGGGCGGACAGGGCTTCCAGAAACTCATCGTCCCAGGTCTTGATCGCTGCGGCGATCTTCTGCTCTAGGGCGCGGACGTCCACTTGGGGCCGGGGCCCCTGGTTGCGGCCGATGATGTAATGGATGCGCACCAGCGCGCTTTCCTCATCGATGGCGGGGATCGCGGCCGACATCCGCCCGTCAAAAGCCTTGGCCAGGAGGACGTGAATTTTTTCCCTGAGTTCGGCATTGACGTGGTCGCGCGGCGCGAACAAGAGCGCGGAGACGAAACGGTCGAAGCGGTCGAAACGCAGGAACAGCTTGACTTTGGGCCGTCCGCCCAGGCGCAAAATGCCCATCGCGATTTCAAGCAATTCGTCTTCGGAAATCTGGAACAGCTCGTCGCGGGGAAACGTGTCGAGGATATGGGCCAGCGCCTTGCCGTCATGGCTGGCGGGGGCAAAGCCGGCGCGCGCCATCACCTTGGCGCATTTGTCGCACAACAGCGGCACCTCGCGGGTGGGAAGGCTGTAGGCGCTGGACGTGAAGAGGCCGACAAAGCGGCGCTCGCCATTGAAGCGCCCTTCGGCGTCCAGGGTCTTCACCCCCACGTAATCCATATGCGCGCGGCGATGCACCAGGCTCCTGGCGTTGGATTTGGTGACGATCAGGGCTTCGGGCTGGTCGAGATAGGCGCGCACTTCGGCGGTCAAGGCCCGCCGTTCGCCGCTTTGGCGTACCACGCGCGCTTCGTCGTCGGAGAGCGCGCCCAGGCCGCTACCTGGCACCGGATCGAGCCGCCCATGCTCGCCATCGTCGTGAAGCGCATAGTCGCGCGCCCCCAGGAAGGTGAAATAATTGTCGCCCAGCCAATCCAGGAACGCCAAATCATTCTTGATCTCGCCGCCACTCTTGTCACCGCTCGGGGGCGGATGGGCGGCCAATCCGTCGCGCGTCTGTTTCAGCCGCGCCAGCATCGCTTTCCAATCCCTCACCGAGTCGCGGCCCTGGATGAAGCTGGCGCTGAGATTGTCGATCAGAATCTTGGCCGCGGCCTCGCTCAGCCCCGCGTCCACCACCAGGACAATGACGCTGGCGGGCCGGCCGCTGATTTCCACAACCGGATGGAATGCGGCGCGGATGCGCGCGCCCGAGGCGATGGCCGCCGCCAGCGCCGTGTCGAACAGGAAAGGCCGGTCGTCATTGACCGCCACCACCACGCATTCCGGATCCCGGGCATCGCTGCCGGGTTGGAGGCTCACATCGATCCCGCCCGGCTTGTGCTTTTCCGCCTGGCCCCAGGCCGTTCGCGCCAACCCCGCCAGCGCGTCTTCGTTGCTCCGTGTCACATCTTCGCTGGCGACGCCCGCGAACAGGGTATCGAAGAATGTCCGCTCGCCCTCCTTCTTCAAAAGCGCACGGGCCTGGCCCAGCAGATTTCGAGCCGCTTCATCCTCGGAATGGTGGAGATCATGGACGGTCATGGAATTCTCGTCGGGCTGGGAGATGGTATTGCGCGGCCATTATGCTTCCGCGACGGCCCAGTGGCCAGGAATTCGCGCCGGAAATCCGTCTTGGGCCGGATATCAATCTTGGGAAAAACCGGCAGGACGGGGCTCGCGGTTGCGGTGAAGCGCAGCGCTGAACAATCCCCATTGCAGGATCAAAATCAAGCTGGCGTCCAGCCCCCTATGAGGCCAGGAGCGGATCAGCGCCGCGCCGATCACCATCATGCCGGCGGGCGCGAGGAAAAGGGCCAAGCCGGCCGTGTCGTTCAACAACAGCGCCAGGCCCAGCATGGGACCGGCGGCATAGAACAGGGCGGGCAAACTCCCCACGCTGACGGGAAGGACAAGAAAGGCTCCCAAGCCCCAGGCAGCGCCCAGATAAAGAAAAACCGCGCGCAATTCCCTGGCCGCCCATGTCAGGGGCGCCTGGGGACCAAGCGCGGCATTGGTGCGGATATAACAGCGCAAAAGCGCCAATACGCCGATCAGGATCAGAAGCGCCCAGGTAAAATCGCGCCCGATCGGGGCCGTGCCCGCCAGAACAAGCGTCAGGACGGTCATGGCCATGAACAGGAACGCTGCATGGACCGAAGCCGCCAGAAAGCGGGCCAGGTGGCTCGATTGCAGGTTCTCGTGATGCAGGCGGACGAGTTGATCGAGCGCGGCAAAAGATGGGCCGGGAAGAACGGAAAAACCTTTATCGTCGTCGGTGAGCGCCACCCCAGGCCCCAGGAGAATCAGACTCTATTGCAGACTCGGCCGGCTTGGTTAACAAGACCTTAATGACGCCGAATCTCCCTTGATCCCCAGAGCTCTATGACCGCGCGCGCCCTCATCGTCTTCGATCTGGAATTCACCGCCTGGGACGGCTCGCTCCGAGACTATTGGCTGGCTCCGGGCCAATTCAAGGAAGTGGTGCAGATCGGCGCCGTCCGGCTCGCGCCGGAAAATCTCGCCGTCACGGAGAGTTTCGAATGCCTGGTCAGGCCGCGCATCAATCCTTGGCTTTCGGACTATTTCCAGCATCTCACCGGCATCACCAATGCGCAGCTCGACGAAAGGGGCGTGGATTTCGAGACCGCTTATCGCCGCTTTGTCGCCTTCGCCGGTCAAGGCGTGATTGCCGCGTTCGGCCATGACGAATGGGTGCTGGAAGAAAATATCCGGCTCGATGGCCTGAAGGACGCGCCCCCGCTTCCTCCTTTTCTGGAGCTCAGGGGATGGTTTCAGGGCAACGGCGTCGATCCCGCAGGTCTTCACTCTTGCGATATCGGGCCGAAGCTGGGCGTGCCCTTCGAAGGCCGCGCGCATGATGCTTTGTGCGACGCCCGTTCCATCGCGGCGGGGATGGCGGTTTTGGCCAGACGAGGTGCCAAGCTCGATCTCTCTTGAAGCTTGGTCGTGACCTGCCGCCCCCGCGCATGCGAAGCATGCTGGCGGGGGAGGGTGAGTAGCGGCAGCGTACGAAGGTAGCAGCGCTTGCGATGCGAAGGCCGGAGAGGGAATTAAAAGCTAGGCTGGTTCCTGCAGCGAAAGCATCTTCCCCAGCGCGTAAGCGATCGCGCGCGACGAGGCCCGGCCCGCGGCGCCGGCGGTAGGCACGAAGCTCACCAGCAAGGTGCGCCCGGAAATCGCGATGGTGGGCTTGTCGCCTTCCACGATGCGCACCTGGTCGAAGCGCTGGGTGAAAGCGGCGCGGCCGGCGGGGGTGGAGATGATGCGCTCGATTCCCATCCCGCTATTGACCAGCGTGTCGAAGCCATAGGCCCGTGCCTCATCGCCGCCGGCAACGATCGCGGCATCGGCCGAGAAATGCAGCTTCAGATGCTGGGTATAGGCAAGATGGCTCTCCTCGTCGGCGAGCGCCGCGTTGAGGCTTGTGGCGGGAACCGCGAGCCTGGACGGCACGGCTGCGTCGCCGGTGCGTGTGGCGGGCAGGCCGCCCGGCGCATCCTGGGTGTAAAGCGTAACCCCGCCCCAGACAGAAATTTTCAATGCCAGCGCGCCGGTATCATATTTGAGCTCCCGGCCGCCCAGCGCCACCCGGTCGCCATAGAGAACGAAATTCTCGGGACTGAAGTCAAAACGCAGCAGATATTTGTCGCCATAGGGAAGAATGGTGAAATTGATGTTGTCGGCGGCGGTGTAAGCGCCGGCCGCCACGTCGCTGACCTTTTCCGCTGACAGCCGCGCCGCCATGGGGTCGGCGGGCTCTTGCGCGATCGCGGCCCCGCCGATCCCCATCACCGCAAGGCCCAGCAGGAATGAAATTGCACGCGCACGCATCTCGTCTTCTTTGCCCCGGCCCGCGCCTTATCCCTTGGCTTGCAGGATGACGCGCGAATCGGGCGATTTTAAGCCTTCGAAGGCCGCAATGGTGCCAAAAATGCTATCTTTTAGCGGAGATTTTGACTAAATCCGGCGCCGACAGAACAAGGCGCCCAAAGGGAGCATTCCGTGAGCCACCATCCCGACAGTTTCAAATGCCGCCGCACCTTGAAAGTGGGAGGCAAGAGCTACGCCTATTTCAGCCTGCCGGCCGCGGAAAAGAACGGCCTCAAGGGCATCTCACGTCTGCCTTTCTCGATGAAGGTGCTGCTCGAGAATCTGCTGCGCCATGAAGATGGCAGGACCGTCAAGGCCGACGACATCAGGGAGGTCGCGGCCTGGCTCAAGACCAAGACCTCGGACCGCGAGATCGCGTTCCGTCCCGCGCGGGTGTTGATGCAGGACCTCACCGGCGTGCCCGCGGTGGTGGATTTGGCGGCGATGCGCGACGCCATGAAAAAGCTGGGCGGCAATCCGGAAAAGATCAATCCGCTCGCCGAAGTCGATCTGGTGATCGATCACAGCGTGATGGTGGACAGTTTCGGGGCCAAGGATTCCTTCAAGAAGAATGTCGCCATCGAATATGAGCGCAACAAGGAACGCTATGCCTTCCTGCGCTGGGGCCAGCAGGCGTTCGCGAATTTCCGCGTGGTGCCGCCAGGCACCGGCATCTGCCACCAGGTCAATCTGGAATATCTCGCCCAGACGGTGTGGACGCGCAAAGGCAAGGACGGCGGCAAG
>Ga0182024_10016284_pt1 | contig 14121 bp, 15 predicted proteins | sample P32metaG_FD_120480 | JGI IMG/M metagenome (GOLD analysis project Ga0182024, IMG submission 120480) | Permafrost microbial communities from Stordalen Mire, Sweden - P3-2 metaG (Illumina Assembly) | ecosystem: Environmental > Terrestrial > Soil > Wetlands > Permafrost | place: Sweden: Stordalen... | reverse complement strand
CGGTACCGTTCGACATCGGGAGCGGGAGCGGTGGCGAAGTAAAAACGCGGGGCGCGGTGTTCACGCCCGCACGAACAACGCCAGCGTGGCGCTGTAGCCGTGGATGAAGTTGTGCGGGCCGACGGGGCCGAGTTCGCCGTTGCCGAAGAAGCCGGCGAATTCCAGGGGGCTGAGCGAACGGGCGATGAGCCCGGCGTCGTGGTCGGGCCGGCCGAAGAGGTGGGTGCCGCGGCCGTTGCAGACGCACAGGCAGCCGCCGTAAACCGGCCGGCCGGCGAGGTCGGAGCGGGTGCGGGCGAGGTGCTCGGCGAGGTCGGCGGTCGCCGCGGCGGCATCGCGCAATTGAAATTGCACGGTTTGCCCGGGGCGGGGAAAGGCGGCCACGGCGAGCGCGCCCGAATGCGGGTCGCCGCCGATGAGGTTGCGGATCAAGAAATCGCCGCGGCGAAACTCGTCGCGGTATTCGTCCACGGCCAGGCCGACGAACAAATTGCCCTGCGCGCGCTCGCGCATTTCGGCGGGCAGCCCGGCGAAAGTTTCCTGGAGCACTTTGTAGGCGGGGCGATTGCCGATTTCGTGGATGACGTTGCCTTCGGCGCGCGTGATGGTCCAGGTCTCGCCCACCGGTTCACAGCCTTGGGCGACCAGGCCGGCGAGGGCGACCGCGCCGCCGATGGCCAGGCCCACGCCGCCTTCGTCGAACACCTGGCCATTGAGATAAATCTGGCTGGCGAATTCGCCTTCGCGGCCGGCGGCGAGGCCGCCGAGGATGGGCCGCGGCGCGTAGGCGGAATTCCAGCCGCGCAGCCATTGGTCGCTGCGCAGATGAAAGGGGTCGGCGAACACCAGCCAGCCGCGCGTGCGTTCGGGGGCGACGCCGGAGAGACGCACCCATTGGTTGGGGCCGTCGTCGGCTTCGGTGTCACGGGCGTGGAAATGGAAGCCGTGCAATTCGGCGCCGGGCAGGTGATAGAGGCCGAGGGCCAATCCGGCTTCGCCTTCGATTTCGTGGCCGTTGGCCACCAGCGCGTGGCTCGAGCAGCCCGCCAGCAGCGGCACGCGCGCGTGCAGGCGCACCACTTCGAGCACTTCGCGCGCGTGATCGAGATACGGGGGCGCCATAAAGACCAGCCCGAGGTTGGGGGGCCCGGCGGTGAGACGTTCGCGCAGCAGGGTCGCGAACTCCTGCACGACTTCCTCGCGGTACGGTCCGGTCAAGTGGCCGGCGGAAGCGTGGCCCGGCGCGGGCGAGAGCGGCGGCAACGGGTCATCTCTTGCGGGATCAGTGGCGCCGGTGTCCGTGCTCATGCCGGTAGGATGCACGAAAACCATTGCGCTGGCAAATGAATCACGCCGCGCCGCTCAGCAATTGCACTTTTAAATCCGCCGCGGCGCGAGCGTAGCCGCCATCAGCGCCGTCAATGAAATGGAGGTGGCCGCCTTCGCGTTCGAAAATAAGGCAGGTGACGAGGGCCTCTTTGGCGATGTGCAGGCCGTAGGCGAGTTCGCCGGCGCGGTGGCGGGCGTCAAGCCAGGCGACGAGGGTGGCACGCTGCGCGGGCGAGGACGAGAGCACCATGCGCAAGGTGCCGTCGAATTTTTGGTAGTCGCTGTTGCCCACGAGCTGCTCCTTGTAGCGGCCCCAGTCGGCCGGCCGGGTCTTGACGCGGTGACGCATGAGCCAGTCGCCCAGGATGCCTTCGAGGCGAATCCGCCAGCGGAACAACGCGCGGTGCCACCCGCCGGCCTGGCTGCGGTGCACGCGCGTTTCGCCTTCGTACGCCGCGGCGCCGTGGGCGATTTGCAATTGGCTGACGGAAATGGGATGGCCGCCGCCGGCCTGGTCGCCGAAAATCTCGCGCAGTTTGGCGAGGGCCTCGGCGAAGGTGCGCGTCTGCGCGGCGGCGCTCGGCCCGGTGGCGAGCACCAACAGCGCGAGGGTTTCGCCCGGCTCGCTGGGCACGCCGCGCCAGCGGCACTCGAGGCCGTCGAAGGCGTGGAGATCCGGTTCAACATCGCCCTCGAGCAGATAACGCGCGCCGGCCTTGGGATCCTTGATCGTTTTTTCCACCCAGGCCAGGCCGTCGCCCCAAAACGCCGCGAGCGCGAAGCGGTCGGACAGACGCACGCGTGCCACGCGGACATCGTGCCCGGCGGCGCGAACGTCACGCATGGACACCAGGCCGACGCGCAAGCCCAAGTCGAAACCGTCGCGCGCCATGCGGCGCGTGGCGAGCAGCGCGTGCTTGGTGGGCGCGAGCGCGGACTCCGGCACGGCGAGCGTGGCGCCGTCGCCGCCAAACACGAACGGCAAATCCGAACGGCCGAGGGCGTTGAAGGTGGCGATGAGCACCGAACTGCCGACGAGGTTGACATCCTTGTACTGGCCGCGCGCGATGGCCGCGGTCGAGCCTTCGACATCGCCGATGACGACCACCCAGTCGTCCGGCAGCGGCGCATAGATTTCCGCGCGCGTGACCTCCGCGAACGACGGGCAGACCGGCAGCGCGGTGTAGAAGGCGAAGGGGTCGGGGGCGGGCATGAAGATAATAGATCCTATCGAAATGCATCTGGTTCCAGCCCGCTACCTTTCACGATGCTGCGCAAAGTGCCCAACGGAATCGGTTTGCCTCCGTGCCGGGCGACGATGACTTGCCGTCCATCTGGATGACGCCATTTTTGGTGACTTCCTTTTTGGGCGATGGGCAAAAATCCGTTTCGGCGCAACACCCGCACCACCTCGTTCGCATTGCAAACCGGGAAATGTTCGCTCACGGCAGGCTGACTTCGACCAATTTTGCACCGTGACCCAGCGGCAGATCCACCGGCTCAAACCACAGCGCCAAGGCTTCGCGGGCGTTGCGGACGGCTTCTTTTTCGGTGTCTCCGGCGGAAGCGCAACCGGGCAACTCGGGAAAGTAGGCAGCCCAGCGCTTCGTCTTGGCATCGTGCTCGACTACTAATCGCAGCTTCATGGCCAAAGCGTACCTCCGGACTCTCCAACTGGCAAGCTGACTTTTCCGCTTTACCGGTCGTGGAATTCGAGGCCGCGGCAAGATATCTTTCTGGAAAAAGGCAAAAGAATGGCATGAATTGAAAAGTTCAAAAAACCCGCTTGACAAAAATCCGGCTTTAATTAACCATTCGGTTAAATACATAAAAAATGGCCATTCGACGCCCAGTTCCGGACCAGCTCAGCGCCACGCTGGCGGCCCTCGCCGATCCCACGCGGCGCGCCATCCTCGGACGGCTGGCGCGGGGCGAAACCTCGGTCACGGAGCTGGCCCGGCCGTTCGCCATGAGCCTGCCGGCGATTTCCAAGCATTTGAAAGTGCTCGAGCGCAGCGGGCTGATTGCGCGCGGGCGGGAGGCGCAGTGGCGGCCGTGTCGCCTCGAAGCCGGGCCGCTCAAGGATGTCGCCGGCTGGGTGGAGCATTACCGGCGCTTCTGGGAGGATAGCTTTGACCGTTTGGACGATTACCTCAAAAAACTACAATCGGAGGCAAAAAAGCATGAGCGCAAAAAGTAAACCGGCCAAGCAAAAGGTCGAAATGAAAGTCAGCGTGACGCGCGTCGTCAAGGCGCCGTGTCAGCTCGTCTACCAGGCGTGGACCGATCCCAAGCAGTTGGCCCAATGGTTCAGTCCGGAAGACGCGAAATGCCAAAGCGTGGCCGCGGACGTAAGGGTGGGCGGCGCCCATCGCATTCACCTGATTTCCCAAAAGGACAACCGCGACCATATCGCGGTCGGGGAATATAAGCAGGTGATCCCGAACCAACTCTTGCAATTCACCTGGCACTGGGAGCACTACCACATGCCGGACAGCGTGATAACGGTGAGCTTCGAAGATTTGGGGAAAACCACCCGCGTGACGCTGGTCCACGAAGGCTTGCCGGATCAGGAGGATGTCGAGCAACACGGCCAGGGCTGGACTTCGCTGATGAAGAAATTTGCCCGCCTGATGGCGGAAAACAAAATCAAGGCACGCTGAGCCCGGGAGAAAATCATGAGCACCAAAACCAAAAGCGTCAAAGACTACACCAATCACGAATTCGTCTTCACCCGCGTCTTCCAGGCGCCGCGCGATCTTGTTTTCCAGGCGTGGACGGATCCGCAGCAGCTGGCGCAGTGGTGGGGGCCGAAGGGGTTCACCAATCCGGTGTGCGAGTGGGACGCGCGGCCGGGCCGGGCGATCCACGTCGTCATGCGCGCGCCGAACGGAGCCGAGTATCCGATGGGCGGCGAATTTCGCGAGGTGGTCCCGCCCGAGCGGTTGGTGTTTACCAGCGGCGCGTTGGACGAAAACGGGCGCCTGCTCTTTGAATTATTGCACGAGGTCGTCTTCGTCGAAGAAAACGGTCAAACGACACTCACCTTGCGGTCCCAGGTCATCAAAACGACGGGAGACGCCAACAAATACATCGGCGGGTACGACGCCGGCATGTCGCAAAGCCTGGAACGCCTCGCCGCGCTCGTCGCGGGGAAGGCCCCGCCGTTGACGATCGAACGGACCTACCAGGCGCCGACGGAGAAAGTTTGGCGGGCCCTCACCAGCGCGGAGGCGATGAAGCAATGGTACTTTGACATCAAGGAATTCAAGCCGGAGGTGGGTTTTGAATTCGAGTTCTCCGGCGCCTGTGAAGGCGGAAAATATTTGCACCGCTGCAAAGTCACGGAGGTGATTCCCGGAAAGAAACTCGCCTACTCCTGGCGGTACGAGGGGTATGAAGGCGAATCGCTGGTCACGATTGAATTATTCCCCGAGGGCGACCAAACCCGGCTGCGGCTGACGCACGCCGGCCTGGAAACCTTCCCCAAGCTTCCGCATTTCGCCCGGAGCAATTTTGCCCAGGGCTGGAACATGATCATCGGCGAGAATTTGAAGAAGGCGGTCGAAACCAAAGCCTAAAAAGGGAAAATCGTGGCGAAAAACAAATCAACCAAACCGATCAATACAGCCGACCGCGAAATTGTCATCGCGCGAGTTTTCGACGCGCCGCGCGAACTGGTGTGGGAGGCGTGGACCAACCCGCGGCACGTCGCGCAATGGTGGGGCCCGCGCGGCTTCACCACCACCATCGAGGAAATGGACGTGCGACCAGGCGGCGTCTGGAAACACGTCATGCACGGGCCGGATGGCACCGATTATCCAAACCGGAGCGTTTTCACCGAGGTGCTCAAGCCCGAACGGATCGTCTTTTCGCACGGTGGGGAAAAAAGGGGAGATGCCGGCGTGCAATTCGAATCAACCTGGACCTTCGAAGCGCTGGGCGAGCAGACGCGGGTGACGATTCGCATGGTATTCGCCACGGCCGCCGAACGCGACCGGGTGGCGCAGGAATACGGCGCCATCGAAGGCGGACACCAGACGCTCGCGCGCCTGGCGGAGCATTTGCCGAAGATCGCGGAGAAGAAGCGCAACGCGCTGACGGTGACGTTGCCGGCGGAGCGCGAGATCGTGCTGACGCGCTGGTTCGATGCGCCGCGCCGGCTCGTGTTCGAGGCGTGGACAAAGCCCGAGCACCTCGCGCGCTGGTGGGGCCCGCGTTGCTACACGCTCTCCGTCTGCGAAGTTGATCTCCGCCCGGGCGGCGCGTGGCGCTTCGGGTTGCGCGGGGCCGACGGCGAGGAGCATCCGTTCAAAGGTGTGTACCACGAAATCACGCCACCCGCGCGGCTGGTAATGACCGAGTGCTACGACAACCCCGGCACGGGACGGCCGGAATGGCATACCACGCTGGATTTGGAGGAGCACGACGGCAAAACGAAGCTGACGATCACCTGTGTCTTCCCGTCGGCGGAAGCGCGCGACGCGCACCTCGATGCCGGCATGGAGCGCGGCGCGAGTGAATCCTACGACCGGCTCGAGGAGTTTTTGGCCGACATTCCGCTCCGTTCTTGACGGCGCGCTTTTCCAGCCTAGCATGGCTGCATGAGCCTGTTGGAATTGAAGCAGGAGGTCTGCCGCTTGAGCAAGCCGGAGCGGCGGGAGCTGTTTGCCTATCTGCTGCGGCTCAAACACGAAACGCCCGAGTGGAGGCGTGCCACCGCCCGGCGCCTGCGCGCGATGAAAGCGGGCCGGCGCGTCACGGACGAGGAGTTGGAAGCAAGGATTGCCCGTGGCTGAGCCGCGGCGATACCGTCCCGTGTTCTCCGACGTGGCGGCGGTTTTCATGGTCGTGCAGATGAGTCAATTCGCTCCGTCTCAAGCGACGAAAGCGTGCAACTTTAGTCCACGAATGAGACGGTAATGCTTCACGTTGCCGGTGACCAGCGGCACGCCATGTTCCAGCGCCGTGGCGGCAATCAGGCAATCAGCAAGGGAGAGAGCGACTTGGAGATGAAACGCCGTACAAATTTCCACCGCCCGCTCACCTATCGCCGGCGTCAGCGGCATAACCCGCCAAACCAATCGCGGGATTTCGCGCTGCAAGTTTTGCAATTCCACCCGATTGCGTGCGCCCTGATAAACTTCCAGCAGGGTGATGAGCGATAAGGCAACCTCGGGATCGGCATTGAGCAATTCTCCCGCCGGCCGGTGTCCCCGTGTGTACCAGATGAGAACGTCGCTATCGTAGAGGGCCATCGCCGGAAATGGAAAGAAAACGCGGTTTTCGTGCACCGCGCAGGAAGTCCTCGACGCTAACGGGATAATCTTTCCACATGCCAAAGAGCGGGCTCTTTAAGAAATCCACTTTGCGGGATTTCCCCGATTGCGTTTTCCGGGAAAACAATCGCGCCTCGCCCTTACTCCGGCGGCGGGCAGGCTTGGCTTTGGTCGCCGTACTCATGAGCGGAGAATGATCCTTCCGGGTGAACTCGTCAACGGCGATTGATCAGGCGGGCCGGGCGCTTGAAAGCGCCTGGTTCAATGCATCTACATCCGCCTTCAAACTTTGCCCCCACAACCCGCATTTTTCCACGAACTCCGTTGCCCCTCGCTCACGGTCGGCGGAGGTTGACTACTGCAAGTTTGCTTCCCCATGGCCCATCTCACTTTACCCGCTCCGTAATAATATCCCGCGCCGACTTGCCCGCCGGAATGAACGGCAGCACGTGCTCGGTGTAGGGGACGATCACGTCCAGCACGTAGGGTCCGTCGTGGTCGAGCATTTCGCGGATGGCCGCGCGGAGGTCTTCGCGCTTGAGGACGCGGCGGGCCTTCACGCCGAAGCCTTCGGCGATTTTAACAAAATCCGGGTAAATGGCGTCGGGATTGTGCGGGCCGCCGATGTTTTCGGGGTCGCACAGAATCGTGTGGCCGCGCGTGCCTTCGTAAAAATTGTCCTCCCACTGCACGACCATGCCGAGGTGCTGGTTATTCAACAACATGCACTTGGCGTTGATCTTTTCGATCTTCGCGGTGGCGAGTTCCTGGATGTTCATCAGGAACGAGCCGTCGCCATCCACGTCCACGACCTGCTTATCGGGGCGGGCGACTTTGGCGCCGAGGGCGGCGGGGAAGCCGAAGCCCATCGTGCCCAGGCCGAGCGAGCTGATGAACGTACGCGGCTCCTTGAAGAGGTAATACTGCGGCGTCCACATCTGGTGCTGGCCCACGCCGGTGGTGAGGATGGCGTCGCCCTTGGTTTCCTCAAACAGCACTTCGATGGCTTCCTGCGGAAGGATGTGCTTGGTGTCGCGCTTGTAGGCGAACGGGAAGGGATGCTCCTTTTTCCACGCGGCGATTTGCGCGATCCACTCCGGCCACGCCGGTTTGTGGAAACCCGTCTCTGCGATCAGTTCGTTGAGCCGGCCCAGCGCGTACTTCAGGTCGGAGAAAATGGGGAAGTGCGCGAACTTGTTTTTGTTATGCTCGGAACGGTCAATGTCGAAGTGGACGATGGTCGCGCGCGGGGCGAACTTGTCCACTTTGCCCGTGATGCGGTCGTCGAAGCGCGCGCCGGCGGTGATGAGCAGGTCGCTTTCGCACACGGCCCAGTTGCCGGCCACGGTGCCGTGCATGCCGAACCAGTACAGGCTCAGCGGGTGGTCGGCGGGGAAGGCGCCCAGGCCCATGAGGGTCGAGGCCACCGGGATGCCGGTGAGTTCGGCGAAGCGGCGCAACTCGGTGCTGGCGTTGGCGCTGAGGATGCCGCCGCCGATGTAGAGGACGGGTTGTTTGGCGGCGCTGATCAGTTCAAGCACCTTGAGCAACTCCGCGTCGCTGGCGTGCGGGGGCTCGGGGTAGCCGGGCAGGTCCAGGGCGGCCGGGAAGACGGGCTTGAAGTGCTTTTGCTGCACATCCTTCGGAATATCAATCACCACCGGCCCGGGCCGGCCGCTGACAGCGATATGGAAGGCTTCCTTGATCACGCGGGGCAAATCCTCGGCCTTGAGCACGAGGTAGCTGTGCTTGGTGATGGGCAGGGTGATGCCGAAAAAGTCGGTCTCCTGGAACGCGCCTTTGCCGATGAACGCCTGGAACACCTGGCCGGTGATGGCGACTAGCGGGATCGAGTCCATGTAGGCGTCGGCAATGCAGGTGACGAGGTTGGTCGCCCCGGGGCCGCTGGTGGCCATGCACACGCCCACCTTGCCGGTGGCGCGGGCGTAGCCGTGGGCCATGAAACCGCCGCCCTGCTCGAAGCGCGGCAGGATAGTGCGGATTTTCTTGGTGCGGGTGAGGGCTTGGTGCAACTCCATCGAGGCCCCGCCCGGGTAGGCGAAAACCACGTCCACCCCTTCGCGCTCGAGGCAGCGCACCACGACATCCGCCCCGCGCATTTCGGGTCCCACCTCATCTTGAGGCGGGAAAGGGATGGCTTGTGGCTTGGCCTTGGCGGTGGATTTCATGGCACGACGCCCACGCGGGGCGCGGTCGGGTGGAAAGTTATGATGGAGATGAACTTCCCGCGCCGCCGGCCGGACTCTTTACGGGGGTCGCGGTACCGTAGGCGCGGAAACGATGAACTATGCACCCTCCCCGGGGAAAAGCAAGCCTAAGGGTGGTGCGCGGTAGTTGACAGACAGCCCAGATACAACCGCCATCAAACCGTCATGAAACAACCATCCTTTACACGCCGGCCAGGTTTGATATCATGACGCATGAGCAAAGCATTGGACTTGGTGGAAGCGCACGCGGCGGCATTGCCGGCCGCCGAGCGCGCGGAGTTGGCTGAGCGGCTGCTGCAGGGCTTGACGGCCCGGCCGGACGAGGTGATTGAGCGCGCGTGGGTCGTCGAGGCCCACCGGCGATTGGATGAAATCTGCATCGGAAAAGTGACGTTGGTCGGCGGGGAGGATGGTCTGGAGCTGGTGCGGCGCCTGGTCGGCCGATGAGGTAATCTCGGGTGGCGGGAACCCCGCGGTGTGGTCGCCCCTATTTTTCGGCACGATGCCAGCTAGCGTGGGGTGCCGCGACGGTCGGGCTCTCCTCGTTCCAAACCCATTGACAGGGTGGGGCGAGTTGGTTGGATGGGAGGGGTAGTCGGTTGCGGTCGGGCTCAACGGAAGGTTTCATGTATATTGTGCAGATTGCGGCGGAATGCGCGCCCGTGGCGAAGGTCGGGGGGCTCGGCGACGTCGTTTACGGTCTGTCGCGCGAGCTGGAAGTGCGCGGGCACTCGGTCGAAATCATCCTGCCGAAGTACCAGCGGATGCGGCACGACCACGTCTGGGGCCTGCAGGTTTCGCTGCCCGATCTGTGGGTGCCCTGGCTGGGCGGGGGCATCCATTGCACGGTCTGGTTTGGGTTTGTGCATGGGCGCAAGTGCTTCTTCATCGAGCCGCACTCGGCGGACAATTATTTCAACCGGCCGGAGTTTTACGGCTACCTCGATGAGGTGCTGCGCTGGTCGTTTTTCTCGAAGGCGGCGCTGGAATTCCTGCTCAAGTCCGGCAAGCGGCCGGACATCATCCACGCGCACGACTGGCAGACGGCCCTGGTGCCGGTGCTGCTGTACGAAATCTACGCCACCGCCGGCCTGGCCCAGCAGCGGGTCTGCTTCACCGTCCACAACTTCAAGCACCAGGGCGTCACCGGCCCGCAATTTCTCGACGCCACCGGCCTGGGGCGCCACGGTTTTTTTGGGAAGCCGGAAAAATTCGGCGACGACATTCACCCGGGCGCGTACAACCTGTTGAAGGGCGGCATCGTTTACGCCAACTTCACCACCACCGTCTCGCCGCGCCACGCCTGGGAGGCGCATTTCACCGACCAGGGTGCAGGCCTGGGCGCCACGCTGGAGACGCACCAACTCAAATTCGGCGGGGTGCTTAACGGCGTGGATTACGACGTGTGGAACCCCGAGGTGGACCCGTACCTGGCGCGCCGTTACGGCCCTGGCACCGTCGAGGTCAAATACGTCAACAAAGCGGCTTTACGCCAGCGTTTCCTGCTGCGCGACGCATACCAGCCGATCATCGCCTACATCGGGCGGCTGGATCACCAAAAAGGCGTCGAGCTCATCCGCCATACGCTGTTTTGGGCGATCAATCACGGCGCGCAATTCCTGCTCCTGGGGACAAGCCCCCTGCCCGAACTGAACACCTCTTTCCGTAACCTCAAGCAACTGCTGAACGACAATCCCGACTGCCACCTCGAGCTTGGTTTCAGCGAAGAGTTGGCGCACCTCATCTACGCCGGGTCGGACCTGCTGATCATGCCGAGCCTTTACGAACCCTGCGGGCTGACCCAGATGATCGCGCTCAAATACGGCACGGTGCCGATCGTGCGCGCGGTGGGCGGGTTGATGGACACTGTCTTCGACCGCGATTTTTCCAACCGGCTGCCGGAACACCGCAATGGCTTTGTCTTCCAGCATCCCGACCATGCCGGCATCGAAAGCGCGCTCGATCGCGCCGCCGGGCTGTGGAACTATTTCCCGGCCGAGTTCCGCAAGCTCCTGCTCCAGGGCATGCGCTGCGATTATTCCTGGAACGTGCCCGGCCAGCACTATTTGAACATTTACGAATACATCCGGCACAAGTAGTGCTGCGCACGGGAACGTCCGAGCGTGAAAAACGTGACCGCCGGGTGACGGGCTTGAGGGTGACATGTCCATCCCAGGATTCGCCACCCGCATCGTTTTCCCGCCAGCGCTTTTGCCTCCGACCGTTCCTCATGCATCTTTTATGATCACCACCAAACGTCTCGCCTTCGTTTCCTTCCCCCAAATCAAAATCCACCCGACGGTCGCCAACCACCGTCCGGTGGACCCGCATAAAGTCGCGCACTACGAGGAGGATATCCTCAAGCACGGGCTGCTCGAGCCGCTGGTGGTATGGGAGAAAAATCCGAACGAGCTCTACCTCGTCGGCGGATTTCACCGGCACGGCGCCATCACCAATATCCGGAATAAAAATCCCGGCTATTTCGACAGCGTGGACGTGCGCGTGGTCGCGGGCGACCCCGACGAAATGCGCGCCCTCAACCTCAAGCTCAATGCCGACCGGCTGGACGCGAAGATTACCGACTATTTCGACACCGTGCTGCACTTGAACAACGTCAACTGGCCGCCGCAGCGCGTGGCCGAATTCCTCGACAAGAGCGCCGGCTGGGTCGAGGAAATCCTCACCTACGTGCCGGTCATGCCCGCGCCCGTGCGGCAACTGCTGGAGGCGGGCAAAATCTCCTGGGCCAAGGCGAAAATCGCCTGCCAGGCCGTGCTCGCCGCGCCGCCGGGCCAGGAGCGCGCCGCCGCCGAGCGCGTCGTCCAGGAGCTGACCGACCCGGACGCCAAAGCCAAAAACGCCCGGCCGCTGACGTTCCGGCGCGCCAAGAGCCGCCTCCACGGTTTTGTGCGCACCAGCCCCGACGCCCGCTACACGCTCGCGGCCGAGGACTTGCTGGCGCTGCTGGCCGTCCTCGAAGGGAAGGGCGCGACCGACGAGGTTCTGGCGCGCGTGCGCCAGGCATTGCCGGGGTTGTTGGACTAAAGATAAGTAGGGCATACGATTGGCGCAAATGGACGGATTGTTTCAGGCTCGTCTTGCGCCGCGAAAAATCGGTGTAATCGGCGAATGCCCGTTGCCGTGGATTCGACGGTGGAAGTGCTGGCCGCGCTGTTGCGCGCGGGGCCGGAGGGATTTCTCTCGGGCGAGGACCTGGCGGGAACGCTGGGAGTATCGCGCGTGAGCGTGTGGGGCCGCCTGCGCAAATTGCAGGGCGAGGGCTGGCGGATCGAGGCCGTGCGCGGGCGCGGTTACCGCCTGGCCGCCGAGCCGGCAGCGCTGCACCCGGCGGCGCTGGCGGCGCACTTGCGCTTGCGCCCGGGGCGCGACCGGGCGGGAAAAATCGACGTCGTCTATCTGCCGGAGACGGATAGTACCAATCGCGAAGCCCAGCGGCGCTTGGCGGCGGGCGCGCGGACGCCGCTGGTGATTTTCGCCGGAAAACAAACCGCCGGGCGCGGCCGGTTGGGCCGGACGTGGTACAGCCGCGAGCGCGGCGGTTTGTACCTGAGTTTTGCCTTTCAACCCAACCTGCCGCCGGAGCGCTTGTCAAAGTTCACCCTCTGGATGGGCCTGCGGCTGTGCCGCTTGCTCAACGACGCCTACGCGCTGCCGGTACGCGTGAAATGGCCGAACGATCTGGTGCACGACGGCCGCAAGCTCGGCGGGATGCTCACCGAGGCGCGGGCCGACGCGGATTGGCTGCGCGACTTGATTTTCGGGCTGGGCCTGAACGTCAACGGCGACCCCGCGCGGTGGGGCGAGGGCGAGGCCGCGCGCGTCGGCGGCACGCTCCAACAGGTAAATGGCGGGCGGGCGCTGCCGGTGAACGCGGTGGCGGCGGACGTGGTCGCGGCGGGCGCCCGCGCCTACCAGGATTTCATCGCCGGCCGGTACACGGCCGAATTCGCCGAACTGTGGGCGCGCTTCGATGTGCTGCGCGGGAGCGAGATCACCGTGCGCCTGCACGCCGGTGAACTGCGCGGCCGCGCTGACGGTCTCGACGACACCGGCGCGCTGCGCCTGGCGCTGGCCGACGGCACCAAGCGCGTCGTGCAGTCGGGCGATGTGAGCGTGGGCGGGTATGGGAAGAAAATGTGATGATCGTCTTCGCTGAGAAAACGAACGGCTGGGACCAAGCCCGCAACCGGCGGGTTTTTTCAGATGCAATCGGGCGCGCTTTTGGCTAACCTCGCGGTTTCCATGAATCTTCTCGGCCTGGACGTCGGCAACACCCACCTGCACCTCGGCGTAATGCGGGGCGGGAAAGTGCGCTGGCGGGAGGCGGTGCCCACGCCGCGCACCCACGCGGATGCCGAGGGCCTGGGGGTGATGTTGCAAGAGCTGGCGCACAGCTCGCACCCGCCGCAGGCCATCGCGTATTGCTCGGTGGTGCCCGCGGCGACCGAGCTGCTGCGGGCCGTGCTGCAAGCGACGGGTTGGCCGGTGTTTCAACTGACGTGGGAGGAATGCGCGCCGCTGGGTTTGCCGCTGGAGTACCCGCACCCGGCGCAAATCGGCCAGGATCGGCTGGCGCTGGCCTTCGGGGCGAGCACCTTCCACGGCAAACCGGTGGTGGCGATTGATCTGGGCACGGCGGTGACCTTCGATGTCATCAACCATCGCGGCGCGTACGAAGGCGGCATCATCGCGCCCGGGCTGGCGTTGATGACCTGCTATTTGCACGAACGGACGGCGCTGTTGCCGGCGCTGGATCCGCACGATTTGGCGACCACCGCGAGCATCGGCAAAAGCACGATCGAGGCGATGAAAATTGGCTGCTCGGCGGGGTTTGCGGGCATGATCCAGGCGTTGCTGGAACGGGTGCTCAAGGAGCTGCGCGAACGCGATGAAGGCGAGGTCAAGGTCGTGGCCACGGGTGGCAGCGCCGTCAGTTTGTCGCGGATGGGATTGGGCGACATCATCTTCGATCCCGACTTGCTCATGCGTGGGCTGGAGGAAGCGTGGCGGCGCAAGCACAGCCCAAAGTGAATCGCCGCCGGCGCGGGATCAGGACCTCAAAACGGAGCCTTGACCTACCCCGGCATCCTTTAATGATATAAAGCGCGGTTTGCCGCGCAGCAGGCGCCGCCAGCTCATCCAACCCACTTTCCGCCGTGGTGGTTTACCGACCCAGGCCATTGCCCCCGATTCACGAATCACCGTACGAACGCTGGCAGGGGCGGATCATGGTGATGTGGTGGGCTTTTTGGCTGATGGTGGCG
>Ga0182024_10016283_pt1 | contig 14121 bp, 7 predicted proteins | sample P32metaG_FD_120480 | JGI IMG/M metagenome (GOLD analysis project Ga0182024, IMG submission 120480) | Permafrost microbial communities from Stordalen Mire, Sweden - P3-2 metaG (Illumina Assembly) | ecosystem: Environmental > Terrestrial > Soil > Wetlands > Permafrost | place: Sweden: Stordalen... | reverse complement strand
TTTGGACCCGCTTGATCGCGCCGTTAAAATCGCCGGCGGCGATGTCCAGGTCCACGAGTTGATAAGTGCACGCCAGGTCGTTCGGCCTGAGCGCCTGCGCTTTCTCGAATCCCGGGCGCGCATTTGCCGGATCTCCCTTATCCAGATAAGTCATCGCCATCAGGAAATACGCCTGCGCATTCTTCGGGTCGCGCTTTACCTGATCCTGATACAACCCAATCGCTTCGTCGTACTGCTTCAGCGCCTTGTAGGCGGTCGCCAGTAGAATGGTCGCGCGATCAAGATACGGCTGGCTCTTCACCAGACCTTGCAGCGGCGCCACCACCTGCTGTGCGTTCCCAGTCTGCAGATAGATGGTTGATAGCAGAAGTATGGCGTCCGTGTACCCCGGGCTCGCCGTGATGGCTCTTTTCAAGGCGTCCACCGCGGATGGCATATCTCTGTTTTGCAGGTAAGCCTGGGCCAGTTGGTACTGGACTACCGGCACCTCCACATAGGGGCTGCCGAGGTCCAGCAGATCCTGGATCGCTGACTTGGCATCTCCCTTCGCCATCGAAAGCTGCGCCTGCATCAAGTGGGCGTCCATGTCCACGGGATCGCGCCCGAGTATGCCATTGATCAGCGCAAGCGCCTTATCCAGGTCCTTCTCATTGATGGCGATCTGCGCTTTCATCAGGGTCGCGGGGAGATAGTCCGGCGTCGTCGTTAAGATTTCCTCCAGTACCGCCTTGGCCTTGTCCTGCGCTCCCGTTTGCAGCAAAAAATTTACATATCGGAGACGGGCGGCGCTTCTTGGCGGCGCGACGTCGGCGGCGGCTTTGTATTCCTCTTCAGCGTTCGCCGGGTCATTCCGGCCGAGGTAGATATCACCCAGCGCCAGGTGGGCCTGAAAGTAATTCGGGTCAAGGGCGATCGCCTGGCGCACAGCCTTCTCGCCGCCGGCCAGGTCTCCGTTCCTGAAAAGCAGGATCGCCGATGCCATTTGAAACGCGGCCGTGTTATGATTCGGGAATTTCTCCAGCTCCTGCGCCGCGCTCGCCTCATCCGCCTTGCTCCGGACGCTGTTGCATAGCAGCAGAATCGCATCGCCGTTGTCCGGCGCCAGTTTAAGCACGGTCATCGCTTCCTTCCTCGCGAATACCATGTTTCCCAAGGCCGCGTAAGCGGCTCCAATTTGGGAATGAGCCTCGACGCTATCAGGGGCGAGGTTGGCGGCCGTGCCCAGATAGCGGAGGCCCTGGATGATATCCCCTTGTTGAAACCAGATGATTCCCACTTTCAGATATCCCTCTGCATCCTTGCGATCGATCCCCAGCGCATTGAGATACTCGATCCTCGCCTCTTCATATTGGCCGGCCTTGAAATAACCATCCGCCTTCGCCATAAACCGCGCCTTCTTTGCCTCGCGCGTGCAGGCGGGGAAAAAAAGCGTAACCATCAGCAGACAGAAGCAGGTTCGGTAATAACTTCGGCGAATTTGCATGACGGTTTTTGGTTCTATCTGAATGACTTTTGTGAAATACGGGAACTCACGATCGATTGCCAACTCGTTTGATCGAAATGCGTCCGGGCGGGATCATCCCGATCCCTCCCCGGTTTCGCGCGTTCATTCCTTCGCGATCCCAAGTTTTTCCATCAGCTCGTAGAACGTCGGCCGGCTGATCCCCAGCTCCGTGGCCGCGCAACTGATCTTCCCCGCGTTCCGCTTCAGCGCTTGCTGGACCATGTCCCGCTCCAATTCCTCCCGGGCTTCCTTCAAGGTTATGGGAGGCATATCCCCGGCGATATTTCCCAATTCCATGTCGTCGATCCGGATCCGCTTGCCTTCGGCCATGATCACGGCCCGTTGCACGCGGTTCTGGAGTTCCCGCACGTTGCCAGGCCATGAGTACCGATTGATCGCGCGCAAGGTGTCCGGCGCGAAGGCGAGATTACTGCGTCCATTCTGCACCGCGTACCGCTGGAGGAATTCCCGCGCGACCAATCCGATATCCTCCCCGCGATCCCGCAGCGGCGGCAGGCTCACAGTCACCACCGCGATCCGGAAATAGAGGTCCTCGCGAAAAGCGTCGTTCTTGATCGCCGCCTTCAAGTCCGCGTTTGTCGCCGCGATCACCCGCGCATCGCTCTGGATTTCCTGCCGTCCCCCCACCCGCTGGAACCTCCGATCCTGGAGAAAGCGAAGCAGCTTCACCTGGATCAGCGATGGCAATTCCCCGATTTCATCCAGGAAGAGCGTTCCGCCCTGCGCCGTCTCCACGAGCCCTTTCCGCTGGCTGTCCGCGCCGGTGAAGGAGCCCTTCTCGTGGCCGAAAAGCTCGCTCTCGATCAGGTTCTCCGGAATCGCGTTGCAATTGACCGGGATAAACGGCCCCGTTCCCCGCGCGCTCCGCCGATGGATCGCCAGCGCCGCCATTTCCTTGCCCGTGCCGCTCTCGCCCAGCAGCAGCACCGGCGCCGTGGAAGCCGCCACCTTCCGCACCGCCGAGAAGAGCGCCCGCATCTGCGGACTGTTTCCAATCATCCCCTCGAATAAATCCGCCGCCTGGCTTTGCTCAAGCTCATGGTATCCCCGCTCGAGCTCCGCCACATAAAATGCCCGCCGGAGAATCAGTTGCAGGCTCTCCAGATCGACCGGCTTGCAAAGAAAATCATACGCCCCCGCCCCCACGGCCTGCAGCGCATTCTCCTTCTCTCCCTGGCCCGAGATCACAATCACCTTCGCCGTCCCCTCCAGGGAAAGGATGTTCGAGAGGACCGCAAGCCCCTCGACCGGCTCGTTGGGATGCGGCGGCAGCCCCAGGTCGAGAATCGTGACGAGCGGGTTCTGCGTTTTGAAGGCCTCGAGCGCCATGGCGCGATCTCCCGCGAGATGAATGTCGTAATCCTCCGCCAGGGCCCACTTCATCTGCGTGCGGATCTCCGCGTCGTCGTCGATTATCAAAAGCCCTGGTTTGATCATAGGTATTGCCTGAATGGAAGGCTCACCTCGAAGGTTGTTCCCTTGCCGGTCTCGCTCTGTACAAGGATATTCCCACGGTGCGCTTCCACAATCATCTTCGATTGAAACATGCCGATCCCTATCCCCTGTTTCTTCGTGGTTTGAAACGGACGGAATAGCGAATTTCGCAGGAAAGCGTCACTCATTCCGCAACCGTCGTCCGCGACGCAGATAATTGCCAGTCCTTCGCGCTCCCGCGTCTCCACTGTCACCTTGCCGGCCCCTCCCACGGCGTCCGCTGCGTTGAGGAGCAGATTGGTGAACACCGTCTGGAGATGCCCGCGATCCCCGACGATCTTCGGCATCGGCTGCAGCACCTTGACCAGTTCCACGCTTGGGAACGCTTTCATTTCCTCGAGCGATTCCGTGAGCAATTGGTTCAGGTCGAATTCCACCGGCCTGAGGTCGAGCTTGTTTCGCAGCACGCCCAGCCCGCCGATCAACTGGTTGATCCGGTTGGCCGTATTGCCGATCCCGCGCAGCGCGTCCGCGCGAAATTCCGGATCGTCAAAGTGCACCGGAAGATTCTTGAGCATCAGGCCGAGGCTCGACGCCGCGTTCTTGAGATCGTGAACGAAAAACGCCGACATCGTCTGAAACGCCTGCAGCTCCCTGCCATGCACCAATTCCTCCGAGAGCCGCAGGTTCAGCAAGCCGGCCGCGATCTGGTCCCCGATGCATTTCAGCAAATCGAGCTCCTCCACGCTATACCGGATGCCGCTCACCCGATCCGCGAGGATCGCAATGCCGAGCGGCCGCTCCCCCGCCATCAACGGCACGCCGAGTCGATTGCCGCCTCCCTTGAATTGGCTCGGGCTCGCCTCCCTCAACGCACCCCCCCAATCCTCGGTCACCTTCTCGAGGTCAAACGGAAGCGATGATTGCCGAAGCCCAGGCAGAAAACCGACCGCGGCCGCCAGTCGCGCTCTTAAATCGATCGGCTTCCCCTCGCTGAGCGCCGTGGATGCGCCGATGACCAGGCGCTCGTCACGCTTATCCAGGAGCCAGATCGTTACCGATAGCACGTTAAAGGTTTCCGAAATCAGTTTCGCCGAGGCCATGCAAAGGCCCGGCTCGTCCAGCACGCTCGCCATCCGCTGCGTAAACAGCGTCCATATCCTGCGCACGTCCCGCTGCGACGTATGGAAGTGCCGGCTGACAAAGTCCCGAATCCGCTGCCGCAATCGGTCGGAAAAAATCAGGACTGCCAGCCCCGCGATCCCCAGCAGGACGAAGAACGCCCGGAGTTGAAAATCCCCTTTCCCGCCCACGGTCGCCATCACCTGCGCCATCACCCCTACGATGAACAGGTAGCCCCCGACCAGCAGCACCGTCATCGATCCCTCGATCACAGCATGGGAAGGGTAAATCTCGATCTCCGCAAAGCCGCTCCGCAGATAGGCCACGGTCATTAGAAAACAGCCGATAAAAAGTGAAATCGAGTCGATCCCGCCCAGCGCCACGTTGTGCCCGGAGAATAGCAGCGCCTCGCCCTGCGTGTAAACCCGCGCGCCAAACATTACCGCCAGCCCCAGCACGAGGAACTTGATCCGCCAGCGCATCGTCCCCACGGCCGAGCGGAAGGTCCGTTCCAAGTTCATGAGGATTAGCACAAACGCGCCAAGCAACAGTACATCGAGCAGCTTTCCCGCGCCGGTCGAGCGCAGCCACATCCCTTGTGCGAATCCCGTGCCAGCCGGCAGCGCGAGCAGCCGCCCGCGGCATGCGGTCGCGATCCCAATTGGGATGAGCGCGGCGCCCCATAGCGCGTATTTCCAGCGGTGGAGGAATTCCAGGTAATTCCCGCGCGAGTAGGTAAGGCTGAAGGCGATCCAGCAGATGGGAAGGGCGCACTTCGCAAGCAGCGCCAGGGTCATCCATCTGGCGAGCGGCTCGATTCCCGATGCCTCTTCGGCCAATCCGTTCAAGAGGCTCGCCACGGCCAGAACCAGCATTCCCGCGAAAAACCACCAACTCGCGACGGATCGCCGCCGGACCAGGGCCAAAACAGCCACGGCGGCGCTGAAAAGCGCCGTTAAAAAAGCAGTTACTTCCTGGAGATCCACGGGGATATAACACTGTGCAAGATACTCATTATAAACATATTACGCACTGTTTGTATTCGCGCGTGACCGGTATCCGTAATTGATTACGTAGGGGAAAATTCAGGATGGCCGGAGGGATCGCAGCGAGGGCGGGAGAGCAGTTGAGGCATAACAACTGCTAGAATTACTAGTGTGTTCCATAATTTCCATAATGTGGGCGGGCGATGGAGTGGAACTTTGAGGAGCTTGGGAATTTGTCTCGGATTATGGTGCTTTCACGCTCAGGCCGTGTCAACCGTGAGCCTGAGTTGGGATGCAAGTAGCGGCGACCCGCTCGTCGCCGGTTTCAAAGTCTACTCCGGCACTGCCAGCGGGGTCTACACCCAATCTCACGATGTCGGCAACACCACCACCGCCACAGAATCGAACCTCCAGGACGGGGTCACATATTACTTCGCGGTCGCCGCGTACGATATGCTGGGCGCGGAAAGCCCGATATCCGGCGAGGTGGCCTACGAGGATGGCTCTGTCGTCTCCGGGACCACCACAACCAATGGCACGAGCGGCACGTCCGGCACAGATGGCAACTCCGGCTCGAACAATCCCAGCACGCTGGTGGCGACCGACCAAACTGTAATCCTTTTGTCCGCCTCGTCTGTTGTCATTAACGTATTGGCGGCTATCTCCAGCGGGTCGGATGCAGTCTCGCAGATCACGCAACCGCGGCATGGGTCCGCCGTTATCAACGCCGACAATACCATCACTTATACCAAAGCCAAATACTTCCCCGGTCATGACCTCTTCACCTACACGCTAAGTGATGGCAACGGCGATACATCCACCGCCTCCATCACTATTACTGACCGGGGAACTCTGAACAGCCTCATTTCAAATTCCGTACCCAACATTGACAATACCGGCCTGCTTCAACTCGAACTCACTGGCAAAGGCAAATTCATCGGAAGAGTGAGCCTCGGCTCCTATACCGGAGCGCTCTCCGGCGCCTTCGATCCGGATGGCGACGCCACTGTAATTGTTAATCGAAAAGATGAACCAGCCATCACGCTGGTTCTGAATCTCGACCCTGTGACGGGCGCGTTGAGCGGCAGTTTATCAACTGAAACGGACGGTTCCTCGGCCGTAGCGGGCTCGATGGCTCCCACCTATTCCGGCACAAACGCGGCTCCGCAGGCTGGCACTTATACTCTCCTCATTCCGCCGGACCCCATTCCCACCCCCGGAACTGACATCCCGCAGGGCGTCGGCTATTGCAGGCTGGTTGTCAGCTCGAAGGGAACCGTCCGGCTTGCCGGCAGGCTGGCGGATTCCACCTCCGTAGGTGTATCGGCCTACATTGCACCGGACGGCTCTTTTCCGGTTTACGCGCGATTGTACGGCGGCAAAGGGTTCCTGTACGGCGTCTTGAAATTCGAAACCGTTACGATCTCCGGCTCCGAGAGCGACCTCGACGGCGTCCTCCAATGGCAGAAGCCCGCGAGCAAAAACCAAAACGCAATGTTCCCGGCCGGGTTTGCCACCACTTCCGGCGCCATCGGCTCGGCTTACCTCGCCACGCGTAATCTCAAGAAAGCGGAATCGCATTTGGACGCGGAAGATTATGAGGGCACCGTCAGCCTGGCGAATGGCGATCTCTCCGCTCCGATCGATGATCAAGTCGCATTGGTCGGCCCGGGACTCTTCCGGGAACTGACTGCCAAAGACCCCCTCGTAATCAGAGTCGACACCAACACCGGTATTTTCACGGGCGCCTTCCTCGACCCGGCCACGAATTCCGTACGGAGGCTGCGCGGCGCGGTATTCCAAAAGCGGGCGCTCGCCGCCGGCTCCTTCATAAATCACAGTACCAGCGGATCCGTAGTCCTGGCCAACAGCACCCTGGCCACTCCCTAAAAGAGCTTGGTCGGAACGAAGATAATGTCCCCGGCTTCCACCGGGACGGCCGCCGTGGGCAGGCCGTGCATTGCTCCGCGCAGATCAACCAACTGGCTCTGGTGAACACCATGCACCAACCGGAAAACCTGCACCTTCTTCATATCCGCATCCTCACCAAATCCACCCGCCAGCATCACGGCCTCGAACACGGTAAGCGGGCGATCCACCGGTATGTTCCCCGGCCTTTGCACGCATCCGTCGATGATAATCGAGCGATCCTCGCTGCTGTCCAGCGTGACTAATACATCGCTATCCTTCAGTTGCGACTTATACTTCGTTTCCACGTCATTTTGAAAAGCCACAAAAGTCTCTCCGCTCGCGTTGATTTCCCCAATGAGCGGCAAGTTGATCTTTCCATCGGGCCGTATCTTTTGAGATTGATTGAGGTCCGGCGCTCCCGAGAACGACAATGCGATAACATCCCCCGGAACCAGCAATGTTGGCGCCGGCGAATTCGCGGACCCTAACATGGACGCCGAAGGAGTGCTTTCACACGCCGCCAGCAGGAGCAGCGCGGCTGGAAATATCAGGAACTTGGACAGGCGATTCAGGCCGATGAAGGATGAAGTGGTCATAGGTCGATCACCAGGAGACGTATTTTTCGAGTTTGGATGGCGCATTGTGGCGTATGTTAGTCGGACGATTGGAAACTAGGGAATGGCTGGGTCTCTTTGCAAGCCGGAACCGTTCGCGGGGATCATCTTCCGGTCGCCTTTGCAAAGTACCCAAAGCAGCAGAAACAGGGGAATCAACGACAGGACAAAGAAAATGGGGCCGCCCCTGTGATGGATCGGGCTATCGATCATCTCTGGGCCGATATGTACGCATAGCCAGCCGAGCGTCGCGATCCGGAACCCATTGCGCACCACTCCCAGCGCGATGGCAAAGACAATTAGCGCCGCGCGGCGCCAGAAGCTATTCAGCAGGAGATGGCATGCAATCAAGCTCGCGATCACCAATATTAAACTCGAGTGAATCCCGCTGCATTCCTGCGCAACCCGTAACGCGATATTCGGCAATTGGAAGACAGTTCCGTCCTGCGCGTCCCGTAATACCGGAACGTCAAAGAGCCAGAAGAAGAAGGACGCCGTCTCGGCGGACGCAAGTTTTGAAACCGTCTCAAGCTTATCGACCGTTGCATTCGGCAATGGAATTAGAAAAAGCAAAAAGCCTAGCGGGAACGCAGCCCTGGCCATCCACTCCCGCCCCATGAACAGAAAACCGCCGCACAGAATGAAGGAAACGTACGCGAGCATCTTGAGCGTCAGGTAATCATTTTGACTTAAATGCTTGCTCGGATGCCAGGCCAGGACCGTGACAGCCACCGCCGCAGATATTATACCCCAGCCCGGCGACGAGCCGTATCCATCCATTAATTTCTTTCCCTGCAAATAAGCCAGGTAAACAGAGATGAGCGGGATAAGAAGGATATAAGAATCAAGTTCGCTGCCAGCCGCATATCGAACCAGCGAGATCAACTGCAAGGCAAACGCAAGGCTCACTCCCGCTACAAACAGTAAAAACCACCGGAGCCGCGGCCTGCCATCGCGGTATGACTTCTTTACTCGAACCGGCACCTCTCCTTCCGGAGGCGCGCATTCACCGCTATGTCCTGATGGAGGGACGATCTTCATCTCTATAAAACTTCTTCTATCGGGCGCACAGGCCATTTACTCGACGGCCGCCTGGATCGGCGCCGCCGGCTGCGGTTCGCCAGGAGCAGGTGAGCTATCCGGAAACACTGCCCTTAACCATTGCTCAAATACAACAAGGCTAAAGAGTATCTTATGGTTATCCCGCCGTCCCGAGGCATGCTCATTATACATCCGCTCGACGGCATTAGGATTGAGATACTCAAACATCATGGCCTCCCGCCCCAGAAAGTAATCCCGCATATCCCCCGACACCGCCCCGCGAAACCAATCGTCCACAACATTGACCGCAAACCCGCGCTTTTTGCGCCCAATGATCGACGCCGGCAGGAACTTGCGGCACACGCGCCGGTGCAGCCATTTGCGCTGTCCATTGCGGACCTTGAATTGCGAACCAAGCCGCTGAATATACTCAACAACCTCGCGATCCAGGAACGGAACCCGGGCCTCGAGCGAGTGCGCCATCGATAGCTTATCCCCATACATCAGCAACTCGTCCGGAAGAGACGAGCGCAGCTCCAGCAACTGCAATCCGCCAAGCTCATCAAGCCCGTCAATCGCGGCCCGATGGCTGTTCCATCCATCGAAGTCACCCTCCCCCTCCGCAAGCGCTCCCGGCCGGAATAGCGATGCAATGGTTTCGCCCGGCACAATCGAGAACACTTGCCGATAACGCTCGAGACGGTCCTTCACTCCCAGTGATGCCACACCCCGCTTCAGCGCATCCTTGCGAGGAAGCGCATTTGCAGCCGCGCCCAACGCCGCCCGCACCGCCGCCGGAAGCCGCCGCCACGCTGCCCCGTAAGCAACCCCGAGATGCCGTGTGTAACCGCCAAGTAACTCATCCGGCCCCTGCCCCATCAGCGCTACCGTAACATCCCGCCGCGCCCGCTGACATACAAAGTACATTGGGACGATCGAAGACGAGGCAATCGGCTCTTCCAGCGTTTCGACAATATGCGGCAGCGCCGCCTCGAATGTCCCGCGGTCAAGCCGCACCGCAGTATTCGACGCGCCATAATACCGCGCTGTCTCCGCCGCATCCTCCAGTTCATCGTCCTTGAAACTGGTCCCATAGCCAACTGTGTAAGTCGGCCACCCGCTCCCGCACTCACTCATCAGCCCAAGGAGCAACCCGGAATCTACTCCGCCACTAAGTAACAATCCCACCGGCACATCGCTGATGAGATGCCTCTTGACCGCTGCGCGATACAGCGCCATCAGCGCGTCAGTCGCCTCCTCGTCGGAGGGTTGCCGCTCGAATGGCGTCGGGACGAACTCATACCACCGCCGCATCCGCAAGGCCCCGTTCTCAACAATCAGCATTTCGCCCGGAGCCAGCTTCTTCACGCCTGCAAATGCGGTCAGCGGCGACGGCGTATATCGATACTGAAGAAAGAGACTCACCGCGTTGGGATCAACGCTCGGCTTGCGCTCCATCCCGGCAAGTACCGCCCTGATCTCCGACCCAAAAGTAACCACCCCTCCATCGACCGAATAGTACAGCGGCTTTATCCCCATCGCGTCGCGCGCCACGATGAGCCGCTCCTTCCATTCATCCCAAATCGCCACGCCGAACATGCCGTTCAACTTCCCAAGGATCGCATCCCCCCACTGCACGTATCCCAGCACGATCACCTCCGTATCCGTCTGGCTGCGGAATACGTGCCCAAGGGCCTCAAGCTCCCGGCGCACCTCGCGGAAGTTATAAATCTCCCCGTTGAAGACCACCCACACCTTCCCGTCCGTGTCGGACATCGGCTGATGCCCAGCCGGACTCAAATCGAGAATCGCAAGCCGCCGAAAGCCGAGTCCCAGCGAACCCGTCGCGGAGACATAAATCCCCTCGTCGTCCGGTCCGCGGTGGGTCAACACCCGGGTCATCCGCAGAAGCCGGCCGCGGTCGATCGGGACACCGTGTCCAAAATCAAACTGGCCCGCTATGCCGCACATGGGCGATAAGAATCTTCGTTCATTTGCGACCGTACCCTTCCAATACTCTGGCAATACGCGGCCTCTCCCGGGCGCGCCTAACGGCGAACAACTTACTTGGCTAACAATTTAATTACCCGGCGATGCAGCCGGCAATACCCGCAGACCAGTCGGCGCCGGCGGCAGTCTCATAGGATCGGGAAACGTGTAAGGCGTGTAAGTCAGCACCCACGCATTGCCATTCCAGGTATAAAACTGCCCGCTCGTATTCTGCGGCAGCGTCGTATTCCAACTGCCCTGATCCGTCACCCAATAGCCGACACCCGCCACCGTGGGGGTTATGGCATTCATCTGGGCCGTTGTGCCGGCACCAATTCCGTCGGTTCCCGTAAATGGCGCATTGCCTGAGACACCGCCTTGCAGAAAGTAATCCCGGCCTTCCTGGATGATATCCGGCGTGGGCGGCCCCAATATTGTAAATGTGGCAGTCGTTCCCCCCACCGCTGATCGATATTGGGCATAAGCCCCACCGGGTATGGCAGATGAGCCGGGCGCCCAATTCGCTCCCTGAGTCAGGTTTCCCCAGATATACATCGGCGCGGATCCGCCGGTATTCTGCGCTCCGTTCACATCCTCACCCTCGCCGATTTGGTCCTTGATCGGGTAGTTTGCCGGCGTCTGTATCACCCCGCCGAAGTTAGGCCATTGCGCAAGGCATCCGTATTCATTCAGCCAAAACCATAGTGTGCCATTCGGCTGCGTGTTATTGAAGACATACCCCGACCCGCCGCGTAATTCCATCGCGGCCGCCAGCCCGCTGGCCGTCGTCCATGTATTCCCGTAGATCTCCATGTGCCGCACGCCCCGCGCAGGGCTGTTGCTCGCCAGCCCGTGGCCATCTATCTTCTGCCGCCCATTGATAGTGCAATACCGCACCACGACCCGTGCGTTCGCGTTGGCGTCACAGATATAGGCCATCCCGTTGAAGGTGCTGCTCTCGATGATCACGCAATTCGCCGTACCTTCGGAACTCGGCGTCTGCCATGAATTCGACGGTCCGCGGCAGAATATCCATTCGCACGATCCATTGCCGCTCGTCAGCGTGCAGTTGTCTATCAGTCCGTAGTTGCCTTCCACATTCACAAAATATCCGGCGCCGGCATTCGACGGATCGCTGTAATTGACATTCGTGATCCGCCATCCGTTCGGCGCCGATCCATTGAAATCCGTGTCAAATGCCCCTACGCAATTATTCGCCGCAATGATTGAAAAATTTCCCACCGTCGCCGGCGCGGACATCCGGATCACCTCGGCATAGGAATAGAAGTAACTCGGATCAATGGTAATGATCGTCGCCGCCGTGCCGGAGCCCAGCAGGCTGACGGCATTATTGAGATTTATCCACGCGCCACCGGTTCCCCATTTAAAGTTTCCCGGAGGTATCTGCACAATGGACCCCGCCGGGGCTGCTGAGATTGCATTGTTTATATCGTTGATGGAACCATCGGTCGTATAAGTCGTGCCGTTTTGCGTAAACGCGAAACCGGTTTGCGTGAGACCGGCGAGAAACAATCCGAGCATAAGCGAGCGGATCAGTGAAAGGCTTTTTGGCAACATAAAGGGGTCCGATTTTTTTCGTTCGCGGCGATTGGAGAGGGTCTCGGAATCTATCCGCTGACACCCCAAAAGCAAGGCCGGGTGCGTAAGGATACGCACGCCCAACGGGCGGTCCGCTTCAGCATTGCCGTTCACGCATTGATTTCAAGCAAAACGCATGCCTTTGCCCACCCCATTCACCCCTGCTAAATGAACTGTAAATCCCGTAGGTCACGCGCCATTTCGCATCACTTTATTCGCGAGGCTCAGCGCCATCTTGCTGCGCGACAACCAGTTGTCCCGCACCTCGGATAAGAGGCGCCGCGCCGCTACTCCAGCCCCGTAGCTCCAGCCTCGAGCAACCGCCGGAGGCGCCTCGACTGCGCCCCGGCGCACCTGCACGGCCATAGCGCCCCTGCCATCCAGCCGCGCCTCAAAGCAAATAAACTCCCCTTCCCGCTCAAAGGAAATCTGCCGCCCGTCCAAGGCCACCGACTCGATCACAACACTCTCCGGCACCCGTCTTCGGAATCGCACCATGCGCGCGTCCGCGTCCGGATTCTCCATTTCAAATCTGTCCGTGAAAAACCGCACCTCGAGCGCCCCCCCTGCTGCCCGCCTCTGGGCATGCGTCTTGCACGCGATATCCGTCAGCCCCCTCCACTGCACCCCTGGACAAATCGCGCCAAGCTGCGCCGTGAACTCGTCCAGCGCCCTGAATCCGTCCTGAAAAAAATCATGATGTTCCACCAGGATCGTCGGTTTCCCCAGAAATGCCGCCATCGCAAATACCGAAATCTCCGACCAATAATGCCGCTTGAATAGGGGAAATCCGAAAAACGCATCCTGCGCGGGCGATAACAAATCTGCGCCTCGCACAACCCTGGTCTCCATATCCCGCGGGATGCACGCCGTATTGACCACCCCAAGATACCGCCCGCTATCCGCCAGCGCCTTAAGCGCGTCGAGCGTGTAGTCCTCGCGCGGGTAAACCATTACGTGCTCCCATCTCATCCCCGTCCGCCGCTCGTGCCGGTCCATCCGCTCCGCGGCAAGGTAACTGCGGCCCAGCAGCTCCGCATAGTCACTCGTCCGGAACTCATTCTTGATATGATCGCAGCCATGCGCGCAGATGCCAAAATACTCGCGGTAATCGAGAAATCCGCGCAACGCCACGTCCTGAGTCCGCCAGTGATTCCACGGGATAAATGCAACTGTCACATGGAAACCAACCTCCCTGGCCCGTCGTAGAAGCCCCGGAAAATCGATGAACCCATATCGCGGAGTAAGTGCCGGGTCATCGATCACGATGTCCGCGTATATGGTCGGATTATGCCAGCAGCGCTCTCCAAATGTGCTTCGCAGAAAAATGATTGCCGGGATATACTCATCAGCCGCCGTCTCAAACTCAGACTCCCGGCTAAGTGGCAGCTCCATGTCGAACACTGATACCGTGCTCCAGATAAACAACCGCGCTTCTCCATGCGGGCAGGATATAAATATCCCCCCGCCCTTTCCCAGCTCCGCCACTATCTCAATTCCTGCTCCCGCCGCCACATCCATTACCAAACCATCGCGCCGCCCCCTGGAATACTTGTGCCCGGCAAGCTGCCCGCTCAAACCCGAAACGGTCGCCGGGAATCCTACCGTATCCGCTCCGCTCACTGACCTCACTCCACTTACCCTACCCCCGGAAAGTACCCGTACAATCCCGCTCTGCATCTCATTCCCCGCCGTCGCGAGCACAAGCACTGAGGCTGCACTCTCGCCAAGCGACCTTGCAATCGACTTCCATTCCGTTAGCTCGATCAACTTGCCCAGACTCCCGATATCCCAAAGCCCGGCACCTGCCGAGATTCCCACTTGCGACCGAAGTTCCTCTCCAGGAAAGAGCGAAACTCCCAGGTCAATCAACTCCGTCACAATCCCAGATTCCCGCGCG
>Ga0182024_10016282_pt1 | contig 14121 bp, 11 predicted proteins | sample P32metaG_FD_120480 | JGI IMG/M metagenome (GOLD analysis project Ga0182024, IMG submission 120480) | Permafrost microbial communities from Stordalen Mire, Sweden - P3-2 metaG (Illumina Assembly) | ecosystem: Environmental > Terrestrial > Soil > Wetlands > Permafrost | place: Sweden: Stordalen... | reverse complement strand
GCTCGCCGGCGAGATCCTGCTGCACGAAGCAATCCGCAGCGACGCCATCTTCTTTGTTGAAAGCCCGGCGCAGTTCGTCGAAACGTACTGCTTACGCCGTCAAGCTCCCGACGACGTTGCAATCTTGGTTCTGAACTTCGTTCGATCGCAGCTCTGGACGTTTGAGTCGGGAGATTGGCACGCAGCCAGACGCGCGCGGCACGGGTTCGTCGCCAGCCTCGAGGCTGCTGGCTGCGCGCACGCCGACGTCAAGGCTTCCGAGCTTATCTTCGGCGAGCTTACCGCCAACGTCGCACAGCATGCCGTGGGACCGCTCGACGTCGCGCTCCATTGGGCCGGCCGGAGCGCCGTGCTCCACGTCATCGATCGTGGCCAAGGTTATGCGACAAGCGAACGAACGGAGCCCGACGATCTAATGACCGAACACGGCCGGGGACTCTGGCTGGTTGGACGGCTCGGCGCGCAGTTGAAAGTCGAGCTGCTTCCAGGTTTCGGCGCCCACGTCAGCGCCAAACTCCCGGTGTCTCAGGCCTGAGCGTACTCCTGCGCTTTAGCGAGGATGTCGTCGGCGTAACGCGGCAGCGTGCTGCGCAAGCGTAGAATCATCTGTTCGGCTCTCAGCGAACACAGGCCGTCGCTGCGATTGCCCACCACCTCGTCGATTGCGCGACGCATCGCGATGTCGAAGTTGTGCGCGACGGCGGGAACCACGCGCGTATGGGAATCGAGCAGCGGGTGCACGCAGGCGAGCTGGAAGTCTTCACTGAGCACGTCGATCGGGTAACCGCAAAAAAGATCGAAGCCGGCCGAGTCGATCAGAGCGTTCCACAAGGATTCCAAAGCGATCGCCGCGCTAAACGATTTTTGCGACCACAGAACGCCGACCATTTCGCCGTAGGCGCGAAAACCACCGTACTTTTCGGAAAGGTCTCTAGCGACTGCGCCTACGGATGCATCGAAGAGCGCCGGATCGGGCCGGCCATCGCTGCCAAACAATGTGGCGAGCATTTCCTTGTCGTCGAGAAAAACGGCTCGTTCTGAAGCCAGCTCGCGGCCGATGCTCTCGCGACGCGCGGAACTGGCGATGATGAGCGCACCGCCGCCGTTGCGCAGAGATTCATTCAGAAAGCGGCCAACGTTGCGCCCGAGGCGCGCGTCGTCGCCGCCATAGAACTGGACCAGGTGCTCGTGCCCTGCTTCCGACTTAGCGTTCACGCCACCCATCCTACGTCTCTTCGCCGAAGGAGTCAAATCGGTGATGCCCTTGCCGGTCATCAACGCTTGCTCGCGCTCGCTTCGGCCTTACCCGAAAATTGGAAAGGCGAAAAGCATTTTACCTATTTTCTTTCATTAACCGTTTAGTTTGGATTCAGCCTGACGAGTACGAACACGCAGCCTCACTAAGACGAGAGCCGGCCTTCCCGAGACCGGCTCTCGTCTTTCGAAATCACGCCGTGGGCAGGCTTTGCCCTAAGTTCGCATTAACGCTAGGCACATGATAAAGATGCGTGCGCTTTTCGTTCTGTTCGTCGTAGCTTTCGCGGGATGTTCGAGCGGGGGGGCGCAACTGGCGCCGCCGCAGGTTGGCGGCGCTCTGCGCGCCACATCAACCGATTCGATTCTCTACGCCTTTACGGGCGGCACGGAGGACGGGTCCACGCCGTACGCAAGCCCGCTCGTCGACGCCAAAGGCGTGCTCTACGGCGTTTCGGTCGCCTACGACGAGAGCGTGCACGGCGTTGTCTGGAAGCTGACGGGAAGCGGCTCGAGCTACACCGAGAGCGCGCTTTACAAGTTTCCGCCAAGCCAAGCAGACGGCGCCTATCCGGAGGGGGGCCTGATCGAAGATTCAGCCGGTGCGCTCTACGGCACCGCGACTACCGGAGGGAAGGGCGCCTGCAGCTATATGGGCAGCGGCTGCGGCGTCGTCTTCAAGCTCACGCCGTCGGGTAAGACGTATAAGGAAAGCATGCTGCACGATTTTGCCGGCGCGAGCAAAGACGGCAGCATCCCGGTTGACGCGCTCCTGTTGAGCGGCAGCGAACTTTACGGCACGACGGAGTATGGCGGAAGCGGCAGCTGCACGGAGACGGGCTTCGACGGATGCGGAACGGTCTTCAAGATTTCGACCAAAGGAACGGGTTACAGCGTCATCTACAGCTTCCAGGGCGGTAAGGACGGCGCAAATCCCGCAACGAGTCTGACAGCCGGAAAGAACGGCGTGCTCTACGGCACGACCAACTTCGGCGGCGGAAGTACGAGCTGCACGACGGGATGCGGCATCGTCTTCGAGCTGACGCCGAAGGGAGCAAGCTACACCGAAACCGTGCTGTATAGGTTCCAGGGCGGTCAGAGCGACGGCTCGGTGCCGGGAAATCGCGGGCGCGGTTTATATCTCGCCTCGGACGGCGCGCTGATCGGCACGACGCATACCGGCGGCGGCGGCTCGTGCGCGATCGTCTTCGTTCCCGGGTGCGGCGTCGTCTTCAAGCTGACGCCAAAAGGAGCCGGCTTTAAAGAGAGCATTCCCTACCAGTTTAAGGGCGGCAGCGATGCGGCATTCCCCGAGGAGGCATTGGTTGCAGGGAAGGGCGGCGTGCTGTACGGCGCGTCGACCGGCGGGGGCGGGGCCACGTCGAGCGTCTGCAGCGGCGGTTGCGGAACGGTCTTTGCGCTAACGCCCAAGGGCACGGGCTACACTGAATCCGTTATCTACGCGTTCGCGAACGGAAATGATGGCGCGCTTCCATACGATGGCGTCACGATGGATAAATCAGGCGTCCTGTACGGCACCACCGAGCTGGGCGGCGGCAGCAAAAGCTGCGGCGGTTGCGGGACGGTCTTTAGCGTAACGCCGTAGTCGCCCCCATCTAATCGGGCAGCAGCTTTCCGCCTCATGACGGTGGGGGCCCTCTCGGGGGGTTAGCCGACGTGAACAACATGCTTTATGGAACAACCTGGTTTGGCGGCGATTACAACAACGCAGGAACCGTCTTTACGTTGAAACCCTGACACCCCGCCCGACACAGACCTGCTGACCGTGATGTAAAATGAATATCGCGGCGCTTAACGCGTTGGGAGAGGGGGTCCGTTTTGACCTCGCCAACCCCTCTCCCGCGATGCAGCGGTGGTCATGGCATTTCTTGTATTTACGTCGGTCGCGCCCAACCGATCGTTCAGCAGCCCGTCATTTTCCCGGTCAGCACGTACTCGACCGATTTGATGGTCTCGTCGTAGCATGAGCCGTTGACGTTGAGTGACTTGTATTGCTGGTGGCTCTTGCCATTGGACGGAGTGAACCCGCTGCCCTCAATGGTCAGCGTATCGCTCGAGCTGACGGTGTTGAGCGACGACCATGACGACGCCTTGCCGGGGGTCTCATCTACGCCGCTTCCGCTCTTGGCCTGTACCACGCTGGTCAACTGCGTTGCCTTGCTCGACGGGGCAAGGTACTTGTAGCGCAGGCTGAGCGGATAGGTCCACTCGCTTTGCTTATTATACGTCTTGCCGTCGCCTGTGGTTGACGTGTTCGACGCAATCGTCGTGGTCTGGTTGATATCTTGCACGTCCCGAGTCGCCGACACCTCGATCTTTTGTACGTTGGAGAACGAAATGCTCTGCGTTACGTCGGTCGTGATCCGCCCCTTCGACGTGATCACATAGCCCTTGAGGTTGACCGGATGCGTCGCCGACACGTTGATCGTTCCCGTGCCCGTGCCCGATTTGGTGACTCGCACGTGCTCGATGACCGTTTCTGCTGGCGAGAGCGCGGTGCCGTTCTCGATCAGCGCGCCGGTTACTTGCGTCGAGCCGTGATCTTCGTAAACGAGCAGCGTGGCATTCGCCGCAAAGTAGTTGTTGTCGTTGAAAACTGAAACGGCGATGGTGTGCTTGTTGCCGTCGTCGAGCTGCGCCGCAAAGGGCGTAAGGTCGATGCGGTACGGCTGGAAGTTCAGCGTCTCCACGCCCGGGATTGGAATCCACAAGTACGGGTCGATGCCGCCCGTATAGATCCACGGATAGATCGGCGCCACGCCGGCGGGCTGCCCATCGAGGGTCACCTCACCCTCGCGGAAGGCCGTGTTACCGCAGTTGTTGAGCTTTGCGGCTAAATCGTTGGGGAAGCACGTGTACCAAAACTCGTCGCCCCCTTGCGACTCGAGAAAGACGTCGAGATATGCCGACTCGACGTTGGTCGGGAACGTGAACGTACCCGTCATCTGGTCGGTGGCCGCGTCGAGGTAGACGTATCCGCCGTCCGCGCCGGCCGAGAGCGGATAGACGGCGTCGGCGCTCCTGCGCGCCGGGTACTTTTTGGTCTGCGGATAGAAATCCAGTTCGGCGGTCCCGTAGATAATGCCCGTGTATTGCGAGTTGACGACGTTATAGACGGAGGCTTGCCCGGTCGATGCTTGCGCAAAGACCGGCGCGTAGTCGGTGACGTCGCGCTCGACGTTCCACTGCGGGCTGGCGTTCTGACCGGGCTCCGATGTGGTTCCGAAATAGACGTTCGTCGCCCCGATCCACACCGCTCCGGTTCGGTCATATTGCACGCCAGCGGTTACCCGGAAATGCATCTTGAAAATGATTGTCGCGTAAGGTCCGGGACAGTTCTTTGGCGGCTTATAGTTGAACGGATGGTCCGAGTAATCCGCGAACTTGCCGACCGGCAACCCACCGGACTGCAGCGGCGGCGTATGCGGATTGAAGAGTCTGTCGACGCAGGGCGCCTCCTTCGGGTGCGCCACCGGCGGGTCGGCGGTTACCGGATACCCAGGGCCGCCGCTTGACATCATCGAGTGCAACCTCCGGGCGTTGCGCTCCAGAGAGAGCGCGCCGCCCAACGCCGGCGCTTGCGCTCCTCCCGTTGGAACTGCTCCGTCGAACATCGCGTGACTCGCACACGCCGAAAGAGCGAACGTGACGAGCAGTGCCGCGCACTGTTGCAGTCGACGGATCGTTGCCTGACGCATCTCCAAACCTCCAACGGAAAAAGGAGATGAGGCCTTCGGCGGGACGCCGTCGTACTCATGCACGATGCTGTTGCTGGGGATCGAAACGTCGTGCGACGATACGGCGACGGCCGTCGTGCGCGACGGGCGCGACGTCGTATCGAGCGTGGCGACGAACCAGGACGAGTTTCACGCCAAATACGGCGGCATCGTCCCGGAGATCGCCAGCCGGCGTCACGTCGCGCTGCTCTCCGCTGCGGTTGAAGACGCACTCGAGCGCGCCGGCACGACCTTTGAAGAGGTAGACGGCATCGCGGTTACGGCCGGGCCGGGGCTCATCGGAAGCCTCGTCGTCGGCGTTGCCAGCGCCAAGGCGCTGGCCTTCGCATTGAACAAGCCGCTGTATGCCGTGAACCATCTGCACGGCCACATCTTTGCGCCGTTCCTGGATCGGCCGCAGGAGCCGCCCTACCCCTTTCTGGCGCTCCTGGTTTCGGGCGGGCACTCGCAACTCGTTGCCGTTCAATCGCCGGCTCACATGCGAGTCCTCGGGCGCACGCACGATGACGCCGCGGGCGAAGCGTACGACAAGACCGCTCGCCTTCTCGGGTTGCCGTATCCCGGCGGCCCCGAACTCGACCGTCTCGCGCGCACGGGGAACGCGCAGGCTTACGCATTTCCTCGCTACCGCCCCGCCGGCGATGCGCTCGACTTCTCGTTCTCGGGTTTAAAAACGTCGGTGCGCTATTTTCTCGAATCCGAAGCCGGCCGCACTGCCGCGGTCGCCGACGTCGCCGCGTCGTTTCAAGCTGCGGTAGTCGACGCCTTGATGACGCAGCTGCGCGCGGCCTTCGAACGGGATCGCTACAATGCGGTCGTCGTCTCCGGCGGCGTCGCCGCAAACTCCGCGCTTGCCTCCGCCGTGACGGCGTGGAGCCGGCGCGATAACGTGCCGGCCTTCATCCCTCCGCCGAAGTACTGCACCGACAACGCCGCGATGATTGCCGCCGCTGCCTTCTATCAGCGCGACGTCGCGCGCGCCGATCCGCTCTCGCTGACTGCCGACCCGAACCTTCCGTTTTAGCGGACGGTAATGCCGAACGGGATTTGCAGCATCGTCTTTGTTCCCTCGATCGTTCGCACCGCCAGCTTGCGTTTCGACCCGGCCTCCTCGATCGTAACGAACGGCGGATCGTCGGCATCGCCGTTGCTTACGTAGGCCCTTCCAGCGGAGTCGAGCGCGATTCCCAACGGCGAGTACAAGTATGCCGTGAGGGAGCGCACCGGTGAGACGTCGCCGCTAGCGCCCGGCGCATAGATGAGGACGACCGATGGTTCACTGTTGACGACGTACAGGTAGCCTGACGAATCGAGTGCGATGCCGGTGGGATTGGTCAGCTTTGTATCGGAACCGGCGATCGTTCGCATCGGGGTCGCGTTCCCTTTTTGCGAGGAAGCGTAAACGGTGACGCTATTTCCCAGCCTGTTGGCCACGTACAGGTTCGAATCCGAATCGAGCGCGACGCCCCACGGATAGTGCAGCCCCGTTTTCTTTCCGCCAATCTCGCGAACGGGCGCCGCGTTACCGTTTGCATCTGCGGTATAGACCGTGATGCGCGAGCTTTTTTGGTTGGCAATGTAGAGATTGCCGCTTGCATCGAGCGCGATGCCGTCGGGTTCACGCAGTTTGGTCGCGGAGCCGGCGATCGTTCGAACCGGCGCGACGTTCCCGCGCGCTCCCGCAGCGTAGACCATGATGCTGTCCGGGTGCCAGTTTGTGGCGTACAGCTCGTTCTGAACGTCCATTGCGACGCCCGTGACGAAGGTCAACTGCGTTTTCGGACCGGCGATCTCGCCGACGGGCCTTGCGTTCTTGTTAGCATCCTCCGCAAAGAAGAGCAGATCGCCGGGGCTGTTGTAGAACCCCGGTCCGTTCCCGACGATAATACAGTGAGCGTCCGGGCAGCCGCTTTTGGCGTCGCGCAGCGGCAGGCTGCTAGCACGCGCGGGCGCTGGGTTAGGGCCAAGAGCGCTCTGGAGTCCGCCGCAGGCCGCGAGCGCGGTGGCGGCAGCACACATGGCGGCGGCGCGACGGACGGTTGAAGTAAACAGGGGAGCCACCTCCTACGTCAGAGTATGGCTCCTTCCTCACGGCTCAATCAGTGACCTGTGTCAATAACGGGAGTCAATTTTCTCAGAGGCGTTGGACCGGAGCGTTACGGCACGTGCGGCCCATAGCTGAGGGTATAGGTTCCCGGAAACGGCTGCGCGCAGTGGCTGGTCTTATACAGGGTGCCGCCGACGAGCATCGACGAGTAGACGCACAACTGGCCCGAAGACGGCAGGGCCTCAAAGAGCGCCTGGCCCGCGTGGTTCGTTCTCAACGTACGGATCACGCCGGTCGGTCCGCCGTTGACGATCGATCTGGAAAGCGTCACCGGCATGTCGTACAGCGGGCCCCCCTTCAGCTTGAGCGTAACCGTGGTCGAGCTGGGATTGGGTGCATTGCTCGTTGACGGGGTCGACGATCCGCTGCTGCATGCGACAAGTGCGCAAAGCAAACCGAGGATCTCCACGCGACGAACGATCCAAGTCATCATCGGACTTCCTTTCTCACGCTGAGCTCGCGGTTTTGCCGTAGGGTTCACTCGAGTCGCTTGGAACCATGCCGCCGCCGCGCCTTTCTAAGCCCCGCTTAAGGGGCACATCTCGAGCGCCGTTCGACCGTGCGTTGGTCATTCACTATCGGGAATGAGATAATCGTCGCGGAATTGGTGCATGAAGAACTTCGGCGGATAGGGCGCCTGGATCTTAACCCACTTGGCCGGTTGTTGCGAGAAATCGAAACAGTCGGCTGCGGGCGAGTTCGCGCGCTTGTCGGCTTTGGCGAGGTGACCCAGACCGAAGAGGTCCTCGGCGAAGCGCAGCACGCTGGCCGTTTCGTAGTGGACGTGCGAGACGTGGTCGTGTTTGACGTACGGGGAGAGCATGATCAGCGGCACACGGAAGCCTAAGCTGTCGCGATCCTTGTACTCGGGCGCTACCGGGTCGTAGAGGCCGCCCCAATCGTCCCACTGGATGAAGATCGCCGTCGAGTTCCAGAACTTGCTCTTGCCCACAGTGTTTACCAGCGCAGAGACCCACGACGGGCCATAGTCATCGGGGCAGTTGGTGTGGTCCGAGTCGTCGCAGACGGGCGTGATCCACGTAAAGTTGGCGAGTTTCCCGGCCCGCACGTCGGTGATGAACTTCCAGTTGGGCGAAATGACGTCTTTCTTCCAATCGGGTCCATCGTAGATGTGTTTGATGGCTTGATAACTGGACCACGTTCCACCGTTGCCGCTCGAGTTGCTACCGTACTGGCTTGCGTAGAAGCGCCACGAGAGCTTCGCCTTGTCGAGCTCGTCGCCAAGGGTTTGATAGTCGAAGCACGCCTTCTGATAGCCGCTGACTACGCGCTCTACCGTGATCGTGTGGACTGTGGCTGCCTCGTGATCCTCGCAACCCCAGTCGCCGTAGGGCAAGTTGGCGCTCCAGGCTGCCTGCGCGGCGATAACGTATTGATGCGCTACGAAGCTCTCGTCGAGCTGCGACTGGAACATGCGGTCGGCAAGCGCGCCTTCGTGCGCCATGTCGAAGTATGGCTTCGACTGGTCGGACGGCACGTACACGTACTGCGAGTTCTTGAAATTCGCATCGGATAATTCTTTATCGAATCCGTTCATCCGGCAATCGGTACCGGGCAGTGTGCCTGTACCGTTGCAGGCCTCGAACATCGCTGCCACGGAGTGGTCGATCTCGTAGTACGCACCGAGCTTCGACGGCTTCAGTTTGATCGTGTGGCCGCGCGAGTCTTTGCCTTCCGTGACGGTATACGCGCCCGGGTAGCCGTAGAACAGGTTGTTGAAGCTGCGGTTCTCTTGAACGATGTAGACGATGTGGGTGATCTTGCCCGCGCCCGTTGCGTTGAGCACTCGCATTGCGTTGGCGCTTTGCATGTAGGGCAACGAACTTGGGGAGCCGGGCGAGCCAAGCGAGCACCCCTCGAGCATGGCCGCACTCGCGCAAATCCCAAGCACAAGACCGATAACTGAGGTTCTCATCTACGATCCTCCATGTAAGACGTGGTCAACCGTTTCTGCGGAAACGCCCAGCCTCTTCTAAAAAACTCCCGGTTTGCTTTGCCCGACTTCTATAAATGTAACCGTCAGGATCGCGGATGTTGACTCCAACGTTTAGTGCGTTACTAACTTAAGGCCCGGATGTGACCGCCTTGGGTCCGAGCCGCAGCTCGTAAGAGAGGTATCCATGGACGGTTCGCGCGCCTGCAATCGACGTGCCGAACGAGAACAGCACGGAGTGGATCGGGGAGTAGTCGTCGTTCATGCCGATGCCGATGCTGGTCGAGCCGCGTTCGCCAATTCGATCCGAACCGGTGGAGTAGATTTCCAAGCCTGCATTAACCTGATTGGAGAAGTCGTAGGTGCCCGCGAGGCCGCCGGACCAGTAGTTCTGGCCGCCGGTAACATTGCTGCGGCTCCAGCCGCCTCCGCCGAACAACGTTACCCGGCCGATGTTCTTCTGAGCCCAAAGCGGTAAGAAGACGGACTGGGTGTTGCCAACCGACGGATAGAACGCGACCTGCGGTCGCGACGCGCCTTCCGGAATGAAGCGATACTTGATGCCGAAGTCGTCGTTGCCTGACTTGGTGAGAGAAAATGAACCCGCAATCTGCACGTTGGGAAGCGGGCCATAATTGATTTCGGCAAAAGGCAAAGACGTTTCGCTCTCTCCGTTGCCATACTCGCCCTCGTAACCGATGTAGACTTCGTAGTTGCGATACGCGACCGGCACCGGGTCGTCCGTCAGATAGGGCGGTCCCGCCCAGGCCGGGCGCATCGCGCCAAAAACGATCGCACACGCGATGACCGGTGCGAGAAAAGAACCGCATTATCTAAGAACGATTAGAGCGAGAGCTTATATACGGTCCCCGCGTTGCTCGCGCCGCCGCCCTGGTAGGTCGTACCGTACACCGAACCGTTGAGCGCCGTCAAACCGGCGTACGGGTACTCACCGTCAGTGTAGGCTTTGAAACTATAAACCACGTGGTCGTCGCCACCGGACGGGCCCTCCCAGAAGACCGTTCCCGCGCCTTTCGCCCCGCCTTGAAACGTCGTGCCGTAAAGCTTACCGTTTTGATTGATAAGCCCCGCAAAGTAGGGATGCGCGCCGTCGGTGTTGGCTTTGAACTTGTAAAGCACGTCCTCTTTGCGCGACGCCGTCCTCACTCTAAAGATAACTCCCCAACCGTCTGAAACTCCGCCTGAATATGTCGTTCCATAGAGCGCGCCCTTGAGGTAGAGCAACCGCGCGTAGGGATACTCACCGTCCGAGCCGCCTTTGAAACTGTAGATGACCTTCTCGTCGCCCGTCGGGCTCACCGAAAAGACGGTTCCCGCTCCGCTCGTGCCGCCTTGATAGGTGGTTCCATAGAGCAGGCCTTTCACAGCGATCAAACCGGCGTACGGATGCGCGCCATCCTTGCCGGCTTTGAAACTATAGACCACGTGCTCCTCGCCGGTCGTGGTGACTTTAAAGACGACTCCCCAGCCCGGACTGACTCCGCCTTGAAATGTCGTGCCGTAGAGCGTGCCGTTCACGTCAAGCAGCTTGCCATACGGATATTGACCGTCCTTACCGCCCTTGAAACTGTACAACACGTGCTCGACGCCGGTGGTGCTCACCGAAAAGATGGTCCCGGCGCCGGGCGCGCCGCCCTGTTCGGTCGTTCCGTAGAGCGTGTTGCCGACCGCGAGCAGGCCCGCAAATGGATGCGCGCCGTCCTTGCCGGCTTTGAACCGGTAGAGCACGTGCTCCTCGCCGGTTGTGCTTACTTTGAAGACCGTTCCCCACTCGTAGCCGCCGCCGCCGCCGTAGGTCGTGCCGTACAGCGTGCCGTTCAAAGGCGTCAGGGCGGCGTAGGGAAAGCCGCCGTCCTCACCCGACTTAAAGCTGTAGATCAGCGAGTAGGCATCGGGGTTGGCGCCGGCATCGGGCAACGCCGCCGGCGGGAGCAGCGAAGAGTTCGTACCGCGCGCACAACTTGCGAGCAGCGCACCGCAGACGATCGCGACGAACAAACGCATGATTGTTAGTCCTTCTAGGCCTCGAAAGCGACGATTTGGTTGGCTTCTCGATGGTTGGTCCAGAAGCGTGAGCCGTCGTAGGCAAGCGCGCGAGCCGCGAATGGAACCCGAGCGAGGTCCGTAAAGGCGCCGGTACCGTCGCCGCTAATCTTGCTTAGAAAATAGTTATCGCTCTCTTCGTCGTCGGTCGTGACGACAAAGAAGTTGCCGTCGACGTAACATTGGCCGCAGACCCCGCGCGGCAGATCGATCCGGCGCACGACGTTGCCCAGCTCGTCAAGGCCGAGAATCCGGCGATTGTACCACTGACTGACGTACAGCCACGTTCCATCGTAGCTGAGTTGCGAACCGGTTCCATCCGGGCACTCGATCGCGTTCTGCGTTTTGAAGCCGTGTCCCGGGACGAAGCGGCGAATGACGCGGTCATCTTCTTCGCCCTCGCCGCAGATAACGCGGATCTCGTCACCGACGACCGTCATGCCCCACGGCTTGCCCGGCGTTTTCTCTTCTTCGAGAACCGTCCATTGGCGCGGGTCGAGCGCGTAGAGACGATTCGTCTCGATCGATCCCATCCAGAGTTTGTCACCGTCGAACGCAAGCGACTGCGGGCGCGGCGCCGGCGACGGTAGTCGTAGCGCTTCGGTTACATCGTGCACGCGCGAAGCTTGTCCTTTTGAACCCCCGCGACCTCTACGACGATAAAAGCAATCGAGACCCGCAGCAGCGGGCCTCGATTGTTCTTGCGTTTCCGTAAGCTAGTGCAATGGACTATGCCTTTCACTTACGCCTAGTGGTTACCACGTATCGATTTAACTGAAACCAGTTTCGCCGACGGCCCTGAGTTTATCCTGAGCCAGGCTCAGTTAAATTGCTCTAGCGACCGGCCGAGCAACGAAACCGCACGCGACGCCTCAACTTCCGAGAGGATCAGCGGCGGCGCCAGCCGCAGGGTGTTGCCGCCGGCGCTTCCGATCAAGAGACCGCACTCTCGCGCCGAGGCGACGGCGGCCCCGGCTTCATGGGGTGCCTGCAAGGTAAGCCCAATAAGGAGTCCCCTTCCGCGCGGCTCTCCCAGAAGCTCCGGGCGAGAGTGCGCCAACTCGGAAAGAGCTGCGAAGAGCTGGGCCGAGCGCTCGCGCACCCTGGCGTCCAAATCGAGCTCGTCGCGAACGCGTAAGTGCGCCAGCGCCGCAGCGCACGGAACCGGCGATCCTCCAAAAGTCGAGCCGTGGTCCCCCGGCGCAAAGCCGCCGGCGGCCCGTTCGTTTGCAAGCATCGCCCCGATCGGCAGACCATTGGCCAGCGCCTTGGCCAGCGTCACGATGTCCGGCCGCGAACCGGCCTGCTCGAAGGCGAACAGGCTTCCCGTCCGCCCCATCCCACACTGCACCTCGTCAAAGATCAGGAGGGCACCGCGTTCGTCGCAGAGCCGGCGCGCGGTCTGCAAGAACTCGGCGGTGGCGACGTGTACGCCGCTCTCGCCCTGCACCGGCTCGACGATGAAGGCGGCGACCTGCGGGGTGATCGCTTCCTCCAAAGCGGCGGCGTCGTTGAAGAGCGTAAACGCAAAGCCGGCGGGAAGCGGCTCGAAGCCTTCGCGGTACGCCGGGTTATCCGTCGCGGCGAGCGCACCAAAGGTACGCCCGTGAACGAGCCGGTGCAGGCTAGAATCGTCCGGCGGTTCTCTTCGCCACGCCGGTAGGCCCATTTGCGCGCGAGTTTGATCGCCGCTTCGTTGGCCTCGGTGCCGGAGTTACAGAAAAAGACCGCGCTCATCGCCGAGCGCCTCACCAGCTCGCGCGCGAGTTGCTCCGAAGGCTGATGCTGATAGAGGTTGCTAGCGTGCACCAGCCGTTGCGCCTGCGTTGCAACCGCTTGCGCGATCGCCGGGTGCGCATGGCCCAGCGCGCAGACGGCGATGCCGCCGATGCAATCGAGGTAGCGGCGTCCGCGGTCATCGATCAGCTCACAGCCTTCGCCCGCGACGATCGTTATCGGGGCGCGTTTGTACGTGTCGAGCAGCATCACGTGCGATAGTTCGCGTTGATGCGCACGTAATCGCGCGACAGGTCGCAGCCCCAACCCGTCGCTTCGGCCTCTCCCACGCCCAAGCGCAGCTCGACTGAAATCGTTTCCGGCTCGAGCTCGCGATGCGCCTCGGCCTCCGAGAGCAGCTCGATTCCACCCACGCCAACCCACGGTTTTCCGTTTGCGAAGAGCGACCAGCGATCCGGGTCGAGTTTCGCGCGCGCCGCGCCCGCCGCCGCGATGATGCGCCCCCAGTTCGGGTCCTCACCGTAGAGCGCGGTCTTCACGAGGTTGCTGTTGATGATCGCGCGCGCAATCGCCCGCGCCTGCGCAACGTCGCGCGCTTGCGTCACGCGCACTTCAAGCCTCTTGGTCGCGCCTTCGCCGTCGCTAACCATCGCCTTGGCCAAATCGAGGCAGACCGCATTAAGCGCCCCCACGAACGCCGCGGGTAATTCGGCACCGTCGTCCTTCGACAGGCTCAGGATGACAGGGGCAAACGCATAGACCGCATCGTTGGTCGACATGTCGCCGTCGACCGAGATCATGTTGAAGCTCTCTTCGTTGGCGCCGCGCAGCGCGTGGGCCAGCGCGTCGGACGAGACGGGAAAATCCGTCGCGATGAAGGCGAGCATCGTCGCCATGTTGGGAGCGATCATGCCCGAGCCTTTGGCGATTCCGCCGACGACGTACTTGCGATCCTGATGGTAGAAGGCGTAGGCACAGAGTTTCGGCACGCGATCGGTCGTCATGATCGCTTCGGCCGCGTCGAAGGCAGCCTTTGCTCCCGAATCGAGCTGCGCGACCGCACGCTCCAAACCCCGCTGCACGCGGTCGACGGGCAGCGCTACCCCGATCACGCCCGTCGACGCAACGATAACTTGCGAGGGCAAAAGGTCGAGCAGCGTCGCCGCTTGCCGGGCGGTGGCGCGCGCGTCGCGCTCCCCTCGCTCGCCGGTGCAGGCGTTGGCGCAGCCCGAGTTGCAGACCAGCGC
>Ga0182024_10016281_pt1 | contig 14122 bp, 13 predicted proteins | sample P32metaG_FD_120480 | JGI IMG/M metagenome (GOLD analysis project Ga0182024, IMG submission 120480) | Permafrost microbial communities from Stordalen Mire, Sweden - P3-2 metaG (Illumina Assembly) | ecosystem: Environmental > Terrestrial > Soil > Wetlands > Permafrost | place: Sweden: Stordalen... | reverse complement strand
TGCCTATTGTATTAGTGAAAAGCAGGCGTTTCCTGAACTTAGCCGCCACCGAAAACCCGTACCAATGGAATCGGTGATGGGAATCTCAGGAAATCAGATCTTCCTCTATCCAGCCAGTGATCTCGCAGTTATCGTCAGCGAACATCATCCCTCAGAAAACTTAGATCAGAAAGCAGCCGTCGAGCACGCACGTGTGATCAGCGACTGTTTCAAACTATCCACCGTGCTCCCTTTCCGCTTTGGCACTGTCTTTGCGGATGATGAAGCCTTGAGAAAGTCGATTCGCTCCAACCAGCGGCAGTTTCTTGCCAACGTCGAGCGTTTACGCGGGAAAGCAGAGATGCACCTAAAAGTGCTTCTGGACGACTGCTGCCGCGAACAGAGCGCTCCGGTTCCGATGGACCGGGTCGGCAAGGAATACCTGTCCAGCTTGCGGGAGAGTGCTACCCGGCAGCGTGAACGGCAAACCAAGGCGCGGGCTGTTTCGGTGCAGATGCACCGCATGTTCAGCCCACTCGATGAAGAGATCAGTTGCCGCAGAATGGATTCCGGCAAGATGCTCCTCGACATCGCTCACTTGATTGATCACAAGGGTATCGAGCGTTATCAGAACAAGTACTCAAGCGCCAGCCAGCAATTGAAGGATTGCCACATGCAACTCTCCGGACCCTGGCCCCCCTATCACTTCGTGCAGCGGTTGACCCGTCCGGTGCATGTACATGCGGTACCTGCATAGGACGATCGCAAGACGAATCCAAACAGAAGCCCCGGCCCTCCGCCGGGGCTTTTGTTTTTGCGGGCGGTAACAAATCGAAGGGTGAAAGCGAAGGGTGCCCCAGGTCTCGCTTTTGAGACCTGGGATCCTCCTAGCAAAGGCCAATCGGGCAGGCTCTGCGGGACTGAGTTTGGAAACGGAGAAACCAGGTCGAAGCTAACCAACCTTGTTAGCAGCAGGCATATCTTTCCTGCGGCTCAACACAAAGCTGGCGTGCGAACGCCGATCCGCGGAGGCATGATCAATCTTGCGCCAAAAGGCCACAAAGTAATCGACAGCAGAAATAATCGAAACCAGCACCATGAAATAGATAGCAGCAATCGCGATCCACTCGACCGGCAGAATAAACCAGCCAAAATGCCACGCATACCAGGCATGGGCCAGGATAACCGCCACCACCGAGACAATCTGAATCACCGTTTTCAGCTTGGCCAGATCGCTGGCCTCAATCGTGAAACCTTCCGAACTCGCGATCGATCGCAGGCCACTTACCAGAAATTCCCGGCCGATCACCAATACCACAATCCAGGCTTTCATCAGGTGCGGATTGAACTGCACCAGGCAAACGTAGGCTGCGGTAATCATCAGCTTGTCGGCCAATGGATCCAGCAACATCCCCATGGTGGTGATTTGCCCCCGCTTGCGCGCCAGGTAGCCATCGACACCATCCGTGATCGAGGCCAGGATAAAAACCAGCGACGCGGCAACTTCCTGCTCCCCATGAAAGCTGTGAAACGGAAAGAAACCGGACAACAACCAGATGAGCAGGGGAATGCAACAGATGCGGCTCATCGTGATGGAGTTTGGCAGGTTCACGATCGACTCGGCTGTTGAGGGGCAGACGGGCTCCCCTGTTCAATTATGCACCAGGCGCCAGAGGACAGCTGGGCGCCCGGTGGATCCTGTGCGGGCAAGGGTTACTTAAGTCCCTGCTTACGCGTAAATGCCACGTTGCTTGATGGTGAAAGCAACCCGGTCGATGGCCAGCATATAGGCGGCAATGCGATTGTTGACCGCGTGCGCCTCGGCGTAACGAACCACATCGCCGAAGCTCTCCGTCAGGATGCTCTCCAACTGCTCGTTGACCACAGCTTCCTTCCAGAAATACCCCTGGCGATCCTGCACCCATTCGAAGTAGGAGGCCGTGACCCCACCGGCATTGGCCAGAATGTCAGGAATGATGAAGACCTTCTTGTCCGCCAGGATCTCGTCGGCGACGGCTGTTGTTGGCCCGTTCGCGCCTTCGCAAACAATGCGAGCCTTGATGCGGTCGGCATTGCGGCTGGTGATGACGTTCTCCGTGGCTGCGGGGATGAGGATCTCACAATCGGAAACCAGCAAATCGGAAGAATTCACCGCTTCCGCGCCCTTGAAGCCCATCACCGTGCCGTTACGCTGGCGGTATTCGAGCAGCAGGTGGATATCAATCCCGTTGCTGTTGTAGAGTCCACCGTCGTATTCGGCGATGCCGATGATCTTGTAGCCCTTTTCCATCATCAGCTTGGCTGCGTTCGAGCCCACGTTGCCAAAGCCCTGGATGATCACCCGGCATCCTTCGCGCTGCATGTTCAGGTACCGCAGCGCTTCATCGCAAACCACAGCGATGCCGCGGCCGGTCGCCTCCCGGCGCCCTCGTGAGCCGCCGATATTGAGCGGCTTTCCTGTAACCACAGCCGTCACCGTCTGCCGCATGTGCATGGAATACGTATCCATGATCCACGCCATGGTCTGCTCGTTGGTGTTGATGTCCGGGGCGGGTACGTCCTTTTCGGGCCCAATAAACTCAATCAACTCCGAGGTGTAGCGGCGGGTCATGCGCTCCAGCTCGCCAATCGACATCTTCTTGGGGTCGCAAATCACGCCCCCCTTGGCGCCGCCAAACGGGATGTTCACCACGGCGCACTTCCACGTCATCCAGCTGGCCAGCGCGCGTATTTCATCGAGGGTTACATCTGGTGAATAGCGAATTCCGCCCTTACCAGGACCGCGGGCAATCGAATGTTGGACCCGAAAACCGGTAAAAACCTCAATGCTTCCGTTGTCCATCATCACCGGGATGTGCACGATCACCTCGCGTGCGGGGTAGCGTAATACCTTCCACAGCCCTTGATCCAGGTTCAGTTTTTGTGCAGCAAAGTCAAAGCGAGCAGCCTGAGCTTCCCAGGGATTAATTTCCTGCTCGAGCGATACGGTTTGCATAACCAATTCTCCACGTTCGGACTGCGGTAGCAATCCACTCAAGTCCCGCTGCGGTTGAGCCGTTTGCGCCCGGGCGGGACGGCGCAGGCACTTCGACGGGGAGAAATTCAGCTGAAAGACCCAGGCTAAATTTCCGCTCCCGGCGAGCCCTACGCGCGCTTGCGCCCACTTGGCCGGGACCTGTTAATCGTACTAACCCCAAACTTACCGAGTATATGCGTCCTCAGGAACCCGGGCAACCACCTCAAATCCTTTAGATGCTTCACCCCGACGAATCCTCTCCTGTTTATCTGCGAGCCGCTATGGCCATTTAGTATGAGCAGAATGCCGGTCGACACTACGATTGCCCCCGCGCGTGACGAATTCCTCCAGTTGGCGGCGAAGCACAGCCTGGTTCCGGTTTATCGCACGCTGACGGCTGACCTCGAAACCCCGGTTTCCGCCTTTTTGCGCCTCGCCGCGGACGAACCACAATCATTTCTGCTGGAATCGGTAGAAGGCGGCGAGAAAGTAGGCCGCTATACCTTTATCGGCATTCGGCCTTATCGCACCATTCTGTCCCGCGGCAGCTCCATCACCATCAACGAGCGAGGAAAGGCGCGATCCTGGCAGGGGGACGTGTTTGCGCTGTTAAAGGAGTTACTGGCGGGGCAGACGCCGGCGCATATCCCTGGGCTACCGCCATTTACTTCTGGTGCGGTCGGCTTTTTCGCCTACGACGTGGTGCGGCAACTCGAGCGCTTGCCTGAGCTGGCTGAAGATGATCTCGGCATCCCGGACGCCTGCCTCATGTTCTACGACGAGGTGCTGGCCTTCGACCATGTGCGGAAGCAGATCCTGCTCATGGTGACTGCCGATTTGGGACGCCAGAAACCTGCAGCAGCGTACGCGGATGCGAAGAAGCGATTGGGCCAGTTAGAGAAGCGCCTGGCCAAGCCCATTCCCAAACCAAAGCATGCGCGGCCGCGCGGAAAACTTTCCGTTACCAGCCACACCCTGAAGGAAGATTTTCTCGCCTCCGTCGCGAAGATCAAGGAGTACATCGCCGCCGGCGACATCTTCCAGGCCGTGCTGTCCCAGCGCTTTGAAGTGAAGCCCGGAGTCGACCCTTTCTCCGTCTACCGCGCTCTGCGCATCGTCAATCCATCTCCATATTTGTATTTCCTGCGCTTCGATCTGGATAAGACCTCCACCTGTCTGGTGGGCTCTTCTCCTGAGCTGCTGGTGCGTGTGCAACAGCGCCATGTCGAGTACCGTCCCATCGCAGGAACCCGTCCGCGCGGTGTGGATGAAGCAGAAGATCTCCGCATCGAGCAGGAGTTGCTGAGCAACGAGAAGGAGCGAGCCGAACACGTGATGCTGGTAGACCTGGGCCGCAACGACATCGGCAGGGTCTGCGAATTTGGCACAGTGAAGGTAAAGAGCCTGATGCATGTCGAACGCTACTCCCACGTGATGCACCTGGTCAGCTCTCTTGAGGGCCAACTAAAGGAAGGGCTCTCGGCGGTGGATGCCTTCTGCTCCTGCTTCCCGGCCGGCACCCTGAGCGGAGCCCCCAAAATACGCGCAATGGAGATCATCGAGGAGCTTGAGCCAACGCGCCGAGGCATTTACGGAGGCGGCGTTTTCTATGCTGACTTCTCCGGCAATTTCGACTCTTGCATAGCCATCCGCAGCATGCTCCTCAAAGGAGACCAAGGCTACATCCAGGCAGGAGCCGGCATCGTGGCCGATTCCGTCCCTGAGGAAGAGTACGAAGAATCGGTAAACAAAGCCAAAGCCGTGGTGCGGGCGGTCGAAAGGGCAAGGTCTGTGGCCTCACAGAGCAAGTGAGGCAGGCAAACAAGCAAACCGGAGATCTCTCCACTACGCTGCACTCTGTCGAAAAACATATCCAGGAAGGGTCCGCGGAACTGCAGATCCCTCGGCTTCGCTCGGGATGACAAAGGGGAAAGTGGTTGCTGATGAAAAACGCCTTCGGTCCGAAAACCCCTTTCCATAGAACGGTTGCACTTTCCTTTGTCATCCCGAGCGAAGCCGAGGGATCTGCAGTTCCGCGGACCCTTCCTGGATATGTTTTTCGCCGTCTGGAGCTACACTGAAACAAGTGGCGCCAATGGTATTCGTCCTCGACAACTACGATTCATTCACCTATAACCTGGTGCAATACATGGGTGAGCTAGGTGCCGAGATGACCATCGCCCGCAACGACCAGATGACGGTCGAGCAAATTGACGACCTCAAACCTGAGCGCATAGTCCTCTCACCCGGACCCTGCACTCCTCAGGAAGCCGGCGTAAGCATTTCCCTCATCCGTCATTTCGCGGGCAAAGTGCCAATACTGGGCGTCTGCCTGGGCCATCAAGCGATCGGAGCCGCCTTCGGCGGCAACGTCATACGTGCTCCAAAATTAATGCACGGTAAAACCAGCCCAGTCGAGCACGATGGACGCAATCTGTTCGCCGGCCTACCCAGCCCGATGACCTGCACCCGCTACCACTCGCTCATTGTTGAGGAAGAGGGCTTGCCGGAGGAACTGGAAATAACCGCCCGCGTACAAACTGGCAACGGCGACGGAACCATCATGGGCTTGCGGCATCGCCGCTTTCCGATCGAGGGGGTCCAATTTCACCCTGAGAGCGTCCTCACCGTCGACGGCAAGAACCTGATCCGGAATTTCCTCGCTCTTTGAGAACAGCTGTGACGATGCGATTTTTTCTGGCCGGAACGGTTGTCTTGTTCGCGCCGCTGCTGGTGGCCCAGCAACCGATCGGGCGAACCTCCGCCACCGAGGTACAAGTGTCCGGCGCGGTCGACATCTCTCATGGCGAGATGTTGCTCGGCAATGGCAGCCAGATTACCGCCGGAGAACAGGCCGTCAAGATTGCCTTGCAACGGGGCGGCTCACTCCGCCTTTGCTCCACCACCTCCGTTCACCTGGCGAAGGACCGCTCCATCGACGACCCGGCCAGCAGCGCGCTCATGATAGCGCTTGATCGCGGCGCCATCGAGGCCAACTACGCAGTGGGCAAGTATTCCGACGTGTTGCTCACCCCCGACCTGCGCATCCTGATCTCCGGTCCTGGCCAAGCCGATTTGAGCATCCGGGTAAATCCCAAGGGGGACACCTGCGTCGACAACCACGGCGCAGATGCCCCATACGTCACCGTGACCAGCCAGCTGGAAGGCGGAGCCTATCGAGTCATGCCGGATCAACGCGTGAACTTCCAGCACGGCAGCCTGAGTGAAGTGGTGGATCATGAACCCGAACCTTGCGGCTGCCCAACGATGCCAGTCACTTCCGTGGCCAGCACTGGGAATACCGGAGCGAGCCCAGCGGCGCCAGGAAAGCCGGTGGGCGGCCCTTCCTCAACGCCTGCAGATACCGCTTTCCCCATCGCGGAAAGCGAGGGCCTGGCGCCGCCTCCCACTCCCAGCGCACCAGTGGTCCCTGCAGGACAGACGCATGCTGAGGTGACCGTTCCCCTCACCTACAACGGGGAGAATCCTGCTGCTGCGGCCCCGGCCGCCGCTCCTGCCCCTGCTACGCCGCCCCCGCCCGTCACCCCAGATCCTCAACCAACTCCTCAACCGGAGGTTGCCTCCGCGCCTCCCCCGTCAGCCAACAACAACGGCGTATTTCATCGCATCGGCCGCTTCTTCTCCAGAATCTTCGGCAAGTAGGGAAGGCGCTACAATCGACTGTTGAGAGTTCTGCATCAGCCAATCCAGTGAAAGATGAAGGAGTTTTTCTTTTATGGCGATTCCTGCCACACAGATGCGCCCGGGCATGATCATTAAGCACAATAACGAGCTGCACACGGTTTTTAGCGTTGAGCATCGCACCCCTGGAAATTTGCGCGCGTTCATCCAGGCCAAGCTCCGCAACCTGCGCACCGGCGCCATGTTCGAGCATCGTTTTCGTTCCCCTGACCCGATCGAACGCGTCATCGTCGATGAAATTTCCATGGATTTTCTGTACGCCGACGGCGACGACTACTACTTCATGAACACAGAGAACTATGAACAGACGCACCTCAAAGGCAGCACACTGGGAGATGCGATCGAGTACCTCACCCCGAATCTGCAGATCAAGGTTTCGTTCTTCGATGGTCTCGCAGTAGGCATCGAGTTGCCGCAAACCGTGGAGATGACCGTGGTCCAAACCGAACCGGGCCTGAAGTCGGCGACTGCCTCTTCCGTCACCAAACCGGCCAAAATGGAAACTGGCCTCGTCGTCCAGGTGCCCCCCTTCATCAACGAAGGGGAAAAGATTCGCGTCGACACCGCCGAAGGCGCCTACCTGTCTCGAGCATAAAGAGAAAAGCATACATATGGTGCGCCACTACATCGTTAAGGGTCGTGTGCAAGGGGTCGGCTTCCGCTGGTTTGTTCACCGGGAGGCAGGCGCTCGGGGGCTAAAAGGTTGGGTTCGCAATACGGACGCTGGGGAAGTCGAGGTCATGGTCGCCGGCAACCTGGAAAAGTTGGACGAACTACGTGCCGAGCTCGAACGCGGCTCGCGCGGTAGCCGTGTGGACTCCGTGCACGAGCTCGAACTGGATGAAGCCACGGCACAAAACCTGGAATCATTCCAGATCGAAGGAGCCTGGTAGCTACGAATGACTCACCCTCCCATTAACTGTGAGCCTCTGAAATCTCTTATCCGGACGATTCCGAATTTCCCCAAGCCGGGCATTCTCTTCTACGACATCACCACCCTGCTCAAAGACAAGAACGGTTACGCGACCCTGGTGGACGCCTTGGCAGCCCACTACATCGGCATGGAGAATGTGGATCTGGTGCTGGGCATTGAAGCTCGCGGATTCATCTTCGGGCCGGCCTTAGCCTATCGCCTGAATGCCGGTTTCGTCCCTGTGCGCAAGCCGGACAAGCTGCCCGCGCCCACTGCGCGCGTAACGTACGATCTGGAATACGGAACGGATGCTCTCGAAATCCACCTCGACGCCATCGAACCGGGTCAGAACGTTCTCATTGTGGACGATCTGCTGGCCACTGGAGGAACGATGGAAGCGACAGTGAAACTAGTTCGCCAATTGGGTGCCCGGATTGTCGGCCTTGCGTTCGCCATCGAACTCGACTTTCTCCATGGACGCGACCGTTTCAAAGAGTACAACGTGTTCAGCCTGTTGCATTACAGCGAGTAGGCCTACACTGCCCTGCTCATTTAAGGAGCGGCTCTAACCATGCTTCTGCGCACGTCGCTGGCCATGTTGTTTGGGTGGGCGCTACTATCGCTCGTTGCCGCCCGTGCTCAACCGACCCAACCGTCAGGCGTTACCGCCTTGACCCATGTGCGGGTAATCGACGGCTCCGGTGGCACTCCGCTCGAAGATGCAACGGTGGTGATCGAGGGCAATCACATCAAGGCTGTTCAGTCCGCGGCCGCCGCGGTCCCTTCGAATGCACGGGTACTTGATTTGCACGGCGATACGGTCATGCCCGGGTTGATCAACGCGCATGGGCATTTGGCCCTGATTGCAGACGGCCAAAACTCGGCCACGGCCTATACCGCGGAGAACGTGCTCGCGGAACTGCGGCAGTACGAGAGTTACGGTGTGACCGCGATGTTATCGCTGGGCCTCAACCGCGACCTTCTGTATCCGATTCGTGAACAGCAACGACAGGGCAAACTCGATGGCGCCACAGTCTTCACCGCGGACCGTGGGATCGGGGTGCCGGACGCCGCACCACCCTTGCCCGCCGCGCCCGACCAGCTTTACCGGCCCGCAACACCCGCAGAAGCGCGCCTGGCGGTCGATGCGATGGCCAAACGGCACGCCGACATAGTCAAGATCTGGGTCGACAGCCTCGGAGGGACCAAGCCGGCCATGTCGCCCGAAATCTACCGCGCGGTGATCGAGGAAGCGCACAAACATCATCTGCGGGTAGCCGCGCACGTCTATTACCTGGCGGATGCCAAGTCGCTCGTCAACGACGGAGTCGACGTGCTGGCCCACAGCGTCCGCGACCAGCCCGCCGACCAGGAATTGATTTCCGCCATGAAGCGTCGCGGCGTTTGGTACCTTCCCACCTTCACCGTCGACGAGTCCTTCTACATCTACGCCGAGAACCCTGGGTTCATGCAGATAAACTTCTTCAAGGATGCCCTACCGCCACCGATGCTGACGACGTTGACCAGCGAGGCCTATGTCCAGAAGGTGAATCAGGACCCAAAGACCGCGCAGCACAAGGCGGACTTTGCCATGGACCAGAAAAACCTGAAAACGCTCTACGACGCGGGGGTACGCGTGGGCTTTGGAACTGACTCAGGAGCGTTTGCGACGCGTATTCCAGGGTTCTCTGAGCATAGGGAATTGGAAGACATGGTGCAGGCGGGGCTCACTCCGATGCAGGCCATCGTATGTGCCACCAGGAACAATGCAGAACTGCTGGGCATCCAGGCCAAAAGGGGAACCCTGCGTCCCGGCAAGCGCGCCGACCTGATCGTCCTGGCCGCCAATCCTCTCGACGACATCACCAACACCCGCTCCATCGTCACCATCTTCCACGACGGACGCACCGTTGCCCCCCGCGTTCCGGTAGTGATGGCGCGTTAGTTCGTAGCTTTCCGAGCCACAGGACCAGCCTCCCTGACCCCGGCAGGAGCATCGAACTTGGCGAAATTCTTCTCGAACTTTTCCGCCAGCATAACCGCCTGCGCATCGTAAGCCCGAGGATCCTTCCACGCATTGCGCGGATTCAACAACTCCGCAGGCACGTCCGGACAACTCAGCGGAATACTCAATCCAAACGCCGGTTCAGTCACGAACTCAACATTGCTCAGCCGGCCATTCAACGCCGCATTGACCATGGCGCGCGTGTATTTAAGGCTCATGCGCTCACCAGTGCCAAACGCCCCTCCCGTCCATCCGGTATTGACCAGCCAGCACTGCGCGCCGTGCTGCTGCAACCGTTCGCCCAGCATCTTTGCATACACCGCCGGAGCCAGAGGAATGAAGGGCGAGGCAAAACAAGTGGAGAAATCCGGAACCGGTTCGCTGCCCAACCCTGCTTCCGTGCCTGCCAGCTTGGCTGTGTATCCGGAAAGAAAGTGGTACATAGCCTGGGCCGGGTTAAGCCTGGCAATCGGCGGTAACACCCCAAACGCATCGGCAGTGAGGAACAAAACATGGTTCGGATGACCCCCAACCCCAGGAATCACCGCCTTGGCGATATACTCCACCGGATAGGCAGCCCGCGTATTTTCGGTGTACCGGATGTCACTATAGTCCGGCGCTCCGGTTTTGCTGTCGATCACCACGTTCTCGAGCACCGCGCCGAAGCGGATGGCATGGTAAATCTGAGGTTCCTTCTCCGCTGACAGATCGACGCATTTGGCGTAGCAGCCACCCTCGATATTGAAGATCCCGCTTTCGCTCCAGCCGTGCTCATCGTCGCCGATAAGCCGACGCTGCGGGTCGGCTGAGAGTGTAGTCTTGCCGGTCCCGGAAAGTCCGAAGAAGAGTGCGGTGTCCCCCGCGCTTCCAAGGTTGGCCGAGCAATGCATGGGAAACACATCGCGCGCGGGCAACAAAAAATTCATCACCCCAAAGATCGACTTTTTCATCTCGCCGGCATATTTTGTGCCCCCGATGAGAATGATCCGCCGGGTGAAATCCGTGATGATGAAAGTGCCGGAGTGGGTGCCATCGCGCTCCGGCACTGCTTCGAACTCCGGCGCGGCGATCACAGTAAATTCCGGTTTATGAGCGGCCAGTTTCTCCGCCGGCACGCGAACAAATAATTGCCTTACGAAAAGGGCGTGCCAGGCATACTCAGCGATGATCTGCACGGGAAGCCGGTAATGCTCGTCTGCGCCGGCATAGAGATCCAGAACGTAAAGGTCGCGCTCCCGCATATGCGTGACCACCCGCGCCAGAAGGGCTTCAAACATGACCGGGTCGAAGGGTTGGTTCACCTTGCCCCAGTCCACCGTGTCGCTGGTAACGGCATCCCGTACCGTAAACTTATCTCGTGGGGAACGCCCTGTTCGCGCACCGGTCAGAGCCACCAGGGCACCGTTGTCCGCGAGGCTGGCTTCGCCCCGGGCAATCGCCGCTTCCACTAGTTGGGGGGTGGAGAGGTTCCGGTGGACGTGGGCACCCTCCACCAGCTTTCCTGTCATCGTGGTTGCCTTGACTGAATCCACTCGAGGCTCCTCCCTGACTACCGCTCAGGTATGCAAGAGTTTACCCAACGCTCACTATTGGAGCAACGCTTTTACAGACCGATGGCCAATGCCTGTTGCATCTTGAGCAACGCGTTGTCTCGGAAGGCCGTGGTGGCCGGAGGGTCAGACGGGCAGCGGAATACCTACGACCCGGGGATCACTGGCAGTTCGGGGAGCAGGGAGGAGTGCTTGGCCTCCACCATGACGGCATCCACTTGTTCCAGGACCTCGGCCACGCTCATGGTGTACATTTCGCGGCCGTTGTCATACCCACTCTCGGCCGCCTGCTTCAGGTAGCGGCCCGCCACCTGGGCCGCCAGACGGTCGGTAATGACGTGGCCGGAACGCTCTTTCTGTTCCACCCAGGCCACAGCAGGCAAGGCAATCCATACCGGCCGTCCGTTGACCTCAAAGCGGACGTCGACTGCGTCCGCGTGGCGGGTGGCGATGGCGACCACATTTGCCGTCCACCGGCAGTGCAGATCTTCTTGGGTCCAGTGATCGATCACGTGGAAGTCTTCGTACATAATTACCAGCCTAGAGTATTTTGTGCCGGGCAGGGCGTTTCATCATGGGCACTCGAAAAGAAATTTGAAAAAAATTAAAAAGAAAGATAATTTCACCGTTAATCTGCGTCCAATTAGGCGACACTAGAACGATATTTTGAGGTGTCGAGGAGCACGATAAAAGTGGTGCATAATCCTGAAACCATACAGAAATTCGAACAGACCCTCCGCCGGCAGGAGAAACAGCTCGAGAAGTCGATGATCTCAGCGGTGGAACAGGGCCGCGAAGTTGCAGCAGACAGTGCGCTGGACGCTGCCGACCAAGCCGTGCAGTCTTACCAGAAAGAAATGCTTTTCAGCCAGGGAACCAGCGGCCATGAGCAGCTTGCGCTCGTCCGCCTGGCTCTGAAAAGGCTGAACGAGGGCACCTATGGAGAGTGCATGCACTGTGGCAAGACCATCGGTCTGAAGCGGCTGGAAGCCCTTCCCTGGACCCCGTACTGCATCGAATGCCGGGAGAAGATCGAAAACGGCGAAATCGAAGATCCGGTCGCCGCTGCCTGAGTCCGCCAGCCGCTTATCAGGAGCGCAGAACCTCGCTCGTTTGACCCGCAAACTTCAGCGCTGCTAAACTTTAGAAGCTCACGCAGGCGGCAAACGGTATAGCGGCTGACCTGCGACCCCTCCCGCAAAGGCTTCTCAAGGAAATTAGTGGATACACAGACACGTCACGCGCTTAAGCACGACCGTTTGATTGATGCTACCAGGACCAGTGTTGACTGGTTCGTGGAGCATCGATCGAAGATGATTCAAGCCACTGTGGCCGCGGTTCTTTTGATCGCTATGGTCGTAGTAGCATTGGTCGTTTACAGCAAGCGCTCAGCCGCAGCCGGCCTGGCTTTCGGTGAGGCGATGGACACCTACAACACACCTTTGGCGCAAGCGGGGCAGCCCGCCCCGCCCGGGGAAAAGACCTTTCCTTCTGCCGCGGCACGCGCCAAGTTGGCCAATCAGCAATTTGTGCAGCTGGCGAGTCGGTACGGCTTTTTTGAGGCGGGCAAAACTGCCGAGTACTTCGCAGGCCTCACGGCAATCGATATGGGCCAATCCGGGCAGGCCGAAACCTCTCTGAAGAAGGTTGCGGACGGGCACGATGCCGCCCTGGCGTCGCTCGCCAAGCTGGCATTAGCCAACCTCTACCAGCAGCTGAACCGCAGCAGTGAAGCGGTTGTGCTTTACAACCAGCTGATCGCCAAACCAACCAACACGGTCCCTGCTGACGCAGCGCGGTTGCAACTAGCGTCCCTCTACGAGAAAACCAATCCGGCCGAAGCCAACAAAATCTACGCTCAACTAAAGAGCTCCAAAACCGCCGCCGGCCAGATCGCCGCCCAAAAGCTACAGCAAAAGTAGCTGAACACTTCGAGCCATTTCTAACTGTCACCGACCGAAGGGTGCCCCACATCCCCGATTTCCTGTGGAGCTTGATAGGTTATACGAACCATCATGCGCCTTTCCTTAAAGAAAGGCGCACAGGCAGCCGTGTCCAGCGCGGCGTGCAGGAAATTCGGGGCATCTCGCTAGAGGCGAACGCCTAAAAGACCTGAGGAAGGTGCGAGTTTTCCCGAGTCACGGCTCTAATGCTTTGTACCAGGGCACGACTTCAGTCGGGCCGTAAAGGCCCAACAAAAATCTGGGCTTTAGCCCCTGTGCCCTCATCTCTTTAGCCCCTGTGCCCTCATCTCAATGAGGAGCAATACATTCCGGCGCAGGAGTCTCTGTCGTAACAAAGTCACAGGAAATCGTATTCAGCCCATGTTCGCCCCAGCGTACTCCGGATTTCCTGTTGAACCTACTGGCGTTGACGACCTTCATGCGGCTTTCCTTAATGAAAGCCGCACACGCGGGCGTTGGTGGCGCCTCGTGCAGGAAATCCGGATACATGGGCCGAAAAAGATGGGCGCAGCCCGACGATCGCTCTTTTCTACCCACTGCCGGGCAGATTTCAGCGCAAGATGTGGGATACCACAGCCCGGTCCTTCCAACTTTAAAGTCCGCTTCGTCCGTAGAGGCGAGCCGCCAAACAGGCTGCGGAAGAGGTTGCGTGACCCATCACGCAATCGAATCCCGCAGAGCCTGCCCTGAGCTTGTCGAACGGGGACGGCTGAACTTCAGAGCTGTCCAAATTAGCGGATTAACTTGCTTTTTGACGATGTAACTTGTTGATTGCTTTGAAGAGAGCTTGGCAGAGCAAAATCGGGTTGCTTCTTTTGATCGGCTGCTGTCTAAATGGCAACGAGTTTTGAGTTGTGTTGATGAACGAAGGGCACGGGTTTGGCCGTGCCACATGCCGCTCTCACTACTGAGGGCTTTAGCCCCTGAGGTACGTCTTTCCCCATCGTTTGTCGCGAACTCTGCGCGGAAAGAGATGACTTGGCCCTGCAGCTT
>Ga0182024_10016280_pt1 | contig 14123 bp, 15 predicted proteins | sample P32metaG_FD_120480 | JGI IMG/M metagenome (GOLD analysis project Ga0182024, IMG submission 120480) | Permafrost microbial communities from Stordalen Mire, Sweden - P3-2 metaG (Illumina Assembly) | ecosystem: Environmental > Terrestrial > Soil > Wetlands > Permafrost | place: Sweden: Stordalen... | reverse complement strand
TCCCAATGGGACGTATAGGGCGTTCTGATGAAGTGGCCAAAGCTGCGCTTTTTCTTGCCTCAGAGGATGCCAGCTTTATTACAGGAATCGAGCTGTTTGTGGATGGTGGCAGGGCACAGATATAGCTCATTTAACGCACAGGGAAGGTGCAGTAAAGTCGCAAGGGAAGCCAGAGAATTAGGGGGAAATATGAGTAAACAAACGAATCGTCAAATTCTATTGGTGTCAAGACCAACTGGTGAGCCTGTTTCTGAAAATTTCAAATTGGTGGAAAATCCAATCCCAGAGCCAGGCAAGGGTGAACTGCTTCTGCGATCTGTTTACCTGTCGCTTGATCCATACATGCGCGGACGAATGAATGAACAGCGCTCATATGCAGCCTCCCTTGAGCTTGGGGATGTGATGATCGGCGAGTCGGTGTGTCGTGTCATCAATTCAAACATCGCCGAGTTCAAGCCCGGAGACTTCGTTCTAGCCAACACCGGGTGGCAAGACTATTTCGTGTCGAATGGGAAAGGGATTCAGAAGATAGATGAAGTCCTCAGTCCAAAATCATACGCTTTGGGTTTATTAGGAATGCCGGGCCTTACAGCATATGCAGGATTGGCGAATATTGGCAAACCCCAAAAGAACGAGACCCTGGTTGTCGCCGCAGCCTCAGGAGCAGTCGGCTCGATTGTCGGGCAGATCGGCAGAATTAAGGGATGCCGAGTTGTTGGTATTGCTGGCGGTGCCTCCAAATGCAAATATGTAAAAGAAGATCTGGGCTTTGACGAATGCATCGATCATAAAGACGCAGATTTCGCTGACAAACTGAAAAATGCCTGCCCAAACGGAATAGACGTCTATTTCGAAAATGTCGGGGGTGCAGTTTTTGACGCCGTACTTCCGCTCCTAAATGAGTTCGCGCGCATTCCGGTGTGTGGATTGGTTGCACATTACAATGATACAGGACTTGCACAGGGGCTAGATCGAATGCCGCTCTTGTTCAGACATATACTCTCGAAAAGACTGAGGGTACAGGGATTTATCGTTTTCGACTACAACTCGCAGCTGGACGATTTTAAAAGAGACATGAGCGGTTGGCTGCGTGATGGATTGATCAAATACCGTGAAGACATTACAGACGGTCTCGAATCAGCACCGACCGAACTTATTGGTCTTTTGAAAGGCAGAAATTTCGGCAAAAAAGTAATTAAAGTGAGTAATGAAAATGAATGACCAAGTACCCATCAAGATTGCTATTCTAGACGATTACGGCGATATTGCACGCAAAGTCGCTGACTGGGGGACGATTTCTAACCAGCCAGACGTTTCTGTATTCCATGATCACCTATCAGATCAAGAGGCTCTGGTAGAGCGACTTAAGCCATTTGACGTTATTTGCATCATGAGAGAAAGAACGCCCATAACAAGGGCGCTGATTGAGCGTCTGCCCAACTTGAAACTCATTGCTTCCACTGGTCCACGCAATGCCGCAATAGATCTTGAAGCCGCGCGTGAACGCTCAATAGACGTCGTCCACACAGGATACGATTCAGCGCCAACTATTGAACTTACATGGGCACTAATCCTCGCATTAGCGCGAAACATTTGGCTCGAAAGTGCATCGGTGCGCGCTGGCGGTTGGCAGACGAACGTCGGTTTAGACCTCAAAGGGAAAACACTTGGACTTTTGGGTCTGGGTAACATAGGCTCAAGAGTCGCAGAAATCGCAAAAGCTTTTGGAATGAACGTGGTGGCGTGGAGTCAAAACCTTACTGCCGACCAGGCCGCCGAACATGGTGCCACTCTTGTAAGCAAACAAGCTCTGTTCGAGCAGTCAGATTTGATCTCCATACACGTCATCCTGAGTGACCGGACAAAAGGCCTGGTCGGCGCTCAAGAACTCGAACTGATGAAGCCTACCGCCCTATTGGTAAATACGTCGCGCGGACCGATTATCGACGAATCTGCCCTTATCAAAGTTCTTCAAGAGAAGAAGATTGGTGGAGCGGCCCTCGACGTCTTTGAACAGGAGCCACTTCCAGCAGAACACGCCTTTCGAAAGCTTGGTAACGTACTTGCGACTCCGCACATCGGATACTGCTCGGAGTCGCTTTACAAGACATTCTACAGAGATTCAGTTTCGAATATAGACAACTGGATAAGCAGGCTTCGAGGATGAGTCTCTGAGCAAGGCGCCGATGTTTGGCTCCAGCTTTCCTGTACGCATAACAAACAACTCTGGTGGCTGTCATGATTCAAAAACAGCAATTAAGGGAGGCATTTATGGACAAAGTGTGGTTGGTAACCGGTAGCGCCAGCGGTTTGGGCCGGAACATTGCGGAAGCTGTGCTCGAATCGGGCGATCGGCTCGTCGCCACAGCGCGCGACCCGAGACGCCTGGATGACTTGGTAAATAAATTTGGCGAGCGCGTCCGCGCGGTTTCTCTTGACGTGGCGGATGAAAGCGCGGCTCAGGGCGCCGTGCAGGTAGCGCTTGAAGCGTTTGGTCGTCTCGACGTCGTTGTTAACAACGCCGGGTTCGGCGATATTGCGCCGTTCGAGCAGTTGAGCGCGGAGCGGTTTAAGGCAGTAATTGACACCAACTTCTATGGCGTTGTTAATGTCACACGTGCGGCCGTACCGCACATGCGCAAACAAAGGAGCGGCTGCATCCTTCAGATATCATCGGTCGGCGGCCGCCTGACCCGTCCTGGCAGCACCCCTTACCATGCAGCGAAATGGGCTGTTGGAGGCTTTACTGAATCTCTTGCCCAGGAACTGTCCCCGTTCGGCGTGAAGGTTTGCGCCCTTGAGCCCGGCGGAATGCGGACGAACTGGGGTGCCCGCGCGAACCAGGACACACCCGAACTTCTCCCCGACTATGAGGCGTCCGTCGGCGCTGTTGCCAAAGCCTTGAAATCGTATTGGGGTAAAGAGGTCAGCGATCCCGCCAAGGTGGCTCAGGTTGTGCTCCGTCTGGCGGCCAGTGACCGCCTTCCGGCGCACCTGTTGATCGGCAGCGACGCGGTTCGCTTCGCTGCCGAAGCCGAGAAGACGCGGGGAGCCGAGGCAACACAGTGGCGGGAGATGAGCTTGTCGACAGATGCCGACTCGTCCACGGCATTGCCCGACATGCGGTTCTGAGGTCACCATGCAGAAAGTCGCATGCAAAACAATTAGCACACTTTTTACTTGACACCACATCAGGTATCACTGAATGGCTGAAATCAAGCCCGATCAGTCAAGTGTCAGCTCGGTGCCGCGCAAACATCCGTCCGTGAGACATTTATCTCTGAGGGACAAATAACGCGATAAAGAAAGGGACATTTAAAGCTTCAATTCACAGTGTGTCACGAACATTTCCTCCAGGCGATCAGAAAATGCTCCATAGTACCCGAGTTGCCTAGTTTTTAAAACGCTCAAAATGCGCGCCCGACTTTTCGGCAAGATGGAGCACCCCGAATTGAGGTTGGGGTCTGAGTAGTAATGGAACGAAAATGTACGCTCAGGCACTAGTTGGTCTTATAGAGGCATTCCATCTCTAGCGATTCATCTGACATGGTCGACTGTTCTACGGTATTCGCCCGGAGATTGCCCTAGCTCCTTTTTAAAGGCTTTGGCGAACGCTGCTCTAGAGGTGTATCCGACCGCGCTGGCGATGTCCTCGACGTTCGCACTTTTGTCGCGGATCAGCGTAGTGGCCTTTTGCATCCGCCATGAAGTGAGATAGTCTATTGGCGTTTGCCTAACTAATGCCGCAAATTTCGTGGCGAAAGATGTGCGCGACATGTTCGCCGCGTCAGCAAGCATTGCTACCGTCCATGGTGCCTCCGGCTTTTCATGAATTAGATTCAGTGCTGGGCCGATTTCTGTGTCGGTTAATGCTTTCAACCATCCCGGAGTTTCTTTGCATTGCTTGATCTGCGCGATGTAGGCTCGGACTACCTGAATGAAGATAGCATCAGAAAGACGATTGACGAGAATATCTCCACCTGGTCCATTACCGGTAACTTCGGAGATGAGCAAACGCATCGTCGACTCTAGCCCCGGCTCTGCCTGCACATGTTGTGAAGTCAAATAAATGACAGCAGGCAAAGACGTCATAAATGGATTATGCTGATGCGCGTCGAGAATAAAACAGCCAAGCATCAACGATGATGATGCACCACCACCCCCGGTTCTAAGCACTTGACCGCGCGCAGGCATCTCACCTGTTATCTGCTCAATCGGAACGGCCAGACTATTTGCCGTATCTTTGAACTCTGCAGCTACATCTTTCCGGCAAAACACTAGCTCGCCGGCGGCCAGAGAAATTGGCTCCTTCTCGCCTTCGAAGTAAATGAGGCAGCCGCCACGCACCACCATAAACAATCGAAGGTGTCCTTCAGCGGATGGCAATCGAATGCCCCACGGCGCCGAGCATTCGATGAGCCCGTAAATCGCGCTCTGAAATCGGACAGAACTTAGAACATCTGAAAGTGTATCCATTTAAAAGTAGTTCCATTATTGCCTATGGAATTGAACGGCAAAACACATAATCTGAACTACAAAGCATAGACCGTTCACTAGTTCCATCCTATCATGTATATCGGAACTGGCAATAGAGAAAGGAGCCGACGGCAATGAATACAGTAATTCAAGACTCAACAACATCAAATAAATCGACAGCGAATCCCCGCAAAGGACTGAGCATAGCGCTATGGATCAGCCAAATACTGCTGGCTGTTATGTTCGGTATGGCCGGCTTCATGAAAACCACTCAGCCGATCGATCAATTGTCCGCCATGCTGCCCTTTGTAGCACAAATGCCAGAAGGTCTGGTCCGCTTCATCGGAGCATCAGAACTTGCCGGTGCACTTGGTTTAATTTTACCGGCCGCCACCCGTGTGTTGCCAATGCTGACTCCGCTTGCAGCTACCGGACTTGTTGTGATTATGGTGTTAGCCTCATGCTTCCATGTTTCTCGTGGTGAGATCAGCCATTTGCCGGTGACTATCATTCTTGGATCTCTCGCGGCGTTTGTCGCATGGGGTCGTTTCGCTAAAGTGCGTATATTGAAAAAGTAGATAAAGGAGAAAACAATGACCACGCTTTTACACATTGATTCAACCGGAAAAGGCTCCTTGTCAGTCACACAACCACTGACTGCTCACTTCGCAACGCGGTGGCAAGAAGCAAATCCGGTCGGACGAAACATTTATCGTCACCTCGGTGACAGCAATCTGCCGTTCGTCAATGCCGCGCTTGTACAAGCGTATTACACTCCCAGTGAGAAATTGACCAGCGAACAGACGAAGCTGCTGCAACAATCCGATCAATTGATATCAGAATTGATTGCGGCTGACGTTTGGGTGTTCGGTGTTCCAATGTACAATTTCAGTGTTCCGGCAGTGTTCAAAGCTTATATTGATCTGGTGGTGCGGGCGGGAAAAACATTCAGCTATGAAGGCGGACGTCCAAAGGGATTACTTGATAATAAACGGTTGTTCGTCATCACCGCCAGTGGTGGCGACTACAGCAGTGAACCAATGAAAAGCATGGATTTCGTCGAGCCTTACGTGCGTGCAATCATGAACTTCATTGGAGTGACAGACATCACTTTCATAAAAGCTCACGGCAGTAACCCCGAAGCAATCGCAGCCACCAGCGAGGCGGCAAGGCGTTCGATCGACCAATTGCTCCATCCGGTGATGGCAAAGTAAGGGCTGGAGAGACGAAACACATGCCACACAGCATATCAACCCTGTTGACTCGCAACCTTCACGACGTATTTGGAGAGGGAGATCCGATGCGCCGGCGGGCAACCATAGACGACATCTATACCGAGGATTGCGTTTTTTATGACCCCTGAGGTCAAAGTAGATGTTATGGCCAGTGAAGAGAACGCTGCATTAATCGCAAGTCTGCGAGGGGCTCCACCGCTCACTGGCACGTCGCCGGCGGAATGGCGGAAACAGTTCGATGCCATTTGCGCCAATTTCCCATTTCCCGCTGGTGTCATCCGCGAACTCGTCGCACTGAATAATGATGTGGATGGCGAGTGGTTTCGCCACGGGGTCCACAACGGCGCTGCCATTCTCTATGCGCACGGGGGCGGATACATGCTTGGCTCAACATATAGCCATGCCACACTGATAGCCAACCTTGTCGTTTCGAGCGGCGTTGATGCGTTAGGGGTCAATTACCGGCTCGCGCCCGAACATCCGTTTCCTCACGGCCTCAATGATATGGTTATGGCTTATGAGTTCTTGCTGGCAGATGGCTATTCGCCCTCCAGACTTGCTGTTGCAGGGGACAGCGCGGGCGGCGGACTCGGTGCAGCTTTGCTGCTCGCAATCCGGGATCGTGGCTTGCCATTGCCAGCCTGTGCCGTTCTAATTTCCGGCTGGTATGACGTTACGATGTCACTTCCGTCCCTAGATCGCAACGTGCCGTTCGATCCGTTGCTGATGCGGGATGCGCTTGAGGCTATGGCGTCAGCCTATGTTCCCAGCGGCCAGGATCGCCGAAATCCCCTGATATCACCGTTGTTCTCAGATCCCACTGGGTTTCCGCCTTTGTTGATTCAGGTGAGCACTCACGAAGTCCTGGCGGATGAGTCCGCTGTGTTCGCACAAAACGCCAGAAAGGCCGGCGTCGAGACAACCCTCGAGATGGTGGACGAGATGGTCCACGTCTGGCACCAATATGCCCACCTCGTCCCGGAGGCGAAGCAAGCAATTGCGAGCGCCGGTGCATTCATTCGCAAGCATTTTGATCAAAGCATGTTTGGGGTGAAAGAACATGCAATTTGCAGCCATTCAACAGATGCGCCGCGGTCAGACCCCGAAGAGACAATAGAAGGAATTGAATCATGACAAATAAGGAAAGAAAACTGATCGCCGTTATCGGCGCAACAGGACTACAGGGGGGCGCGGTGATTCGTGCGCTGCAAGCCGGCGGCCAATTCAAGGTACGCGCTCTGACTCGCGATCCAGGCAAGCATCGTGGACTCGCGGAGGAAGTCGTCGAGGCAGATTTAGACCAACCGGAAACCCTTAAAGCTGCGTTTAGAGGGGCACACGGCGTTTTTCTAGTCACCAATTTTTGGGATAAAGAAAAGAAAAACAACGAACTTGAACAGGCAACAGCGGCCGTTCACGCCGCTAAGGATGCCGGTGTCAAGCATTTTGTTTGGTCAACCCTTCCTAATGTGGAAGCGATCAGCGGCGGCAAGTTCCGCGTTCCCCACTTTACCGGAAAGGCCAAGGTTGACAAAATCGTCGACGAAGCCGGGTTTGAGAATCATACATTTGTCATTGCGCCGGGCTATTACCAGAATTTTGTGGGCATGATGGCACCGCAAAAGCAGGCAGACGGATCTGTGGGTTGGGCTCTTCCGATCGATCCATCTGTGCGTTGCATGCTCATGGCCGACATTGGTGAACTCGGCGGCATCGTTGCTGGAGCATTTGCACATCCGGATCAGGCAGGCAATGGCGAGTATCTGCCTCTCGTCGGAGATTTGATGAGCTTCAACCAAATTATCGACACGCTCAACAAGCAGGGACACAGATATTCATTCAGGCAAGTGCCCACGGAGGCTTTCGCTGCCTCTTTTCCAGGCGCCGCAGAAATCGCGACGACGTTTGGTTACATGCAAGCTCATACCTATTTGGGCTCCGATTTTAGTGAGGAAATTGGGCTGGCAAACAAGATAGCGGGCAAGCAACCGACTAATTTCGCGACTTGGGCTCAAGCTCACTTCCAGTCCTCACAGCTTAATGGGATTCAAAACAGAAAGGCGAAACGCACAGCAAGAAAAGGAGCATTGCAATGAAAGGAATCTTAGTTGAGAAAAGCGGCTCGAGCGAACTTCCCAGTCCTCACAGCTGCACGGGATTTCAAATCGATGGAGACAAATACTTATGGCTAGAGTAAAAGTGACAATATTGAACAACGGACCACTCTTGGTTAACGGTGAAGTTGAACTGGAAGATCAAGACGGTAAGGCTATAGAGGTCGCGAAACAACCATTTGCTCTTTGTCGTTGTGGAGCATCAGCAATAAAGCCGTTTTGTGATGGTAGTCACAGTAAGATCGGCTTTGATACCATGATAAGAAAGTCAGACTCGGTTTAGAATCGTGCTCGTAACAGGCCAATGGTGCTACTGCAAGTAACGAGCAAGCACGGCAATCAGCGCTTTGATTCGCCCGATAGAAAGCATTGCCGGCGATTCGTCTGTCAACGACTGGACGTAATCCTTCCAATCATTTTCAGCAGTGTCTATGGAGTCAGGCCTTCGCCCGTGCTTTTATGTGAGGATTGTTCTCTGCGTCGGCTTTTTCGTTTTGGGAATCGTCAATTTTTTCGATTCTCACGCGCTTAGCACGTGGATTGGAAATGACTTCATCACCCAACAAATGATTGGGTCTGTCGCCATATGTATGGCTTTCATGGGTATTATGTCAGGTGTAGTGTTTGAAGGACGATTGACCGGAGCATACAAGAATCGGGCCGGCGCCTATTGCCAGGGAGCATTCTTCCAAATTGCTCGGCTTTTTGGCAGCATAGCATCAGCCTCCGCTTTGCGAAGATTCATTCAAGTGCGCGAACATTTCTGGCAGACGAACCTTGTATCCGGACTGAGTTCCAGCTGGCAATTTGCCAATAGACAGATGCACCTGAGCACCGCCTTAGCACCGCAAGCGGCGGGGCCCCTGCAGCGCCCGGAACTTGCCGCCGGATTGATCGCTAACTCGGTCCAGACACAAGCATTCACTCTAGCAATTGATGATTCATTCATGATGTTCGCGCTGGTGTCGTTAGTCGCTCTCGTGGCAGTGTTGATGATGACGCCCATTCCGTTACCGCATCAACTTCCTGACGCAGATGCTGTGCCTGTGAAACCTGGATAACAATGGTTGGAGCCTTATAGGCTCACCTCCGCCCATCAAGTCAGCTTTTCTGGAACAGGTAACGGAGGAAGCGAAACTATTGAGGGCGATACAGAGATACGAAAGTATCACGATCTAGAACGGGAAGTCGCGTCGGCGATGTTTCTTTATGCGCCCGCAATCTCTCGAGTGTTCTTTCAGCACGCGCTCGGACAAAGGGGTTTTCATCGGACACGAGCACCAGGAGTACTTGCGTAGGTACGTTGTGGTTTTCTGCCAACTGATAACGAATGTCGTCTGACTTGTCGCGCGCGAGCTTCAACAAAGTCATGTAAGGTGTACTCGGGTTATCCGCTACTGCGGCTCTGACCCGCTCATCACAATGACAAGACAGAACACCGAGAATGGTGGCAGATGACTGCCGATCTTCCGCCAGTTTGAGTCTCAGTGCAAGCCCAGCTGATCGCAGCGCACTCGACGGAGCCTCCGCGCGAAATGCATCCCAGCAATCATCGTTTCGAAGTATATTAGACATCTTTGCCTCCACATCGATCAGTTACACGTTTCTCCTGGGTCCGCGGGCTGGTGCCCCATCCGAAGCGGGCGGGACGCCCGCGCCCCAAGAGCCAGGACACGGTGCAGCACCTGGATCAATCACTAAGCTTGTACCGAATATCTCGCATCCGCATTCACGTCACAGAGGGTCATTTCAAGTTTGCCGTCAGGCGTCCGCGACCGTACTGCTCTCTCGCCTTTGAAGTCATGCGTGTGCGAGCGTATATCGGGTTCGCCTTTGGTTGGCTGACAAAGGCAACCAACTCCAGGAGCGAATAATACGCGATAAAGAAAAATATTGGTGCTGCTAGCATGGTTACAAGTGTCGTTAGCTCGTTCATAATTTTGTCCGTCCACATTGCCTTCCAATTCGACTCTAGCGCAAGCCGCTCTGACGGTCCAATACGCGGTTTGAATGTGATTGATAGGCAGGCTCAATCAATGCCAGCGATCTGCTATTGCGGGCTTGGCTAACAGCTGAGTCCGTTGAGTTCCTTTCCGGCAGCGCACGGATTACGAACGTTGACCAGAACTGCGGGCGGAGCGGATGCGTCTTGTCGAGTTCGAGCCTTCAGGATTCAGCTGGAATTCGGGAGAGAATGGGCTCCGTGCAGCATTCGCGTTTGACATGTTCAAAGAAGGCTCTGGCTGGTGGACTTAGATGAACGTGTTTGTGCCAGACGATGCCGAAGTCGATCATAATGGAGGCGTCTGCGATTGGGATCAGCCGCAAAGTTTCATGCTTTCTCACCGCCAGGCGCCCCAAGAGAGTGCCGAGGTTTCCTGCTTCGGCGATTTTCAAAAGGGCTTGCAAATCGTCGATCTCGACCATGATTTTCGGCTTCAGCTGCCTGTCGGCAAAGATTCCGTCGATCACTTTGCGCGCTGCCGTCTTGTTGCTTACAATTGCCAGCGGCGTGGTCGATAGCTCTGAGAAGGTAATCTCGGCACGTTCGGCTAGAGGATGCCGCTCGCTAACTACGAAAAACACCTCTTCAGTGAACATTTTTTCGTAGTCCAATTCGGGGTTCGACGCGGGCACAAATGACAGGGCTAGATCCACACGCCCGGATAAGAGTTCTTCTTCCAGTCGTTCTGACGGACCGGTTTTGAGCACGATTTGAATTTCAGGATAACTGCTGTTGAACTTCGCCAACCAGAGCGGCAAGATTTCCTGTCCGAAAAGCAACAACGCGGCCAATCTCAAGGTGCCGCTTTTGAGACCTTTCATATCTGCGATTTCTTCCATGGCAATGTCGAGTTCGCGAATGGATCTGCGCGCGTGATCCAGGAAAACATGCCCCGCTTCTGTAAGACGAACCTTACGCCCGATGCGGTCGAATAAAGGTAGTCCCAACTCTTCTTCCAGCTGTTGTACGTGCGTCGAAAGCGTCGGTTGCGAAATGTAGAGTGATTCAGCGGCATGCGTGAAGTGCAGAACTTCTGCAGCCCGGATGAAATAGCGAATATGCCGAAGTTCCATGCTGACTGATTCCGTTATTCTGTCGCACTCGAGTTGGGTTTTGCGTACTGCTGTTTTATCTGTTCCAAGAAGACCTGTGCCGGTGGGCTCAGGTGTCCTTGCCCATGCCAGACCGCACCATAATTGATGTTGAGTGGTTTGCCGGCGATAGGGATGAGAGTGAGCTTGGGAAAGTTTGCCACCACAAATTTTGCTAGAAGCGCAGCCACGTTTCCTTCACTGGTAATCTGCAGCAGTGCTTGCAGGTCATCGATTTCGATAACGACGTTTGCAGCAAGCACTTGCGCAGCGAAGACCGAATCCACAATTCTGCGCGCTGTCCACTGTTTGCTCACCAGAGCTAGTGGTATCGTACTGACTTCGCTTAAATCAATTTCTTTGCGTGACGCAAGACGATGGTTGTCGCTGACGACAAGAAAGATTTCCTCCTCAATTAGCGTCTCGCCGTGCAGGTTCTCTAACGTTGCCGGGACGAAGGAAAGTCCGAGGTCAGCGTCTCCGGAGAGGACTTGCTCTTCGATAAAGTCGGAAGTGCCAGTGGAGACTATGATGCGAATGTTCGGATAAGCTGCATTGAAAGTCGCTATCCAGGAGGGTAGGACTTCCTGCCCGAACGTCAGCAGAGCTGCCAGGCGCAGCGTTCCAGCGGCGAGCACTTTGAGGTCATCAATTCGCTCTTTGGCCAGGTCCAGATTTAGCAGTGCTTGTTGGGCGCGATCGAGAAAGACTTTACCCGCCTCCGTCAGGCGCACGTTTCTTTGAGTGCGGTCGAACAGTGGCAAGCCGACCTCTTCCTCCAGCTGGTGGATATGAGTGGACAGAGTCGGCTGCGACACATACAAAGATTCTGCTGCGTGCGTGAAGTGCAGCAGTTCCGCCGCCTTGACGAAATAACGAATGTGCCGCAACTCCATGGCGCTGTGTCCTTACGCGTATGGCCAGTCCTAAAGTATAGGTCATGGCGACGTCAAGAAGAACGGATGAGCCTGCCATCGGCAAGCGAAATAGCGCTTGGCTCGTCGTGCAAACTCTGCACGATGAAGCCACTGCTAACGGATTATGCCGACCGCCAGTTTTGATCCACATGTATGAAGTCATAAACGCAACGAACCGAATCCAGTTGGAGCGAGCCCACTAATACATATCCCGGCGATTGATAGGGATTACCTGTCGTTGTCATGGGATCTGCGTATTGGACGGGCGCGGCTGCGTCCGCTAGATTGGAAAAAAGAGGTCAAACCCGAAGAAGAGGGATTGAAATCTAACAATTACACCGCGAAGCAAGTTCTGGAAGTGTTCCGGCTGCCCCACTCAAATGAGGCGCGCCGAGACTCATTAGATTGGTAGAGGAGAGCGGAGATCACGATGAGATAGCCATTGAACGCTACTGAATCTGCAGAGCGGATGCGGAGGTGTCAACCATGCGCAATATTTTCATTCTGTTGTTTCTATTTATTTTTGTGTCCGGCTCAGGGAATTGCGAATCGATACAGACACGCACCAGTGGCGCCGAGAAAGATTTTCTTTCCAGTGGGCTAACTGGAACGCTGCCATTGCAAGCTCGAGTGCTGATCGAGATCAACACTGCGCTGGTACATGGTTCTATATCCAGAGAGCAGGCCGTTATCCTGCGGCAAGCAGTTGATGGCCTCGGTGAGAAAGAGGATCGGCGTCTGGCTGCGGGCAATCCAGTTTCGCAGACTGATTTGCGCCAAGACAGCAGCGACCTTAATGGTATCCGCGCGCAGCTCGAACGTTTTGTACAATCGGTCAAAGCTCATGAATTCGCAGGCTCTGCCTTGCGGCAAGATCAAGTAAGCTCAGAGATAAATCGGTGCTTGACGCAGGGAAAAATATCTGTCGTTAAGGCGACCGATCTCAGGAAGAAAGTCAATCTCATCTGCGCGAATGAATCCTGGAGTCTAACCACCGGTAGTGGCACGATTCCCGAAAAGGTTATCGAACAGGACGTAAAGGAGCTTAACGACCTGGACGAAGAGCTGATGAGAAAACTTGTTGGCAGCAAGAAAGATACAGCACTGTAAATCCAGGCTTGCTTGATATGCCAGCGCTGATCAGTGGCAATCGCCGGATGGGCGGTTGAAGTTGATTGGCTCGGCGGCTATAATTTGCCCGCGTTTGCAGTTCATCTTTGAAGAAGGCTCTATCACAGGAATGCAAATTATCGAGACAATTGACGATAATCTTCAGGAAAGTCAATGCTATCCCCAAGACCTGGCCGAATTCATCCTGCCACTCTTGCTAGCCGCGCAACCTGAGACAGCGCCGCATTTTCAGTCGGCGCCCGGATTTGCAATGCCATCATGCGAAACCCTGAAGAGAATTATATCGTGTGCATACCAAGCCAGTCTTCAAACCGACGAAAACCGACCGGTGACATTCCGGCTGATTTTCGGCGCGCCCGGTGCGTTCCCTCGAAATCAAGCACCGCATGGGCTCCACTGTTTTGAATTTGCCCAGACGCTTCCTTTTGATGCTCTGGAACTTCGAAAATTGTCCTCGGCTGCTGCGTATCATCGCTCGTTGATAGGAATCTTCCTTGATCAGCAGCAAGAGCTAAGAATCTGGGGATGTGTTCATTCTGGACCGCGATGGCTGAAAGCGCTTCAAGGCGGAAGAGCAAACGTGTTTGAAATGCCACCGGCATTGGTGCTAAGGGTCAATGGTCCGGGGCGGATCGAGGTTGTCCTGGGAGCACGTACGATTGGCCAGCTGTCAGAAGGCCGTATCTACGGTCCATCGATGAATATCTTTAAGTCAAAATGGTTAGCCGAGAGCTTTTGTCAGGGTCGCTCTGGTAATCTTCAATTGCATCTAGCTGCCCGGGCAAAGTCAGACATACAATGGGCTGATATAGATCCGGACTGCTTGCGGATCCTGGGGCAGAATCTCGTCAGAAGAATGTTAGCCGCTACTCGGGCTTATAAACATGGTGGCACAATTCTCTGGGTGCCGAACGAGTTTAAAGATCAGATCCTGGCTGACGGCAATCCTTATATGGACCTGAAGTACATATTTGCTTCTGGTGAACATCGATCGCGGCTGCGCTTACTGATGGTGGAGATTTTGAATACTCTGGCGCAAATCGGCGTCCGTTCCAATGGCGAGCGGCGCTCGGTCGGTTGGTACGATTACGAATCGAGTACCGATCCCATCCTCAATCAACTCGATGAGGCTGTCTTTGAGATGTCGCATTTTG
>Ga0182024_10016279_pt1 | contig 14123 bp, 12 predicted proteins | sample P32metaG_FD_120480 | JGI IMG/M metagenome (GOLD analysis project Ga0182024, IMG submission 120480) | Permafrost microbial communities from Stordalen Mire, Sweden - P3-2 metaG (Illumina Assembly) | ecosystem: Environmental > Terrestrial > Soil > Wetlands > Permafrost | place: Sweden: Stordalen... | reverse complement strand
GCAGCGCTTCTGCGTATTCAATTTGATCCAGATCGGTGGAATCATTGTTGTCGATCGACGACCACAGCAGGTCAACCATCGACTTCGATGTCGAGGCTGAAGCTATAGCCGGCCCTTGCTTGACGAGATCTTTGACTGCCGCAAGCGCGTCGGTGTTGAATGTCGTTTCAAATCCGTTCTCAACGGAAGTCTTGTTGGCCAAATAGCGCAAATCGACGTGGCCGCTATGCTGTGGGTTCATTGTGTCACCTGCGGAAAATTATCCAGCAAATTATGACAGCAAACTGCGCCGAGATGCAGAGGTGTTGTTAAGTGTACCTCGCCGGTCAGCAAAGCAAGAGCGGCGAGGAGCTTAGTAATTGGAGCCGGTCGCCGGCGCGGTGCCGTCTTTTTTGAGAAACGCGTAGGACACGTGAAGTTTGCAACCGCTCGGGCTTTCATTGTCGCAATAGATGCTGCAGCTGTTGCCAGAGTTGGGATTTGTGGCGATCACCGCTCTGTTGGTGGAGCTGCTGATGTCCCACTTATACATGGTCAAGACCGTGCGATACCAGTTAATGATCGTGCCGGAGTCCTCTTTCGCCTGGTAGACCAGGGTGATGCTCTGGTCTACATCATCGGTGGCGGCGCTCTGAACTCCCGTTTCAAGTTTGGCCTTTCCCGTGTATTCCGGAAGATCTGGCAATTCGATTTTGCCGCTAAAGGCCTTCTCTTCAGCTACTCGCAGCCGGGTGATTGCGGAGGGCTTAACGGGCGCGGTCTGCGCCTGAACCGCTGTCAATCCTGAATCAGTCAGGCAAGCGAAAAGTCCGAGGCAAGAGAGGAGAGATTTGAGTTGCATAAGTAGCCAATCCTAAATGAATGAGGGTTCGTACCGCAGTTACTTACCTAGTTGGGAATGCTCATGTACAATGCGCCGCTGCCATTCGCTTGCACTCCATTATCGTAATGCAGCTCACCGAGGAGGTTTCCGAAGCCGGAGGAGGGAACGAAGGTGGCTGTTTCGGTGGCGGTAATCGACGTGGCTGCTGAATTGAGCGCGGCCTTCGACCCGGCGGTTGTAGGAGGTTCATTGAGATAGCCGGTATCAGACATCGCTTTCCAGGGCACATTGTGGTAATTCATGTCACCGCGAGGGGCTGTCGCAGAACCATCCTTCTGTGTGTCAACCAGGCACAGTCCAATGTCAAACGGGCTGGTGCCGTAATTGACCAGTGCATTTGCGCCATCAGGTTTGGCGCCGTTGTCGTAATGCACATCGGTGTCCATAACCAATTTCTTGCCTGAGGAGTCGGCGTGTAAGTATAGTGTTTGTCCCAGATTGATTTTGCTACTGCTGAGCGCTGCGATCACTGCCGACTGATCGAAACTCGGATTGATTTCTCTTGTACGCTGAGCGATTGAATTAATGAAATTGGTGTAGGCTGTTTGAGCAAGATTAACCTTATGGCTTGGCTCATTGACTGAGTTGATCGCCTCGATCAGATTTTGTGGAGTACCGACTTTTTCGAACTGCGCATGGAACGGCGGCGATGCGTAGTGTATGAGGATCGAGCTGCCGTTTTTATAGTGCTCGAAGAATTTCATGCCCGAATGTTGCTTTGGAATCTGCAAAAACGCTTTCACGTCGCTCTTAGCGCGACCCTGCATAATTCGAGCCTTGATCCATTCAACAACGGTGAAACCGTGATCGGCGTCGATGCTGACCAGAACTGTTCCGCAACTGAGGTTGCTTGACATAACGGGAACCATCGCATCAAGCCATCCTGCTTCGGAGCCGTTGAAAGTTTCGTCACTGATCTCAATGTAGTTTTTGATTTCTGCGATGTCCTTCAAGGTCGCTTTTTGATTGCTCCCGGGGCCGATGTTGATCGACTTGGATGGCAGCCCTGGATTCTTTTTGAGCTGGAACGGCGTTCCACCTACGAAACTGCCCTTAAGCGGATCGAGATCTCCGTTGCGCCCGAGAGCATCATCGCCTTTGGAAGTGTTGTATTTGACCCACTCTTTCATCGCCGCTTTGCCATTGGCACCAAGCGCAAACGGCGTAGTTGCCGGGTTGCCTGAGTTGGGCGAAGCGACATAGATAAAACTGCTGCCGAAGACGAGAGCAGTATTGAAGATGTCGTTCGAGCCATCGTACATGACGTTTTCAGCCTGACCGAGGACCTGGTTGATATCGCCCGGAACCGAACCATTGGCGTCGAACGGCGCGTTTACCACACGGATATAACCAGCTGGAATCTGTCCGACGTAGTACTTGCCCAGAGATCCTGTGATCGCGCAAGAGACAGTGTTGACGAAAGTGCCTGTACCTTTGTTCAGAGCGCGGCATTCGGCGCGGAACGCATTTTGCGGAACCGAAGCATCAGGCACGGGCAGTCCGGCATTAAATCGTCCCAGATCGACCAGGTGAGGGTGCTGCTCAGGCATTGTCGGCACCGCATACAGTGTCTCGGTGCCGGCGAGAAGACTGATCGGTTGGTATCCGGAGACAAAATTAGTCTGCGAATAATTCGCCGGCAGCGTGCCATCATACAGTTGCTTCACGACATTTGCTTCCGGCTTGAGCTGCGCGCTCGAATTTACCGGCACACCGTTGCTTAATATAGAAGGATCGAACCACACGTTCGACGAGCCGCCGTGATTCAAATAGGCGCCCTGTAATTTGACGTCTAGTTTAACGGCGCTGTTGTCCAGCATGCGCAGATTGTTACGCCCGGACACCTGAAGGTAAGCGTTATCAACCGGTCCATTTTGAGCAAACTGGGTTTGAAGATAGGCACCGACTTGTTTCACCGCCTTAACTTCCGCGCGAGCATTAGCAATTGCAGTTTGATTGCCTTCTGCCTCAGCATTAGCGCATATCAGCATGGCTTGAGCGACGAGGCGGTTGTACGTCAGCAGGTCGAGAGCCTTGAAGTTGATTGGCAAACCGTCAACAGCCGGCTGCACCCCAGGAGGATCGCACAGTGCAAAGAAATCTTGCGCCACCGGTGAAAGCGATTTGTCGTTCGGCAGTATCGATGGAGTAATAAGCGCTTGCTTGGCGGCGTTGAGAATGCCGGCATCGGAAGCGTTGGTCAGTTCACGTGCGCCGCCCAATAGACGCGCACCGATAAATGCAAATACACCGATCACCAGTATTACTACGGCAACAAGCGCCACCAACGACATAGTTTGCCCACGATTATTTCTTTCTTTCATGATGATCCTGCCGCCAATTAGAAACCGCGACAAACACTGTTGCGGGGTGAGTGTTTCAACGATTAAACAGACTGAAAGTTTGGGAAGATTACACAACAATACAGTCAGAACCCTTCCAAACGCATTTCAAATATGAACTGCGCTATCCTGTGAACACACATAAATAACGGGACAGAGCTTCATGCCAACTGTAAATGTTTATCTTTCAGAAGACCATCCGCCAACTGGCTTCGAGCCATGGGAAGAAAACATACAAGTGTTGCGAGATTTCGTTGCCAAAGAATTGACTTGCCCTGGGCGAGCTCTTGAAGGGCGCGAGATCAGTGTCAGGTTGCTGCCAGTGCGCGGCAAAGGCATGATTGCGCCAATCGAAATTGAAATACAGGGACACGCCTACATCCAAAGAGTTGATAAGAGCGACGATGCGTGTGTGAATATCAGAAATTTCATTGTGGAATTCGTAAATAAATCGAAAAATGCGCAACGAAAGATTGAGACGAAAGACGTAGAGGTTTGGATGCTTCTGTCGCAGCTCGGGCATAGCTGGAGCGAAGTATAGAAGGATAGCCAGACAAGCGCAGCCAGGGCCGAATCATGCCCACGACTGTTCTTCCCAATCAGCCAGTTCGGCTCGGTTGATTAAGCCCCTGCGGAAGGCCAGATTGAGAGCGCGACAGCGATGGTTGTATTCATCGTCTTCAGCTGCTCCCTTTATAGGAATTCCGAGTTTCGTGTAAAGGCACTTCAGTCGCGCTTGCACAGCCTTATCTGTGATGTACAGTCTTTTGGCGATGGCTCGATCGGTGAAGCCCAGCGCTATGCATCCGAGCACCTCGAATTCGGCCTCCGTTAATGCTGTGGCACCGCCTTCGGTGCGTCTGACAATTCGCTGAATTCGCGGGTGAATCCAGCAATCTCCGCTCAGCACGGCGTTGGCGGCATCTATCACTTGCTGATCGGTCGAATCCTTCAAGACGTAGCCGAACGCTCCATCAGATGGAACCAGTTTCCACAATTTGCGCACGAAGATTTCATCGGAATGATTGGAGAGAATGATGATCGGGGTTTGGGGCAATTCCTTGAGAATGCGCTCTGCCGACTTGATCCCGGACATCACCGGCATTTCGATATCGAGGAACACTACATAAGGTTTGTGCGCACGGGCGAGATTCAGGGCCTCCTGGCCATCATTGGCCTCGTATATCGGAGCCTGATGCGAAAGCTGCTTCATAAGCAGCTCTCTCAGCCAGATTCGTTCTCGTTCCTGATCGTCGGCTATTACAATTCCCACAATGTATGACCTCTCTGCAAAATCGCTGATCATGCTGCATTTACTGTAACCTGTTCAAGATTGTCTTGGCCACTGCCTTGAGCGTGGCGAAAACACCCAACCCATCCGATGCAATGGATTCAAAACTGGGAACGTTGTAGATGTTGCAATCCTTTTCCATGCGTTGGACAGGCATCGCATTGGAAAGGTCCCGCTTATTGTATTGCAGCACCCATGGGATTGTTGCCAGACTAACATTGTACTCGTTGAGATTTTCGATCATGTTCTCCAGTGACTCTATGTTCTCCTGCGCGCGTATCAGATCGGAGTCCGCGACGAAGATGATGCCGTCGACGCCATTGAGAATAAGCTTGCGGCTGGCATTGTATTCGACTTGGCCGGGAACAGTGTAAAGCGACAGCCGGACCGTGAATCCCTGAACTGTGCCCAGGTCCAGCGCCATATAGTCAAAGAACAGAGTGCGCTCCGTCTCAGTCATCAAGCTGATCATGTCGCCGCGGCAGGCCGGCGACAATTGATTGTGTATGTACCTCAGGTTGGTTGTTTTGCCACCGAGCCCGGTGCCATAGTAAACTATCTTCAGGTTTATCTCTTTCTCCGGTATATTCAATATTGCCATGTCTAATAACCCCGCGGTTTCACAGCCATGGCGCCTTGCCACGACTGCTTCAGCAGTACCACCTGATCCGATTATTTCAATCGGACATGACAGGTGTACTCTGATGTCCCGCATGCGCGACATCGGGATCAACCCACGCGTTCCAGCGGAAAACCCCAGGTCAGACATTGATTATTGTCTCAACCTCTGAATGAGAGCAGGGCAGTGAAATCCGTACTAGTGTTCCGGTGCTAAAGGAGTGTGAACGCTCCCAGCACACACTGGCGCCTATCGCGGAGACGCGTTCGCGAATGTTCCTCAGGCCTCTCGACTGCGTGCATTTGTTCTCGTGAAACCCTTTACCATTGTCGTCGATGCTGATCGCCAGCACCCCTGAGACAATGTTTATGGTGACATGCGTGCGGCTGGCTTCTGAGTGTTTCTCAACGTTATTCAGCGCTTCTTGTATAACGCGATAGATGGCTAATTTAGCGGCTACAGAAAGCTCAATCAGTTCGCAGGACACAGTCGAAATGAATGTGGTTTCAATCAAAGTTGCGCGCTTGAAGCGCTGTACAAGCATTTTCGTGGACGAAACCAGCCCTGTTTCTGAGAGGAAACGAGGAAGGCTTTCGGACATGACTCCATTCACTCCAGCGACAATACTGCGCATTTGTTGAATCACCTGTGCGCGCACGCGAGCATCGTTGGATTCTTCGGCAAAGTGTACGATCTTGCTTAAGTGCGGCAATATGATTTGGTTGATCTGATCGCAGATCCGGCGCCGTTCCATCTCGATGGCCAGATCTTTGAACAAGGAACAATCGCGGTTTAACATGCCTGCCCATTCGTCCTGCGCGAAAGCAACAATCGTATCCAACTCGTGCAAACGTGCCTGGGACAGCTGCCCAATCAAGGCAAGAACATCCTCGTGGGCTGGCTGATTTTCAGACACTGTAAAAATGAGATCCTGCCGGGTATTATTGAAACTGGAGTCGGACTGCAGTTCGGCCCCCGCCACGGCGCACCAAGATTGGAATGCATCGAAATCCGAATTTTCAGTCGACAACCAGCGCGCGGAGGCAACGCTTTTGTCCACGCAGCGCAGAGTGACGACGCTCTTGCCGCAGATGTAGTAGTAGTTGACCAGCAAGATGTCATTTTCGGACTCGGCAAACATTTTGAGCGCCGTCTGCATCGCCCGATAAATACAGAGCTGTTGAATATCTGTCAAAGAACACTCTTCGCTATGCTCGAAGAACAGCACGCAGCGGTCGGTCATTCGACTATAACGTTTGCAGATGTTGCCGAGAGCTGCAACCAATCCTAATTCTTCCAGATCAACCGCATGCAGTTCGCCCAGCAGATCCCTGAAAGCGGCAACGGTCGCGTGCAACTCGTCTACCAGTGGATCGGGTGGCCGCTGACCCCCAGGCGTTTGGATCGAGCGGATCAGTCTTGCCAGCGAGGGAAGAATTTCGTCGTGCAGCTCCTTTGCAACCCTGCGTCGTTCCTGCTCAGTCGCTTTGAACTCGATATCGAATTTGATCGCGCGTGCTTTCTGTGACCATCGAGCGCCGCGAGCATGGATCAGCGCGTTGAGTGCGGAAAATTCATCGTGCGTGTTCTTTTTCAGACGCGCGTGCTCTTCTTCCGCTGATTGCGGATGCTGGTTGAGCGTTAACAGAGACGGATATTCAACGGTCAGCGACGAAATCTCGGATGACGGCGGAGCACCAAACGGCCGCAGCAACATCGCCAGATTATTCTTATCGTATCGTGCTGGATCTGAAATTATTCGAGCCAACGTACGCCACTCCCACGTTCGAGACTGACACTTGATGTAGCCATCACGTGCGGTGTCATTCAAATTAATATGGAGAAGCCGAAGTTCTAACGCAACTCCGCGCAGCAGCCTGTTCGACAGAACACGCCACTTCGATTCTCCGCTGCCATTCGAAGCACTGGACTGGGATGATCAACAATCGCCACCTAGGTAATACCCCAGGTGCACGGCCCTTCCTCGTTCCAGCCGGTTAAACTACGCTAACCCTGCTGGAACAGAGTTCCGTCCCTGGGAGCGCCGGCTTCCAGCCGGCTTCTCGCCGCGACACGGCCAAAAGCCGCCAGGATGGCGGCGCTCCCAGGCAGCAATGTCATTACGTACACGAATGCTAGGCGACGGCGCTCAGGTGTCGGTTGGCGCGCTGTTGACTGATCAGCTCCAGGGCCTCTTCTGTCACCCAGCCGACTTCAGACAGGAATTCGTCGATATCCAATTGATTGAATATGCTGAAGTGGAAGGCGAGCAAAGCCTGCTCGATACTAAGGATTGAATGTCTGACCAGGAATGTGCACCGGACCGCCATTCTCAACTTTTGTTCGTCGACGAATCGACTGAGCGATCGCAGTTGCAACGTTTGCGAACCGGATTTCTCGATCTTTTCGATTTCGACAAAGCTATCTTCAAATAGACCAGTGCGCATGAGGAAGCCGGATACAGTGACGTCGGAACTTGCGATCGGAGCGTCGTGCACAGAGGCGAGTGCTTCGTGCACAGAAATGTTATGCAAATAAACGAGATTCAGTGCCTTGACTGCGTTGCGAGAACCTATACGTTGGGCACGCATGAGTTGCTGCAGTTCGAGGGCCGTGTCCAAAGTGGTGTCGGAAAGCAGGGCAAAAATAACCAGTACCTGCCCGAGCGGTTTGCCATTGATCTTGGACACTTCAAGAGCATCATCAACCTGTTTTTCGTTGATCACTCCGGCATTCACACAAAGCTTGCCGAGCGGCAGAACAACGTTTTCGAATGCTTCGGTTTCCACTTTTGACAAGGCGAATTTGATTGCGATCAATCCGGCGATCGCTTGCTCTCGTGTAATCGCACCGGCTCTAATCAGTTTCTGCGCTTCTAATGTAGCGGTCAACATCGATTTAGAGATGTGATTGCGCAGTAGTAAAAGTCGTCCGAGCTGCATTCCTACGCGCTGGCTGGCGACTAATGAATTCTCGATTGTCTCGCTGTCTAAGCATTTTGCGTCGATCAGAAGTTGTCCTAATCTATTGTGGGCTGGCGCATCGGAGTTGCTACCGCAAACGAGCAGCGCATCCTCCAGAGACATTCCAGACCAAGAACTGACTATCAATGCTCTTCTAGCCTCCGCTACCGTAATGTAGAAGTCGCGCATCATCGACTGTGCCAGCACGAGAGATCGAACTTCTTTCTCGGCGATGTGCCCACGCAAAGCAAGAACTCTGCCTACCGGCTGATCGGTCTCTCTTGCGATTGCAAGCGACTCTTCAAGGTCCGCGTCGGACATCCAACCTAAGTCGATTACCAATTGCCCGAAATGTGAATGATCGCGCTGTCCTGTCATAAACCCTCCTGGGGCGTTGCTGGACGAACGGCACCAAAGCCCGAAGGCTCTGCATGTCGATAAACGGGTACTAAACGACTATATATGTATCTTGTAAGGAGAATCTGATGAATTTGTGAGATTCTGAGAACCAAATTTCCAACGAGCCCACCACGATTGATGGAGGCTGCCGGCAGTCCACCCTCTGCGTCGGATCGCAGTGTCGAAAAGAATTTCTTTCGGGAAGACTTACCTACGTATTTAATGTAGCCGTCTAACTGGGCGATTTGGGTTCAATTGGTTGGCATCCAGGTGGCATCTTCATTAATCCACAGCAGTTTCGATTTTGAGAGTGATCTACTCCGCAGTGAGCCGAGGTTCCTGGAGAGCGGCTGTCAGAGAACGCTGTGCTTGCTGACGCCGCGCTATTCGCTTGTGGCAGCCATTATTTTGGCCAAAGCGCGAAGTGCAGTGCTATCACCGCCTCGGGCGTCAACGCTATCGGCCAGCCCGATGTATGCTGTGACTTGTTCTTTTGAATGCGTCTTTGGGAACGCAGCTATGGCGTCCTGGTATAGCTGCTCGGCGTTTATATGATCGCCGATAGCGGCAGCTCGTTTAGCGGCTTCAAGCAGGTCGATCGCATTTTGTAACTGCTGATGCATGTAACTATCGTACGAAATGAAACTATCCTGCGATATAGCGCAGCCGGGGGACTAGGCTCTCCATGTGACTGAATGCGTTCGTTTGCTTTAAATATTTGGCGCGTCCGACGGTGACGGCGGCCATGCGTTGGAGGCACCGGGAAACAGATTGACGGTTTTCTCTGCGCGTTTGACGCCGTCGTGCACTGCAATCTTATGAGGCTTGTTGGGCTCATAACCTTCCCAAAGTGAAACTCCTGCATAATCCCCGTTTATGTTGAGTATGTAATACGTGACATCGACGTAGCGAAGGCGTTCCATATCACTGTTGTAGTTTCGTACAATTCTGTTGAGTGCATCCATGCCGGCGTCGAGCGGCGACATTCCGTGTCTCATGTTCTCAACAATTGTGTGGCAGGCAGCAATCTTGATGTTCTCTTCGCCGCTTCCGGTCGCACCGGCGGAACCGACGAATTGGTCCGTAAAGCACCCGGCGCCGATGATCGGTGAGTCACCGAGACGTCCGGGAATTTTCCAAGCTAAGCCACTAGTGGTGGTGCACCCAGAAATCTCTCCACTTTTTGCCAGCGCCGAACAGTGAATTGTACCGGTCGGCGGATGTATCACTTTATTGATAGCCGACATCTGCATGTCCGGTGCAATGCCGATATCCGCAGCGATCTGTTGCATGCGCTCGATTCGCAATCGCCATTCATCGGACTGCTGTCCATGTTTGATTCGTCTTTTCCAATCGTTGTCGGCCAACCCAGGACCCCACCAATCAGAGTGTGTTTCCTTCCACAATAGCCAAATTTTTCGAGTGCTGTCGGTGAGTAGATTTTCTTTTTGAAACCCCTGGGCGACTGCAAAACGTTCCGCACCATCGCCGACTAGCATCACATGACCGGTGTGGTCCATAACGCATTTAGACAACAGCGCCACGCTTCTGATGTCGCGAACGGCGCCGACGGAACCGGCGCGGTGAGTCGGTCCATGCATGCAACAAGCGTCGAGTTCGACCACGCCCTCTTCATTTGGCAGACCACCCAAACCGACACTCGTTTCATTGGGATCATCTTCAGCACCTTTGACTACGCGGATTGCCGCATCGAGCGTATCGCCACCTCCGGTCAAAAAAGAATACGCATCGTCGAGATAGTCATAACCGTTGTTGGCGCAAACAATAATCGGCACTTTTAGTGTCGCCGGTGCCTTTGGTCTGCGCAAGTCCTTGGCCGCTTGAGCAGGCGCATTGAGCGAAAGTGAGCCGATCATCGCAGCAGTAAGAAAGTCACGCCGAGAGCAACCCATGCCACTATCCTCCAATGCAAAACTGTTGAGTCAGGTAGCATAGCAGGCAGCATGGCTTATTTGCGAATAAGGAAACAAGCCAAGATGACAAACCGGGAGTGGGTTTTAAGCACCACTCCCGGATCGTTGTGCTGTCGCTCAATTGAAACTATTGCTGTGCGATTGTCATCGCTTTCTCGTTGGTTCGGTTGTTGAGATCGGCTTGGAAAGAAGCCAAATCCTTAGCGATTTTTTCCATTGCGCGTGGCGTCATGCCTTGTTTGCGCATACGGAACGCTTCTTCTCTCACTCGGATTGCATCGAGGTCGCGCGTCATGTTTGCCAATTCGAACGGGTCAACTAGTCCAAGCTGATAGTCTCGATTCAGTTGAGCCAACAGGTGAGCCTCTTTGACATGCAGCCCACCGACTGCCGGCTGTTCGCCTACGATAGAATATTGAGCCTGGGCAGGCAGAGTGACGCAAACGGTAGAAGCAATCGCCAGGAATAATGCCAACTGTTTGACTAAGTGCATTTCGCTCATTCCTTTACTAAACATTGCTGAACTCCTTTGCAGTACATTGCGTGCTTACATTGCTATCTAAGCGCGCGCGGCCGTAAAGGAGACGTAAATACTGTTTAGCAGCGGTCTGAGCCTAAATGATGAAACCAGCTGAGCGCGAGGTACCGCCATTGCGGATACCGCACGTGCTGGATGCACCGACGGAATTCTATTCCTTAATCGGAAGTACGTGAATTGCCTTTATCAACAACTCGACCGTATCGCCCGGTTTCAATTGCATGGCTTGTACTGATTCTGTCGTTAACACCGAAGCCATTTCGAAGGTACCGGTGACTTCGAACTTGGCCAGCGACATAATCTGATCGCTTTGAACCGAAGTAACTTTGCCCTTGATTGCATTGCGCGCGCCGAATTTGAGTGCCATCAGGTTCTCTCCAGTGGGGGCCGGAAAGCATATCATTTCCGCCGAGACATTGCTGCGCCGCCGATCCGCGAACTCATGTAGGGGCGATGCACAGCATCGCCCTGGCACTTGCCTGTTCGGTGGCTTCTATGTTTTGACCCTACCAGCATTTCTTCTGGGGCGAGGGCGTTCCACCCACTATTGATGCTAAGGATTCAGGCGCCCCAAAATGGCTGGTCGCACGCTTGGAATGCCCCCGGAATCTGTTATGTTCTGGATAGGCAACGGAACTGTAAATGAAATCCGAGCAGACTAAAGGAATTGTATACATCATCGATGGCGCGGGGGCGTCCGGATTTACGCCGCTGGTGCTCAAGTCGTGCCTGGCAGGGCTGCCATACGAACTGCAGCAGTTTCGCTGGGGAACCGGATACGGGCGGGTCTTGTCCGATCTGACCAACCGCGAGAATATGCTTGCCAAATCGGATCAGTTGCACCAAATCATCTGCGATTATAAAAAACGCCATCCCGACCGGCGAATTTTCATCATCGCGAAAAGTGCAGGCACTGCAATTGCACTGAATGCGGTGTCGAAAATGGATGCAGAAACCATCGAGAGATTGATCCTTCTTTCTCCCGCCGTTTCACCTGGATATTCACTAACCGCGGCACTGGCGGCTGTTAGGCAAGACATCATTTGCTTCTGGTCGCCTGTCGATATCTTCTATCTCAAATACGGAACGTCATGGTTTGGCACCGCCGATGGTGTATTCGGAAAAGCAGCAGGTTTGATCGGATTTCAAATTCCGGAAGAATCTGCGGAGTTGCCACACTTCAAAAAACTGCGACAGATCAAGTGGGAACCGTCGATGATGCGCTATCTGCATACGGGAGATCACTGGGGCAACAGTATGCCTCCGTTCGTGATCAAATTCATAGTTCCACTTTTGGTTCTTAACCAAGAGAGTCTTGAATAGAGATCTGTATCAGTATTTAGTCTATTACTTAAGTAACTATCCTCATAGGCGGTTCGTGGAACCCGCATAGTGACTGCAAAATGCAGGTTAAAATTCTGAGTTTGCCTGGCTAAAATTGAACTGCTTGTGGTATTATTTTGAAGTTGCCCTATCCGGTCAGGAGAGGGGGCGACCAGCAGGTGGAGCGAGATCATGTTTAGAACAACATTTGTGAATATAACCCACAAATCGCGCAATTGGGCAGTCCGTAATATGGGCGTCACGGGCGCGTGCGTGCTTATATCCCAGGTGTGATCTAGATCAAGTATCTTATCGACACTGAGCCTGGGTTGAATAACCCGGGCGATTTTGTTTTTGGGCCGATTATCTCGAATATTTCTTTGGAGCGTGGGAGTTTCTCCTGCTGCATCCATGTATTGAGTTACCTCAAAGGGCGGTGCTCTGTCTCAACGCGCGCCGATGGACTCCGCACAAATTGAAACCTGAAAACCGAATATCGTTTTTTCAGATGCGCAGTCGAATTTTTGCCTGCAAGCGAAGAATCAATCTGCGCACGCGTATCCCTGGTGTAACTGGCAACATTGCGAGCTCCAAACTCGTCAGATCCAGGTTCAAATCCTGGGGGGTGCGGTCTTTCCAAACTGAAGCAGAGTGGTGTAATCGCGTAACATGTCAGGCTCATAACCTGAAGACTGCCGGTTCGAGTCCGGCCTCTGCCACCATATCTGGGGACTTAGCTCAAACGGTGGAGCGGCTCGCTTGCAACGAGAAGGTCGTCGGTTCGACTCCGACAGTCTCCAATTTGCCCGGTTAGCTCAACCCGGAAGAGCAGCTCCGTAACAAGGAGACGGTTGAAGGTTCAAATCCTTCATCGGGTAATTTATGCCTGCATAGTTCAAAGGTAGAATTCCGCCATGCCAGGGCGGAGATATCGGTTCGACTCCGATGGTAGGCTCCATGTCCCTTTGGCCGAGAAACAAGGCGACCGACTGCAAATCGGTAAAGGCAGGTGTGAGTCCTGCAAGGGACTTGCCCTTGTAGCTCAACGGACAGAGCAATTGGTTACGAACCAGTCGGTTCCAGGTTCAAATCCTGGCGGGGGCTTATTTTGGAGGTATGGCAGAGTGGCTATGCATCCGGCTTTTAACCGGGATGAAGTAGGTTCGATTCCTACTGCCTCCACATTTGGTATCACGATCGAACTGTGGAGCGCGGTAGCCCTGGGAGCGCCGCCATCCTGGCGGCATTTTCCGGTTTAGTCTTGCCGATGCCGGCTGGAAGCCGGCGCTCCCAGGGTCTTCATGCCAGTGTAGCTCAATTGGCAGAGCGGCCGGTTTATACCCGGTTTTTGCGCCGGATCAGCGCGAGGTTGTAGGTTCGAGCCCTACCACTGGTAGTATCACCGCATTAGCTCAGTGGATAGAGCAGTGGGTTTCTAACCCAACGGTGCCGGGTTCAAGTCCTGGATGCGGTTTTGCCGTTGTAGCTCAATTGGTAGAGCGGCTGTCTTGTAAACAGCGGGTTGCAGGTTCAATTCCTGCCGGCGGCTCCATTTTTTCTTGCCTGTCACGGAAGCAAACCGGCCGGATCAGGACGCTGTTTCGAAAACAGTTGCCCGCAAGGGTTGGGGGTTCGAGTCCCTCTGCTTCCTCCACTTATTTATACGATTCGCCAACTCCTTGCTTGCTAAGATATTCACTGTCGCACTACCATCAACATGTGCGCTTAATTCTCAAGGTGAAGTACCGAATTGACATGCTTCTGACCTCGATAGAAACAACACCGAATCCGAACAGCATGAAACTGAACGTCGACGCACCGTTTGCTAAAT
>Ga0182024_10016278_pt1 | contig 14124 bp, 10 predicted proteins | sample P32metaG_FD_120480 | JGI IMG/M metagenome (GOLD analysis project Ga0182024, IMG submission 120480) | Permafrost microbial communities from Stordalen Mire, Sweden - P3-2 metaG (Illumina Assembly) | ecosystem: Environmental > Terrestrial > Soil > Wetlands > Permafrost | place: Sweden: Stordalen... | reverse complement strand
CTGAAGCTGCGAGGCCACGATCCCACCACAACAATCGTCGCCGCCTTGCGGGAGATGCTTCAAACAGGGAAATTACCCCCGTTGCCAGCGAAAGCTGCTGCACGCGGCTGAAGTGTCACGGATTATCTAACTCGCCTTGCCCCATGCCCCGTCGCCCTCTTCATTCTGAGGGCATACATTGGCGTACAAGTCGTCATAGAACTCGATCAGATGGCGGCTGCCCATGTGGCGAATGCTGGCGAACTGGAAGCCGAGGCGGCGCAGCAACTCGACAGCGCCGGCGCGGTCAAGCGAGGTATGGAACACCAGCTTCAGGCATCCGTATGAGCGAGCGTGATAGATGGCCGCGCGGATGAGGCGAATGGCGACGCGATTGTCGCCCTGCCACGGGCGTTCCACGCGCAACCGTCGAAGGTGTGCCACCCGGGCCTGGTCCTCCGAGATCGCCACCATGCCGATGACCCGTCCATTCATCGCCGCCACCCAGAAGTGGTCCTGCGGACGGCGGAAATAGGTCGCGTTGATGTCGTTAAGATCGGCCATGCAATCGCATGGATCGACACGCCCGGCCAAAAGACCGTCGGAGTACAAACGCATCACATCGGAGTGGTCACGGGGCCGATAGCTCCTTACATGGATCTCATCGCTAGTGCCAGATGAGTACGTTCCGTCATAAGCAACCGCGTCATTTGACATATCCAACCTCAGTTTGAGGCAACCTCCCGCGCGGGAAGGCCCGCGAAGCAGCGTGCCGTGACCGTCGCCTCAAGCCGGCATAATGCCGGGAGCTCCACGAGCCGAGAACTCAACAACTCGCGCATGTACGCTTCCAGGTGGTCACTGTCGATGCCATCACGGAGGACCCATTGCGCCAGCATGCGCATCGCTGTGGCGGCCGTCTCTTCATGGTCATGGGTCACGGCTTCCTCCGTTCTATACAAGCCGTTACACTCACACCGGTGAGTGGGGAAGCGAAAACTTCAATGCACATCTAATTACTAGCAGGGCTGGTCTGGATCAGGCAACCGCGTTTGCAGCCATATTCCTCCCGGTTCACGGACCGTTAACAAATGAGTGCCCGGGCGGCGGAGTGAACGGGAATACGCTGATGACGACCCGGCCCGGCAAAAAAATGGGTTGGTAGAGGACTTTCCAGCAAACTTCTGTTCTCACGACGGGTCTAAACTGTTTGATTCCTGGTCACCCAAGGGGCTCGAGAGCGAGGTAAAAGATGTCAACCCTGAAGCATCGCAGCCATTTGAAACTTTGGATCACCTCGCTGGTTTTGTCCGGGCTGAGCGTCGGGTGCAACAGCGAGCCAACATTTGCCCAAACAACCGACCCCATCAACGCTGATCCATTTCTGGCCACCCCAGCCCCAACCGACGTGCGTCCTCCGGCACCGGGGAAGTCATTCGCCGACATCGGATCGGCCATTCGCGGGATCCAGGAAGCCCGCGAGCCGGATGAGGCCGTAGCCGCCTACTCGGCGGGCCTGTCCCTGGACCGCGACAACGTCGCCCTCCAGGAGGCGTACCTTCGCCGGCTGGTGGATCTGAATGCTCCGCAATTGGCGGAACCGGCCGCCCGTCGGCTGGTCGGTAGCAAACCGGACAGCCCGCTGGCATGGGCGGTGATCGCCTTTGCCGAGGCCAAGCGAGGCAACATGGCCGACGCCCTGACCGACATTGCGGTGGCGGCGCGCCGGTTGCCGGGTGATCCGTTCGTGCAGCGCACCGCGGGAGAATTGCTCGCCTGGTACGACGACGCCAAGGCCCGCCCGCCGCTGGCGCAAGGGGTCCCGGCAGACCTGGATGCCATCCACCGCAGCCTCTCCGCTCAACCCGCGTTTGCCGATGCCTACGCAAAGGCCGACACCTTCTACAAGAACCCGCCGCGCCCGGATGCCGGTCCCCCGCCGGCAGGCGTCGCGGAGCAGAATGCTCCGGGCACCATCCCGCCCGCCGACGCCGGCCTTGCGCCTGCGGTGCCCGCCCCGCTCTCGGCCTATACGCCTGCCCCTGGGTATGTGGCTCCCGCTTATCCCTACGATAACGTGTACGCCGGGGCCCCTGACGTCGCAGCGTTCGTCGACCCTTACGTGGGCGCCTATGCCGGCCCGAATTGCGGCTACGGTTACCCGGGTTGTGATCTGGGGTGTGGACCGTTATTCATTGGCGGAGACTGGGGCTGCTCTTTGGGCGGGCTATGGCACAACCATTTCGATGGCTTAGGCAGAGGTTATGGCTACGGCCGCGGTTATGGCAATGCGGCGCGCGGTGCCTATGGCGGCCGCGGCGCTTATGGGGGCCTCGGCGGCTATGCCTCCGCCTACTCTCGTGGTGGCGTACTCCAAGGCGCTCGATCATCGAGCGGGATCAGGGCCTATTCGTCCGCGTCTCGCTATGGCTCGGTCGGTGCTTACAACGGCTCGGCCGGCGGGCGCATCGGCGCTGTCACGCCAGGTGCGCTGCGCGGATCAAACGGGACGGCACGGGCGTACAGCGCGCCGCGCTCCTATAGCATGCCTCGATCTTCCGCTGGAGTTCGCAGTCGCTCGGCAGCTCCCTCCGGCAGGACCGGCGGCGTCGCGCGCAGCGGCGGAAGTTCCTCCCGAGGCGGCGGCGGCGCTCATGGTGGCGGTGGCGGTCACGGCGGAGGAGGTGGCCACGGCGGTGGCGGTGGTCACGGCGGAGGAGGGCATCGGTAACCATCGGGGGCTGCTGGCGTCCGGCGTCTTCACAGGTCGAATCGGCCTTTGCCCAGCACCGCGGAAGGATCTCGCCCCGTTACAATGAGCGTTGGTTTGCGGTCGCTCGATAGCCAGTACCCCGCACCCAGCGGGCGTCGCCCATGGCGGCGGCGTGTTGGGCCGTTGTCATGCACCCAGCAGCGGCCGCGAGGCAGAAAACTGCCAGCAACGTCCCGAGCAGCGTTGATCGCCTCATTTTACACCCTCCGCTTCTTCCCTCCCTCCTTCGGCCAAAGAGAATTTGGTGGATCATACCCCGTTGGGCGACACGATCCCATCCGACAAATCCTGATTCGGACCGGACAAAAGTACGAGGTTGCGTCCGTCAAACCCGAGCCCACGGACGCCGCACATAAGAGAAAAGGGCCCAGCCGATCTGGATCGGTCCCTGTGCGCTGGCTGCGGACTGTAGCCACCGTTATATCACTCAAAGCTTTGAAAAATATTCATTTACATTTCCACACTTAAACGACGTGAAATTCTCGCCACAAAGTTCATACAAAACCGATAGGAATAATGTGTATTTCTCTTGACATCCGATTTGGCAGAGATATATTGCCTCACATGATGGACATCCGGCCTATCCAATTCTTGTGCCCGTGGTCGCAACCCGGTGCGATGAGCGAGTTGATTCGCACCACACCGTGTTGTCGCTGTTGACATGCCCTAACCCTTTAGCTCTGGGTGCTCGCCCCGCTCGCACACGCATCAATCGAACAATTTCAGCTCATCGAATCTTGCTTAGCCCATGCCGGGCGAGCCGGTGAGTTCATGAAAGTGCCCCAAGGTTTTGGCGTGACGTTCCTGTTGCGCCAGGAAGGAGATTCCCCGTGCCCATTTTTACTCGATCGAGTCGGTATCGACTCGCCTCTTTTCTCGCTGCCGCCATTGGGGCGGCGGTGTCCACCCAATCAAGGGCGGCTGATCCCGCCCCACCTGTCCCCCCTGCTTCCCCGACTACCGCGCCGACGCAGCAGGAGCTGCTGGAGAAAATCAACGCCCTGCAGGCTGAGGTGACGCAGCTCAAGGACCAGCAGAACGCCTCCACCACCGCGGAACAGAAGTTGGAAACGCAGCGCGCGGTCGATGCCGCGGTGGCCAAGGTCCAGGAAGATGCCGCGCGGCACAGCCAGCTTTTCGATCTTTCCGACGGCAATTCGATCGTCGCCCAACACACCGACAGCGGGTTCAAGTTCCACACTGTTGACGGCAACTACTCGTTAAACCCGTGGCTGCAAATGCAATTCCGGTATGAGACCACGTACCGCTCGCAGGCTTCCGCCGGCGACGACACGCAGAGTGGCTTCGAGCTCCGGCGGCTCAAATTCGGCGCTGACGGCAACCTGTTCGGCCCCGACCTGACCTACTTCCTCCAGTTCTCTGTCGACCGCACCAGCGGAACGCCGCTGTTGGAACTGGCCTGGGCGAAATACCACTTCGTCAACACGCCTTTCAACGTGCAATTTGGCAACATAAAAGACCCGCTCGACCACGAGCAAATCATTTCGTCTCGTTATATGGATCCGATCGATCGAACTCTGGTCGCCGACGTCTTCGCCCACTCGGAGGGTTTCGCGAAAGGGGTGACCCTCACCTACGAGGACAAAGGCCCCCTCCGCGCGGCCTATGCTTTTACCGGCGGCTTTAACAACTACAACACCAACTTCGAGGAATACCCCACCAATCCCGCCAACTGGGGGACCGCTGGCCGCGCCGAGTACAAGTTCTTCGGCGACTGGAAGGACTACGATACCCACTTCAGTGCTTATGGCACGCAGCAGGACACGCTCGTGACAGGTGTCGCCGCGGACTGGACTGAAGCCGGTGTGGGCGGCGTCCTGACCCATGTGTTCGACGCGGAGTATCTGACCCAGTCAGGCCTGTTCCTATACGGCGCGTACCTCGGCCGCTACACCCGCGACGACACGGTCGGCACGGGCAAGAAGGCCACGGTCAACGACACTTACGACTCGACGCTGCGTTTCCAGGCCAGCTATGCCATCGACCAGCACTGGGAGCCATACATCCAGTACGAGTACATCCATTTTGACTCCAAGGACCTGGCAGCCAAGTCCGAGGACCAAGTACACGTCATTCGGCTCGGGACCAGCTACTACTTCTACGGCCATGCCGCCAAGTTCCAGACCGACATCTCGTACCTGCCCAACGGCTCGCCGGTGAACGACACCAATTCGGGCGTGCTGCTGGACAACGGCCACAACGAGTTGGTCTGGCGTGCCCAGTTCCAGTTGCTGCTGTGAGGAAAAGGCGTCAGATGAAAACATCCGCCACACCCCCCCGCCGCCCGGTCGCGCCGGGAGTCGTGGAGCGTTCGTTGCCCCAGATCGAGCCCGGCGTTCCCGCGCCGCAAGACCTCCGGCCGGCGACAGCTCCGTCGCCGGCCGGCGACGACTCGACCGGGGCCCGCGAATCGCCGGACGCAACCCTGGCCAAGAACCTGGTGGTTGCCCGCCAGGCGGCAAACGTCACCCAGCACGCCCTGGCGGCCGCTGCCCTGGTCTCCCGCGCCACCGTGGCCCAGATCGAGACCGGCTGCAGCGATCCGCGACTGTCTACGATCGTCGACCTGGCCCGCGCCCTGGGCGTGCCGCCCTACTTTCTGCTGGTCGGCGTGGAGGAGGTGAATGCGCTGATCGCGTTGCCCGCCGCCCTGGCCGAGCGCCCGCTGCACGTTCCGCCGGGCGAGTTGGAGCGGATGCAGCGCCTGATCCGCTCGGGGATGTTGAAGGACCGCGTCCGCGCCGCGCGGATCGGAGCGGCCGTCGCCAGTGACGCGGGGAGGCGAACGTCGGCGGCAATCATTTCCGCCTCGATCTTTTCCGCCATTCAACCGGAAGGGACTGAAGTGGGGACCGTTCTGGGGGAGTTGGCGACCCGAAGGCGCTAATCAAATCAACCCCGGCCCGCGGCCGCCCTTGAGGTTCCACAAGGCCGCGACGAGGGCATCGACATCCTCGCACGTGTTGTAGAGCGCCAGCGACGGGCGGACCGTGGTTTCAACTCCGAACCTGCGGAGGATCGGTTGCGCGCAGTGATGGCCGGAGCGGACCGCGATCCCCTGCTGGTTCAACGCCGCTCCCACGTCTTCCGTGCGGAAACCATCAAGGACGAACGAAAGGACGCTGGCCTTCTCTTTGGCTGTGCCGATCAGGCGGAGGCCGGGAATGCGCTGCAGTGCGTTGGTTGCATAGACGAGAAGATCGTGCTCGTAACGGCTGATATTGGCCATTCCGATGCGCTCGACGTAGTCAATGGCCGCGCCCAGCCCGACGGCGTCGCCAATGCTGCCGGTGCCGGCCTCGAACCTGCCGGGCGGGAGTTGATAGGTGGTCTTTTCAAAGGTGACGTCGACAATCATGTTGCCCCCGCCGTGCCACGGCGGCGTGTTTTCCAGCACGTCGCTCTTGCCGTAGACGACTCCGATGCCAGTCGGCGCGAAGACTTTGTGGCCGGAGAAGACGAAGAAATCGCAGTCGTACGCCTGCATGTCGACGCGGGCGTGGGCGACGGACTGGGCGCCGTCCACCAGCACGCGTGCGCCGTGGCGGTGGGCGATCTCGATCATTTCGACGACGGGCGTGACCGTGCCCAGGGCGTTGGAGACATGGGCGAATGCCGCCAGCCGGGTGCGCGGGTTGAACAACCGCTCGTATTCCTCGAGGCGCACCTGGCCGCTGTCGTCCACCGGGGCGACGCGGAGCTTGGCGCCCTTTTCGGCGCAGAGCATTTGCCAGGGGACGATATTGGCGTGGTGTTCGAGGTGGGTAACAACGATCTCGTCATCCTTCTGGATGTTGCGGCGGCCCCAGGACTGAGCGACGAGGTTGATCCCTTCGGTGGCGCCGCGGACGAAAATGATCTCCTTGACAGACCCGGCGTTGAGGAAACGCCGGACCTTTTCCCGCGCCGCCTCGTAGGCGTCGGTGGCGCGGGCCGCCAGCGTGTGAGCGGCGCGGTGGATGTTGGAGTTCTCGTGGGCGTAGAACCAGGCGAGCCGGTCGATCACCGCCTGCGGCTTCTGCGTGGTCGCGGCGTTGTCCAGCCAGACCAGCGGACGCCCGTTGACGCGCTCCTGCAGGATCGGGAAGTCCCGGCGGATGGCGTTGACGTCGAACCCGCCCGAGCTGATGTCGGCATACGGAACGGCGGGAAATTGCGAACTCACCGGCGCGGTCGCTGGCATCGCATCGATGTGCTCAAGGGCGCTGAGGTCTTGCAGGAAACCGAACGGGTCGCCGCGCTCGAGGCGTCCCATGGAGGCGGTGCCCGGGACCTGCGGCACAGCGGCGTCGGCGGCGGTGACCGGGACGTTCGGCACGACCGCGCCAGGGATGGAGTTGGAAAAAGGCACCTTGCCGGCGTCGAGTGTCGGACCGGCATGAATCGGCGCCGCCGGTGGAGAATGCAAGAGGCCGCGGGCCCCGGAGAGGAAGCCAAAGCCGGGGATCCCATGGAAATCGGGCATGCTGGCTGCCGTGGGAAGCGCGTTGACCGCGGCGGGAACGCCCGGGACCGATGTTGGGGCATTAGTCGACTGCGGAACAATCACCGGCGAAACGACGCCGGGCAGCGCGCCGGCTTGCGCGGCCTGGGACATCATGGCCGGATGCGGGATCTTCGAGGGCAGACCGCTCACGCCCGGTGCCGTCGAAAGGGCGGGCGCTGGCGGCATGGACGAGAGCGACAGCGACGAAACATCCGCCGGCGGCACGAAGCGCGCCCCTTCGCGGATGACGGGGTTCGCCAGTTCCGTACCCGGGATGGCGCGGAAGAACTCGTTGGCCATCCGCTCCAGCACGGCCGGGTCAGGAAGGCCCGCGAGCGCGGCCGCCTGCGAGCTGTGGCGATCCGGGTCCGCGGACAAATCGCCGCCTTCCTTGCCGCCGCTCGGTTGGCTGCCGCTGAGGGGATTACTTGTACTCATGGTAATGGCCCACTTCGACGTTGTTCAGCACGGCGATGGCGTCGTCGGTCAGCACGGCGGCCGAGCAGTAGAGGGAGACCAGGTACGATGCGATCGACTTGCGGTTGATCCCCATGAAGCGCACGGAAAGCCCCGGCGTCTGCTCGCCCGGCAAGCCGGGCTGATATAGGCCGATGACGCCCTGCTTCTTCTCGCCGACGCGGAGCAGCAGGATGCTGGTTTTCCCGCCGGGGCCTTTGGGGTTCGAGTGCCCGTCAACCATGAGTTTGTCGGTCGGGACGAGCGGCACGCCACGCCAGGTGATGAACGGCGTGCCGAACAGGGTGGCGATGGGCGGCGGCACGCCCCGGCGGGTGCATTCACGCCCGAACGCCGCGATCGCCCTCGGATGAGCCAGGAAAAAGGACGGCTCTTTCCACACTTTCGACAGCAACTCGTCCAGGTCGTCCGGCGTCGGCGAGCCATGACGGGTGGAAATGTGCTGCGACGCCGGGACGTTCTTGAGCAGGCCATAACCGTCGTTGTTGACCAGCTCGCTTTCCTGCCGCTCTTTGACGGTTTCGATGGTCAGCCGCAGTTGTTCGCCGACCTGGTCGTAGGGATTGCTATAGAGGTCCGAGACCTTGGTCTGCACGTCGACCACGGCGGAGATTGAGTTGAGCGTGTACTCGCGCGGCTTCTCTTCGTAGTTGACGAAGGACTCGGGGATTGCCTGCTCTTCCTTCTGGTCGCAGACGACTTCGAGTGACTTGTCCTCGACCACCCGGTTCACGCGAAGGGTGCCAGCCTCGAGGGGCTTCCAGTCCAGGAAACGCACCAGCCAGCGCGGGGTGATCGCGTTGTATTGCGGCGGGGTCTTGGTGATGTTGGCGAGCTGGGACGCGGCTCGTTCGCCAAGGGAATGATGTGTAGCTTCTGCCATAGAGGTTTCTCCTGCGGGCATGTAAGACGACGCGGCGCGAACGTGCAAGCAAAATCGAGCTTTTGTCTATGTTAATAGTCACACACAAGTCATTGTTTTATGCACGGTTGAATAGGTACTATTTCGATGGGAAATGTCGGGGCAGACATCCCGGGAGCTGACGTGGTTTGCACTGCGCGGCAACCCGAGCCCACGACGCCCGGCGACGAGTTCATCCAGGTGGACCCTTCGGCTTCGGTGGCCGAACCCGCGTCTCAGGCAAAGGACGAATCGAATGAGCGTGCTGACCATTTCACCGTCGAACGTTGCAGCCAGTCGCGCCAAGTCGCCGGCGATCCGACTGATTGATGTGCGAACCCCCGCCGAGTTCCGTTCAATGCACGCCGAGGGCGCGACGCTCGTTCCATTTGACCAGTTCGACCCCGGCCGGTTCAGCCGGACAGATGCCGGAGGGAATGGCCCGATCTACCTGATCTGCGGCTCCGGCGCCCGCGCCAGGGCCGCCGCCGAGAAGTGCGTGGCGGCCGGTTTGACGGACGTGGCCGTCGTCGAGGGCGGTACTTCCGCATGGTTGGCCGCCGGGCTTCCGGTCGTGCGCGGGCGCGGGGCGATTTCCCTGGAACGCCAGGTCCGCATTGCGGCGGGGTCGCTCGTGCTGATTGGCGTCATCCTGGGCTTCTCGGTGAGTCACATCTTCTTCGGACTTTCGGCGTTTGTGGGCGCGGGGCTGGTCTTCGCCGGAGTCACCGATACCTGCGGCATGGGGCTGATCCTCGCCCGCATGCCTTGGAACCAGGCTGGCCGGGATCATCAAGGCGCCGCCTGCACCGCTTCCAGAAAACGGGTTTAGTTGCCAATCCCGGGCACCGCATCGGACGCGGGCTACCCGACGTCTCGGGCCTGGCCGATCCGGCCACTCCCGTCGTGACACCGACGACCGATGGCAAGCACCTGCAGGGGATCGGCGGCACAGTGCTACCGCGCCGTTGTGGGCCGGGCTCATCGCCCCGGCCAATACCCAACTCCCCAAGCCAGTGGGGTACTTCAACCCACCCCTTTACGCGAATTTTCTGTCGTGGCAATTTTCTCGCCCCGCCCAGCCTACATTGGCCCCAACTGGCCAGTCTCAATGTCCCACCACTCCGGCGAACGCTCCCGGCCTTCGCTGTCCCTCAACTTCCCTCCGCCTGTCATCAAGGGGGGCAGATCGTGCCGCTGGGGGCGTCGTGGGCGGCCTGGGGGTCTCGTCTTCCGCCGCCCCGTTTTCCACTGCTGGGGGGAGGGAACCTCGGGCGAGCAATCAAGTCAGGCCGGACTCGTCGCCTAATCGCGGGAACGGCATGAGCACGATTCCAAAAGCGCACTCCTCGCAAATGCTCTTCCTGTACCCAGTCTGCCGCGCGGGAGTCGAGCGCGGCATGTGAGGGAACTTCAAATCCGCGCCCTGTTTCGGGTGGCCACCGTTGACTTCGATTAGCCGTCGCCCGTAGGCCTTGCAGGGCCGCTGCCATTAGAATATAAGCTCAGGATTCCCGGTCCCGATCAGTAACGCGGCGCGTTCGCCAAGATCTAACGGCGGCTTCGTGCGTAATTCTTGTGAGACCCCGGTCGTGACCGATCCTTGCGGTCCTCGCCGTGAAACCCGCGGGCACACCGATCAACTATGCGAGGCTCCTTACCTTTATTCGGCCGTTCTCCGGATCGCCAATGTTCAGTAAACCGACGTCAAACCAAGACCGAGGCCGGCTATTGGACCCGGTCGTCGTGCGTCGGCAAACCCTTAAGGCCGGTGATGCACGAGGTCTTGGAGCGCCGTCAACTGATGTCGAGTTATACGCTTTCCGCACTCGCCAGTTTCGATGGGACCAATGGGTCGGCTCCCACCACCACCTTGGTGTCGGACGATGCCGGCAATCTTTACGTCGCTGCGGGCGATGGCGGCCAAGGTAACGGCACCGTGTTCGAGGTGGCCAAGGGCAGCGGCGCGATCACCTCTCTGGCAAGTTTCAATGATACTGACGGGGCGAATCCCGGCGGCTCCCTGGTGATAGATGCCGCCGGCAACCTCTACGGAACTGCAAACAATGGTGGCGCACATGAGGGCGGTGGGACGTTGTTTGAGGTGGCTGCTGGCAGCCGCGAGATCACCGGGCTGGCCGACTTCGATGGTGCCGACGGAAGGATACCGGTTGCCGGCCTAGTCGCGGACGCCGCCGGCAACCTGTATGGGACCACACTCGTTGGCACGGTGTTCGAGTTGGCAAAGGGCAGCGCCACCATTTCCACGCTGGCCAGCGTCTCAAATCCTGGCGGCGTAATCGTGGACACCGCCGGAAACCTTTATGGTACAGCAACCCAGGGCCCACCGGGCGATCCGACTGGCGATGGCATGGTGTTCGAGCTGGCCAAAGGCAGCGGGACCATCACCATTCTTGCCAGCTTCGACGGGGCGGATGGGGCGGCACCGGGCGGCACGTTGGTGGCGGACGCGGCCGGTAACCTCTATGGGACGACCTCCAAGGGTGGGGCGGCTGGCGACGGCACCGTGTTCGAGGTGGCCCCGGGCAGCGGCGCTATCACCACTCTTGCCAGCTTCGACGGGACCGACGGGGCGGTCGCCTACAGCGGCGTGGTGGCGGACACCGCCGGCAACCTCTACGGCACCGCGTCTGCTGGCGGGGCGGCCGGTGACGGCACGGTGTTCGAGGTGGCAAAGGGCAGCGGCACTATTACCCTGCTCGCCAGCTTCGACGGGACCGACGGGACGAATCCCGGCCCGTTGCTGGAGGATGCCGCCGGCAACTTCTACGGGGCAACGTATGCGGACGGCAAGACCGGCAACGGCACGGTGTTTGAACTTTCCCCGATTCCGACGCCTACGCCACCACCCGCCGACGGGGCGCTCCCCGCGGGTACGTTGGGAGTGGCAGTCTCGGCAAAGACCCCCTCCGCTGCGATCGGCGGGGCGAGGGCGAGGGCAACCGTCAACGTGAACGTGAGCAACCCAACGGCCCATGCGATCGACGGGCTGGTGACCGTGGCGCTCTACCTTTCGCCGCAGAAGTCCCTCATCGGTGCAACTCAATTGGTGTCGGTGACCAAGTCACTTACCCTCAAAAGCCGTCAGGTCAGGCCAGTGAAGCTGAAGCTCGCGTCGTTTCCCTCGCTTCCCCAGGAAAGTTATTTCGTGATCGCCGCCGTCACAGCCCCCGACGGCACCACCACCGCCGCCGTCGGACCTACCGTCGCCATCGCGCCGGCGTTCGTTTCGGTCGTCGCGTCGGGCCTGAGGCCCTCGACCGCCGCCGTCGCGCCGGGCAAGAAGTCGTCGCTCTCGCTCACGCTCCAGGACATGGGTAACGTGCTGGCGTCGGGGACCGCGACTTTGACAGTTACCGCCTCGACGGACCCCTCCGGTGCCGCTGGCACGGCCCTCACGTCAACTTCGCTGAAAGTGAAGCTAAAGCCGCGGGCGGCCAAGACCTATAGGGTGAAGTTCGTAGTGCCGCCCTCTCTGGCCGCCGGCCGCTATTTCCTGGCCGTGACCGTGAACGTCGCCGCGTTGGGAGACGATATCGCCTCCGACGGCTTCGCCGTCTCTGGGTCAGTTCTCACGATTGGCTGATCGGGGAAGAGTACCAGACGGGGAAGCCATGATGCACAAATGCCAATGGTTCCGCATCACTCAGTAGGCGAGCATCCGACTGGCCGGGCGGCATTCCGAATACCCCGCCTTCCTCTGAAGACAGCGGTGCATCAAATGACCGTCAAATGGCGGAGCCGGCGGAAATGGCCCATGCCGCGCCAAAAACAGCCCTTGCTGCTGGTCGTTGCGTCACCAGACGCGAAAAAGTCCTGTGTTCGTCAAATGGCCGTCAAATGAACCGTCACGCCCAGAACGGGACGTACTTCATGTAGCGGTTGCTTGTGGCGGGATCAAACTGCTTGACGAGATGGGCCGCCACCGCTTCCGCAATGATTCGGGATGCTTTCGCCGCGTTCTTTTCTTCGATAGCGAACCGCTTGCGCAAGGATGAGTTCGTCATTTTCTCGCCAGACACGAAGCAGAGACAAGCGTGCTGGTAGCACGCCCGGATGCGATCAGATTGATCCATCTCGTTCAGTTTTCGGTGTGCGAACAATGTTGTCTTTGTGAACCCGGGTGGCGTGGTGAAATCCGGGGCCGGAAGCTGGAACGCCTCAATCGACTCCACCACCTTGTCGATCCCGCTTCCTCCCTCTTCGCAAATCTTCATGCGTCGCATCATTGCCGCCAACACTTCGTTGCGGGATCGGGGCGGGGCGTCGATGAACCGCAGCGTGTCCACCAATGGCTCGCCCGGGTTGGTGATTTCCATGCGGCCCTCAAAAATCTCCACCATCGGCCCGGCACCGGTGACGTGAAAGTCCTGATGGATCAAGGCATTGGCAACCAGTTCCCGAATCGCCTTCTCAGGGTACATCCGCACTTCTGCCCGAAACGCCTGACCGATGGGTTCATTCTGCGGCAATTGCGAGTTGATGAACGCGACGGCCGCCTCGTAAGCTACTGCATACCCCTTTTGCGACGGCAGGTCACGCCACTCCCGTTCCGCTTCAGTTCGACCTTTACCCCTGTACTTGATGATCCGGATTGCCTTGCGGCCCAGCCGGTCGAACGGGTTCAAGTTCTTGGCAAAGAGAATGGCCCCCAAGTTCGTAATGTCAAAGCGCCCACCCGGCTTGGGGTCGATTAGCTTTTCGTCGGTCAGCCGGTTCAGGAACCCCTCCCGTCCGCTCGGCAGTGGGATGCCGAGCATCTCGAAGCACCCCGCCACATCAATCAGTGAAAGCACGTCATCGCCCGATACGTCGGCCTTGGCAACTCCGGTTTCAAACGGCTTTTTTGCAAACGAGGCCCACAGTTCGGCTTCCTTGGCCGGGTAGTCCTTGAGTTTCTTAGTCAGTCCTCCGACTCGGATGAACTCCTCGCTACCGAAGCGGATCGGCGCATGACTGGCCCGCGGGAGTTCAAACAAAACCATGGGATGGCCCACGTGGTTGAACTCGTGAATCTTGAAGCTGACCTGCGGGTGCAACGATCGCATCAGCCAGTTCTCCAGTTCTTCGTTCCCTTTCTTCGCGTTTCGAGGCTTGAACTTGGTGCCGAGAACCTTGTGCGTGCCGTCCTCAACGCCCCAGACCATGTAGGCCGTGTGCTTCCCGTGCAGGGCCGCTGCATTTGCCAGTGCGGAAAACGTCTGGCCGACCATGTCGGGGTCCGTGTTGTTGTGCTTGAACTCGAGCCATTCCGATTCCTTCGGCTGGGCAAGCAACTCGATCAACAGGGCGGATAGCTGTTCCGGGGTCATGCGGGGTTCTCTTTGCTCACGTCGATCTTAACCTTAGCAACCAAATAAGGGCCAATTGGGTGTCAGAATACGCGAGTGAGCCGGATAGTTACCGGAACCCTGTCTAACCCGCCTCTCGACCCGGTTGGGGAGCCGACTCCGTCGAGCTTTGCCG
>Ga0182024_10016277_pt1 | contig 14124 bp, 9 predicted proteins | sample P32metaG_FD_120480 | JGI IMG/M metagenome (GOLD analysis project Ga0182024, IMG submission 120480) | Permafrost microbial communities from Stordalen Mire, Sweden - P3-2 metaG (Illumina Assembly) | ecosystem: Environmental > Terrestrial > Soil > Wetlands > Permafrost | place: Sweden: Stordalen... | reverse complement strand
TACCAACACCACGGGCAAGCCTGAAAAAACTCTTTACAGCAAGCTGATTGAAAACCTTCTGAACGAAGCGAAACTGCGCGAAGGCACGCAGGGCGTGCCGCGCTCGACCTATTGCTTTCGGCACACCTACGCCACGCTCCGATTGCAGGAAGGCGTGGACGTGTATTTCCTTGCCGAGCAGATGGGAACTTCCGTCCACATGATTGAAACCCACTATGGACACGTGAACACCATCAAGCACGCGGACCGCGTGTTACAGGGCATGGCGGGATGGGAACTGCCGCAACCGGACTATACCAAGGCCAAGGCGGTGAAGGCGGCAGAGTTTCACGATAGGTCTAAAGGGGGTCAACGCAGCAAGGCGCGCTGACAATAAACCTCCCGAAGCTATTTTTGCCGGAGCCGCTGGCGGAGGCTGGCGTAGGGAGGTGATCGTCCCAATGTCCGGCCCGGACACTCTTCACTGAGATCGTTCTGATTTGCCGCTGCCCCGCTGGGGCGTTCTTAGCGGCAAATCTCTCTGCACGCGCCGCCGCTGGCGGCTGTACTTAGTGCAGTTCCAGCCTCATTGGCCGACCTCTGCCGTGACAGTGAGCGGGAAACCAGAAACCAAGGGCAACGGACTACACCATGTAGCACCCGGGGGAACCCATGGGAACCCTTATCGCACTCTTGACGAACCCGCGACCTCTGTCAATCCGATCTCTGCTATTCCACCCAAATGGCTTTTCACTGATGGACAAATGCCGCTACGTTCGCAAGTCCCTATTCACTCCTGGGAATCTTGCTAGCCGTGTTGCTTGTTGAATTTGTGAAACGTGCCTTCAAGTCTGGATCGGCGTGTTCCCACATCCTCCGAGCGGTGGAAAGGTGATTATTGGCCTCTGATTCTTGGCCCGAACTCCGATAACAAACGCTCAGGTCGAACTCGGACAACGGAATGAGTGAGGCAACGCTGTCTATGAACACCTTTGCTTTATTCTTGATTATGAAGTTGAGGTGGTTGATAGCCGCGCTCCAATCCCCCAAGCCCATTTCCGCCTTGGCCAAAAAGTACGCGGTCTCCGGGCTCTGATTCATGCTGAATGATGTGTTCAGTTGCTCAGAGGCCATCTCGAAATCCTTTCGTCTGAGTGATTCGAGACCATGAATAAAGGGGTCTGCTGCTCCGTACTCTAGTTCTAATCCGGGCTCAACCCTTTGTGCCCGCGCGAGGAAACTTTGGGCGTTCGCATCGTCACCGATCATCGCGTAAGTTCGTGCTATTTCGATTGCGAACGCTGGCGAGTCAGACAGCTTCGACGCTTCTTCCAGCTCGGCTTTTACCTGACCTGAATTCCCGTGCAAGGCTTCAATCTCTGCCATCAATATCAGGTAATCAGCTTTTTCGTATCCAGAATAGGTCTGATTCATTGCGGTCGTGAGGCGCCTGAGCGCTGTGGCCATTTCCCCCTTAAGAAGGTCTGCCGCAACAATGCCGTCTTGCGCTGCAAGAAAATGGACATGGCTTCCGGTTGGACCATCTGCAACCAAGGAGTTGAAATGCTTGAGAGCTTCGTCTACGTTGCCCCTCGCCAGTTCTGCGTATCCAGCCGGTTGGTCCATCCAGGGGTAATTTGAACTTCTCAGATTGTTGTATTCAGTTATTGCTTTGTCATACTCGCCTTCATGTGTGAGCGCATCTATTCGCTCGTAGCCGCAGAATGGGTTTAACCGATCGATCGCCTCGCACTTGGCGAGCGCCTTGTCTGCCTCCACAAGGTTGCCCGTGCTGATTGCGGTATCTGCGATGTAGATCAATGCGTCGGTATCCCTCGGGTCCGATTCCGCAGCCAGTTGAAAATCGTCAAGAGCGTCATTGGGATGATCTGTAAGAAGCTGCTTGATGCCTTCAATTTTGAGGCTGGCCGATTTATCTGGCAGCCCGGGGGCAATGGGCGATTTTGCACTTAATACGGGTTCGAGACAACGCTTCGCATCGTCATTCTTGTCCGACTGGTACAGCAGCCAGGCAAGTTTGGTTCTAGCTTCGACGAACTTCGGGTCTGACTGTGGAACTTCGGTCAGTTCCTTGATGGCCAGATTATCCTTTCCTTCGGCATCATCACGGACGCCATTCTGATATAGAGTGTCGGAACCGTTTGTCATCGGGCGTCGGAAATGCAGAACCCCGAAGACGATTCCCGTCCCCACGAGGATCGCCAGGAGACCAAAGAGTCGAATCCAATTCAGCCGCTTCTCGTTCTGTGTGCGTGACGGCAACATCTGATCGACGGGATCTGCCCCGTCACGATCCGGGACAGAGACAACGGAAACCGCCGCCACGAAGCGGTAGCCCTTCTTGGGGACAGTCTCAATGTACCTGTGTTCGGAATCCTCTTGGAGCGCTTTGCGGATCATCGAAATCGTAGTCGTCACGTTCGACTCGGCGATGCTCACCTCCTGCCAGACCGCTTCCAGAATCTCATCCTTGGTTACGAGCTGTTCGGCCCTGCCGACGAGCAATGCAAGCAGATCGAAAGCCTTTGCAGTCAGCTCGATAGGGGAAGCACCCTCGCCTAGAATGCGCCTCTCGTCCGGCTCCAAGGTGTAAGGCCCGAATCTGTATTGCGTTTTGTGGCTTCGCCCCATGTCGTTGCCCGCCAACTATTTATGAATTCTTTGAGATTGATTTTAGGACTCTTCCGCCCAGTCTGCCTACTGTGGCAATCAGGCAGACCATCGCGAAGGAGGAAATATGAAAACCGGATCGTTAATTGGGGTCATTCTAGGTCGTAAGGGCAAAGCACACCAGATTCAAAGTTCATTAACAAGGTCGGCGACTCAAATTCGGTTGTGGCTTGGCATGGTGGCAGTCGTCTTTTGCTGTGGACTAAGCTGCGTTTCCCAGCAGACCAATCACCTTGTCAGCGGTTACGAGCGGACGCTAAATGTGACGGCCTGCGGCTATGGATTTGGCCAATGCAACGAAAAGTTACTGTCGCCCGCCGAGGCGGCCCAGGTGATATTGATCCGGCACCAGCAGAACGTGACAGCCTGCGGCTATGGATTTGGCCACTGTCATGAAGAGCTCCTTTCGCCTGCCGAAGCGGCCCAGGTGATGGCCATTCGGCATCAGCAGAACGTGACGGCTTGCGGCTATGGATTTGGCCAGTGCAATGAGGGGCTCCTGTCGCCAGCCGAGTCGGCCCAGGTGATCGCGATCCGGCATCAGCAAAACGTTACATCCTGCGGCTATGGGTTTGGCCAGTGCAATGAACGGCTCCTATCGTCTGCCGAAGCGGCCAAGGTGATAGCGATTCAGCACAGACAGACAATTGCAGCTTGCGAATATGGAATCGGCGGGTGCAAAGAAATCAGACTGACCTCATCTGATTCTGCTGTCGTGCGCTCGCCAAGCGGTGCGGACGAATGCCTTGCGAGTTCTTACCTGCTTCCCAGCATAGTGGAGACTTCGACGGCGGCTCCCACTTCACTCGACACAGAGGTCAACGCGCTGTTCAAAGCTTTATTGACTTCGGTCGGCGCGCCAGTTGCCGAAAACGGCTCGTACTATGGGGAACCGAACCAAAACGGGGTCCCGAAGACTGTGCTCGTAAACGGCTATACCAGGAGCGATGGAACATACGTTCGGGGCTATTACCGGAGTGCGCCTGGAACCAATCCTATCCGCTAGTCATAATGCTACGGCGCTGGTCAGAGTCGGGATAGTGCCATGCGGATAATGTGCCTTTTTCTAACCGTCTATCATGACGTCACACCAAGAAACCGCGAAGAAAGTCCTGGGGGAATGGAGATGAAAGATTTGAACGAGCAAGAAAAAGCAAACATAACGCAAATCCAGACTCTGCTGCTCGCTTTTTTCAAGGGAGCGAACGTCACTTATTGCAAATGCCGCCTCGGAGGCCAGAAATTCAAGATCGAAGCGGCAGCACAAAAGATGTTTCTATGCGTATCGCAGGAATACTTAAGCGATCAACGCGAATCGAGGATACGCAGGGACTTTGAACTTTACAGCGTGCCCAAGACGCTTTCAATGAACTCTGAACGATGCTTTCTTCTTGGCAATAACGGAATGCAGCAAATCCAGGCTCAGGACGTAGCGTCATAACCCGGTTGACAACTTCTCCGGCTCGTCGGTTAGGTACTCGGTAGCAAGCGAAGGACTATAGGATGAGGCGAACGAATGAAGACATGTCCGATTTGTAAAACTCGGTATGCAAATCGCCAGACGATCTGCGACAAAGATGGAGCGCTGCTTGTCCAGACTGAACGGGTGCCCCGCTGGCTCTTGGTATCGTCGGTCGTGACGTTTGCCCTGGCGATCATCGCGGCGGGACTGGCCGCCGGCCTGCCACTTTCGATGATTTCCATGCGGGCTGGTGAACTCGACAGGTCACGCCACTATGAGCTTGGCGGACTTCTTCGCAATCTGGTTTGTATGCGGGGCAGCGGGAAGGCCTGCGCCGATCTTGGCCTTATGTACGCGAAAGGCATCGGCGTTACAAGAAACGATTCTCGGGCACTCGCTCTTTTTTCCAGGGCCTGCGATGCAGGCGAAGCTAAAGGTTGCATGAACCTAGGCTTGATGTACGGAAAAGGGATCGGTGTTGCGAAGGATGAATCTCGGGCCGCGGCTCTGTATTCCAAAGCCTGCGATGCGGGAATTGCCTCCGCCTGCACAAGCCTAGGTGCGAGGTACGGGAAAGGCGTTGGCGTTGCAAAGGATGACTCTCAAGCGGCAACCTTCTACTCCAAGGCCTGCGATGCGGGCGACTCCATCGGATGCGCGAATCTTGGCAGGCGATACCTGAGGGGACAAGGAGTTTGGCGGGACTTCTCCCGCGCGGCGACTCTCTTGTCGAAGGCCTGCGACGCGGGCGAAGCCAGAGGTTGCACAGATCTCGGTTTTATGTACGGGGATGGCATCGGCGTCGCCAAGGACGATTCTCGTGCCGTCGCGCTCTATTCCAGGGCTTGCGATGGGGGTGATGCGCGCGGTTGCACCAACGCCGGTCGTCGGTACATGAAGGGCCAAGGAGTCGCACAGGATTACGCACGGGGAACAGCCCTCTTGTCTAAGGCGTGCGATGAGGGGGATGCCGACGGTTGCGGCGAACTCGGTGCTTGTTACCTGGGCGGCGTTGGCCTCGCAAAGGACTATTCCCGCGCGGCGGCCCTTTGGTCCAAGGCATGCGATGGGGGCGATGCGGGCGGTTGCAGCGGTCTCGGATTACTATATTCCGCCGGAGAGGGAGTTCAAAAGGATTCCGAGAAAGCCAGACAGCTCCTTATCAAGGGCTGCAGCATGGGCAATCAGGCTGGATGCAGCCAGCTCAGGAATGAACAAGCCAGGCCAAGGACGGAACCCAGAACGCGCGCAGGGTGCGCCGCTGGACAACAGGGATGCGGCCAATTGACGGAAGTGCAGGCCAAGCCAAGGGTGGTGCTAAATCCGAGTGGAGGTTGCAGCTCCGGTCATTGGATAAGCGACAACAGCGACGAGGGCAAATACATCAAGCTGGAAGATGGGTCGCTCTGGGAAGTTGACGGGGTTGATACGGTTGATTCCTCATTGTGGCTTGAGCTGGACAATATCACTGCCTGCGATGGGAAGCTCATCAACACCGACGAAAAAGAGTCGGTTGAAGCCAGACGCATCAAATGACATTTGTAGGAAGCGGAATGAACAAAAGTCAATTTCGTTTCCTTTATGGCGCTGGAGTATGCTTCGCCGGTTTGTTCATTTATCAGTCCCGGCGAATGGGTGGCTTGAATTGGAAGGCATTCCAAGGGGTCCCAGGCGTTGCTATCAGGTGTTCAGCCGGTACCTTCCTTATCTGCGTGCTTATCGTTGCTGTAATTCTGTACCGGTTCAGGCGGAAAGACAAGAAAAGGATGGTCGCCAGAATGACTGACGAATACTCTGAATACACTGCCACTCAGACAAGCAATCGCAACATTTTCCGGTGTAATTTCTCGCGAGACTTAGACAGCTTCAACGTGCGCTTCCACAAGCTTCGCTCCACATGGCAACAAATAGGGGAAGAGCGCGGGATAACCGGTGAGTCTCATGCTGGGCTGGCGTATTTTGCAAATGTTCTCATCCGCCATTCGTTGCTAGGGTTTCAGTTGATATCGTCACATCAAAGCTTTCTTGCGTGGATGACCTTCAGGCCTGGATTGGAAGCTCTTCTTATTATTGGCAAGCTCGTGGACGATCCCAAGAATGCCGATGTATGGAAAAACAAGTCTGTCGATTGGAAGTTATATAACAATACCTTCAGCGGGGGCGCACTTGAATCCGAGTCATTGCCGAAGAGTAAGGAATTGCGGCGAGTTATGTCTCGTCTCAACGATGACTTTATGCATCCAAATCCAACTTTTACATACCGCGATTCCAGATGCACGAGCGTCGGTAAGAACGTCTTCCTTGAGATTGAATTCTTCGACGTAGACAACAACCTGCATGAAGCCCATTTGCTTAGCTATCTAAATCTTCTTGATCTCGTTGCAAAGGCTTCAGAAGACCTGATCGATAATCTGTGTGGTCCGTTGCCCACACGCCCCACATACCAATCGTTTGCCAGACAAGAATCAGAACGCGCACTGCGCGTGGCATCCACAAACATTCTGGCCAAGCGAGTGATGAACGACCTTGGACTCTGGAGTATTCCATAGGAGCAAGCGTCTGTCGTTGCAAACCAGTTAGCGTATGATAACGGCCTTTGGCAGATGTTTGGGAGGATAGGAATGGACATTGAAACGGACGAGGAGACTTCGCACTACCTTCACTCGACGCTGCGCGAGCGGATCGTTGAGCATGTGTTCGTGGGTGATGCCTTGCGGCGGCTGTGGCAGCGCGGCGTGACCGATGTCGAGGTGCTGCGCTCCGAGTTCGATGCCGGCGGATATGACCTGGTGATGAGTTATCGGAAGATCGTCAGGCATATTCAATTCAAGACTACGATGATTAACGGTAAGGCGGCCAGTATCAAAGCGAGCCTCAAGCTGATGGACAAGCCAAGCGGCTGCGTCATCTGGATCATTGTCACTCCGGAGCTGGTTCTTCATTCCTACCTCTGGTTTGGAGGCCCTCCGGCTCAGCCGTTGCCCGACATTCAGGACATGAGGATTGCCAGGCATACAAAGGCGAATGCCGAAGGTAAAAAAGCCGAGCGTCCAGACCATCGGATTGTCCCACGTGGACGGTTTGAGAGGCTTGGCTCGCTCGACGAGGTTCTGGAACGTCTATTTGGGCCGCTCGCATGAACCAGCTCGCTACCATCTGTCCAGCGCCCGCTCTCCCGGCTTTGGTCGCCGCCCCGGCGCGCGCGTTGGAATGAGTTTCCTCGAATTCTTCGCAGCACAGATCCGCAACCCTAGCTTCAAGTGATTCTCTTACTTCGCCTCTTTACCCGAATCTAACCTAACGAATCCTCTGTCTAATTCCAAGCTATCTTACCTACAAATCTCTCTTGCAGGGAAGGATTGCTGCGCCCTTCCCTCGCTGCAACCGCCGACCGGACCGGCGTTTTCCGCTCCCCATCCATGCGGGCCTATGTCCTGCCCGCAATGCCGGCCCTTACGTGCGTACGAGCGTACAGCAATAAGGTAGTGAACCGAATTTCTTTCTCGTCCGAGTGCCCCCGCTTCAGGCAACGGGCTTGATGGGCATACACAGAAAGACCGTCCCGGAAGCGGTTTCACTTCTATCGCGGCATTCTCCTTAGTGCATCCATGAAAGTCCCGTTGACAAGGAAGGTGACATGCATCGCGTTCAATTATGTAATAGCCTTGCCCGCGGCATATGACGTAGCTAGCTTGTCGCACCGTTCATTATCTGGGCTTCCCGAATGTCCTCGAACCCACTTGCACTCTACTGTATGTTGCTCAAGCAGTTCATCTAGGACTTTCCACAGATCCGCATTCGGGACCGGTTTGTTGTTCTTCCGGCGAATAACCCAACCATTTTCTCTCCAAGCATGTCGGTAGATATTAATCCCGTTGAGCAGATAGGTGCTGTCTGTCACCAACAGGACCTTGCAAGGCTGTTTAAGAGCTTTAAGCCCTTCGATCGCGGCCTGAATCTCCATCCGATTGTTAGTCGTAGGATCAGGAACACCGCCTGCTCGTTCAGCGACGTGCTCACCATATCGTAAGACGTACGCCCAGCCTCCAGGGCCGGGATTGCGCACGCACGCGCCATCTGTGGTTAAGATCACATCCTTCATTCCGTCCATTATCAAGCAGCGTGTCAAGAGGCGCGATTCCGAGTGGCTTAATTCAAACTCGCCTGTATTCACTAACATTCGATTCCCACTGAGGAAAAGAGTGCTTCGCTCTTTCTCCGTTGCGACCGACGAATGTCTTTCGGCTCAAGACAAACAAACGGTCACTCATCGTAATCGGACGCTTGAACCAATGTTCGGGCCAGAGTCTGGGCACCCGCCTGGTCGAGTTGGGCGCTGATATACGAGCGGACGCGAAGTTCCGCTGGCAATACCCAATCCCATTTCTCGCGAATAGCGGCCTCCGGCTTGATTTGAAGTTCCTTTGCTGTAGGGCCTGGTCCAGTCGCAATTTCCGTCAGCAAATCGCCAAGCCGCTTCTGGTCGGCAGAGAATACCCGGATAGCCGCGCCTTCATTCGAAGCGTGAAGTCCCCGCGCAGTCAGCAAAAGAGCGAGCGCGTCGTGTATTGCATCCCCGCGCCACCCCAACAATAGAATGTTGCCGCCATCGGCAACCCATTCCCTTCGATCCAAGCCGGCGCTTCTGAACCACTGCCGAGCCTCTTTCAGGAGTTCGGCGGCTTTCAAATCAAGAAACGGAACTAGACCGGTCTCAGCAAGCACGGCCTTCATCTCCTGGCGTACGGCGCTGTGCACGGCTCCGCCGGTCCCATCGAATGACGGTGGAACACCTCCGCGGTCCCGAACCACAAATACGATCTTGCCGCGTGCATCGATATCCTGAACTTTCCAGCGGCGTCCGCCGAAGATAATCCGCTGCCCTGAGGTGAGCGGACGTTCGATGGGAAGCGAGCCAAGGACCTGCCCCTCCGCAACAATGCGAAATTCCTCTCCGGAAGTAAAGGCGCTATAGAAATCGAACTGGTTGATCAGCTTTTCGCCGAGAAGTCCCGGTAACAGACTTCCACCATGATCCTGCATGATCAGGTCTCGCGATCCCATCGTCCGCAGAAGTTCAGAGAACTCGGAAGCCTCAATGCCCGCGAATACTCCACTGCGTACCAAGGTGGTCCAGAGTTCGCCGGCATCTGCTCCGCCTCTCTGCGCAATGATAGAGAGAAGTTGCTGTACAAGTGTCGATGCATGTAAAGCATCAGGGGCTGGCGGTTCCACCCAGCCGGAGATTAACAATCGGATCATTGCGATTGTCTGAACGAGCCCCTCTCGGATTTGATCCGAAAATCCCGACTTTCGCGTCACTTCCCGTTCTATCGTGAAACAACGTAGGATGGCTGCTTCACCGGCTCTCCGTCCGGATCGACCGAGACGCTGTCGCAAGCTTGCTACCGACGGTGGCGGGCCGATCTGCGCCACACTTCGGATACTCCCGATATCGATGCCAAGTTCTAGAGTCGTGGTGCAAACCGCGCTGGCCGGTCTTTCACCACTCTTAAGAGCGGCTTCGGACTCCTCTCGGAGTTCGCGGGAAAGGCTACCATGGTGTGGCCAAAACTCATTCGGCACGCCTTCCCGCTCACTGCGTCGGCGAAGCTGATCCGCGTAGTATTCGACCTTGGATCGACTGTTTGGAAATATGAGATTATTGCTGCCGCGCAGGTGCTTATAAAGGTAATCCGCAATCGCGAGCGAGGCGGAGCCTAATGGCTCATCTTCATCATCGGGAGACTCATCCTGAATGTCTGTGCTCTCAGCGGTTGCGTTTTGTGCGGGAGAAACTTTCCACTCGTCGCAATAGCCCTTCACAGTCAACTTCAGCTCATAGCCTTCACTGCCAGCGTCAACTGTTTCCACTTTGCCTGCCGAGGCGGGCCGAAGATATTCGGCGGCAAGAGATTTGTCGCCGAGAGTGGCAGAGAGCCCCACGCGCGGAATCATGTGACCCGCCGCCGCTTCCAGGCGATGCAGTAAAGATTGCACCTGTTTCCCGCGCTCAGTGCCGATGAACGAATGTATCTCGTCGATCACGATGCTTTGCGCACTCTGAGCAAACGCCGGAATGATCGTCCCTTTTGTAACGAAAAGAGCTTCCAGCGACTCGGGTGTAATGATGAGGACCCCCGACATACTCTTGAGAAATCTTTGCTTCTGCGAAACCGAAACGTCTCCATGCCAGCCAAGAACGGGCAAATTCAGTAGTTCGCAGAGCGGTCTGAGCCTTTGCGTCTGATCGTTGATCAGAGCTTTCAGCGGGCTTATGGATAGGATGTAGCCATGACCAGTTTCTGAGGCAAGGAGACGCGTGAGCAATGGAAAGAAAGCTGCCTCTGTCTTGCCCGCCGACGTTGCAGCGGCAAGAATTACGTCGGTTGTTCCCGAAAGCAGTAACGGAATCGCACGTTCCTGTACCGCCCGCAGACCGGTCCATCCCTGAGACCAAATCCAATGCCGGATCCGTTCATCGAGAAGACCAAAGGAGGCCGTCTCAGAGTTTGAAGGTGGTGAACTCATCGTCCGCTTCAATCGCTTTATCGGCGTCGCCGCCCTTGTCTGGTTGGACAGCGAGTCCTTCGATCAGGTTCGTCCACTTTACATGCGGATTCTGGTCGAGGACGGTCAACAGGTCAATGAAGCATGTGATCGTGGTTCGTGGCGTTCGAAAGTAATTGTCCCCCAACCGTCGATTGCAATGCTGCATGAACGCCGGGATGGCTTCATCCGGTAACAGGTAGTTCTCTGGATTTCCCGCGGCGTAGACATACCGCAACTTTTCAAGCAGAATTTGAAAATCCTCCGGACTTAATGCTGCCAGTCGCAATACGGGACCAGAGAAATCGGCCAATCCATCCCGCGCGAAGGTATTCTGTGCAAGCCTCGATTGAAGGGCCGGGTAGCTGTACAGCCCGCGCCGAGTGTCAAACAAAAACTCCGGTGTGCCGCCCAGAACAAAACCAAGCCCCTCGGTTGAACCCTGCAATGAGTCATTCAGAATCCGCAGGATTTGCTCGTAGTTGGAGGCACGGGCCTGAGTGTTGGCGAGCTTATAGAGGTTTACCATCTCGTCTAAGCAGACGAGAAGCCCGCTAAATCCTGCAAGTCTCACAAACCTGGCTAGTAACTTTAGCTGGTCGTAAACGGATGCGTCATCGACAATGGTTCGCACACCCAAAGCCGCACGCGCGTCGGTCTTTGTCGTAAACTCTCCACGCATCCAGCGAACTGCGTCGCTACATAGTTGTTCGTTGCCCTCTTCGAAACCTCGCCAATATGACAATACAACGTCGGCAAAGTCGTATCCGTTGACCATCTCGGCCAGTTGCTGGGTATTCTGGCGAATAATCTGGTCTGTTGAAACTCCTGTTTGCTCGCTCTCAGATTTTGCCTGGGCGATGAACTTTTCAAGAATGCCCGGCAGAGCGCCGCCCTCCGGTTTAGTGCGCGTTGCCATGTTCCTGGTCAGCTCCGCATAGAGAGAGCGAGCTTGTCCTCCACTCGCATGGAGCCTCCGGTCAGGATTGAGGTCCGCATTCATCGTGACAAGTTTCTTTTCCAGCGCGATGGAACGGACTAAATTGAGGAAGAATGTCTTTCCCGCGCCATACTCGCCTGTGACCAGGCGGAATGTTGACCCACGGTCAGCAATGCGCTCAATGTCTTCAATAAGAGCGCGGAGTTCATGGACTCGGCCAACTTGAATGAGGTGCTGCCCAATGCGCGGAACCACGCCCGCTCGAAGAGATTGCAAAACAGCATCGCGTTCGCGAGGTCGGATCAGGGCCATTACTCTGCAGCCTCCAGGATGTTTTGTTGCACGTAAATGGGGTCGTCGCCCTCAGTGACCGGCTCGCCGAACAACTCAAAAGCAGCATCGTTGATACGTTCGAGGGCTCCATCCAGCATAATCTGCAACCGTCCTGCCATGGCTTGCAATTCTCCCCTCGTCCAGGAGGCTTTATGCAGAATTTCTGCCAGGAATCGCTGATGTTTGGCATCGAGACCCGGCAATAGCCCATCCCGAGCGGGCTCTTCTGCCTCCAAGTCATGGTTTAGGACTTCTGGTTTTAGCGAATTCGGCAGTTCCTCTTCCGCAAAGACCCCGGCCAGAAGCGCACCCACCTGGTCTGTTTCCCGGCGCAGAGCTTCCAGCCGAGCGCTATCCACCGTGTACCCCGACCCGCCGTAGCGAACAACCTCAACGTGCGCATCTACGTTGTGATCCAACTGCTGCCCAATATGCAGATGCGAATAAAGCAGCTGCGGTTCTAACCCCAGAACGCGATAAATCTGTTCCAGAAGCTTCACTTCGGCCGCTGCGATATTGCCATCCGCCGCCGCCAGCGAGCATAAGGCAAGGGCCATTTGCAGGCGTCCATCGGACGGGAGTTCGGCGAAACGGGACTTCAGGTTTGCCAGCGAGATTCCGTTCCGCACTTGGAGCCGGTATTGTGCCCGCAATCGAGTACGGAGATCAGTGTGGAGGTGCTCCCAGGACGCGATCATCCTTTCCACCGCTAGAGCCTCATCTTCACTCGCATAGCCGTCGGCAAGAGCAACACACGCCGACAATGAGACCATCAACGAGGCTCTCTTGTATTCGGGGGTGGCTCGCTCCGCGACGGTCCCTGAGGTCAGCGGAAACAGAACGATCAAATCGGACGACTTGGGGCGTCGCGCGCCTGAGAGGATGTCTGGCTCGAATCCAATCAAGGCGCTACATAGGTGCCCTGCGATCTCTGGGAGTCTGGCTACGCTCGGGTCCGCTGAAGGATCGAGTTCACGCAGCAAAGACTCTAGAGCAAAAGGTTGAACAGGTTCCACGAAAGAAGCCGAGAACTGACGCCATCGCTCCGTGGCAGCGGGGGGCCAAAGGTACAAAGAAAGATTTAGATACGCTTCCAACGAACCTGGCTTTGTTGGATTTCTTCCAAGGTAGCGACTGAACTCATCGATCTCGGCGGTCGCTTGTTCGATCAGCTCCTTTAGCGTCTGTTGCGGCGCAGTAAGGGCAGCGACGTCTGGAATGTTGGAAAACTCGCGCCGAATCTCTTTCCCAAAATGCATGGGCCAGCCGGGTTGATAGGTCAACTTCAGCTTCGTTTTGTTTGCTGGCAAGACCAGCCCGTCTCCAAACCTTCTTCGATATACCGTTGCAAATGCCGCTTCAAATTCTTGTGGGCATCGGGTGGCAGGTGTTCGAAGATAAATGTTGGGTTCTGCGTATGCCCAACGCAGAGCCCACTCCATAGGAATGGGCTTATGCTCATTCATAAACCAGCCAATTCCGTATCGAATGACGAAAGGCAGTTCCCAGGTTTTGATCCATTCAGTCGGCAATTGTGGAGTAGGATTTTTGTCCAGAGCGCACGCGGTTGCAAAGTCGGAAAGACGTAGGCAGCACTGGGTGACACTTCCCCCAGCGTTTTTGAAAAGATTCGAAAGCCGATGAACTTCCTGAAGAAGTAGATCGTGTTCATCGCCAGCCGGATTGGAAACTCGCTTTTGTAGAAGATCGAGAAGTCGGCGCTCGATTCCGTAGAAATACAGCATCCCAAAGCTGGAATCCGCTACCGACAACGCTCCCTCCGACAGCCATTTCAAGTAGAGAGATCGTTTCTCTGGGCTAAACAAGGAATAGCTGGAGTAATAGCCGTTTGCATCTGAAGATGTCAGATCTCCAAGTTTTGCCGAGAGGCGCGCGTTAATTGCGTAATGCTGTTCGTCGCTTGTCCCCTTGCCGATGTAAATGAACCCGTGAGAGAGGTGATGCCCCTGAATATCAACGGCCTCTCCTCCTTTGAGCCACCTCAGGTCCGAAATTTCAATAGAGGGCGGAAGGGCCGGCAAAGTGAACTCAGTAGCCGTATGGCCCGAAGTCGAACCCACGGAAACCGAGAACAATCTTTCCTGGGGCGCCGTACTGGCGGCCCCGCCCAGGCTGCTTGAACCCGCTCCGGAGGGCGGTGGTGGAGGGC
>Ga0182024_10016276_pt1 | contig 14124 bp, 13 predicted proteins | sample P32metaG_FD_120480 | JGI IMG/M metagenome (GOLD analysis project Ga0182024, IMG submission 120480) | Permafrost microbial communities from Stordalen Mire, Sweden - P3-2 metaG (Illumina Assembly) | ecosystem: Environmental > Terrestrial > Soil > Wetlands > Permafrost | place: Sweden: Stordalen... | reverse complement strand
GGCCTCGCCTGGAGGCCAGACGTGAGCATTGCCAGCGCTTCGCAGCCATCGACTCCTGTAAATTTCGAAGTCCCCGAAGGCGCCTGCGATTGCCACGTGCATACGTTCGATCCGCAACATTTTCCATATTCGCCCACGCGCCCATATACGCCGGAACCCGTTTCCGTGGGCGAACTGCAATCGCTGCACAAGGCGCTGCACATGAGCCGCGTGATTGTCGTGCAAACCACAGTCTATGCTACGGACAACACCGGCGCGCTCGATGCCATGAAAAAACTCGGCTCTCGTGCGCGCGGCGTCGCCGTGATTGACGAAAAAACTCCGGACTCCGCGCTGGACGAAATGGATCGCGCCGGAGTGCGCGGCATTCGCCTCAATCTTGAAACAGCGGGAGAGACGGATCCTGCCGCCGGGCGCAAACGTTTTCAGGCAGCCGTCGAAAGAATTAAAAACCGCAAATGGCACATTCAAATTTATGCGCGGTTGTCAGTGATAGACGGAATTAAGGATCAGGTTGCGGCCGCGCCGATGCCAGTGGTCTTCGATCACTTCGCGGGCACACAGGCAGCGCCGGGCGTCGATCAGCCGGGCTTCAGGTCCCTGCTAGGTCTGCTAAAAAGCGGGAAAGCCTACGTGAAAATATCCGCTCCGTATCGGAGTTCAACGCTCGCTCCGGATTATCCGGATGTGGCCGCGATTGCCAAAGCCATGATTGCCGCCAATCCTCAGCGAATTTTGTGGGGGAGCGACTGGCCGCATCCGGGAATTCCCGTTCCCGGTCGCAGCAATTCCGAAATCACGCCATTCTTTAAAATCGACGATGGCCAGATTCTGAATTTACTTCCGAAGTGGGTTCCGGACGCCGCTGTGCGCAGAACAATTCTGGTGGAGAATCCCGCGAAGCTTTATGGATTTTAATTCCTAAGTAGCACAGGCTTCAGCCTGTGGAGTTTAGGCCAAGCGCGCTCCAAACCCCACAGGCTGAAGCCTGTGCTACTTAAATCCAAACCTAATTCTGTGGCGGAGGCGGAGGAAGATTGCCGCCAGAATTATTTCCATCCGGGCCGCCAGGGCCAGGACCTCTGCGATTCCTCATTTGGTCTTCGCGTTCCTGTTCCTGCTTGTCGAATTTTTCTTTTTGTTTGTCATCCAGCTGGGCGCGAACCAGTTCGTTCGCATCCTTGCGGATCTGCATCATTTTCCCGCGCATGGCTTGGCGGTCGCCACTGGAATCGTTTCGCAAATCTTCCATCTTTTTTTGCTCATCCACCAGGATTGGCTTAATTTTCGATTGCTCATCATCCGTTAACTTAAGATCCTTGGTCATTCGCTTGAGCTGGTCATCCGGAGACATGGGACCCCTGGGTCCGCCCCGCCCCGGCCCTCCTCCTGGGCCGCCTTCCTGATATTGCGCCGCATAAGAAACGCTGCCGAGCGTTGGCACGGTCAAAAGTAGCGCCAAAATCCAAAGATATTTATGTTTAGAAGTCATTTTAAATTGCCCCTTGCAGAACAGTTTAGTCATCCAAATATCAAACGAGCGAATCGCTTACTTATCTCCTATTAATATACCCGTTGCAGGGCAGCTCGGTTCCATAATCGCTTCACAGAATCGCGATAATTACGGAAATTTAGGAATGGTAGGAAATCGATTCCAGCCCACCGCATACGGAAATGAAACGAAACCTTGGAATTGGTATGATGAATGGGGTCAATGATTTCCATACGGACTGCCACTGAAACCGATATCGCCGCCATCTCCCGCCTGGTCAACCAGGCGTTCCTCGTGGAGCAATACTTCATCGAGCGCGACCGTACGAATGCCACGACGGTACAAGCGCTTATGGAAAAAGGAATGTTCCTGCTGGCGGATGAGGATTCCGAGCTTGTTGGGTGCGTCTATGCCGAACTAAGAATCGAACACGGCTATTTTGGAATGCTATCCATCGATCCATCGCGCCAGGGAGAAGGCATTGGAGGCCTGCTTGTACAAGCCGTTGAAAAGTATTTTAGAGATGCGGGATGCAAATTCAGCGACCTGAAAATCGTCGATGTCCGGACCGAACTGCATGCCATGTACAAGCGCTGGGGATATGTCGATCAAGGGACCGATGTGTACGACGATCCGACACCCACAAAAATCCCGGTTCACTTCATCAATCTGTCGAAACCTCTCCAGTGATTCGCCCGCGAACCTAGCTGGCAACCTTGGTGAGCGCAGGCTCCGATTCCGATCGAATTTTAGATTTGCTGAGCGTGAAATCGTACTGAACCACCACAAACGGCTCCACGGAATTTTCTCCCGTCGGAGTTTTCCCCGCCGGATGCTTTTCAAATTCCACAATCAGTTTGTCTTTCACTCCGAAAACAACATCGGAATCGATATATTGTGCGCCTTTCTTAAATAAATGCGTGATGAGCGTCTCGTATCCGGGAGCGGAAATCAGAAAATGAATATGCGCGGGCCTGAAATGTGAAATATCCGTTTGCCGCAGCAAATCGCCCACGGTCCCGTCCATGGGAATGGAATACCCCGGCGGCGCAATCGTGCGGATCGCATACTTTCCGCCCGGCCCCGTATGAAATATCGCGCGTAAAACCGGCTCATCCGCGCCAAGTTGCGATTCGTACAGACCGTCGGCATCCGCCTGCCAAATATCGATCTTTGCACCTTCGACGGGTTTCCCGTTCATGTCGCGCACAGTTCCCACAAGAAACGTAGGTTCTCCCGCGAGTCCTTCGGCCACGTTCGCGCCCATCGCCATTTCCGGAGAGTCGTCAATATGAAATGGGCCAATCACTGTGGAAGGCGTAGCACCCTCGGGAAAACGGTGATTCATCGCGTCAACGAGCATGCTGATGCCAAGCACATCGGAAAGAAGAATAAATTCCTGGCGTTTTTCCGAACTAAGCTTTCCCGTTTTTGCAAGCCAATCCACGGCCATCAGCCATTCGTCCTGCTTGAGTTCCACATCGCGCGCAAATCCATGAAGATGTTTTACCAGCGACTGCATAATCCGACGAAGTCGCGGAGAATGGCACGCTTCCCACTGTTTCAGTGCGAGCTCGGTCAAATTTTCTTCCGTGGCATACGGCATGGCAATTTCCTCCCTCAAAAGTCTTGTGTTGGCGATCTTCTCGCCGAAAAGCCCTATCTGTCCACAGCTTTCTAATCCACATAGATGGCAGCCCGAATTCGATATTTTGTCGGGGGCGCATTCCCGCCGCAATCGAATCGGATCATTGGCACACCTACATTCCGAATGATGCATTATTTTCCACAGACAAGAATCCAGAGTGAAAAATCAGCCAGATCGCCGGAATCTATTAAGATAAACTCATTTTTACTATAGCTCGCATCCATAACTCCGCGAAACGGTCTACCCTGTTTTGTGCGAAAGTTGATATGGAACTCGGAAGGAAATGAGGGCCAATGGCAATCCTCGTAACAGGCGGAAGCGGCTACATCGGAAGCGTAACGGTTGAGTGTCTACTGGCAAAAGGCGAAGACGTCGTCGTCCTGGACGATCTGGCACACGGACACCGCGCCGCTTTACCCGCGAACATACCATTTTACCAGGGGAAAATTGGCGACCGGGAACTTGTTGCGCGCATTGCCCGCGAGCACACGCTGGAATCCTGCATCCATTTTGCAGCCCTGATTGAGGTCGGGGAATCGGTCCTCGATCCCGCAAAATACTTCGAGAACAATGTCGCGCAGGGAATCGCCTTTGCCGGACAACTGGTTCAGGTGGGCGTCAAGCGTCTGGTATTTTCCTCCACCGCCGCTACCTATGGCGATCCGGAAGAAATACCGATTCCCGAGCAAAGCCGCAAATGGCCCAAAAATCCCTACGGTTGGTCCAAGCTATTCATGGAACAACTGTTCGATGCTTATGACACTGCCTATGGACTGAAATTCGTAGCCCTGCGCTACTTTAATGCGGCAGGCGCCACGGAACGCTGCGGAGAAGATCACAAACCGGAATCGCACTTGATTCCCAACGTCCTGGCCGCGGCCTTGGGCCATCAGAAAGCCATTCGTGTGTTCGGGAATAATTATCCGACTCCCGATGGAACTCCGATACGCGATTACATTCACGTGATCGACTTGGCCAATGCACATATACGCGCCCTCGAATACCTACGGTCGGGTGGGTCGCCAGATTTTTTAAATCTCGGAACCGGAAGAGGGTACTCCGTTCTGGAAGTCATTGAATGCGCTCGTCAGGTCACCGGTCGCGAAATTCCCTTTCAGATCGAACCTCCTCGCATGGGCGATCCTGCCAGACTGATCGCGGATTCCTCAAGAGCAAAATCCTTGCTGGGTTGGGATCCAGCCGTATCCGAATTGCGGTCGATCGTTCACTCCGCTTGGGAATGGCGATCACGCCATCCAAACGGCTACCCGGGAAACCAGAATGCTCAATAGAATGCCGCCATACTGGGTTTTCTCTCCAAGGCGTATCCATGAATATTTCTGACCGTCTGTTTTGTCCATCATTGGGAGACAGTTGCTTCAAGCCGAGTATTCAATTCGGTATGTTCCGGGTGCAACTTGGCAATACTTTTCACTTTCCGTACCTGCACGCCAAGCTATAATTGCGACCGATGAATCCGTGAATTTTTGGCGTAAAATAACCGGTTCATTTTCAATAGGATCGAGGCCATTTATAAAAGAGTATCGACGGGAGCCCTGAGATAACTCTGGCAGACTGATTGCAGACAAAGTAATGAATTTCGATTTGCTATTCGTTCGGACTGTTCGCAGGATTGGGTATACGCGCTCTGCTCTTTATAGGCATTCAGAAATAATCGGCTTATTAGAATTCAGCCTGGATTGACCGCAACTTTTGGGTTTCAGGACGGGTTTGCCATTTAGCCACCGTGCGAGGGACTATGTGGCGTGACCTTCAGGCAAAACCAATCTTGCAGGAGAAAAAATGGGTGATAGTTATTTGAAGATTTCAACAGGACAGCGCGAGCCTCAGGGCCGGGCCGCCAGACTAGGGCAATCTCCCCGCTCCGTTGGTGGGCGACAGGAAGAAGTTCTGGAAGAAAGAATTTTCCATTCCATGTTGACACTAGAGCGCCGGCGCGCGGAACGCTCCCGCAAACCTTATGTCCTGATGCTCCTTGACGCGAATCTTGAAAATGGCGCCGCGGAAGGAATTCTCAAGGAAGCAATCAACATCATTATCGGGGCCAAGCGTGAGACGGACTTGATCGGTTGGTACAGGATGGGTGCCATCCTGGGAGTCATCTTCACCGAAGTGAGCGCGGAAGGAGAACCCCCCGTCACCGAGACGCTGCGGACGAAGATCGAAACTGCATTGATCAAACACATGGGTCAGGAGCGGTCGTCCAGGATTGCGATTTCGATGCATACCGAAGGATAAATAACATTCGGGCTGAGCGGCAAATTCAAAGCTCGGCTCCAACCTCAAGAGAAAAGATTTTCCGAAGCGGCTGTGCGTATCGTCAAGCCCCTGGCTAATATCGTCAGAAATGAATTTTCAATTTTTAATACCTCTGTGAATCTGGAAATCTAGCCCTTCACCCCCGCGTGAATCCCGGAAAAAGCCGGCAAGTTGGCTAAAGTTTGCTCCACTGCGTCACACAGTGCATGGCCCACCAGAATATGGCACTCCTGGATGCGGGGCGTTTCTCCCGATGGCACGGCGATCAACGTATCCACGAGGTCGCGCATTCTCCCACCGGAAGCTCCAGTCAACCCAATTGTATAAAGTCCAATTTTCCGTGCGCTTATGAGGGCTTCGACCACATTTGCGGAGTTCCCTGAAGTACTGATTCCGATTGCCACGTCGCCCGGGACAGCCAGGGCCTGAAGCTGGCGGGAAAACACATGGTCATAGCCGTAGTCATTGGAGATGGCCGTCATGGCGGAAGTGTTTTCGGAGAGCGCCACGGCCGGTAACGGGCTTCGTTCACGCAGATATCGCCCAAGAAATTCGGCGGCCAAATGTTGTGCGTCCGCCGCACTACCGCCATTGCCAAAGAATAAAGCTTTGTGCCCGGCGCGATAAGCCGATAGGAGCGCATTCGCCGCAGCGGTCATGGCGGGTAAACACGCATCCAATAGCTGGCTGTGAACCTGAACGCTACTTTCGATATTGGAGCGAAGAATTTTGTCGGTCATGCGCACCTCCCAGCCGGATGGCAAATTTACAAAATCTCTTCGACCTCTGCGAATCGGAAGGCCTGTCCTTCCCTTCGAGCTAGCATCCATCAAACAGATAACGCCGTCAACTCCGTGTTCGGTATTGCGGAACGGCTGCCGGCACTCACCCGGAATGGGAGGCGTACTCCATGTGGCGCCAGCAACCCGCCGGCGGTTTTCCTAAGCGCACCGCAAACCAACCCGGCAGTACCGAGCGCAGTCAAAATCCTTAATGACGAAAATCTCTCTTAACGATCCTGGGGCAGTGGATTCGTGAAGGTAGAATTTAACTGCGTTTGCCAGTCTGGCAAGCGCACGGAAAATGCGCGGTTCAATCGTTCGTTCGACAGGACAGAATAGGACGGACGGCTTGCCGGTGTGGGATATTCACTGGCGGGTATGGGAATGATGTTGCGAGTAATCAAAGGTCGGCCACCCGTAGCGGCTGCAAACCAGGGAGTGCCTGTATCGATCTTCCGTGCCTGCTCCAGAATCGACTGCGTGAAACCAAACCAGGTTGTCTGGCCGCCCGCGGTCATATGATAAACGCTGTTAGCATCCGCGGGAGAAAATGAACCGCTCCCATCCGCGAAAATTTGCGACAGAATTTTTGTAGTGGCCCTGGCAATTTCGCTGCTCGATGTGGGCGCGCCGGTCTGGTCGCAGACAATTCTTAACTCTTCGCGTTGCGTTGCAAGCCGAAGAATGGTCAGGAGAAAGTTCCGGCCCTCGGTCGCATAAACCCAGGCGGTGCGAAAGATCAGATTGGACGCACCCGACTCCCGGATCGCAAATTCGCCTTCGAGCTTCGTCTTTCCATAAATATTTTTAGGATTTGTTGGATCTTCTTCCTTGTAAGGCGAGGTCTTCGTTCCATCGAAAACATAATCCGTGGAATAGTGCACAAGAAAAGCGCCAATTGTTTTTGCTTCTTCGGCCATCACGGCCGGAGCTTCTGCATTCACCGCTCGCGCCATCTCCTGTTCCGATTCGGCTTTGTCCACAGCCGTATAAGCCGCCGCATTCACAATCAGGTTGGGACGGAACGTGCGAATCGCGCGGCGAATTTCCTCGGTCTTGGAAAGGTCAAGCTGTTCGCGGCCAAGGGATTTTACATCGCCAAGCTGTGGCAGCATCCGGTTCAATTCGCGTCCGACCTGACCGTTGTTTCCGATGAGTAGTATTGCGGGTTTCATGGCTTCGAATGTCGGGGCAGGTGCTCTGGTGAAACTTCGGCCAGAGTCGAATATTTCGCGTCCTTTTCGGAAATCAAAGGATTGGAAACGCCCCAGTCGATGGCCAAACCGGGATCGTTCCAAATGACCCCATGCTCATCGCTCGGATCATATAATTCACTGCACTTATATAAAAACTGCACGGAGTCGGTCCTTGCGAAAAAGCCATGTGCGAACCCGGCCGGGATGAAGATTTGATTCTGCTTTTCCGCGGAGAGCAACACGCCCGTCCATTTTCCAAATGTTGGCGAGCCTAATCGAATGTCCACGGCCACGTCGAAGGCCTCTCCCTCAATCACGCGGCACAATTTCGCTTGCCCATGGCGCAATTGATAATGAAGCCCGCGGAGAGTTCCCTGTGACGAACGCGAGTGATTATCCTGAACAAAAGTCTCGTGGATTCCGATCTCCACAAAGCGATTCCTGTTGTACGTTTCAAGAAAAAATCCGCGAGGATCGCGAAACACTTTTGGCTGAAGTTCCCAGACGTCCGGGAGCGCTGTCTTCACTCGTTCCAATGGAATCCATTCCTCGCAAAATCAGAATTTGCTCTAACCGGACGCAATGAAATGTGAAACGTATAAATATTAGAAGCCAGTGGGGGTCAGGCTCGCTTCACTTGGGAACTTTGGCCCCAGCGGAGGTGAGCGCATGCAGCGAAGAATCGCGATTTTCGTAGTATTTATCGTAGTAGGAGAGATATTCCCCGCCCCGCACGCCGGCCATCCATTTTGAATTTGTGCGGTACCAATCGATGGTGCGCCGCAAACCTTCGTCCAACGGAATTTCTGGCTTCCAGCCAAGTTCTTTTTCCATCTTTTCGCAACGCAGCGCATATCTGCGGTCATGTCCCGGACGGTCTTTTACAGGAGTGAGTAAGGATTCCGGTTTGCCGATGAACTGAAGAACCTTGCGGACAATCGTCAGGTTTTCTTCCACATCGGTTCCGCCAATATTATAAACTTCGCCGACCTTGCCCCGTTCAAGGACCGCCAGAACTCCGCGGCAATTGTCTTCCACGTGGAGCCAATCGCGCTGTTGCTTTCCATCGCCGTAGATTGGCAGCGGTTTATCATCGAATGCATTGGTGATCATCAAGGGAAGAAATTTTTCAGGAAATTGGTACGGACCATAATTATTGGAGGACCGCGTAATCAAGCCGGGAAATCCGTACGTGCGAACGTAGGAGCGTACTAGCAAGTCCGAACCTGCTTTCGACGCGGAATACGGGCTGCTCGGCTGCAACTGCGATTCCTCTGTGGCAAATCCGCCCGGCGGCATGTCGCCGTACACCTCATCCGTTGAGATATGCACGAATCGATCGATATTCAGCTTGCGCGCGACTTGCAGCATGAAGAAGGTGCCAGTCACGTTTGTCGCGATCACCGGAGCAGGTTCGTAAATGCTGCGATCCACGTGCGATTCGGCGGCAAAGTGGACGACGGCCGCGCAGCCCTGCATGGCTTCTTCGAGCGCCGCGGCGTCGCAGATGTCACCGCGTACAAAGGAATAATTCGGGTTATCCGCCACCGACTCCAGATTCGCGAGGTTTCCGGCGTAGGTTAACTTATCGTAATTAACTATTTTATAATCTTTTTTGAGTGAGAGAATGTGCCGGATAAAATTGGAACCGATAAATCCGGCTCCGCCGGTGACGAAGATTTTCATCGATTCACTTCCCGGGACCCGACGGGCTGCGCCGCAAGATCATGATTCATTTTATTCGCGCCCGTTTCCGCCACAAGCTGATTGGCGCGCAGCAGCGATTCAAATGTTCCGGCATCGGTCCACCAGCCGTCCAGCACTTCGTAGGTCAGCTTGTTTTCCTGGCCGTAGAAATTATTCACGTCCGTGATTTCCAGTTCTCCGCGTCCCGAAGGCTTCAGGCGCCGGATTTTCTGGAAAACAGTGCTATCATATAAGTAAATACCGATCACGGCGTAATTGGATTTCGGAGCTTTGGGCTTTTCTTCAATGCCCACCACGTGATTCCCGCGAAGTTCCGCAACACCGAACCGCTGCGCGTCCGTGACTTCCTTCAGCAGAATCTTCGCGCCGCCATCTTGCTTCTTGAAATTCTCGACTGCCTGGCAGATGTTGCCCTCAATAATGTTGTCACCCAGGATCACGCAAATAGGCTCGTTACCGGCAAAAAATTCAGCCAATCCCAGCGCCTGGGCGATTCCGCCTTCGCCTTCCTGGTACGTGTAATTAATGTGCTTCAAGCCAAAATCGCGCCCGTTCCCCAGCAGTCTGAGGAAGTCCCCAGCGTTCTTGCCGCCAGTGACCAACAGAATCTCTTCGATTCCCGCATTCACCAGAGTCTGGATGGGGTAGTACACCATCGGCTTGTCATAAATGGGGAGCAGGTGCTTGTTCGTGACTCGGGTGAGGGGATTCAAGCGGCTCCCGGTTCCGCCTGCCAGAACGACGCCTTTCATAATTGTCTTTGCTCCTTACTTAGGATAAAGCCTTTGATTTGCGCTGTTCCGAGGGAAATCAGGATCCTTACTGAATCATAGACGGAAGGAACCATCTTGACGTCCCGGTTACTTAGATACCATCTTTCCACTAGCTGGCAAATACTTTTTTCCTCTTGTTGTGACCATTAGTAACGTAGTTTTAACTATGTAACCACATTCCTTCTTGAAGTGGGGCACGGACTTAGAAATGCTAAGGTGGGCCCTAGGAAGGCTCAAATCCACCCCAAACCCCTCAAGAAATGGAAAATGTTTGCCCATTCATGGAACTAGGAATGGTCTGCGTGCTTCAAATCGCTGGTTCGAACGTGCCTAGATCAAGTGTAACTCTTTAGAAACAAAACGATTACATTGTATTCGATTCCATCTATACTTCCAGATAAGGTGGCATCCGCCTTGCAAGTCATGTTGCTGGGAAACCTTATTGTCCAGACGTATCTTCGCTTTAGTAGGGCGTAAGTTCCCCAAATTCAATGGAAGTCAACCCTGTTACCCACAGGGGAATCAGAACCAGTTGGGTTTGTCGCAGTGGCGAAACCTGCGCTGCCAAACATCGAGAATGCAGCTTCGTCATCGGTCCGACGGGCACCCTCGACGTGCCAGTCAGGTGATGACAGGTAAGCAGATGGCATGCGATGCTTCCATCGGACTGAATAACGGCTTAACGCGGTTTAGCAAAGGTGCAAATTGACACGAGCTACTGAGAGCCTGGAAAAGAGGGCGGAATGACGCAGCGCGAACTGACTCCAGAAGATTACATCGCGATGCTTCGACGGCGATGGTTGTTAATCCTCATCTTGACGATCATTGGGCCGCCGTTGGCCTATGGAGTTTCAAAACTTCTCCCCAATCGCTACAAGTCTCAGACTCTGGTACTCGTTTCCCAGCCCACCGTCGCGTCCGATCTGGTGAAGCCCGCGGATACTTCTGACATGAGCCAGCGCCTTTCCAGCATGCAGCAACAGATCCTCAGCCGCAGCCGGCTGGAACCGATTATCCGCCAGTTCGGATTGTTCCCCAAAGACGCCAATCGAAAGCCGATGGAATACCTGGTTGCTGAATTGCAAAAGGCGATCGAAGTCACTCCAATCCTGCCCATGGCGGAAACTCGTGCAAACAACTTGCCCGGCTTCTATGTGAACGTGACATTGAGCAATGCCCGTACGGCTCAGCAAGTGTGCAGCACCATCACATCCATGTTCATCGAGGAGAACGTCCATCTCCGCCAGCAACACTCGGAAGATACAACCCAATTTCTCGCGGGGCAACTGACGGAGGCAAAGGCAAAGCTGGACGACCAGGACAGTAAATTGGCAGCCTTTAAGACTCGGAACTTCGGGTCATTGCCAGATGAGCAGAAAAACAATATAGACCTGCTGACGGGTTTGACCTCGCAGCTGGATGCCGCGACGCAAGCTCTCGCGCGCGCGCAGCAGGACAAGGGTTTCGCCGAGTCCATGCTGAGTCAACAAGTTGCGACCTGGCAATCGGCTCAGGACGGCACCAGTACAGAGACACCGGAGCAACAGTTGGCTCCCCTGCAAACAGAACTGGCGCGGCTCGAGGCGAGGTACACGGATGATTATCCCGATGTCGTCAAGGCAAAAAGGGACATTGCGGCGTTGAAGAAGAAGATTGCCGACTCCGAAAACCAGAAGGTCAGCGATTTCGACAAGTCCTCTAAATCGAAGGTAGAACCCCAACAAATCGCGCAATTACGTGCGCAAATCCACACATTCGACCAAGTCATCGCGGAAAGATCCAAGGAACAGGATCAGATCAAGAAGCAGATCAATGTTTTGCAGGCGCGGGTCCAATCCAGCCCGATCATTGAGCAAGAGTTCAAGCAACTTACGCGCGACTACCAGACGGCGCTTGAATTTTACAATGATCTGTTGAAGAAGCGCGATGAATCCGCCATGGCTTCCGACCTCGAGCGCCGCCAGGAAGGCGAGGAATTTCGTGTCCTCGATGCGCCCAACTTGCCAGATCAACCCTCTTTCCCAAATCGTCCTGTATTTGCTCTAGCTGGTTTTGTCGGAGGATTGGGTCTGGGGCTCGGGCTCGCTTATGTCCTCGAGATGCAGGATACGTCCTTCAGGTCGGAAAGGGACATTGAAACTTCTCTCCGCCTGCCTGTGCTGGCAATGATTCCGGCGATCAAACCATTGCCAGCGAAAACGTAGCGGAAACTGTCCTGAGCCTGGACGAAATGCTCGGGCACTTGCATCTGATGATGAATACTGTGCCGATAACATCGAGGGAAAGGAAATCATGAGTCGTATTCACGAAGCACTACTGAAGGCTCAACAGGATCGCGCCGTAATGCTGCACGATACCGCAGCGTTAACGAATGAATCGGCAAAGGCCGAATCCAGCGCGGAAAATTCAACCCCGGCCGCTGTTACCACCTTTCACTTGCCTACTTCCGTTATCGCTACCCCGCAGGCCGATTCTTTGCAATTTGAGGAACTAATCGCGCGTTGTGCTCATCCGCGCTGGCGCCCGGACCCCAATGAAAACGTTTTTCTGACCTCTGACTCGAGTTCTCACGGAGCGGAGCAGTTCCGCACGCTGCGGTCCCGGCTGTATCAACTGCGGAGCAGCCAGCCACTGCAAACCCTCCTGGTCACAAGTTCGTTGCCTGCCGAGGGAAAAACTTTTATGACCAATAATTTGGCGCAATCTTTTGTGCGAAAACAAGACTGCCGCGTTCTTTTAATTGACGCCGACCTGCGCCGCTCGCGCCTGCACGTTCCCTTGGGCGCTCCCGTTGCTCCCGGCCTGACGGACTATTTGCGTGGAGACATGAATGAAATGGCCGTAATCCAGCACGGTCAGGAAGGCAACCTGTGCCTCATTGCGGGCGGAAATCAAGTGGCGGATCCTAGCGAGCTGCTTTCGAATGGACGGCTAAAAGGATTGCTCGACCGCATGAAGCTTATCTTCGATTGGATCCTTGTGGATTCTCCTCCATGCCTCCCTGTCGCCGATGCCAGCGGTTTGGCAGACCTCTGCGACGGAGTTCTACTGGTTGTCAGGGCAGGGTCGACGCAGGCGGAAGTAGCTCAAAAAACTTGCAAGCAATTGCAAAGTAAGAATGTTATCGGCGTCGTGCTCAACGCAGTCGAAAAGAAACATTCCAGCTCGAATTATTACGGGGATTATGGCCACAGCCGTGATAAAGACAGCTCCAAATAATCAAGCAGTACCGATGGTTCAGGTTCGTCGGCTTTTTACCTGGAAACGCCATCGTCGGCGTTCATTTGGCCATCCCAGACTTTTTCAGGATTGGCTCTCGAAGATATGACTGGTGTTCGATGATAATTGGCGAGGGGTTTGTGCTTTAGATTTTTACCAAGTCCTCCCAATTTTCTGCCGATTGAATTTCCTATTGGGCTGGATTCCATCCCGAAACCGTGGGATGTCGGAATCCATGTGGCATTTGATGGCAACTGTTTTCTCCTTTTCCCTAAAATCTTTTCCATTCATTGGGTCTAATTTGATTTGCCTTTCCATAAACCGTTTATTATCAATGCATTTAGAAACCGCGCGCCGGAAGTCTTGGCTCACCGAGTGGCATTTCAGATGCACTTGAAGAATTGTCTTCTAAGACTATCGCTTGAATTGGGACAAAATAGCGGTAGCTTTGGGCTATGAGTGAAAGTGAGCTGGAACGAGAATGGATCGTACCCTTACATCAGAATTGGCTGAACCGCGGACTCAGAAAAACGAACTGCCGTGGTTTGCCGTGCACGTGAGAACTCGGCACGAGACGGCAATTGCGAGTTTTCTAGAAGCTAAGGGTTACGAACAGTTCGTCCCACTGTACAAGTTCAAAAAGCGTTGGTCTGACCGGATCAAGGTTATGGATGCCCCACTGTTTCCCGGGTATCTTTTTTGCCGCTTCGATCCCCAATTTCGACTCCCAATACTCAAGACCCCAGGAGTAATTCAAATTATCGGGTACAACCGGATTCCCACTCCCATCGATGAGACGGAGATAAACGCTATACAAACAGTGGTCGAATCCGGCCTGCAGACTCAACCTTGGCCTTTCCTGGCGGTGGGTGAGCACGTTCGAATCGAGTCAGGCTCGCTGCGCGGGCTCAATGGCATTGTAGTGAAAATGAAGGAAAATCACCGGTTGATTGTATCGGTAACCCTGCTGCGGCGCTCCGTAGCGGTTGAAATCGATTCCGCACTCGTGGAGCCCTTTCGCAAGCCT
>Ga0182024_10016275_pt1 | contig 14125 bp, 13 predicted proteins | sample P32metaG_FD_120480 | JGI IMG/M metagenome (GOLD analysis project Ga0182024, IMG submission 120480) | Permafrost microbial communities from Stordalen Mire, Sweden - P3-2 metaG (Illumina Assembly) | ecosystem: Environmental > Terrestrial > Soil > Wetlands > Permafrost | place: Sweden: Stordalen... | reverse complement strand
TCGGCGAAGAACAACGACGGCGAGGGGTCCTTCTCGCTCGGCTTGAGGATGAAGGTGTTCCCGCAGGCGATCGCGTTGGCGAACATCCACATCGGCACCATCGCCGGGAAGTTGAAGGGCGTGATCCCGGCCACCACGCCGAGCGGCTGGCGGATCGAGTAGACGTCGACGCCGCGCGACGGTTGTTCCGAAAAGCCGCCCTTGAGCAGATGGGGAACGCCGCAGGCGAATTCGACGTTCTCGATGCCCCGGGCCACCTCACCCTTGGCGTCGGAGAGCACCTTGCCGTGCTCGGACGTGATGATCGCGGCGAGGTCGTCTCGATGCCTGTCGAGCAGCTCACGGAAGGCGAACAGAATCGTCGTCCGTTGCGACAGCGACGCGGCACGCCACTCGCGGAACGCCCCCGCAGCGGTTTCGACAGCGGCGTCGACCTCCGCCGCGGATGCGAGGTCGACATCGCCGGTCTGTTCGCCTGTGGCCGGGTTGAAGACGGGGCCCCGCTTGCCGGACGTGCCCGCGACTACCTGGCCACCGATCCAGTGGCTGATCCGCTTCAAGCGGCCATTGTCGCCTTCTGCAACGTCCTCACGGTGAGCACCTGGGTGAGATGCCGCTTGTACTCCGCAGTGGCCCGGACGTCGCTGGTCGGATCGATGTCCGACCCGCTCTGCGCCGCGGCATCCGCCGCCGAGGCCCCCCCGGCCAGCGCCGCCTCCACCGCCGAGCCCCTTCGCGGTGTCGTCGCCAGGTTGACGTAGCCCACGCGCCAGGACGAACCGGTCTCCTGCACCGCAACGCCGGCGATGGCCCAGTCGTACAGCCGGCGCCGGAACTTGGTGTACGCGAACCTTCCCGTCGAGACCGGGAAGCGCACCGCCGTAACCACCTCGTCGTGCTCGAGTGCGGTGGTGAAGATGTCGCGGTAGAAGTCGCGCGCCTGGTGACGTCGCTTGTTGGTGATGATCTCCGCGTCGAGCATCAGCGCGACGGCGTTGTAATCGCCCGCCGCGTCGCCGTGGGCGATCACGCCACCGATCGTCCCGAGGTTGCGGACCTGGTTGTCGCCGACATCGTTGGACATCTCAACCAGGATCGGGAGCGACTCGCGCAGCATCGCATTGCGCTGGATGTCGACATGACGTACCAGCGCCCCGATCTCCACGCTCCCGTTGTCACGGCGTACCTCGTTGAGACCTCTAATCCCTTGAATGTCGATGAGGGCGGTTGGCTGGCTGAGGCGCAGGCGCATCAGCGGGATGAGGCTCTGGCCACCGGCGATGACCTTGGCATCGCTGCCATATTTGTTGAGCAGCGACTGCGCCTCATCGACCGACCGGGGCCGCGCGTATTCGAACGGCGCGGTGATCATGCGCGTGCCTCCTTGATCATCGACCAGAGGCGATCCGGACGGGCGGGCATCTCCACGTGCTTGATACCGAAGGGCGTCAGCGCATCCGTGATCGCATTGATCACGGCGATGCTCGATGCGATCGTCCCGGCTTCACCGATGCCTTTGACACCGAGCTCATTGGTCGGGCTCGGCGTCACCGTGCGATCCAGCTCGAAGTGCGGCATCTCGGCCATCGTCGGGATGAAGTAGTCCAGCATGGTGCCGGTGAGCATCTGTCCGGTCTCGTCGTCGTACAGCACCTCCTCGAACAAAGCCTGGGATATCCCCTGCGCGATCCCGCCGTGCAGCTGCCCGTCCACCACCATCGGATTGATGACGTTGCCGCAGTCGTCGACGGCGACGTATCGATCGATGCTGACCCCGCCGGTCTCGGGATCGACCTCGACGGCGCAGATGTGGCAGCCGAACGGCCACACGAAGTTGGGCGGGTCGAAATACGAGACCGCCTCGAGCCCATGTTCCATGCCCTCAGGAAGGCCGGCGCCATATGAGGCAAAGGCCAGCTCCGCAAGGGCTTTCGCCTCACTCGGGTTGCCGCGCACGAAGTAGCGGCCCTGGTCGACGACGATGTCCTCCTCGGACGCTTCGAATGCGTGGGCTGCCAGCTTCTTCGCCTTCTCGACGACCTTGTGGCAGGACGCCATGATCGCCATGCCACCAACGGCAAGACTGCGCGAGCCGTAGGTGCCATAGCCGAATGGCGTGTCACCGGTGTCGCCGTGGCGGATCTCCACCGAGTCGTAGGGGACACCGAGGGTGTCGGCAACGATCTGCGCGAAGGTCGTCTCGTGACCCTGCCCGTGTGAATGCGTCCCGACCGAGACCGTGACCGATCCCGTGGGATGCACCCGCACCATGGAGGATTCGACAAGCGCAATGCCGGCTGCCGGCGCGGTCGCGGAGCTCGGGCCGAGCCCGCAGATCTCGACGTACGTGGAGAATCCGATGCCGGTGTAGCGCCCCTGCGCGCGCAGCTCCTCCTGGCGCTTGCGGAGCGCCGGGTAGTCGATGTTCGCCATCGCGCGATCCAGCGACTTCGCGTATTCGCCCGAGTCGTAGACGAGCCCGAAGTTGTTGGTGTGCGGGAAGGATGTGATGAAGTTCTTGCGTCGCACCTCGGCCGGCTCCATGCCCAGCTCCAGTGCGACCAGGTCGACGATTCGCTCGACCAGATGCGTGGCCTCCGGACGTCCTGCGCCGCGGTACGGGTCGGTCGACATGCGGTTGGTGAAGACACCGATGCTGCGTGCATTGATGGCTTTCCAGGTGTAGCACCCGCCGCCCAGGAGGCACGCGACCACCTGGAATGCGCTGAAGACGCCGTGGTATGCACCGATGTCCAGCAGCTGAGTGAACTTGAGTCCCAGCAACGTACCATCACGCTTGGCCGCCACCTCGACGTCGAAGATCTGCCCTCGTCCCTGCGTCGTGGCCTGGAGGCTCTCGGTGCGATCCTCGATCCACTTAACAGGTCGTTCCGTGAGCTTCGACGCCGCCGTCGCGAGGTATTCCTCGGGGTAGGGGCGGAGTTTCGCGCCGAATCCGCCGCCCACGTCATGGCTCACCACTCGAAACTGCGATTCGGGGACGCCCAGCGCACCCCCGACGAAGAGCCTGATGAAGTGCGGCACCTGGGTTGACGTCCAGAGCGTGCAGCGGTTGTCGTAGGGGATGTAGTCGGCGACACAGCCGCGCGTCTCCATCGCGGTCGGAAACACCCGCTGCTGACCGATGCGCTGCTTGAGAACCACGTCGGCTTCCGCGAACGCGGCGTCGATGTCACCGCCGGGAAACGCCGCATCCCAGCCGATGTTGTCGGGGCGATCGCTCTTCACCAGGGGACTGCCCGGCTCCATCGCCTTCTCGATGTCCATCACCGCCGGGAGCGGCTCGTAGTCGACCACGACCAGCTGCGCGGCATCGTCGGCGAGGTAGCGATCGTCAGCGACGACCACTGCAACCGGCTCGCCGGCATAGGCCACCTCGTCCGCCGCAATCGGGAACTGCTCAGGCACCTGCTTCTTGTCCGCGACAAAGGAGTTCGTGACCGGAAGCGGGCCCCCGATGACCGGCTTGAAGTCGGCGGCGGTGAGCACCGCGACCACTCCCTTCGACGCCATCGCCGCCGATGTGTCGATCGAGCGGATGCGGGCGTGAGCATGAGGACTCCGCACCACCGACATGTGCGCCATGTTCACGAGATTGACGTCGTCAATGAAGTTGCCGTGCCCGGTGATGAGCTTGGGATCCTCGCGACGCTGGATACGAGCGCCGATCATGGAGGTGACGGCCATCGCTAGTCCTCCACCGGAGCCGCAGCCGATCCGACCAGCTGCGCCGTCGGCTCGGCACCCGCGCGGTTCATCGCCTGGGACGCGGAGCGGACAGCCTTCCTGATGTTCTCGTAGCCGGTGCACCGGCAGAGGTTGCCCTCGAGGCCTCGCTCGATCTCCTCGTCGGTGGGTGATGGGTTCTGCCTCAGGAGATAGGCGGCGGCCATGATGAATCCCGGGGTGCAGAAGCCGCACTGGAGACCGTGCTCGTTCCAGAACGCCTGCTGGATCGGGTGCAGGACGCCGTCCTCCGCGAGCCCTTCGATGGTGGTCACCTGCCTTCCGTCAGCCTGCACCGTGAAGACGCTGCACGACTTCACGGCCTCGCCGTCGATCAGGACGGTGCATGCGCCGCACTGGCTGGTGTCGCACGCAATGTGCGTCCCGGTGAGGCCGGCCACCTCGCGCAGGTAGTGGACGAGGAGGAGGCGCGGCTCGACGTGGTCCTCCCTCCGCCTTCCATTGATCGTCATTGCAACCGATTGCGTCATGGACATCCTCCCGGACCGAGGGGAAAACGACGGCGGCCTCATGCTTGCATTCGCCGAGGGGAAGGGTCAAGCGCCCATGGACACGGCCACGGCGAAAGTCCACAATGGCGCCCACCTAATCAGTTCTCGGACTTGGGGGTCTCACATGGGTCGCACGGTCAAATACTCGCGTCGCGCCGGAATCGCATTCCTCCTCCCCGCCGCCCTGCTGGCGGCGTGCGGTGGCTCGAATGGCGGTTCGACCGCGAGCCCAGGCCTCGCCGCGCCGACGACCCAGGCGTCCATCGCCGCCGAGGTGCCGGCAGCGATCAAAGCGGCCGCACCCATTCAGATCGCCACCGACGCCTCCTACGCCCCGAACGAATTCGTCGATCTGAACGGCAACGTCGTCGGCTGGGACATCGACTTGGCCAAGGACGTCTGCAAGGTGCTCGGGGTCGCCTGCACCATCAACAACGTCACCTTCTCCGACATCATCCCGGCCCTCCTCGAGACACCCTCGAAGTATCAGTTGAGCTTCTCGAGCTACTCGCCCACCCCGGCTCGTGAGGCCAAGGGCATCGACTTCATCACCTACTACCAGGCCGGCGAGGCATGGTTGGTCAAGGTGGGCGGCGCGACCATCTCGACGGCGGCGGACATGTGCGGCCACACCGTCGCGGTCGAGGCCGGGACGACCGAGGAGGCAGACGCCTGGGGCTACATGGGCAAGCAGCCGGGCGGCGCCAGCATCAAGGGCGACACGGATCACTGCACCGCCGCAGGAAAGCAGGACATCACCGTGGCCAGCTTCGACACCCAGACCGAGGCGAATGCCGCCCTGCTGTCCGGACGCGCCGACTTCGGCTGGGCCGACCAGCCGGTCGCGGACTACCAGGTCAAGCTCGAGGCCGGCAAGCTCAAGATCGGCGGGACGCCGTGCAGCATCTACCCGTACGGCGTCGCCATCGTGAAGACCGTGGGTCTCGACCAAGCCGTCGAAGACGCGATCAAGTACCTGATCGGCAACCACTTCTACACGCAGATTCTCTCCGCATGGGGCGTGGCGGACGGCGCGGTCACGAGCTCTGCCGTCGGCGTCAACGACAACACCGCGGTGGGCGCCACCTGCGTGCCCGCCTACTGATCGGACCGAGCACGAGCACCGGCGCTGACCGGTTCATCCTGCAGGCATGAGCACGCGGCCGGACGCGATCAGCGACCCGACGTTCCCCGCCGCCCGGCGACCGGACGCCATCAAGGCGATCCCGGTGCGCCACCCATGGCGGTGGGTCCTCGCGGTCGTGGTGCTCGCGGCGGGCGCGGCGGTCGTCTACACCTTCGCCAGCGCACCGTTGCTCCATTGGAGCGTCGTCGGACAGTTCCTGTTCTTTCCGGAGATCCTCAATGGTCTTCTGGTCACCCTGGAGCTGACGGTGATCGCAATGCTCATCGGTGTGATCCTCGGCGTGATCCTCGCGGTGATGCGTCTCTCGGTCAACCCGGTCGTCTCATCCGTCAGCTGGTTCTACATCTGGTTCTTCCGCGGAACCCCGGTGCTGGTGCAGATCTTCTTCTGGTTCAACATCGCGACGATCCTCCCCTACCTCCACATCGGCATCCCGTTCACCCACCTCGTCTGGGTCGGCACGACCAACAACCTCATCACTCCATTCCTCGCGGCGATTCTCGGCCTCGGCCTCAACGAGGCCGCGTACATGTCCGAGATCGTCCGGGCGGGAATCATCTCGGTGGACACCGGCCAGAGCGAAGCGGCCCAGGCACTCGGCATGACCCGCGTCCTGGTCATGCGCCGGATCGTTCTGCCTCAGGCGATGCGGGTGATCATCCCCCCGACCGGCAACGAGACGATCTCCATGCTCAAGACCTCGTCGCTCGCGTACATCGCGACCGTCAGCGAGCTGTTCTTCATCCAGAAGGAGATCTCCAACTTCAACTACGACATCATCGAGCTCGCGATCGTGGCCAGCATCTGGTACCTCGCGATGACCTCGGTGCTCACCTTCGGGCAGTACTACGTGGAACGCTATTTCGCGCGAGGGGCGTCGCGGCAGTTGCCGCCCACTCCGCTGCAGCGCTTCCGGCGGTTGCTCTTCCACTTTCATGAGCCCCCGGCGCCGGTCGGTCCGATCGAGCCGCCTCCGATCTACCCACACCACGTCCTGTGATGGCGACGCCGATGGTTCTGGCCGAATCTGTCTTCAAGTGCTACGGGCGCCTCGAAGTCCTCCGGGGAATCAACCTCAGCGTTGCGCCCCGCGAGGTGCTCTGCATCGTCGGGCCGTCGGGGTCCGGCAAGAGCACGTTCCTCCGCTGCATCAACCATCTCGAGAAGATCGACGCCGGCAGGCTGTCCGTCGACGGCGAGCTGGTCGGCTACCGGCAGCGCGGCGACAAGATCTATGAGCTGCCGGATCGAGAGGTGTGCAGGAAGCGCGCCGAGATCGGGATGGTGTTCCAGCGCTTCAACCTGTTTCCCCACATGACGGCGCTCGAGAACGTCATGGAGGCGCCGCTGCGCGTCAAGGGCGAGCCGCAGAAGGTCGTCGAGGAACGCGGACGGTCACTGCTCGCTCGAGTCGGCCTCGGCGACAAGGTGGACGTGTATCCCAACCACCTCTCCGGCGGCCAGCAGCAGCGCGTCGCCATCGCGCGGGCCCTGGCGATGCAACCGAAGCTCATGCTCTTCGATGAGCCGACCTCCGCACTGGATCCGGAGCTGGTCGGAGACGTCCTCGACGTGATGCGCGGCCTCGCCCAGGACGGCATGACCATGGTCGTCGTGACCCACGAGATGGGATTCGCTCGGGAGGTCGGCGATTCGCTCGCTTTCATGGACGGCGGCGTCATCGTTGAATCGGGCAACCCTCGCGAGGTGATCGCCAACCCCCAACACGAACGCACCAGGTCGTTTCTGTCCAAGGTGCTGTAGCGACGGGCTCGTGCCTCCGTGCTAGAATATGATGTTCCTACTGAATTACTAGCCTGTCACACAGGTCCAAGGTGGGGACAGAATGGCAAACGAGACGATGCGAGCGGTGCGTTTCCACGACTACGGACCGCCGTCAGTGCTGGTGGTCGATACCGTCGACCGTCCTGCACCAAAGGCAGGCGAGGTGCTCATCCGCATTCGCTTCGCCGGGGTGAACCCGATTGATTGGAAGCTTCGAGCCGGCCTCGTGCAACGGTACATTCCGACCACGCTTCCGGCCACGCCTGGGCTCGACGTCGCCGGCACCGTTGAGACGATTGGCGACGGCGTTACCGGGTTCTCCGTCGGCGATAAGGTGTTCGGCCGGGGAGCGGCTACGTACGCCGAGTTCGCCGTTGCACCGGTCGCGACCATCGCTCACATTCCCGACGGCGTCTCCTTCGAGCAGGCGGCCACGCTGCACGTCGGCGGGGTCACCGCCTGGCTGGCGGTGTTCGACAGCGCGCATCTCGAGGCCGGCCAGCGCCTCCTCGTCCAGGGCGGCGCCGGCGGCGTCGGCTCCATTGCCGTCCAGCTCGGACGCTGGAAGGGCGCGTACGTGATCGCCACCGCCTCGACTGCCAACGTCGACTTCGTCCGCTCGATCGGTGCTGATGAGGTCATCGACTACACCGCGGTGAATGTCGAAGACGCCGTCCACGACGTGGATGCCGTGGTCGACACCGTCGGCGGTGAGGTCATCGCCCACTCCTGGAGCGTCCTCAAGCCGGGTGGCATCCTCGTGACCGTCGTCGGCACGGCCGACGCCGAGACGGCCGCCGCGCGAGGTGTCCGCGCCGAGGCCGTGGGCCACCCCGTCGAGACCCGCCCGATCCTGGAGCAGCTCGGCACGCTCGTGGCGTCCGGAGACCTGAACCCCGAGATCCAGCAGGTCTTTCCGCTCGAGGAGGCGGCGCAGGCGCAGGCAGCGTCCGAAACCGGCCACGGCCGCGGCCGCATCCTTCTCAAGGTCGCGGATTGAAGGGCCATGTCCCCTTCGCGTTGATCGGCCCGGCGCTCAGCCTCCGCTAGCGCAGGCGGGTCAGAGCTCCGGCGCGCCGACCCCGGTCTCGATGGCCGGCTGGGCCGGCTCGACACGCTTCCCGCGTGACCATGAGGCGAGTGCCGCGACGAGGCAGACCACCAACGAGAACGTGAACGCCTCGTGTAGCCCGGCGGCAAAAGGTCCGGAGATCAACTCCGGGAAGAACTGGCGGCCTGTCAGTGCCGACGCATTTGCCACTGATAGGTGCGAGAGGACGTGGGCCCCCACCAGGGACTGGATCGGGTTGTACCCGAGGAAGGCCGCGAAGAGGATCGACACGGGTGGCAGATGGCCGACGTGTACCGCCACCGCCGTCGGAACACCGTGGGCTTCGAGGCCGGCAGTCATGGTCGTCGACAGCGTCGCCGCCAATCCGGTGATCATCAGCGTGAAGAAGATGCCGATCGACAGCACCTGCGCCGAGCTCTGGAAGGTCGCGTTCATGCCGCCCCCAGCGCCGCGGTCCCCGGGGGGCAGGCTGTTCATCACGCCCGCGCGGTTGGGTGATGCGAACGCCCCCATGGAGAGACCGTTGAGGAAGAGGATCAGGCCAAACAGCTCATACGGGAAATCGATCGGCAGCAGCTGTAGAAACAGGAAGCTCACCGCCGCGCCGATCATTCCGCCGGTTGCAAAGGGGCGTGAGCCGAATCGATCCGACAGAAAACCGGACAGCGGCCCGGCGAGCAGGAAGCCCACCGTCAGCGGAATCATGTAAATGCCCGCCCAGAGCGGCGTCGACGTGAAGCTGTACCCGTGCTCGGGTAACCAGATTCCCTGCAGCCAGATGATCAGCATGAACATGAGTCCTCCGCGCCCGACCGCGGCGAGAAAGCTCGAGAGCGTGCCAAAGGTGAACGCTCGAATGCGGAACAACCCGAGGCGGAACATCGGGTTCTCGACGCGACTCTCGACCAGCGCGAAAGCGCCGAGGAATGCGGCGCCGAGCACGAGTGCCGAGAGCACCAGGGGGCTCGTCCATCCCATCGGGTCGGACTTATACGGTTCGATGCCGTAGGTGATCCCGATCATCACGAGGATGAGGCCGATGGCGAAGGTCAGGTTGCCGAGCCAGTCGATGGGAACGCGGCGACGCACGCCCCTCTCCTCGAGCTTGAGGTATGCCCATACCGTGCCGAAGATTCCGAACGGAACCGAGACGAGGAACACCAGCCGCCAGTTGATCGGCGCGAGCAGCCCGCCGAGCACGAGCCCGATGAACACCCCGCTGATGCCCGCGATGTTGTTGATCCCAAGCGCAAGACCTCGCTGGTTCACCGGGAACGCATCGGTGAGAATCGCCGCCGAGTTGCCGATGAGGCAGGCGGCGCCGATGCCCTGCACGACACGAAAGATCATCAACCAGATCGCTCCGCGCGGCCCGGTCATCCAGTCGATGGTCAGCAGCAGCGACGCCACGGTATAGATGACAAAACCGAGGTTGTAGATGCGTACTCGACCGACGATGTCGCCGAGCCGTCCGAGCCCCACCACCAGCACACTGCTGACGATGAGAAAGCCGAGGATCATCCAGAGCAGGTAGAAGCTGTTCGCAGGATCGAGCGGGTTGAGACCGATGCCGCGAAAGATGTCGGGCATCGCGATCAGCATGATCGAGGCGTCGATGGTGGCCAGCAGCACGCCGACCGTCGTGTTGGAAAGCGCGACCCACTTGTAGCCGTCGCCACGCCTGCCTCGAGCGGTGCTCCCCGGCGGTGCCGTTTCGCTGGCGGTGACCACGATCAGACGATCCGCTCTACATCTGGATTCGGCCCGTCAGCTCCGGCGGTGCTCACGAAGTCGAGGACGCCTCAATCACCCCATGAGTCTGGCAGGGCTGCCCGTCAACGCGGCTCGGCTGCGACGCTCGAACTCGGGCGGCGGTGGGATTCGCACCTGCCGGAACGAAAGGACGCCGCGCCGATGGCGACTCAGGACACCGCGATAGAGTAGGCGCCGTGCCACGAACAGGCCCCGGGCGGAAGCAGATCGTGCTGATCGCCCACGACAACAAGAAGGCGGACATGCTCGAGTGGGCGCGCTTCAACCGCGACACGCTGTCGCGTCACGACCTCCTCGGCACCGGGACGACCGGGGCGATGGTCGCGAACGAGCTGGGCCTTCCGGTGCACCGGTTTCTGACCGGTCCGCTCGGCGGCGATCAGCAGGTGGGGGCGGCAATTGCGGAGGGGAGGATCGACGTGATCATCTTCTTCTGGGATCCGCTCGAACCCCACCCCCACGACGTCGACGTCAAGGCGCTCCTCCGGATCGCGGTGGTGCACAACATCCCGATGGCCTGCAATCGAGCGACCGCCGACTTCGTGCTCTCCAGCCCGCTGATCGACGAGGTCTACCCGAGGTCGCTGGACGCGCTGGCGGCGGTGCGGCCGACCGCGTAGACGCCGTCGTACGGAGCCGACGCACGCTCGACCAGCCACGACATGGCGCTCTCGAGGTGGTGCCGGATCACCGTCTCCGCAGCCGCGGGCTGACCCCCTTCGATGGCCTCGAGGAGCGCGCCGTGCTCGCCGGCGAGCTGACCCACCGTCGCGTAGCCCTGTACCAACTGGGCCAGGCAGAGCAGGATCTCGATCTCGAGATTCTTGTACGCACGGATGAGCCGGGCGTTGCCGGTGCCAATGACCAGCGCACGGTGAAAGGCGAGATCGGCCTCGACGACGACCCGCTGCGATGAGAGCCGACCGAGGCGCTGATGCTGGAACAGCGCGGTTCGAGCGGCCTCGGGCACCAGCCGGCGCACCGCCAGCATCCGCGCGGCCTGCACCTCGAGGGCCGTTCGCAGTTCGTAGATCTCGGCGAGGTCATGCGCTGTCAGCCCCCGGACGAAGACGCCGCGGTTGCGTGACTTGACGAGCAGTCCCCGCCGCACCAGGCCATCGAACGCGGCACGGAGCGTGTTCCGCCCGACATCGAACTCCTCGGCAAGCGCGATCTCCCCGAGATGCTCCCCGGGCTTGAACCGCCCGTCGAGCACCTGACGCTCGAGTTCGTCCTCGAGGGTCTCGACCCGCGACGTCGTCTGCCGGCGGGTCATCGCCATGAGCGACCGCGGAGAGCCGGCCCGCTCAGTTGCGAGTAGGCCGAGTTAGACCTCCGCGCGATCGCGGCAGCGGCGGCAGACGCCTTCACTGGTTCCGAAGGCATCACGGTGGGAGATCGGCTCGCCGCAGGAACGGCACGGGCGCCCGGTCTCCATCTCGTAGAGGGCGCGCAGCGTGAGCCAGAATACTGATGTCATGTCAATTGCTCCAGGGGATTGATCCTGTAGCAGATTGTAGCACAATGTCGGGGTCGCCAAACCCCACCGGATCAGCCCGTGGTGACGCGGTACGCCACCATGCTGTTCCCGGACACACCGTCCTTCGCGACCCGGAGGCCGGTGGTGGGATTGAAGAGGTGGAGACGTCGCGGCGGGCATGACAGGGTGACCGATTCACCCACAGTCAGCGTGTTGTCGGCGTTGATGATTGCCACCATGTCGCGCCCGCCGCTGCTGCCGTGGATGAGCTCGTCGTTGCCGAGGAACTCGACGACATCGACGACGACCGTCACGCTGAGGCCGGGCCCGGTGAGCGGTGCAAGCTCGAGGTGCTCGGGACGGAATCCCACTGCCACCGTGTCGGTGCCGAGGTCGCGCAGCAGCGCCGCCTGGGTGTCGTCCGGTCGCATCTCCGCCCCTTCGCCGGCAAGACGGACCACGCCACCCTCCTGCGACACCTTGAGGTCGATGAAGTTCATCGACGGCGAACCGATGAAGCCCGCGACGAAGCGATTCTGAGGAAGCTCGTAGAGGTCCTTGGGACTCCCCGCCTGCTGCAGCACACCTTCGTTGATGACCGCGATCCGGTCACCCATGGTCATCGCCTCGACCTGGTCGTGAGTGACGTAGATCATGGTCGCCTGGAGACGCGTATGCATGCGGGCGATTTCCGCCCGTGTCTGAACGCGCAGCTTCGCATCGAGGTTCGAGAGCGGCTCGTCCATCAGGAACACCGCGGGCTCCCGAACGATCGCGCGCCCGAGCGCCACTCGCTGGCGTTGCCCTCCGGAGAGCTGCCCGGGCTTCCGATCGAGAAAACGCTCGAGGTCGAGGATGCGCGCCGCCTCGACCACCGCCTTGTCGATGTCGGCCTTCGGCGTCTTGCGAAGCTGCAGCCCGAAGGCCATGTTGTCGCGGACGCTCATGTGCGGATAGAGCGCATAGCTCTGGAAGACCATGGCGATGTCGCGGTCACGGGGCGGCAGGTTGTTGACCACGCGATCCGCGATGCGCACCTCACCGCTGGTGATCTCCTCGAGCCCGGCGATCATGCGGAGAGCCGTTGTCTTGCCGCATCCCGACGGCCCGACCAGACAGACGAACTCGCCGTCATGGATGTCCAGGTTGAGCTTGTCGACCGCGAGCGCCCCACCGTCGTAACGCTTGGTCAGATCCTCGAGGACTACGCCGGCCATGACACGCTCCTCATTTCACCGCCCCGGCGAGCACGCCACGGACGAAATATCGCTGGAAGGCAAAGAACACGATCAGCGGGATGATGATCGAAATCATCGCCCCTGTGGAGATGATCCAGTAGTTGGAGGAGAGCGCCCGCGTCTGCCCGTAGAGGAACAGCGTCAACGTTTGATGCGTGTTGCCCGACAGGAAGATCAGGGCGACGAGCAGATCGTGCCACACCCAGATGAACTGGAAGATGGCAAGTGAGGCAAGTGCGGGGATCCCGATCGGCATGACCACCTTGCGGAAGAGGGTCCACTCCCCCGCTCCATCGATCCGTCCGGCTTCGAGCAGATCATGCGGGATGCCCGAGTAGAAGTTGCGCATCAGGAAGATCCCGAACGGCAGCCCGAACGCCACGTGAAAGATGATCGCACCGATCACCGATCCGAACACCTGCAGGCCGGTCGTATTGTCGAACACCTTGTAGAGGCTGGCGACCGGAATCAATGCCATCTGCAATGGCAGCACGAGCATCGCAACGATGAGCAGGAAGACCAGCGTCCGGCCGCGCCATCTGCCGAACACCAGCGAGTACGCCGTGAGGCTCGAGATCACCGTGACCAGGATGGTGACCGGCACCGTGATGGCGATGGAGGTGGTGAGCGAGTCGAGCACGCCGCCCGCTTTGAAACCCGCCGAGAACAGCTGCTGGTAGTTGCTGAAGGTCAACTGCGCAGGCGCTGTCAAGACCGTCCACCACCCGGACTGCTCGAAGGAGCTGTTGGGGCGCAGCGAGATGATCGCGATCCCGATCGTGGGCACGAGCCAGAAGATCGCGATCGCCGCGAGGACGACGTTGACCACAATGCGCGACGGGCGCACGCGGAAACCCGGCTTCTTCGGATGCGCAGCGACCGGCAATGACGCAGCCTGCACACTCATCCGCGGATCCTCTTGAGGTTGAACAGCATGGCGGGAATGACCAGGACAAACAGCACCACCGCCAACGCAGCGGCCAGACCCTGACCCGTGGCCGTCGAGAAGTCGTCGTACATGTTGACCGCGAGGGTCGCCGCACCGCTCTGTGATGAAGGCGCGGGCATGTTGAGGATGATGTCGAAGATCTTCAGGACGTTGATGAGCATCGTGACAAAGACCACGACGAGCACCGGCGCCAGCATGGGAACCGTCACCCGGCGCAGCGTCTGCCATTCACTGGCACCATCGATCTGCGCGGCCTCGAGCACCTCGCGATTCAAGGCCGCGAGCCCGGCGCCGATGACCACCATCGCGAAGCCTGCCCAGATCCAGAGGTAGGCGATGATCATCGCGATGTCGACGATCGGCAGGCTGAAGATCGCCTGCAACGTCGGGCTCAGCGAGCTCGTCGGAGTGAGCGTCTGCGT
>Ga0182024_10016274_pt1 | contig 14125 bp, 16 predicted proteins | sample P32metaG_FD_120480 | JGI IMG/M metagenome (GOLD analysis project Ga0182024, IMG submission 120480) | Permafrost microbial communities from Stordalen Mire, Sweden - P3-2 metaG (Illumina Assembly) | ecosystem: Environmental > Terrestrial > Soil > Wetlands > Permafrost | place: Sweden: Stordalen... | reverse complement strand
GATCTGATGGATTACGGCAGCCTCTACGGCATGGGGTCGTATTTCGGGGAGGATTACACAGCCGCGAACCTTGTACGTCTCGCCATCCTGACCCAGGACAACATCGCCAAGGCGAATGGCGGCCACGCGTTGTCAGAACTGACGACGGAGCAGCGTGCTGCGGTCAAGGCGGCGATGCAGGCCGAGCTTCAGGGCCTCGATCTCACCAAGCAGATTGCTGTGATTCCGGATGCGCCGGCCGCAGCGATTACCACGCTTCGGGGCGAGATCGCGCTGTCGCTGCTCCATCACGATTTCGGCAAGGGCTGGACGCAAGCCTATAGCCTCGATCAGCAGAGCGCGGAGCAGACTGCCGACTTTCTGATCTATTCGTCGCTGACGACGGTCGCGCGCCGCCCCGGCACCGACGTGTCCTGGACGCAGAATTGGCCATTCGAGCCGCTGGTCGGCAACACAGCGACCACCAGCACCTTTCTTTGGACCTGGATCAGCTTCTCCTTCACCTTCTTCGCCTTCGGGGCCGTGCTGTTCATATATCAGCGCTTTCTGAACGATCCCGACAAGGCGCCGATGGACCCGGTGCTCAGTCAGTTCCGGCCCCTGACCGCGAGCCAGCGGCGGATCGGCAAGTATTTTCTCGTGGTCGCTGGGATTCTGCTTTTGCAGATCCTCGTCGGCTCGATCATGGCCCATTACTACACCGATCGATCGAGCTTTTACGGCATCGCGATCGATCGCTTCCTGCCGTTCAACTTCCTCCGCGACGTCCACATCCAGGCGCCGATCGTCTGGATCGGCCTCTCGTGGATCGGCGCCGCTTTGTTTCTCGCCCCGGCGATCAGCGGCGGTGAGCCAAAGGGGCAAGCCTTCCTCGTCGATGTGCTGTTCTGGGTCACGCTGTTCATCGTCGTCGGCGCGCTCGCCGGCAACTATCTCGGCATCATGGGCTATATCCACGAAGACTGGTTCTGGTTCGGCAATCAAGGGCTCTCCTACATCCAGCTTGGCCGGGCCTGGCAGATCGGGTTCTTCGCCGGCTTGGCAATCTGGAGCATCCTCGTCTTCCGCGCGCTGTGGCCGACCCGCGTCACCCTCGTTCAGGCGACCCGGCAATTCTGGTCAGGCCGCATACGCCTTGAACATCTGATCTGGGCGTCCACCGTCAACATCGCGCTGCTTTACGTCTTCGGCATGATCCCGCTCACCGGGATCGAGAAGTCGTTCACAATCTCGGACTTCTGGCGCTGGTGGGTCGTCCACCTCTGGGTCGAGCAGTCCTTCGAGTTCTTCGCCGCAGCGATCAGCGCCTATCTGCTGATGGCGGTCGGGCTCGTTTCGCGACAGCTCGCCGAGCGATCGGTCTATTTCGAGCTGATCCTGATCTTTCTCGGCGGGGTGCTTGGCACCGGTCATCATCTCTACTGGGCCGGCGAGCCCGGCCTGTGGGTGCCGCTTGGTACGATGTTCTCGTTTATCGAGGTCTTGCCGCTGGTGCTGCTCGTCATCGAGGCGATCCAGCATCACCGGCGGATCAAGGCCGATCCGCAGTTCAAATACGGCCTCGCCTACCTCTACATCGTCGGCGCCGCGTTCTGGAATTTCGTCGGGGCGGGTGTCTTCGGCGGCGGCACGCTCAACGCGCCACTGGTCAATTACTACGAGCACGGGACGTTTCTCACGCTGAACCATGCTCATACGGCGTTGTTCGGCGCCTTCGGCCTCCTGGGCATTGGGCTTATCTATTTCTGCCTGCGCTACATCGCCGCCGACCGGCATCTATTCGGCGAGCGACTCGGGCGGTGGGCCTTCTGGCTCTACAATGGCGGCCTGGTTCTCTGGATCGTCCTCAACTTCTTTCCGATCGGCTGGCCGCAGCTTGACGCGGTCTTTGAGCACGGGCTTGCCTATGCGCGGAGCAGCGAGTTCTACGATACGACGTTGTTCTGGCAGTGGATGCGGCTACCGGGCGACGTGGTCTTTGCGCTGGGCGCATTGCTGATGGCCTGGGACTTCATCGTCAAGTTGCGCCCGCTCTTCCCGCGCTTTGTCGACCGATTGATCCCGGGCTCCGCCGTATTGCCTGAGGCCGCTGGCCGCGCGAGATGAGCTTCGCCGCCGAAGACACCGCGAAATCTGTCACGCCGACCTTCCTGACCCTGGGCTTCAGGCCCTTCTTTCTCGCAGCAGGCGTCTGGGCGGCCGCGGCGATCGCGCTCTGGATCGTCATGCTGACGGCCGGGATCGAGCTGCCCAGCCGGTTTGATCCGCTCGCCTGGCACATCCATGAAATGCTGTTCGGCTTTGTCACGGCGACGGTCGCCGGCTTCCTGCTGACCGCGATCCCGAACTGGACCGGACGGCCGCCAGTCGGCGGCAGCCTGTTGGCGCTGCTGGCTGGATTGTGGCTGCTGGGGCGGATTGTTTGTCTGATTTCGTCCTTCACCCCCGTCTGGCTCGCAATTGCCGCGGACCTCTCATTTCCGGTCCTCCTCGTCGTCGTTGTCGCCCGCGAGATCATTGCAGCGCAAAACTGGCGCAACCTGCCGCTGGTCGCTCCGGTGACCGTTCTCGGTATCGCCAATCTGCTGATGCACCTCGAGGCCGTTGGCGTCGCCGTACCGTCAGGACTCGGGTGGCGGCTCGGTCTTTCTGCGGTGATCGTTCTGATCTCGGTGGTGGCCGGTCGGATTGTCCCAAGCTTCACCCGGAACTGGTTGGCGAAGCGCGGGGACCCTAATCTTCCCGCTGCCGATGGTCGGATCGATCGGGCCGCGCTCAGCACTCTGCACACGGGCCTGTTCGGCTGGGCTTTCTTTCCGGGTTTCCGTGCAGTCGGCGTGCTCCTTCTATTTGGCGCGGCGCTCAACCTGTGGCGTCTTTTGCGCTGGCGCGGCGGTGCGGCGTTGGCGGAGCCGCTCCTCTTCGTCCTCCATGTTGGGTATGCGTGGCTGGTGTTGGGGGCGGGCTTGCTCGGCCTGGCATTGCTCGATGCCGATCTGCCCCAAAGCGCCGCGATCCACGCGCTTACCGTCGGTGCGATCGGCACAATGGTCCTGGCTGTAATGACGCGGGCCACACGCGGCCACACCGGAGGTGCCCTGTCGGCGGATTACGCCACGGTGGCGATTTATATTCTGGTCAACATTGCCGCTGTCGCGCGAGTTGCCGCCGTTGTCGCCGAAACTTGGGCGACGCCCCTCCTTGTCGCGTCGGCAGGCCTGTGGTTCGGCGCCTTTGTACTGTTCGTCTTAGTCTACGGACCGATGCTGCTTCTTCCACCGCGGACAAACCAGTTTCGCTAGGTGGTTCGAGGTGTTTGTCGAAGCCCCCGAAGGTCCGGTTTTCATCCGTTTCGGCGGTTCGGGCCTGCTACGGTAAGGGTCGGCTTCGGGGCATGAAGACCAGTTCCTGCCGCCGAGGCTCAGCGCCCGCTCTGCGATCGGGAAGCAGACCGTCGCTGCAACCGGCGGCAATGGGCGAGACGCGCCGATTCCGGACCTTCCTGTCCTTACCGCCGACGGCTCAGTTCGACCCAAATACGGGCCCTAACCGACAGCGACCGATCATCAGGACCGAAGATCGATCAGCCCGCTCTGATCGCGCGGACCTCTGTGGCTCGTTCATCAAGCGGGATCGTGGGTAATTCGCCCGGGTTCATGACCGGCATACGACGGAGGTGATCCATGATCGCTTGCCATTCCTTGATCTCCCGCACGACGCCGTTCTCCTCCCCGGTGGCGACACTGCCCTTGTCGACCGTGCCGGGCGGCGGCAGCAGGTACGGGGTGCTATGACGAGGGTCGTCTAATGCCTCGACTCTCGATGTGAGGGGCCGACCCTCCTTGTTCTTCGGTAAAAGCGTCAGCTTGCCCTTCGTATACTTTGGTATGGCCACGCCAATCTTACCGAAATAGAGGGGGCAGGTAAGGCTGTATAGCTGCGCGTCCTGGCCGGTGATGTCGGATCGACCGTGTTGGTCATCCGACGCAGCGAGCGGCGGCGAGAGACGGCGAACCCCGTCGTGCGTCGGCCCAAAAACAACGACGCGAGCCTGATCGAGCCAGTTTCGGTCCAGTAGGATCAGGGATAATCGGTCGGCGGGAGACAATTGGTTTCTGCTTGGAGAGTGCCATGCCGGAGGAATCGCTGTTCGAGATCATGGCTACGACTCGGTCGATGCGTCGGCTGAGACCTGACCCCGTGCCGGCCGAGTTGATCCGGAAAATTCTCGATGCCGGGGTTTCCGCACCGTCTGGCGGCAACATGCGAAGACCGCTACGGCCGCGGCGCCACCCTGATCACCAGCCAGATCCCGGTCGACCGCTGGCATGAGCTGATCGGTGATCCCACCCTCGCCGACGCCATCCTCGACCGGATCATTCACAACGCCCATCGCCTCCAGCTCAAGGGCGACAGCTTGCGCAAGCAAAAGGCGCCGAAAATCGCTGCCGCTTGACCTGACCCAACGGGTTATGGAGAGATCACATCCGACCAGCGGATCCGCCACCCCGGCCGACATCAATCGGAACGGCCGGCCGACTTCGCGATCGGAACAGGTGGCCGACATCAATCGGAATGCCCGGCCGACATCATCGGAATCCGCAGACCGGAGGAAACGTGACCCGACCCGGCGCGGCAGATGATTTGGCGATGATCCGAGCACGTATGGAGGAATTGCGCCGCGAGCGTGGTCAGGTGTTGACCGACCAGAAAGGTCATTCGGTGGTCGGTTCAAGGCCTATCATCGGGGCGCGCGAGGCGAAACCGCGCATCACGGTGACCGGCTTCTTCCGCTGTCATTCCGGAAGTTCGTCCGGTAGGGTGCCGTTGGCGATCCCGGTAGAAGCGTGCACGTCGATCTACCCGGCAGTGCAGAACATGCTCCTGGCGGCGCGAGCGCTCGGGCTGGGTGCGACACTGACGACGCTGTACCCTGGGGTTCGAGAAGAAAGCCGAGGCCGCGTTCGGGCTCCCGCCGGGTCTGCAATCCTGCGTGATTTTGCCGATCGGGTATCCGCTGGGTCAGTTCGGTCCGGTGCGCCGGGTCGCTCTATCGTCTTCGAGGATCGATGTGGCCAGCCTATCGGGGTTCATAGAGACGGCGAACCCCGTCGTGCGTCGGCCCACGAGTTGATACCGAGCGGCTTGCTTGTTCCAGCGTCCGGTTCGGAATTCGGTCTGATCGGCTTGCCAATCGGCCACGGCGAGGAGCGGAATTGAGGGGTTTGATCATCGACGAGCCTTGGATCAGCCTGATTTTATCCGGGGAGAAAACTTGGGAACTGCGTTCGCGCGATACCCGCGTAAGAGGGCGCATCGCGCTGATTAGGAAAGGATCGAAAACGGTTATCGGTGTTGCTGACCTGATCGGTACCTTGCCCAAGCTGACGCGATCAGACCTCATATCGAACATTGCCAAGCATCGGGTGCCGGAGAGCGAAATCAGCGAGGATTTCAAATGGAGCACCGCCTGGGTGCTTGAGCGGGCGCGGTCGCTGCACAAACCGATCCCCTACCACCATCCTGCCGGTGCTGTGATATGGGTGAACCTCGCTCCAAGGTGGCGGCGAGGTTGAGAGAGCCAAGCGGAATTTCGGATCGCGGACACCTCTACGGGCGAACTGACGCATGGAGGTGGAACATGATCGAAATTCGCAAGATCATCACGATGCGCGAGGCGATCTTCTCCGAACTCGCTGTTACCGCGTCGCGACCCACCATACGGGCAATCGGGATGGCCGTGATCCGAAATCCCCTCACCGGGAAATTTGTCGAGGACCTCAGACCGCTATTCGAGGCCGGCGCGATGCTCGGCGAGCGTCTGATGCCCGATCTCGTCAAGTTGCTCGATGGACCAGCGGTTTCCTACGGCAAGGGTGCGATCGTCGGTGTCGCGGGTGAAATGGAACAAGGCGGTGCTTGCGTTCATCCCATGCTTGGGAAACCGATGCGGGCCGCGATTGGTGGCGGAAAAGCGGTGATCGGCTCGAACGTCAAAGTGGCGGCGGCAGGCGCAGGTCTCGATGTACCGCTCGGCCACAAGGACGAGCCGTGGTCGTTCCGCATTTCGACACCATCACGGTCTCGATTGCGGATGCACCCCGGCCTGATGAAATCGTTGTCGTGATCGCCATCGCGGATGGGGGTCGCCTGCATAATCGCTGCGGAACCGAGCCGATCCGATAGTCGACATGCCGTGGCCCCGAGCAAATGGGCAATCGCCGTCGCGAATAACCGGGGATATTGACCTGTCACACTTGCCGCAGAAGTTGTGACATATCTCGCTGCGGCGCGGCGCGGCTGCCCGGCGACAAAGAGACCGGAAGAACCGTGACGCGACCCCGCGCCGCCGATGATTTCGAGATGATCCGAGGACGCATGGAGGAACTGCGCCAAGTGACCCGACCCCGTGCCGCCGATGATTTCGCGACGATCAGAAGACGCATCGAGGAACTGCGACGCGAGCGTGATCGGGTATTGGCCGACCAGATGGATCAAACACCGAGCGGCCCGAGGCAGTACCATCATCGCAGGAATGGCGACACCGAGCATCAAACCGACCGGCTCCTGCCGCGTTCAGTTGTCCGGGCATCTGTCCGGTAGGGATTCAGTTGGTCCCGCTGTTGCCCTGGACATTGGCGGGGTGGGCGGCAGCAATTCTTGAACTTCCTGCCGCTGCCGCAAGGGCAGGGATGGCCGGGCTTGACCAGCGGATGCGGGATCGAGACGTTGACCCGCACGGGTCGTAGCGAAAGCGATACCAGTAGACCTGTAGGGCGGCGGCTTGATTGGCGAGGGTCACAAGCTCGTCAGGGGTATCGGTGGATGCGAGGGCGGGCAGGGCCGCATCAAGCGTGATCACGGGCTTGTTCATGTCCCCACCCTCCCTGGCTTTGTGCCTACGGCTGAGACGTTAGTCGTCGCGATCCACGTGGACCGTGCGGCAACCCAGCCCTCGCCGACAGCCTCCGCGCCGGAGCCGGCGACACCCGCTTGACCCGACCTGGGCGAGATCAGCCTCGCGCATCAGGGCGTCCGGTGCCTCCTCCCCGGCGATCTCACGCCGCAGCGGCCATTTGGCGGCGCTCGTCGCCGCTGCGGCGGTCAGGGTGGTTCAGGTCGATCGGCCGCACAGTTCGCCGGCGAGGGGACCGTTGACGCCCGGGTGGCCCCTGGCGGGAGGGTGCGGGGGTGTCGCGCTGGTCGCACCGTCCCCATATGCTTAGCAGAAAAAGCAGCAGGGATCGCGAGTGTGCAGGAACCGATCCTAATCACACGATATGGCGGTATTCGGCTCTATGACCCGGCGCGAGCCAAATATGTGACCGTAGACGAGTTGAGAGAGTGGCGCGCGCGCGACATCGCCTTCGAGGTCCGCGACGCGAAGACGGGAGAGGACGTCTCGCGCGTCCTTTTGGCTTGAACGATGCCGCGCGGACCCCGAGGCGCGAGAAGCGCCCTCGCTTGCGAGGGCTTTAGCACCCTCATTGCCGGCATTCGGGCGCAAATGGACCAATCTGAATGGGTCGGCGAGGGTCGATTTAAGACTTTGGTAAGCCTTTGTGCTCATGATTGGGGCGAGCCAGCCGGGAGCGCTTGAATGATCGCCACTTTGCTAAAGTTATGGGAGAACGAGGATGGGGCGACTGCGATCAATATGGATTAATCGCTGCGCTGATTGCGGTTGTGGCCAACAGCACAATGCAACTTGTCGGAACCAGCCTAACGAAGACTTTCACCACCGTCGCCACGAAGCTTTAGCGCGCTGAATTATTCGCGGGCAACCGCTTCGATGAATCGCTGAAGCGCCGCCAGCCCTGCCGTCAGTGCTGTGGTACCCGGTTGCAGGATCAGCGGCGACTTGATCTCCTGAAGAGCGTTGTTCCGGACGGCCGGCGTCCGATCGAAGTCGGGCTGTCCGGCTACCTGTCCGCCCGGAATTTCTTGCCGCAACATATCCCGCTACGACGATCCCATCGAGCAAGCCGCCACCGCGCCGCAGCCTTAATGAAGCCGATACCAGAGACTCGGTGCGATGCCGATCGTCCTTGGCAAGATCGAAAGCCTGATCGTTCGTCTCATGATTGGGTTTGTTGATGGCCCGCCAAGCAACAACGAAATCCTCTATAACAGGGCAGACTTACGAGAAATCGGGGTGCCTGCGGCGGATGAGGCGGTGGAGTACATTTGAGACAATCGCGGCGAGGATGCTGGCCCGCGAGGGTGTCGAGGTTATCTGGCTACTACATCTCCGTGCTGCCGCATCCTACGGGCGCGGCAACTGGTTGTCCGCTGTCGCGCTCGTCGGCATCGCTGATACTGCCGAGCGGCTCTGGCGCGATAACGCTTGATCGGATGGTGAACCGGTGACCGATCCGCTCGCAGGCGTCACTCACGAACAGCAGGGGGAGCTACGGGCGATCCTCGACCGATTGGCGCGGCTTTGGTCGGAATTGACGATCGCGGCGTCCAAGCAGGATCAACGTCGTGTCCAGGACATCCAGGCCGAAATTGCGGTTTGTCGCACGCGGGTCGAGCACATCAAGCGGACGGGGACGCGCGGTTCAGCCTGACAATTGGACCCCTGCTCACGATCCTTTGCGCCTCGGCAGACAGTCGGGGCGGGACTCGGACAAGAGCAGCCCGTCTACTCGTTTCTCGAACGCGCGATGGCGAACCAGCGGCGGCGACGACGAGCGACGTATCGTGCTGTCTACGCCCTGGCCGGGCATCGATCCCTTCGGCGCGGGCGGTGAGGTCGAACGGCAAAAACTCCGTGAAGGGAGAATTGTGATGACCGAATTCGCGAGCATGCGTTGTCGAGCGCGAGGGTGACGAGCCCAGCGAAGGCACGCAGGCCCAGATCGCGATTTGGGAAGCTCACGTGAAATAAACCATGGCCCTTGGCTTGACCCTCACGCGGTTGAGGCTGCGCCCGCCTTTGACCGTGAAACTCGGCCACGCTAAACTCTCGCAAAACGTTAGTGTCGTACCTTGGGGGCCGTGCGATGAATGAAAAATCCCGTGATGTGCTCGCCGCCGCCGATGAATGGCTAACCGCGATCAACGTCATAACTGCCGCTGACGAAACGCAGTGCGGGACTGACTTGCAACAGGACGACTTTGATGCCGCAGGTGTGGCGCTTGCCGCTGCCATTATGACTTGGCGGCTTGCGGGCCGGCCCATCTAGGTTGGTCCCATCTGCGCCCGCATTCTGAAAATTGTGGTCGTTGACCGGTATGGTATCGGTAATTGATAATTGGGAAACGACCCACTCGACGAAGTTGGGCATCGGCTGGTCGGGTGAGGGTTTGAAATGGGGCGCGATTGGGTGCTGATTTTTGCCGGAGTAATTACGGTGCTCGTGCTGATCTTCTGTGCGGTGGTTTTCGTCCGTGGTCCATAGCCACCGGATCGGGCTGTTACAATCAAACTGACCCGCTATCCAGCTATAACCTGGGTGGCGCGCGCGCAAGGCAGAGGTTTCAAGACCAAAGACCAGGCGACGCGCGCTGCAAGCCGAGGCCTGTTAGGCATCGGAAAGGTTGGGGCAGCAAAACCAACCTTAGACCGGCGTCCTGCGCCGTCTCCGCTATCGCGAGATCCTTCCCCCATCGTTCGATGTCTCGCTTCCGATCGGCGAACGCCTCGCTCATGGCCCGCACCATCGCGCGCTCCCTTGTTGTTCCTGCCGGGTACGCATATGGGACCGGAGCGGCCGGCGCGACACCCCCGCACCAGATCCCGCTGGGGGCCATCCGGCGTCACCCGTCACCTCGCCATAGGTGGACGTTAGCGACAGAGCCGGTGCGAGACGCGGCGATCTCAGAGACCGCTCACGACCGACATAAACATGTTACTGGTCGAGGTGCCGATCGACATAGCCCAGATGAAGATTGTCATCGAAATCAGCGCCGCTATGAGGGCGTACTCGATCGCCGTCGCACCCGAACGGTCGATCAACAGCGGCATCAGAGTGGAACGCATTCGATCCATCGTTACGCCTTTTCCACGGGGTTGTAAGGATTTAGGGTCAGCCTATGCAACACAGAAAAAACCACGCGCGGCGGGTGCTTTAGGCGTCGCCGCTCTCGCGCGCCAACTGCTCTCGGGCGCGTGCCAGATACTCTCGACGGCCCTCTTCATCGAGGAAAGCTTTGAGTACGATCTTTGTCCCCGGCGGCAGCAGCGGGGTAAACTCGGAAGCCCAATTTTTGCCATCTTGTTTGCAGAGCCATTTCGCCCGCCTCAGGATGGTCGCCTCATTGATCTTCGGCATTCTAGCGCTCCGCGCCTTCCGGTAAGGATATGGGAACGGTGCGACGCCGCGACACCCCGCGCGATCTTTGCGGCAAGTCAGAATGCCTACGATGTGGCACATCGCGCTTATTGCGAGATGATGAAGCGGAAGCGACGTGAGGACGACGCGCGCCGGTAACGTTCGGCTAGGCGCTCGACAGGTGCGGCTAATTCTGGTGCGAAAGCTGCCGCCATCAAGCCGAACCCGATGTGGTTGATCACGCCGCGCGATTTGGCCACGAGACCGTCATCATCGATTGGGCGTGCTGGCTGCGCTGTTCGGCCGGCGGCGAGCACGCCGCCGGATTCGTCATCAGCGGGGCGACGTGCACGCCGCCGGATTCGTCATCAGCGGGGCGACGTGCTAAGGGCTGTCGCGGCGTGGCCCTTGGTCAGCCCGTCCAGGTTGTGACCAGAACCCACCTCATGCAATTATACGGCGCTATGACGCAAAGTCTTGTAACGGAGAAGGCTCGCTCCTGTCTCTTTTTTGACGCCAGTGAATTAACCCGCCTACGACCGCTCCCACAACAACCGACCCTACAATGGCTAAAATAAGTTCTAGAAATTCTACTGGCATTGCTTAATTCCGTTCTCCGTAAAGACGTTGCGCTATAACACGCTACTTTAGGACGTTGCTGACAAGTTCGACGCACTCTCCTCGCCACAGGATTGCTCATAGTGGTCGCGGTGGCCACGGCGCGGCGGTTTTGAGCTTCGAGCCCGGTAAAAGATTACCCCTACGATGGCGAGGGAGAGCCCCGCCACCACCAGGGTATAGATCGAGCCGAGATCGGTCGCTGACATGCGCCGATGGTGATCGAAATCTCTTTCAAATTGATAACCATAGGCATCCGGGAGGGTAGCGCGGCCGGGATAGACGGTCAAAAGGTGGGCGAATTAGGCGTTGCAAACGGATTTCCGATCAACGTCCCCGCTTATGGAACCCGCAGGGATTGGTCACCCCCTGTTTTTTGGCGTCCCCTTTAGGTGGCCGAACCTGACCCGCGTTGTGACAGCAGGGAGTACCCGCCAGGAGTCCCGCCGCTGCGGCGCTGCTGGATCGTTCCGTCAAAAACGGGACCCATTTTCGGCACGACCACCCCAAGGCCATTTCTGCTTTCCCGCATCGGTCAACCATTCGTCGAGCCGCCAGGAAGAAGTGATTCCGCGCGATATGGCGCATTAGGATCGCGGTCGCTGCTGACCTCGATCAGCCGATTCCTCGCGGTCGTGCACACGAAGCCAATCGCGGTCATGCTCCGAGGGGTCGTCGTCCAGCCACCAGAAGTCCGATCTCGGATCGATCAACTCGGTCTTGTTGACCGACCATGTTGCCGGCTCGATCAGATTCAGCACGGCCCATCGGGGATCATCGAACGGTGCACCCGCTAGGCCAAATGCCCGGCGTGATCCGTCGAGAAGTCCCGATCGGCATCGTGTCGAGAGCCACCGGCACTGAAACCGCCTCATCGCCCATTCGAGAAAATCGAGGCAATGGGGAGCAAGCTCGAACCCGTCGAACATGCCGGAATGGCGTCGACGGAGAAGCACCCCATCGATGTCCAAAAACAAGAACGGCAGTTCGTCGCTCATGGCACGGGACCGAGGGCCTTGTTGAGCACTCCGGAGAGCCGCACACCCGCCCGAGCAAGCTGTATTCGGAAATCCTTGATGGCGGCATCGACATAGCCGGTGTCGAGCACGTAGACACCGTTCGCACTCGGCGCTGGTAGCCGTCCATAGGCATCATGCCGGGCAACCTCGAACGTCTCCATCGTCCAATCCGATACCGTCCCCGCCGACCATGAAGGCCGAGATCAGTAGCGCCGCCAGCGTAAGTTCGAGCTTACGTCAGACCCTCATCAGGGTCGCCGGGTAGGTTCTCGTCGGTGAAAGCGCTTCTCTACGAGGCTCCCATCGGCTTATACCCGCCGGCAATCTTTCCCGCCCGTTCGAAAAGGCTTTTGCCTCGGCGGTCGTAAAGGCTTGTGTGGTCACCGAATTCTCGATGCCTCCACCACCAGAGGCGACAAACGCAAGGACCGTTGCGGCCTGCGCGTCGGGCATTTCCGAGACGACGATGAAGTCGTTCTGACCAAGCGTGAAATACAGGTTGAGCAGCTTCCCGCCCGCCTGCTGACAAACCTGCGAGATCGCAGCTTGCCTGTCCTCGGGCTTTGCCAACCACCTTTGATGTATTCGCGGGTGAAGCGGCCCTGTGTGATGAAGATTGCCATGTCGAACCTCCCTATACTGGTCTTTGTTGTGCGCCTGGCTTAGCCGTAGCGTTGGATCGTGTTCTGAACGCCAGATAACCCTTTCTCCAAGTCAGCCGCCGACATGACCGGGATGAACTCTACTTTCGCGTTCAGTCCCAAGAAGAAACGCTCGGCCATATCCGCTATCTGCGACGACTCCTGCATCTCCACGATATAAAATCCGCCGCGTTCTCCCGCTTGCGAGAAAAAGTAAGCTGCTTCAGGCTTGAGGTCTTCCGCAATCTGATGGAACATTTTTTACAGTTTGCCAGTGCGTATCGCGGCGTTGCTGGATTCAACGGGTAGCGCGAATTTGATCATAACGCGCATCGCCTTCTCCCCCTTTCTCTGAGGTTGCCCTCTCCCAATCTCCGACGAATTTTCCGAGGAGGCATCACCATAGGCGCGCGTATTTTGCCGAGCAAGACGAACTGCTCTCGACGCCGACAACGCGCATCCCAGAGGAAGGGTTCAGCTTGGGGAAAAGCCGAAATGGCTGTGGAGCCGCCCCAGGGTCCGAAGCGGCGGGGGCGACCCGGTCAGCAGCAACGCCAGCGTAAGGGAAACCTCACATCAGATCAGGGCGACGACTTTCCGCTGCGCGTCGTGATCGGCCTCGATGTATCTGGCGGTCGTTCCCAGGCTGGCGTGGCCGGCGAGCGCCTGAATGTCGCGCAAACTGCCGCCAACTTCGCTGATTTTCCGCGCCGCGCGGGTGATAAAACTTCGCCTGCCGGAATGGCTGGAGCAGCCCACCATGCCGAGGTCGGCACAGAGCCTATGGAACCACACGACGACGGCAGCGGCCGACAGACCCCGGTCGCGTTCGCTATGGATGACCGGCATATCGGGGCGAGCGTTCTCGCCACGATCACGATGTAGCGCCATCAACGCGGCCTTGAGGTCGGGGTGAATGGGAATGTGGCGACCGCCGCCTTTGCCCTTCGACGCGCGGTTCTCCAGCGCGATCGTGTCGGCGATTTCGCCCTCGGCATCGGTGATCATTGCCCAGGCGACCGAGGCAACCTCCTTGGCGCGCTGCCCGGCTTTGATTGATAGGAGAAACATGACCCGATCCCGGAGCGGGTAGCGCCGGGTTTCGAGTTCGGCCAGGACGGCTCGAACCTGCTTGTCGGAGAGAATTTTCGCCTGTTTGCCGAGGGCCATTGTTTCTCCATGAAAGTGATCAGGATTTGTTCGTCAAGTTGGATTATATCATCAGTTCTCGTACCGAGCAATTCAATGCATCGTTTAGAGGCGCACGATCCTTCGACTGATAAGAGAAGGTTAGTTCTCTAACAACGTGGTCGTGACTCAGATTAAAGGGTTGCTTGAGCGTGCTCGGGGTCGGTCCATTCTCAGCGCCGGCCCCGAAGTAGAGCACCCCCCTGTTTTTCTCAGGGCCGTCATTGAAATCGCGGGAGGCAGGGAGTTAGCCGTATGAAGTGGACCCCGATCGCGAGACAGCCGGAGCCGTCTTCTAAGGTGTAGCCCGGCCGATTTCAGTACCGGCTCCGATCGCGCTCGGCGCGACGGTCATGACATCGCTTCTACCTTCCCCCTC
>Ga0182024_10016273_pt1 | contig 14126 bp, 17 predicted proteins | sample P32metaG_FD_120480 | JGI IMG/M metagenome (GOLD analysis project Ga0182024, IMG submission 120480) | Permafrost microbial communities from Stordalen Mire, Sweden - P3-2 metaG (Illumina Assembly) | ecosystem: Environmental > Terrestrial > Soil > Wetlands > Permafrost | place: Sweden: Stordalen... | reverse complement strand
GATAGGGAAATGCGGGCGGGATGAATTAGTCAGCAGCGTGCTTCTTCTCTACGGGTTGCACCCGGAGGATTTGCGCACACGTGTGATTCGGGCGCTGGAAAAATCGCGTTCTTTCCTTGATTCGCATGGCGCGAACGCGGAGCTGATATCCATTGGCGAAGATGGAACGGTTACGCTGCGCCTTGAGGTGAAGCCGAGCGGCTGCGGTTCTTCCACTGTTCTCGTGAAGTCCACACTCGAAACATCGATACAGGACGCCGCGCCCGATGCCTCATCCATCGTTGTGGAAGAAACGGGAGCTGCGCTGGTGCGATCCGGATTTGTTTCGGTGGCGCAACTTGAAAGCGGGAAGTCCGGGGTCGCCCTGGCCAGTGGGCGGGCCGAACGGAGCGGTGGCTGACATGCCTCCCGCGGTTCGGACCCAGGCGGATGGCGCGTTTGCTGCGCTCCGGCAGTTTGCGCGCAAGCGGACGGTGGTTGAGCGCTGCGAAATGTGCAGCCTCGAACTTGCCGCGGAACATGAACACCTGGTCGAGCCTGCCAACCGCAAGCTGATCTGCGCGTGCGCTGCATGCGCGATTCTTTTCGAGGGGCAGAGCGGCACGAAGTACAAGCGCGTGCCGCGCCGTGTGTTGTTCCTTCGGGATTTTCAATTGACCGACGCGCAGTGGGATGGGCTGATGGTTCCAATCGAAATGGCATTCTTTTTCAAGAGCTCGCCGCAGGAAAGGATGATTGCCCTGTACCCAAGTCCCGCGGGACCCACTGAATCGCTGCTCTCGCTTGACACCTGGAACGACATCGTGCAGATGAATCCAATCCTGAGCGAAATGCAGGCTGACGTAACGGCCCTGCTCGTCAACCGAGTCGGACACGTTCGAGGCGCCGCCCCTGCGGAGTATTACCTGGTTCCGATCGATGAATGTTACAAGCTGGTTGGACTGATTCGCGCGCACTGGCGCGGACTATCCGGGGGCACCGAAGTCTGGCGCGAGATTGGCGCGTTTTTTGCCGCGCTGAAGAAGAGAACTGGCCCCTATCAAGAGGCTTCCCGTGCCTGACCTGCAGATCACGATCGAGGGCGCGGATGTGGTTCCATACTCGGCCACGCCGCTCCTGTCGTTCAAGGTGCGCATCTCCAACAATGCCCCGGCGGAAGTGATTCACACGATTGCAATGAGGGCACAAATCCAGATCGAAGTGACCCGGCGGAAGTACGACGCCACTGAACAAGCTCGGCTCCTGGATTTATTCGGAGAGCCCGATCGATGGGGCCAGACGCTGCGAAACATGCTGTGGACTCACGCGAGCGTGGTGGTGCCTGGCTTTACGGGCAGCGTGCTGGCGGAAATTCCTGTGCCTTGCACGTTTGATTTCAATGTGGCGGCGACAAAATATTTTCATGGTGTCACGAGCGGCGATTTGCCGCTGTGCTTTCAATTCAGCGGAAACGTTTTCTATCAGGGGGAGGAGGAAACTCTTCAGGTCGCACCTATTTCCTGGGATAAGGAAGCGAAGTACCGGCTGCCGGTAAAAGTGTGGAAGGATTTGATGGACGTGTATTATCCGAATTCCGCCTGGCTTGCACTCCATCGGGACACTTTTGAAAAGCTCCATCAATACAAAATGCGGGAGGGAATTCCCACCTGGGAAGAAGCAATCGAAAGGATGTTGAGCTCTCTTCCGGAAGCGGTGCGGTCATGAACACAGCGGTGGTGGACGCGATCGTGAAAACCGTCCTCTACGAGGGATATTTGCTCTACCCCTACCGGCCTTCCGCGATAAAAAACCGACAACGATTCAACTTTGGGGTTATCTACCCGCGCGCCTACAGCGAAGCGCAAGGTGGCACGGACGCCTGGACGATGCAATCGGAATGCCTTGTAGTCGGGAGCGACGCGACTCAGTGCCTCGTACGCGTTCGGTTCCTGCGCATGGTGGATCGTTGCATTGGAAAAGTTCTGACGCCTCTGAGTAACCTGTATTCCATTCCCGCTGAAAAAATCGAAACGGTTGATCGCTTGGAAATTCGCGATCAGGTCTACCAGGCATGGCTGGAAGCCGTGGAAGAAGAGATCCAGGTGACGGAATTCAACCTGTCCGCGCTCGCCGCCCGACCGATCCAATTGCCCTTCCGCTTATCCGCCAAGCAGGAGCGAGAAGCGATCCGGGATGAAGGCGGATCGGTCGCCGGAGTCATCGAGCGCCGCAAAGCAACCGTGGCGGGAACGATCGAATTCACCGCCAAACCTTTGGAGAAAAACGTATTCAGGCTGACCGTGCGCATTTCCAACAGTTCAAGGATCGAAAATGTTGGCGCCATCGGACGTGAAGAAGCCCTGTCGCGTTCTCTGGTTTCGGCTCACACGATACTGGAATCGCGCGACGGAGAATTCGTTTCCCTCGTCGATCCTCCGGAGATCTACCGCGATTTTGCGCAGTCGTGCAAGAACGTGGGAACGTGGCCGGTTCTCGTCGGAGAAGAGGGCCGGCGCGACACCATGCTTTCTTCGCCAATCATTCTGTACGACTACCCGCAAATTGCTCCGGAAAGCCCCGGCGATTTATTCGATGGCGCGGAGATCGATGAAATCCTCTCCCTGCGCATCATGACCCTGACGGAGGAAGAAAAGCGGGAGATGCGCCAGTCCGACGGGCGCGCGCGGCAGATTCTGGAGCGGATCGAGTCCATGCCGGAAGAACAATTCATGAAGCTTCACGGCGTGTTGCGTGGACTGCGGCGCGCGAAGCGAGAGACGCCATGAACGAATGGGAATGGCAGCTCCTGGAAGAAAAAAATCCGGTTCAGTCGGTTGAGATTCTGGGCGTCCAGCTCCAGCGCGGCGAGCGCGTGCGGCTGCGGCCGAACGCTGGGGGAGATATTTTTGATCTCGCCCTCCAGGGAAAAATCGCGGCCGTCGAATCCATTGAGCAGGATTACGAAGGCAAGCTTCACGTTTGCGTGATTCTCGACGACGATCCCGGCAGGGACATCGGCCTAATGCGCCAGCCCGGGCATCGTTTTTTCTTCGCTCCAGGCGAGCTCGAACCTCTTGGCAAGGAGGACGAGACTCCAGTCAAGGAAGCCAAGAAGATACTTATCGCTGGAATTGGCAACATTTTTTTGGCGGACGACGGCTTCGGCGTCGAAGTCGCGAGCCGCCTGGCAAAGCAGTCGTTTTCGGCAGATGTCCGCGTCGCGGACTTTGGTATTCGAGGGTTCGACCTGGCTTATTCCTTGATGGAGGGCTACGAGACAACCATCCTCGTGGATGCATGTCCCGGCGAAGGCCGGCCCGGCACTCTCTTCGTCCTGGAACCGGACTTGGAAGATTTGAATTCCCCCGGAACTCAACAAGGGTCCATTGAACCCCACGCAATGAACCCGGTCAATGTCCTGAGAATGGCAAAGACCATGGGCGGCGAGCTGAAGCGGGTGCTGGTGGTCGGCTGCGTGCCGGAAACTCTCGGCCCCGAAGAAGGGCAAATGGGGTTGAGTGAACCTGTGGCTGCCGCGGTCGATGAGGCTGTAAACCTGATCGATTCGCTTGTGTCTCGAATTCTTGCAGGAGAATGGCCCGGAAAGAAATGAACACGATTCCCATCGCGTAAAGGAGATTTTCATGGCGACGCAAATAATGGAGCGGTTGGACGAAGGAAATGGAACGGACAAGGAAACTCTTTACATGCTCGGAGGCGTGGCGCTGGTGATCTTTGGCGCGGGACTCGTGCTTTCCAATCCGACCGTGCGCCGTTACCTGGGGCAGGTAGGAATAGGAAATATCGCCTCCGCGGCCCTGCCCGATCTCGAACGATACTTTCGCCTGCGTTCAATGTAGGTTGCTCGAAGAATGAGATGGCATAGGCCGGCAATTTGCAGCGCGCCGGGAAGATCGAACGGGTGGAGCCCATCCGATGGGAGCGGGAACGAAGCGAGGACTTGCGCCTTTGAAATATCTGATTGATGCGGTTGCGAGCAGGTTCACAGTCCAGGCCTTTGCGACGGGCCTCCTCTCTTCGTTCGGCCATAACCCGACGATAGGAATCCGCGATTTCGAGGGGGAGATTAATTTCGAGCCCGAAACCTACGAGAAGGCGCTCGTTCGTGTAACGGTGCGGACCCACTCAATGGAAGTCCTTGACGAAATGAAACGCGACGATCGCCAGAAACTTGAACAGGAAATGTACGACAAAATTCTTGAAGTGAGCCGGTTCCCTGTGGCGATGTTTGAAAGCAAGGAAATAACGATTCAGAAGTTGGGCGGTGATTTGCTCCGCGCCCAGGTAAAGGGTGATCTTTCGTTCCATGGCGCCACGCAAGTCCATTCCTTTGACGCCCGAGTTACCAGCATGGGAACGATTTTGCGAATCTCCGGTGAATTCCCTCTGAGTCAATCGAATTACGGGATCAAGCCATTTTCGTTTGCAGGCGGAGCGTTGCGGTTGAAGGACGAACTCAAGTTCAGTTTTGAATTTGTCGCCAGAAAGCAGGAATGATGCGCCCGAACCAGCAAGGATCATCCGCTTTTCACGGTGATGGCGCCCCGCCGTCGCTACAACAGCGGGACCGCCGCGTAATGCTAACCGGAACGAATAAAAGATTGGCGAGGGGAGTCGCATCGTGTGCCTAGCGATACCTGGAAAAATCATCGAGATCGATTCGCAAAACCCTCAACAAGCGGTCGTTGACGTCGTGGGTGTGCGCCGCAAAGTGGATTTGGGACTCTTGCAGGACGATCCGCCGGTTCCCGGCGACTGGGTGCTGATCCATGTGGGTTTCGCAATGAGCAAAATCAGCGAAGCCGATGCCGCCGACCAGATGCGCACTCTCACAATGCTCGGCGAAGCCGAGGCTGCCATGCAAGAAGTGCGCGGCTACGGTTTGGAGCAAGAAGGGGAAGACCAAGCGGATCATAGGCGGGCGCCATGAAATTTGTGGATGAATTCCGCGCCCCGGAACTGATTTCCAAAGCGGGGGAAGAAATCCGAAAGCTTGCTGATCCGGCTCGTCGCTACCGGATCATGGAAGTATGTGGCGGACACACGCACGCCATTTACCGTTTTGGACTGAAAGATCTTCTTCCCGCCAACGTGGAATTGATACACGGCCCAGGCTGCCCGGTGTGCGTTCTTCCAATGGGGAGAATTGACGACGGACTGTCGCTCGCCGCCCGGCCGGATTTTATCTTTGCCGCCTTTGGCGACATGATGCGCGTTCCAGGGACTCACGGAAGTCCGTTGGAATACAAAGCCCGCGGCATGGACGTCCGGATCGTCTACTCCCCCTCTGATGCGCTCAAACTGGCGCGCAACAATCCTGAAAAGCACGTCATGTTTTTCGCCATAGGGTTTGAAACCACGGCGCCTTCCACCGCATTGACGCTCGTTCGCGCAAGAAAAGAAGGCCTGCATAATTTCTCGGTATTCTGCAATCACGTCACGATCATTCCAGCCATCCGCGCAATTCTGGATTCGCCGGACATGCGCATCGATGGGTTTGTCGGCCCGGGACACGTATCCACAGTGATTGGCTGCCGCCCATACGACTGGATTGCCAAGGATGAAGGCAAACCTGTCGTGGTATCAGGTTTCGAGCCACTGGACATTCTCCAGTCCATCGTGATGCTCTTGCGCCAGCTCCGGAAGGGCGAAGCGAAAATCGAAAACCAGTACAAGCGCGTCGTCCCATGGGAAGGAAATCGCGCCGCCCTTCGCGCCATGGCGGAAGTGTTCGAACTTCGACCTTATTTCGAATGGCGCGGTCTCGGATTCATATCGCAGTCGGCTCTGAAGATCAAACCCAGCTACGCGGAGTGGGATTCCGAGCAGCGCTTCACGGTTCCGGGCGTGCGGGTTACCGACCCCAAAGCGGCCCAATGCGGCGAAGTGCTCAAAGGTGTTCTCAAGCCGGCGCAATGCAAGCTCTTCGGGCGCGAGTGTACGCCCGAGCAACCGGTCGGCGCGCTGATGGTTTCCTCCGAAGGTTCGTGCGCGGCTTATTACAACTACGAACATCGCAAACCTGTAACCATCGCGAACGCAGTATCGAATTGAGCGGATGACTCTCTATGGCCACCCCTGCGCGCAAGATCAGTTTTCGTGAATCGCAGATCGAAATGGCGCATGGCGCCGGCGGTAAGGCGAGCCGAAGGCTGGTCGAAGGCTTGTTTGCTCCCCTTCTTTTTGGTTCCTCCCAGGGGCCGCTGGGGGACGCCGCGCATATCCAGATCAATGGAACAAGAATCGCGATGACCACGGACAGTTTTGTGGTCAAGCCCTTGCGTTTTCCCGGTGGCTCGATCGGCGAACTGGCCATCAATGGCACCGTGAACGATCTCGCGGTATCTGGCGCGAGAGCGGAAGCGATCGTAGTCACCTTCGTTTTGGAGGCGGGATTGCCGACGGAAATTCTGGAAGCGGAAGTGCGCGCCATGGGCCAAGCCGCGGAAAAAGCCGGGGTCAGGATTGCGGGCGGCGATACAAAAGTTGTAGAACACGGCAAAGCCGACAGCATGTACATCTCGACCACCGGAATTGGACGCCTCCTTTCGGGCGTCGAAATTTCGCCGCAATCGGTGCGTCCCGGCGACAAAGTTCTGCTCTCCGGCCCGGTCGGCGATCATGGCATAACGATTTTGCTGGCCCGGGGAGATCTTGACCTCGAAGCGGAGCTGCGTTCGGACACGCGATCCGTATTTCCCCTCGTCCAGAAGCTGGTGAACGGCGCCGGTGCGGGCGTGCGCTGGATGCGCGATCCCACGCGCGGCGGCGTCGCCACTTCCCTCAACGAATTGGCGCGCGATTCCGGACTTGGGATTATTCTTTTCGAGGAAAAAATTCCCGTGCGCGATTCCGTACGCGGGGCCTGCGAACTTCTGGGCCTCGATCCCCTGCACATCGCGAATGAAGGACAATTTCTCGCGATCGTTTCTTCCGAGCATGCGGAGGCGGCGGTGGAAACCCTTCGCTCGACCCCCGGCGGAGAAGAGGCGGAAATCATTGGCGAAGTTCGCGAGCAGCCCGAAAGCTCAGTCCTGGTAACAACCCTTTACGGCGGGAGCCGCATCGTGGACATGCTGGTGGGCGACCCTCTGCCCCGGATTTGTTAGGGAACCCGATGGCGACAGTGCTTGCACTGACGGCGCAGATCGAACAGCGATTGCTCGCGCGCAATAAAACGCTCCAGTTGTTTTTCGACCTGGAAGCGCGCCGCATGGCGGAAGCGTGCCGTGAAATGTCCGAGCGTTTTCTTCGCGGCGGCCGCCTGCTGGCCTTCGGGCGCGGCCCGTACGCGACGGACGCGCAACACGTTTCCGTGGAATTCGTGCATCCGGTCATCGTCGGAAAGCGCGCTCTCCCCGCACTGGACATTTCTCTCGCCTTTGAGCCATGGCTCAATACGCTCGTTCAAGCAGACGACATTGTGATGGGCTTCGGACCGCCCGAGGGTGACCGCGAAGTGTGGGCCGCACTGGGCGCAGCTCGCAGGCGCGGCGCGATGACATTCGCTCTGCCGGGAGCGGGCGGCTCTTATTTCTGCAACCCTGTCACCGAAAACTCATTCATCCACCAGGAATTGATCGAAATTCTGTATCACACGCTCTGGGAAACCGTGCATGTCTTTTTCGAGCACCGCGAATTAGGCCATGACGTGGGAGAGGCGGCTTTCCTTTACCCGTTTCTCGGGAAGGAAAAACAGGGGACGCTCGACATCGTTGAGGAGGTCGCCTCTTCTATCCGGATGAAAGTGCGCGATGACGCTCTGTTGCGCGGACAGGTCGCGAAGGAAGAATCGGAAAAAATTGGGAACGCCACCATGGCGATTCGCGAGCGCATTGACCGAGGCGGTAAGCTCGTCATTTTTGGCAACGGCGGATCCGCGACCGACGCAAATGACTGGACCATCGATTGCATCATGCCTCCTGCTGGATACGCACCCATACCCGCGATTTCGCTGTCCATGGAGCCTGCGAACATCTCCGCGATCGCCAATGACGTTGGCGCGGAGCTGATTTTCCAGCGGCAATTAATCGCGCAGGCGCGACCCAACGACGTGGCTATCGCAATTTCTACCAGCGGCGGATCGAAAAATATTGTCATGGCTTTGGAAGAGGCACGAAAGAGAGAACTCCTCACCGTCGCGCTCCTTGGCTATGACGGAGGCGAAGTTGCTCGCCGCGGCCTGGCCGATTTTCCGCTGATCGTCCGGTCCGACTATATTCCGCGCATCCAGGAAGTGCAGGCCTCCATTTACCACCTCATTCGCGAGACGCTGGAGGGATTGGCCCATGCCTAACCTCGAACTCTACGGAACGGCAGGGTGCCCTTACACGGGCGAGATGCGCGAATGGCTCGAGTGGAAGGGGCGCGAGTTTGCGGAGTACGACGTGGAAACCGATGGGCACGCACGCGAACGCCTGCGTTCCTTGTTGCAAGCTCCGTTCTCCGTGCCAGTGCTTGTGGAGGACGGCAAAGTGATTCAGGTCGGATGGCAGGGCCGCTCCTGCGTCGTTGGGAAATAAAAAGATGCCGAACGCTTACTCCATCAAGGTGCGCGGCGTGGTGCAGGGTGTCGGTTTCCGCCCGTTCGTCTATAGGCTTGCGTGTGCAAATGGTTTGAAGGGTTGGGTGCTCAACGCGGAAGAAGGCGTGAAGATTCACCTCGAAGGAGAAAAGGGATCCGTCCAACTTTTCCTCGAAGAGTTGAAAGAGCGAGCGCCTCAGGCCGCCGCGATCTCGGATATTTACATCGAACCTGCGGAGCACTCCGGCGCCACGGAATTCACGATTCAAGAAAGTACAGGTAAGCGCCGGCCCACCGTTCGAATCTCGCCTGACTTGCCTGTCTGCGAGAATTGCCTGCAAGAACTTTTCGATCCCCGGGATCGCCGCCATCATTATCCCTATGTCAATTGCACGAACTGCGGCCCCCGCTACAGTGTCATTCGAAGTTTGCCATACGATCGCCCCAATACCACGATGGCCGAATGGTATCTGGACGGGTACTGCGCAGCGGAGTACAGCGATCCGGCAAATCGGCGCTTCCACGCTCAGCCCGTCGCCTGCCCCGCCTGTGGGCCGCACTATTTTTTTCAGGCGGGCGATGAAGTTGCGCGCACCGATCACGAGGCCATTCGAAAAGCAACCGAATGCCTTCGTTCAGGGCTAATTGTGGCCGTGAAGGGACTCGGCGGTTACCATCTGGCCTGTGACGCCAACAATGCAGAAGCGGTTTTCGCCTTGCGAGCCAGGAAATATCGCAAGGAAAAACCATTCGCTTTGATGGTAAAGAACATTGAGGTGGCGCGCAGCCTGGTTGACCTCACTCCAGGTGCGGAAGCATTGATGACCTCCATCGCCCGGCCTATCGTCCTCGCGCGGGCGAAGGCCGAATTGCCGGGGGTCGCACCTGAAAATGATGAGCTCGGCGTGGTGTTGCCTTACACACCGCTGCATCATCTGTTGTTTGCCGCTGGCGCGCCCGATGTTCTGGTGATGACCAGCGCGAATCGTTCGAGCGAGCCGATCGCGTACCAGGACACCGATGCGATGCATCAACTCGCCGGCATTGCGGACGGCTTTCTGATCGGCGAACGGCCCATCGCCCGGCGCGTGGACGATTCGGTTGTCCGCGCGGGCGTTTTCGGCCCAACCATTCTTCGCCGGGCGCGCGGATATGCCCCCGGGGCCGCCGCCACTTTTCCAACCGATCGTCCCATCCTCGCTCTGGGCGCGGACCTCAAGAACACGATTACGCTGGTTGTAGATGGCCAAGCCTTCGTCAGCCAGCACATTGGAGATCTGGACCATTACGAATCATTTTGCTCCTTCCGTGAAACCATTCAGGATTTGCTTTCGATGTATGACATCGATTTGAATCAATTGCTGCTGGTTCACGATTCGCACCCTCAATATGTTTCGATGACCCACGCTTTGGAACTCCCCGCGCGGGAAAAGTGTTCCGTGCAACATCATCGCGCACATATCGCGTCCGTGCTCGCCGAGCGCGGCGCCTGGGATGAGCGCGTCATCGCGGTCAGTTTCGACGGCACTGGCTACGGAGATGACGGCACAATCTGGGGTGGCGAACTTTTCCTCGGGAACCTGCGTGAAGGTTTCCAGCGCATCTCGCATCTACGCTCCGCCGCGCTTGCCGGTGGCGATGCAGCCGCTTCCTACCCGGTTCAGGCAGCAGCAGGATTTCTGGCGCAACTGGATGGCATGCCAGACTTGACGGCCCCGCCGTTCTCATTCCCTGCCCGCTATCGCGACGCTTCGCAACTGGTGCGAACCAATATTCGCTGTTTTGAAACGACGTCCATGGGAAGGCTCTTCGACACAGCCGCTGCGCTCATGGGTTTCACGCGAGAAATTACTTTCGAGGGCCAGGCCGCGATATGGCTGGAACACCTCGCCAGCCATGCGGCTACCACCGATGCATACTCGTTCCCATTTTCAGGCGGTGAACTCGATTTCCGCCCGCTGCTCACCGAAATGATTGACGACAAGCTCGGCGGCCGGGATGCATGTGAAATTGCCCGCGCGTTTCAGCGCGGAATTGCTAAGGGGCTCCACGACGCGGTGGCGGTTCTTTGCCATGAGCACAGAACCGATACGATTGTCCTGTCCGGCGGCGTCTTTCAGAATGAATTGCTGCTGAGGGACATCAAGAGTCTCGTCGCAACAGAAGGACTGCAGGTTTGGACGAATCACGCGGTTCCACCGGGTGATGGCGGAATCAGCCTCGGGCAAGCAGCAATTGCAGCAATGGCAATTCCTGGATTTGGGGCCTCGTTCCGCGACATTCATTCTTTGCGGACGAACCCCGCGATGAAGGAACAAGTTCCGACGAACGCCGAAGCGAGGCCTACAAATGCATGAACTCTCGATCGCCCTGAGCATCGTAGAGATGGCGCAGGAAGAATCGGAGCGCCGCGGACAAGCGCAGGTGCTCGCCGTGCATTTGCGGCTTGGGCAATTGTCTGGCGTCGTGAAGGAAGCGCTTCTCTCATCCTACGAGATGGCATGCGAGGACACCTCCCTGGAAGGCTCGCAATTATTGATTGAGGAAGTTCCTGTCGTGGTTTTTTGCCCCAAGTGCCAGGCAGAGCGGCGGGTTCGCTCGATCCAGTGGTTTTGCTGTCCGGAGTGTCTCACACCGATTCCCGATGTAGTTCGGGGCAAAGAGTTGGAAGTCGTAGCGCTGGAGATCAAAGAATGACCACGCAACCTCGTCTTGTAGAAGTTCGAAAGAATGTTCTCAAACAAAACGATGTAACGGCTCGCGCGCTGCGTGAGCGTTTCCGCGAAGCGGGAGTGCTGGCCGTGAGTCTCGTTTCCAGCCCGGGATCGGGCAAGACCGCTTTTCTCGAGAAAACGCTGACCCTTCTCCACTCCCGCTACAGGGTCGCGGCGCTGGTCGGCGACCTGGCCACGGAAAATGACGCAGCCCGCCTGGCCCGCAGCCAGGCCCCTGTGAAACAAATCCTTACGGGCACGGTCTGCCATCTCGAGGCAGCCATGGTCCAGAATGCGCTGGAGGGCTGGGACCTGACCCAATTTGATTTCCTGTTCATAGAAAATGTCGGGAACCTGGTGTGCCCTTCCTCCTATGACCTCGGGGAAGACTTGCGTTTCGTTCTGCTTTCCGTGACCGAGGGCGAGGACAAGCCCCTTAAGTATCCGACGATCTTCAACAGCGCGGACGTGGCCGTCATCACAAAATCCGATCTCGCTGCGGCCGTGGAATTTGACGAAACAGCCGCGTTGCGCAATATCCAGGCGGTGCGGCCCGGGATGGAAGTTTTCAAGACATCCGCCAAGACCGGCGAGGGCATGGCCGAATATCTGGGATATCTCGAACACCGGCGCGCACGTTCTCGCGCTGCGGCCGCGGTCTCACTCTGAAATGATCACTCTACTCCCCATCGTCGCGCTCGGATTTTTTCTCGGCGTGCGCCACGCGACCGACCCGGATCACGTCATCGCTGTCACGACAATCGTGAGCCGCCAGCAAAGCATTCGACAAGCGGCTTTGATCGGGATCCTCTGGGGTCTGGGGCACACGGTCACGATTCTCGCTGTCGGTTCGGCGATCATTCTATTCGGCCTGGTGATTCCGACAAGAGTGGGGCTCTCGATGGAATTTTCGGTGGGCCTGATGTTGGTTCTTCTAGGCGTTTTAAATCTATCAGGGATTATGCGCTGGATTATGGAGGCATTTACCCCCATGCACTCCGAACAGCACTTTCTTCCGCACGGGCGTCGAGAGCTTTCCCACATTCATTCGAAAGGCCATGGGTCCCGAAAACGAGGTGACACCGAGGATGCGACGCTGGCAGGTTGGCTGCATCGCACGTTTGGCCGTATGGGGTTCTTTCAGGTTGTACGGCCGTTGACCGTAGGCATCGTTCACGGCCTTGCGGGCTCAGCCGCCGTTGCCTTGCTCGTGCTCACAACCATACGTGTTCCATCATGGGCAGTTTTTTATCTCCTGGTATTCGGGGCCGGGACCGTCGCCGGGATGATGTTGATCACAGCAGCGATCGCTGCTCCATTCAAGTTTGCCGGGAGCCGCTTTGCTCGCCTAAATCGTGGCCTCGGACTGGCCTCGGGATTTGTGAGTCTTGCTTTCGGCTTATTCATTGTTTATCAGATGGGTTTCGTCAACGGGCTCTTCTCCAATAATCCTTTATGGGTGCCGCGGTAAGTAGACTCGCAAAGGCGAGCTCTTGCATGGATAGAAAACGTCCTATGGCGAGCCGACACGAATTTCCAAACGTGCACCACTTTGAGGCATTCCGATTTTTTCCTTATTTCGCTTGGATCATATAAAATCAGGCGGTTGCCAAGGTGCGGGCCTGTAGCTCAGCTGGTTAGAGCAGCGGACTCATAATCCGTCGGTCCCAGGTTCAAATCCTGGCGGGCCCACCAACTATTTTCAATGACTTAGCTGCTTCTTGTTCACTTGACGTTTCGGAATTGTGCCCGATTCTGTGCCCAGTCTCTTCCAAAGCTGGCGTACCCGCTTGCTCTTCGAGGCATCGAATCGCGGCCTGCTTCGATTGCGAGCGGATGTGACTATAGCGTTCGAGCATCTGACGGCTGACGTGCCCCGCAAGCGAGCGGATAGTCTGCTCGCTGATTGTTGCGCTCTCGGCCAACCGAGAGACAAACGTGTGTCGTAGATCGTGCCAGCGGTAGCGTACGCCGGCATTCTTGCAGGCACCGAGCCACGCTTTGCGCCAAGAACCCATTGGGCGTTCTAAGTCCACATCGTAAACCTCTACCGTGCGGGTATCTCCACCAATGCCAACTTGGTGAAATGGAAAAACAAAACTGTCCGGCCCGGCATCCGGGAATCGAGAGAGCCACAAGCTAAGGCATGCACACACACGGGGAGTAAAAGGAATCAATCGGCCTGCCCCTGCGGGAAGAAATAAAGGCCAAGGGAATCTACGCCGTGCCGAGAGCATGCTTTGAGAACGGGTTCCATCAAATCACCTGCTCGACCAGGCCGATTCGCACGGCGGACGATTTGCAAGGCCTGAAAATACGTACGCCCGGCGCATCGATGTACGTGGAATTTTGGAAGGCCCTCGGGGCCGCTCCCGTGAGCATCAACATTAACAAGCTCTATGAGGGTCTGAAGAGTGGCGCCGCCGAAGCCCAGGAGGATCCGTTAGATATAGCCGAGCTCTTTAAGCTATACGAGGTACAAAAGTATGTGAGCATGACTAATCATTCCTGGTCAGGTTTCAATTTAATCGCAAATTTGAAACTTTGGCAGAGTTTGACCGATGACGTTCAGGGGGTGATCGAGCGTAACGCTGCAAAGTTCGCGCACCTGCAGCGCATGGATACCGATACTCTCAATGTCACGCTTCGCACTCAGCTTACCCAGCAAGGCATGCTATTCAACGAAACCAACATTTCATCCTTCCGAGCCCGGTTGGGATCCTTGTACAACAGCTGGAAAGAAAACGTGGGACCGCGGGCCTGGAAGCTCCTTGAATCGCATGTCGGAAAGTTAGGTTAACTGAAGTCGGAGCCAAACGCGAGGGGCTGGCACCGATCCCGAGATCAGGCTACGTCGCATGAGTCTCTAGTGTACTGAATGTTTAAGG
>Ga0182024_10016272_pt1 | contig 14127 bp, 9 predicted proteins | sample P32metaG_FD_120480 | JGI IMG/M metagenome (GOLD analysis project Ga0182024, IMG submission 120480) | Permafrost microbial communities from Stordalen Mire, Sweden - P3-2 metaG (Illumina Assembly) | ecosystem: Environmental > Terrestrial > Soil > Wetlands > Permafrost | place: Sweden: Stordalen... | reverse complement strand
GTTCGCTGTGGTACTGCCAATGGTGCCTGGCGATGCCCATGGAATATCAGCACTGGACAAGGAACCCCAGGCAGGTGCGGCAGAAGCAGAGCCGGTACCCGTCTGAGTCAGGAATTGCTTCGATGAGCTCGTAGTACCCGCCAGCCTGGTTTCAGCGCCCCCGGACGCGCCGTATATAGTGTCACCCAGTGTGGTCATCGGGTTTGTACCGCCACCACCGGTGGCGGCAATAGTGAGCGACCCCGCAGCCGGTGTTATGGTTATGTTTGATCCTGCAGTGATCGTCTTGTATTCTAAGCCGCCGCCCGTGTGCGCTACGCCCAGAACTTGATCGGCCGATCCTGGTGCATTAAAACTCGGGGCTGAGGACGACCCGGAGAACACCCCGAACAAACTGCCAGCCGCGGCATTGGACAGGGAAAAGGAGAGTGCCTGGGAAGAGACAGATGTCGTAAATAATGGCGATAAGTTGCCCGAGCTGTTGACAACGGTAGATGGAAGATCACCGGCAGCGATGGCACTGAACGTTGGCGCGGCACTTGAGGATGAGCTATTCCCGAGCCACTGGTGCGCGCTTACGCTGGCGGTCAAGACGAGCGATGTAAATTCGCCTGTATTCGGAGTCGTTGAGCCAATGGCACCAGGGGCTGCCCATGGAATATCACCGCTGGCTAAGGCACCCCAGGCCGGTGCCGCCGAAGCAGATCCGGTACCTGTCTGAGTGAGGAACTCTTTCGTGGTGCCCGTGTTGCCCGCGAGCCTAGTTTCGGCTCCCCCAGAGGCTCCGTAGATAGTGTCACCCAGTGTGGTCATTGGGTTTGTAGCCCCACCCCCGGTGGCGGCAATAGTGATTGTTCCCGCAGCTGGTGTGATGGTTATGTTGGCTCCTGCAGTTATCGTCTTGTATTCCAAGCCGCCGCCCGTATGCGCTACGCCCAGGATTTGATCGGCCGATCCTGGTGAGTTGTACGACGGGGCAGCGGACCCCCCGGAGAAGTTCCCTAGTAAACTGCCAGCGCTGGCGTTCGACAAGGAGAAGGAGAGTGCTTGGGAGGAGATCGATGTACTGAAGAGAGGGGATAAGGCGCCTGAGCTGTTGACAACGGTAGATGGAAGATCACCGGCAGTGATGGCACTGAACGTTGGCGCGGCACTTGAGGAGGAGCTATTCCCGAGCCACTGGTGCGCGCTTACGTTGCCGGTTAAGGTGAGTGATGTAAACTCGCCTGTATTCGGAGTAGTTGAGCCAATCGCACCAGGCGCTCCCCAAACCGGGTATGGAAAGACTTCTTGGAACTGGTTGGCTGTGGCGTTATATTTCAAACTAATGAACATCGCTGGATTTGTCAAGACGATGTTTTCACTGCTGTAGGTGGCAATCGGTGCACCGCTTCCTGAGGCAAGATTGGCAATGGTGATAGGGTCTCCACTGCTCACACAGTGCAGAACGATCACCTCACCGTCCCTGACGTTAGTGACCTGAATTGTGTTGATCGTGCCACCACCAGAGGCATCAACGGGGTAGATACAGTTTGTGCTCACAGGGGTTATGCTGTTGCTGGTGATTGAAAGCGTTGACCCTTCGGAAAATCCGCCGATACCGGTCTTGGCAACCGAGATATCAAGCTCCCACTCGTTTTGAGCATCTTCAACTGTTCTGCTTGATGAGCTGATGTATCCGGCTGCCGGTAATGGAGTGCCACTCATGCTTTTACAACCTCGTGTTTTTCGACGTGGGAATCAGAGAATCAAAGAGTAATATCGGCACCGAATACGGTGCACAGGTAAGATACCGCAAGCGGCTGCCTTCCTCTGGCAGATAGCCGGAAAGATTGGACTGCACAACGTTCTAAGCGCACATAGCGCTTTTGAACAAATGCTTCGATCGAATGTTAGGTTGCGAAATTGTGCAAACTTTTGGCGAAACACATTTCGCCAGCATGGACAAAGTCGGCTTGCTTCCTTGGTTTCCTGCTACAGGAAGTTAAGAGCCCGGCCTTGACTCAAAAATGCGCTGTTGCTGAGTACAACTTTATACCGCCTTCTGCATATGCGTCAAATACTTGACGCGTATGCGCAAATAGTCCGGAATCAAAGTCGCGGTGGTGGTTGAGCTTGTTTTAAGGTGACCATAGCCCTCAGATTTAATAAATTCTGCTGGAAATTGTCACTCAAACACTGCATCGCTTTGGACACTAATAGTCTGAATTGACAAAAAGCGAAGCAGGCGGGACGCCTGCGCTCCCGGGTTAGGGGCCCGCCCTGCGCTCCCTGGTTAGGGGCCCACCTGCGCTCCCGGGTTAAGGGCCAAAGACTGAGCAATTCTGCAGCTTAGAGCGCAGCCGGGCGACGCCGATTTCCGTGCAGTTGGTATCTCTGAGTTCAAGATGGACGAGATGGTGGCATCCGTCCAATTGATTGAGCCCCGTATCTGACACTTTGGTACCGCTCAGGAAAAGCGTATGCAAAGACTTGAGGGGCAAGAGAAATTTCATCCCTTCGTCAGCGATAACAGTGTCGTTGAGGTAGAGTTCGATCAAGCCTGGCACCATATCTAGTGCCTTCAATCCGTCGCTGGAAATTTTGGAATAGGAAAGATCCAGCCTCTTCAGATTAGGGAAGAATCTAAGATACTGCATACCCACATCCGTAATATTTGTTGGCAGGTTCAAGCAGTGCAGGGAATTCAGCGGCCCGATATTCGCCAATCCTTGATCGGTGACACGTGTGTTTTTGAGAACGAGATTGGTTATCCGATCGAAGGCTTGCAACTCCCTTAAGCCACCATCTGTGATCTCTGTACCGGTGAGCCAGATCGTTTCCAAAAGAGGAAATCTCTTCAGCAACCGCAGCTCCGCATCACCAATTCTCAAATAATCCAATCTAATTTCAGTCAAAGTGGAGAGATCGACATGGGCACTCAAAGAACGCTCGGTAAAGTGACAGGTGGAAACGTCCAGCGATTGAAGATATGCTAGCTCAGCAGCGTCAGTTTTCGCTACTCCCTCCCAACCAAGCGAGCCCAGCGCCACACCAAGCATCTTTCCTTCCGGGATAATCAGGCTTAGCGTGCCACGGGCTTCGCCTATCCATTTGCGTTGATGGGGAAAGTTCTGATCAGCCGTGTAAAGGCTTCCCAACGGTTGTTTCTCGGGAAAACAAACAGAAATTTCTCGGGACATTTTTGCTCTCTACTTCAGGCAGTCGACATTGCTTTTAAACGCACGAGATCTGTTCTAACTTCACGCGCATCTGTGTATCGCTCGGATTCTTTAGGGCTAGTCGCTTTTGCCACGATGGCATCAAGCTCGCTGCTCACTTGGCTCCTCAACTGTTGCGGATGCGATTGAGTGATCGGTTCAGGATCAGATCCGGTCAACAGAAAAAACATTGTAGCGCCAAGTGCGTAGATGTCACTGGCAATTGTCGCCTTGCCCCTGAATTGCTCGGGTGGAATATAGGCATGTTTGCCCACCACAGTACGGCTTCCGGCTGACGCCAGTTGTTGCGCAACGTTAAAGTCGATCAGTTTGAGCGTTGCGCAGTTGGCAAAAATCAGATTATCGGGCGTGAAATCCCGGTGGATAACGGGCGGTTGGCGGCCGTGCAAGTAATCAAGAATGTCACACATCTGGGCTGCCAGGGAAATTGAGGCATCCTCGCTAAAGGGCTTATTGTCCTGGAGGTAGCGCCGCAAATTGAAGCCATCGATATGATCGGTGACCAAATAAGCGCGCTGATCTTCGACGAAGAAATCCAGGAACTTTACAATCTGGGGATGATCAAGGCAGCTAAGCAGTTTGGCCTCTTTCTCGATGTTCTCGATACACCGCCGTTTAGTGCTTCCGGCACAGCTGGACGGCAGCACAAACTCTTTCACGACAACTGTTGCGCCATTCACATCAGAGGCGGTGTATGTTGTCGCTTGACCACCTGTTCCCAACTCATCGATAATCAGATACTTCCCTTTGCTTAAGCTGTTTCCGCACTCAAGCTCATTCAGATTCTCACGCCTATTGGTGAGCAAAGAGTCCATCCACAGCTGGGTATAGGAAATGCCCGGCGGATCTGATTGCATCGATTCCTGGTCACGCAAGAATTTCTCAGCCGGCAGATGTCTGCACAGATGATCGAGCAAATCTTTCCGGTGCAAGCGCGAAAGAAATGCATCGGCTCTGATGTTGAACAAGAGCGAATGCGCAGAGCCGTCCATCACAGGCCAGAGCATTTTCTTGGCCAGAATTTGACTTTGCAGGTTTGGGCTCAAGAGATGTTTGTAGATGCGCACCTGCAAAATAGGATCATCAAAAAATTTGCCTTTGATCTTACTGAAGACGATTGACTGCACCTGTTCCCAGCGGATTTTTTCAGTCTCCTCCAGTGCTTTGTTTATCTGCTGAAAGTTGAACCAGAATCCTTCATCGTCCAAATACAAAGTGGCATTGCAGAGCCCATCAAGACTATCTGCCCAACGGAAAAGCCACCCCCACAGACCCCAGCTGAGAAGAAGCAATATTGCCATCACAATCGGACCACAGACTAATCCCACACCAATTACAACAATCATGAAAGGCACTTGAGCACAGCCGAACAGACTGTGCCCAGATGGCGTCAGGCGCTCAAAAACATTTTTCGGGCGGTACTGCAAATATACAAGTGTAGAATTAAAGTCGTCTTTGCTTTTGAAGCGATTCAAACGCCGGTGCTGGGTGATTCTCAGCTTGTGTTCAGATGGAATCCATTCGGGTACGCGGGCACAGATCATGACCATGGCAGCCACGGCACAAATGACAAAAACGCAGTTGAATCCAAAGTAAAGCGCTCCAGAAACGCATAGAATCGCCAGAACACTCTCGATTGCCCGCTGCTTTGTTTGCCACCGCTGTTGCTTTAGTCGCTCATCTGAGGTCTCGGCGATGTCGCGAATGCCGTCTGGTCGGTGCTTGAGGAGATCTACAGCTGTTCTCATGGCAGTTTCGTCTCACTAATATCCAGTTTCGGCTGCAGGCGAGACGCCTTCGCTGCCGGATCTATCAACAATTTGCGGGCGCGGAATTTTGAAATATCGATGACATCGCCGCAGTCAGCAAGAAGCTCTACCTTCAGTTTTTCAGCACTGCCGATTCGTTGCCCGGTATCGCATGCGGTGCAAGCTTGAATCAGGCGATCAAGGCGATGGGAGATCTGCGCCCCGTCGTCTTTAGGGTGCGACGTCGAAAGAGGTTCCGGATCCCCACCGGTAATCAGGTAATACATCGTGCAACCGAGTGCGTAGATATCGCTTGCGGGCGTCGCTTTGCCCCGAAATTGTTCCGGCGCAATGTAACATTGCTTGCCCACTACGGTACCGGTCATGGTACCAACAAACTCATTGGCCGCACCAAAATCAATCAAACAAATCTCTTGGTTTTTCTTGATGACAATATTGTCGGGAGTAATGTCTCGATGCACAATCGGCGGGTCATGCTCGTGCAAAAACGTCAAAATGTCGCATATCTGGCTGGCCAGCTTAATTACATTCACTTCCTCCTGAGCGCCATTTGCTTGCACAAATTGGCGTAGGGAACAACCGGCGACATATTCTAAAACAAGATAATCGCGTCCTTCCTCGACAAAATAATCCATTACTTTGGCAATTTTTGGATGCTCCAATTTGTAAAGCAAGAGCGCCTCGCGTTCAAACAACTCCCTTGCTTTGGCTCGCACGGCAGGATCACTGCGTTTTGCCACACAGGCTTCTTTGATAACGACCTTGATTCCATCATCAGAGTCGCCGATATAGACGGCTGACATGCCACCACAGGCAATGCTCTTGCGAACTACAAATTTACCGCCGAGCTTGTGTCCAGCTTCGAGCGGCACAAAATTAGTGGCATTCATATGAGCCTCCAGCTCAGACTCCCACATCTGGGTATACTCGGACTGCCCCGACTTTTCCCTTTTAAGGCTTGTTGACGTCGGTCTGCTGGTAAGATATCGCTGCAGTTCGTAGATCTCGGGCGCGCATGTTTTTGGCGGAGCATTGCCAACGATGGCATCTATGAAAGATTCAAGATTATCTTGACCAAAGTTCGCGCAAGAGAGGTTGACGTGTCCGCCTGATTTGAAATAGAAGAACAAGATCCTTTTATCCAACTTGGCACCGTGGCAGGCAAACTCATTATCATTGCCCAAATCCTCTACGCCGACACAAGAGATATCACCCCATGATCGATAAAGGCGGAAAAGCAAATCGGGTGCCAGGTTTGGCGGAAACTTGAGACATCGGTCATCAAAAATAATAGCCGATTCTCGCCGGCTGGCCATCCACAAACTACAGGCGGTGACAGCAACAGCGGAAATCAACGCCAGGACCAATGCTGGAAATATTTTTGGATGAAGATGCACAATTACTTGCGGCTGAGCGCTGCAGATGACGAGCACCGCCAAGAGCAAGCAAACAGACAACGCAGACGAAATAGTTGCCGCACTGATCGATTGATATTGAACGCGATCGCTATCGTTGTTTTGCATCATGCTCTGATTTACTCGATTCGATCTCACTGAGATTATGCCCACGCCTGGCACCCTATTGCACTAGGGCAATTACCAGACAATCTCTGCGTGAATTACGACTTCACCGCCACCAGGTCTACATAGATCCACATTGAAGTAAAAGGCCGAAACGGTGACACTCTGCCTATTCATCTACCGGCTGGCAAAAGGCGAAAAATATGACCGATTTTATTACCGAAAGGCAAACTGCAAGAACATCCGAAGAAGCTGTGACCTGGGTAGCCCAAAACATATTGGACCCGGCTGTTAATGCTGGACCGCTCGGTATCTACAACACGGTAGCTGACTTAGCGCACCTACCCGAGTGTCATCTAACCGTAGATCAGGCCAAGGCTTACAGCCCTGAATGGTTTCTTCAAGGATTTTCTGGCGGCGTTGGCGCAGCAATTCCTTTTATGTTGGCAGCTGCAGGCACGAGCAAACTGTTTAGGGGAGCTGATGGTCTTCTTGCCGGCACCAAACTGGGTGAAATCGCCAGCCCGTTTCTCACCTGCCCGCGAGCAGCAGCAATCATTGGCGCCAGCGCATATGGTGCTTTACAGAAGCCTGCCGAAAATCGCACCAGATTAGGCAATGCAGCGGGAATGGCAATCGGTTTCCTGGCCTTCAATCGCGGCAACGCCATCGGTGCGCAGCTGCCCTACTGGGGCAAAGCGCTTGTGGCTTATCCAGCTGCTGGTTTTGTTGGTGGATTAGCGATGAGCGAAGGGTCGCAGGTGTTTTCCAATGGAAAGTTGGCCAGTGCCGATCAAGCCATTCAATCTGCTGTTCAAGGCATGACGTTGAACACAATTATCCCTTTGGCTCAAGAAGGCATTCGTCCAGTAGCAGAACGCGCCAGCCAAGGTTCTGCCCTGGCAGCGTCACAAAAAATGGCAGATCTATCTTCTCTTTCAAAAACCTATTCTGATTGGCTTAGAGACAATCAGCCCCATTATCCAGACCCTGAAGAATATTCCAAACTAACCCCAGAGCAGATCGTGGCGAGGGGCTTCTATCACCCCGATGGGAAGAATCTGGATCAGGTTATCTCTTTCGGCGCCGAGCGGCCGCGTCCACTACCTGATGCCGATGTCGTAGCTGCGGAAGTGGCAAAAAGCCTGGCCGACATGCCTGGGGCAAAAACAGATGGGGACCTCGTCTTGGGTGAATGGAACACAGAATTTCTGAACGCCGAAAAAGCAAATTATTTTCAGAAGACATACAACGAGATCGTTGCTCGACACCACATCATCACCATTGAAGAGGCTGACCAAGCCGCTCTGGCCAAAATCGCCAAAGACAGCGGCTACAATTATGCCGTTTCGAGGGAGAACAGCAGAGGTCAGGCTGTCGGTTTCCTCCTCAACCCGCGCTTGAAAATATTGGGCACACATTCATATGATGATGTGGCCAATGTTTACCATATTCCCGACTTGCGCCCCGCATTGCGTGTGGATCTGCAAGACACCACAAGCGGTGAAAAGTTCTCAGCCATAGCCGTGCATCTCAAGTCTATGCGGGGCGGTCCAGACTTCACCGCTGCCGTGCGCAGACAGCAGGCAACTCTATTAGCCAAGGATCTTGAGCCTGGCTTCAAGGGATACATCTCCGGCGACTGGAACACATTTCTGGACAAGACTGATGAACTTAATTCCCTGTTTAAATCAGGATTCAAACTCCTCAACCCAGGTGACACCACAACTACGCAATCTATGGGTGGACGTCTGGACGGCTTTCTGGTCAAGAACATGCCTGGCACACTGAGCAATCCTCAGGTGCGTCCGTTCTTCCAGAACCCACTGATTACGCGCGGTTTGTCTGATCATGCTCTGCTTTCGACAAGTTGGAAATTGCCGTCTGCCCAGCAGCGAGTCGTCTCTTTTACTCGCAAGCTTTTCTAGGTAGGGTGTCTCTGCATTGTTACGCGTTACGTAACACGTAACACCTAATTATTGAAAGCAAACCCCGGAAAAGAAAGCCTACAAGGGCGATAGCGTCGCTTGCAATGATACGCGTTACGGAATATCTAATACATGAAATAGAAAATAAACTCCAGAAGCCAATGCCTGTAAGCGTTATAGGGATTGCTATGGTGTTACGCGTTACGTAACACGTAACACTTACTGTAGAAAGGCACCCTCGAAGGAGCCACCCACAGAGATCATTCCTGAGCATTGACAGATTGTTGCATGCCTGGTTCTTGTGGCGCAGCAGCTGCTTCTGTCCCAGCGGGCTCTTGTGGCGCAGCTGGCTCTTGAGACGCATGTGGCGCCGCTTGAATCCCCTCAGCAGGTAACATAGCAGCCAGCGAAGCCAATCGATAGTGGCTCATATCGGACAGAGTCTTCACTCGTTTTGACACCTCTTCCTCTGTCGTGTAGACCTGAAATTCAGTCGGTTCAAGGGAATCAACGGAAGCGGATGCTGCAGCCGCTGCCGCTACCGCGTGCTGTTCCTTCAGATAGTCGGGGGTTTCCAGAGCCTTCAATCTGCTGTGTGTCATTTTTGTACTGGCTACTCGAACGGCAGTGTCGGATTTGCCTTTGAATCGGTTACTCACCGCCAGAAAAATGCCTTTAAAGTGGTCGCCTAAATTTCTGCCCATTTGGAGGTTCTTCCATTTTCTCGGGATTACACCCTTCCTACTAACATAACTGATAGTCCCTGACTCGCCTGCCACAACACAGCCTTCCTCAGCCTTAAAAACCATTAACTATTTGGAGCGTCACTCGTTTGGGGGAGGTTTGACCTCGAAAGGGGTATAAGGTAAACGTGAGGTTCTTTTGCTTGGGGGCACCAAGATGCGAAAATTTGCCCTCGCTCTTCTACTTATGGCACCAAATCTGGTACCTCAAAGCGGACAATGCCAGGGTATGTTCGAAAGTTTGGGCGTGCGTGGCGCAGCGGCCGGAATGGGAGCCGGAGTAGCGGCGAGCACTAACCATGGACATCTCATCACTCGAACCTACGAGTCGGCCGTGCAAGCCCAACAAACGGCCATTGCTGAAACGAAAGCTATTCAACAATACGTCAAATTGGGATCTGCGTACGAAGCTAAGAAACAATGGAATTCCGCGGAAAAGTCCTTTGACTACGCCCTCAAAGTGATCGCTTTGCGCGATGGCGTGGGAAGCGAAAAGGCACTTCCGGTGCTCAAGCATCTGGTCACGGTCACCTGCGCAGATCATGACTTCGGCCAGGCCGTCAGTTATCAAAAAACCGTCTTGCAATTCGCACAAGCGCAGGCAGCAAAGATACCAAACCCTGTGGCTGTGATTAACGAACAGATGACGCTGGCAAACCTTTACGCCCTCAAGCAAGATTATGTAAGCGCAGAACCGATACTGCAAGCTTGCCTGGCCACTGCCACCAGTTCTGACGCCGTTCCTGCGGCAAAACGCGTGATTGTGAGCACAACTTATGCACGCATACTGCGCAAACTTCACAAGGATGCCCAGGCAGATGCCGTGGAAGCAATGCAAGCGGGATCGGACCTCGCACCAGAGGCGGCAAAAATGGTCTCGGTTAAACCGGAGGTCACAGTGCCTGTTGAACCGTCAGTGCCGGTCGCTTCGGACCATACCCCTTCCCGCACCGTCAGTGACGGCACCACGACCGATCATGCACCGGGGTCACCGGGGTCACCGGCGTCACCGGCATCACCGGCATCAACCGCGTCAAATCCAGAAAGCCCGCAGCAATCCGCACCGTGATTCAGAGCAAAGAAATGGATCCGACTCTCAGCGATTTGGATGTAGTGGCGCAACCGAGGCAGCAGGCGGACTTGCCCACACACCAACTGCCCAATCAATATGTATTGATGGAAAAAGTCAGTGAAGGCGGCATGGGATCGATTTACAAGGCCCAGAATCGCTTCACGGGAGCCGAATTCGCGATCAAGTTACTGCGCCCTGAATTTGCCAATGACGAAAGGGCAGCACAGCGTTTCGCCTTTGAAGCTAAGTCTGCCATGAGTCTTCGCCATCCAAACATTTGCCGCGTTCATGATTTTGGCTTGACCGAGGCTAAAGTTCCCTATCTGGTTATGGACTGGGTGAACGGAATAAGTCTGGGCTCAAAAATCCTTCGCGACCGCCGATTGCCAATAAAAGAAGCGATTCGCCTTTATCAGCAAACCGCCAGCGCACTAGCGCATGCCCACCAGAGCAAACTTGTGCATCGAGATTTAAAGCCTGAAAACTTGATGCTCAGTCGCGATGCTGAAGGACGAAGCGAAGTTCAGTTGGTTGACTTTGGCATTGCCAAATCGCTCGATGCTGAAGACGGCCTACAAGCGGCTGCGCTGACCAAGACCGGGCTGATTGTCGGCACACCGGTGTACATGAGCCCCGAGCAAGCCAGGGCAGAACAGGTCGATGGGCGAACCGACATCTATTCACTCGCTTGCGTCATCTTTTTTGCTCTTACTGGCAGACCGCCATTTCTTGGTCCCACCGTCGTAGACACAATAACCAAGCACTTGATTGAGGCTCCGCCTGACTTTAATCCATCTTTGAAGGTACCCTCTGATTTGCAAAAGATTATCTACAAATCGCTGGAAAAAGATCCCTGCCAGCGCTACAACACCATGGAAGAGGTGTTGGCGGATCTAATGAAACTTACCGCCGGCGTTAGCCTGAACCACAAACCGCTGTCGCGTGACCGTCAGCGCGTTCGCTCGCGGTTGACGCTTCTGGTCTGGTTTACTCTCGGTTTCATTACCATGTATGCAATTTCGATTGGTCTGCAAACATTGATGGGCGACGGGGGCGGCGACTCTGGGCTGACCAAGAACAATAAAGCTGCGCCCACAAATCACCCAAGTACAAAACGGTCTTAGCAATCTTTTTCGGCGGCAATCTTAGCCGAAAAAGATTGCGACAATCTTAAGAATATGTGATGGCCACGGGTTCTTCATGAATCCTCCACAACTGCGCCGTATCCTTAATGTGATACTCGGAGAGATTCCAAATGAAGACCCCACTGTTAACATCTTTGATCATCGTAATCGTAACTGCCCTGGCGATCTCGCCAGCCATGGCCAAAGGTGGTGGTGGTGGCGGTGGTGGTGGCGGTGGCGGACACGCTGGCGGTGGACATTCATCTGCCCTACATTCTGGATATGGATATGGCTACGGATATGGTGGCGGCGGCCGCGGCTACTGGGGCAACGCCTATGACGATCCAGGTTCCGGTAACCCATCTCCTGTTTCGCGCACTTTTCAGAGCTACACATTCAGCGGACCAGCGTTAATCGGTCCAAGTGGCTATTCAACTTATGTCCAGAGCTATAGCTGGCCTAAGAAGTAAATAGACCCCTTCCAGATTGCAGCGCAACCGATCGTGAAAAACCAAGTCTCGATTTCGAGACCAGTCTAGGTACAATCCTTCAGATCCTTGAGCAATTCGTCGCAACTTTGGTATCGCTCAACCGGATCTGTGGCCGTCGCTTTAGCGACAATACCATCCAGATTTTCGCTTATCTGCGCATCATGCGCTCGCGGGTGAGATTGACTTATAGGCTCTGGTTCTTGTCCTGTCAGCATAAAGAAGAGGGTGGCACCGAGGGCATAAATGTCGCTCTGGGGAAGTGACTTGCCTCTGAACTGTTCAGGTGGAATGAAAGCATGTTTGCCGACCACGGAGTTGTCCGTACTCGCTTCCAGCTGTTGCGCCACGTTGAAGTCGATCAGTTTGAGATTCTTTCCTTCATCAATCATCAAATTGTCGGGAGTAAAATCCCTGTGCACTATGGGCGGTGACTTGCCGTGCAGATGGCTGAGCATATCGCACATTTGCGAAGCCAGTGTCACCGTCTGCGTTTCAGACAAGGCGCCGGTTGTGAGCACGTGCTCCTTGAGAGTGATGCCCTCTATGTGTTCGAGAACGAGGTAAGCTCGCTGATCTTCGACGAAAAACCCAAGGAATGACACCACATTCGGATGCTGTATATCTTTGAGCATATCTGCCTCACGCTGAATATTGCCCAGCACTCGCTTGCGCACATTCACCCCTGCCTGTGCCGGCAGAACGAACTCCTTGAGCACCACTTTCGTCTCCTCGATGTTGCCGTGGCCGGCGCAGGTGCGGCATATCGCCTCATAAACAACGGCTTGCCCGCCACCACCCATTTGTCGCACCACCTCATAGCGCCCGTCGATGATTTTCGTTCCAGGGCTGAGGGCGTCAGCTCGGAGCCGTTTTGGAGAACTTGAAAGTGCGTCAAGCCACAAATCAGTGTAATTCTCCACCCGGATGGATAGGTTCAATTCATCAGTCACACTGGGATCGATGCGATATGAGGGGAGAAACTTTTTCAATGCCATCTGCAGTCGTTTTCGATCGTCACTCGATGCAATGCCGTCCAACTTGAAGCGCACGGAACAGCGGTCCCCTTTCAACCAACCTGATGCCATCCCCGGTGCCAATACGCTTTGTATGAGTCTCTTCTGAAATGGGATGCCGCGCCCAAGAATGTTAAACTCCAGAGAGGGCTGCGTGCCTGATTTGTCTAGTCTTGGTTGATCGGCAATGCTTACATGAGACAAACGATCCCAGCCAATCAAAGGACCGTGGATGTTGCAGTAGCTCCTCAACCAGTGAAGCTGCAGCCCTTCTTCGGCAAGGCAGATGTGGGTAGGGCAAAGTACTCTGCCCGCATTGATGCAGACAAGCAAAAGCATAGCCACGCCAAAAAGGAGATACTGGTGAGAGAAGAGCAAGACAGCAGAGAGGGCAAAAAGAGCTATATTGGCCGCCAGCAACATTTGGGTGGCATTCTTGACCTTCTTCTTGAAGGCCCGCACCGGTTTGTACCTGATCCAAAATTGCTTATAGTCATCGGAGGCCTTTACACCAGCCGAAAAGAAATAGCGGTTAGACAACTGTGATCGGCTTACGGGGCTGAACATAGTCAGGTTTGACTCCGCGACGAGTTCAGCGAAAGAACCGTGTCAGGCAAAACATTCTCGATTTGTTCGATCAAAAGATCAGCGCATTGGAGCCGCGCGCTGGGATCGCATTCAGTGCAACTGGCGATCAGGAGGTCGGTGGCATCAGATACGTCAGCTCTTTTTGATTGAGGATGAGAACAGGACAGAGCCTCAGGATCATCCCCAGTCAGCACAAAATGCAGTGTACAACCAAGCGAGTAAATGTCACTTTGGGTAGTGGCTTTGCCACGAAATTGCTCAGGTGCAATGTAAGATTTCTTGCCCACAACGGTACCAGTAGCGGTGCCAAGGAAGGTATTGGCGGCACCGAAATCGATGAGCACAATCTGCCCTTCCTGATTGACTACCAGATTATCAGGTGTCAAATCTCTATGTATAATCGGCGGCTTTTGATCGTGCAGATAATCAAGAATACGGGCTATCTGCAGACCGTACTGCAAGACCACTTGCTCTGATTGCATGCCCATTTTACGTACAACCTGGCGCAGGGTTTCGCCTGGAATGAACTCCAAGACGAGATAGTCTCGGCCGCGTTCGACAAAGTTATCCAGTACTTTGGCAATGTTTGCATGACTTAAACTTTTTAGGATCTCGGCCTCGCGCGCAAACATCTCTTTTGCTTTTATGCGCGCTTCTT
>Ga0182024_10016271_pt1 | contig 14127 bp, 13 predicted proteins | sample P32metaG_FD_120480 | JGI IMG/M metagenome (GOLD analysis project Ga0182024, IMG submission 120480) | Permafrost microbial communities from Stordalen Mire, Sweden - P3-2 metaG (Illumina Assembly) | ecosystem: Environmental > Terrestrial > Soil > Wetlands > Permafrost | place: Sweden: Stordalen... | reverse complement strand
CGCCGACAACGGCGCCCGCGGCCTCTCCGGAGAACTCGCCGCGGATATCCGTGGAAAAGATCGAATACAACGGCTGGCCGCAAGCCTGGCGTTTGCGAAATGAAACCTGCGAGTTGATCGTCGTGCCCGCGGTGTCGCGCGTGATGCGCTTCTCCCTCATCGGCGGAAAGAATCTGCTGTGGGAAAATCCGGAACTTGCCGGAAAAACTTTCCCAACCGACGACGGAACCTGGCACAACATCGGCGGCGAGAAGCTCTGGCCAACCCAGCAAAAGGATCTCTTCAAGAAGTACACCGGTCACGATGGGTGGCCGCCCCCCTGGCCATGGGATGCCGGCCCGAGCAGCGCCGAACCAATCGCCAACGGCCTGCGGCTCACTCTGCCGCTCGACAAACGCTTCGGCGCCCACGCCATCCGCGAGTTCACGCTCGACCCAAAGAAGCCGCTGGTGTACGTGCGGCAATGGATCGAAAAAACCGAAGGCGAACCCGCCCAGATCACCGTCTGGACGGTCTGCCAGGTCAACGACCCGCTGCTCTCGCTGCTCCCCTCACCCGATGGGAAATACTCCGACTTCGGCGCCCACTCCGATCTGATGACCGCTAAAGCGGGTTACGCCACGCTCGGCCGCGACGAAAAAGAGGGTCTCAAAATCGGCGTGCAAGCTCTGGGAACCAACGGCTGGGTCGCCTCCGTCTTTTCCGCCCAGCCCCAAGACCTGATGCTGGTGCTCTCCCACAAGCTCGTGCCCAGCGCCTCGTACCCCGACGATGGGCTTCAGTCGGAGCTCTACACATCGCCCAAGAGCATTGCCCGCTACACAGAAATGGAAATGCTCAGCCCCCTGATCCCGCTCAAATCCGGCGAGCGCCTGCAGGATGACGCCGTCTGGCAGATCGTTCCGGTCAACGGAAGCGACTACGCACACATCGCCGCGGCGGCGCACGATCAGGCGTTGGAAGTATCGAAGTAGGCGACCGCTTGCTCTCAGCTCCATCAATTTCACTCTTCACTCTCTACTCTTCACACTTTCTTCCGGCCCCACCCTTCGTCCCTCTCTCCCTTTGTCCCTTCCAGTTCGCACCGTCGTCAGCCCAGCGCTGATGTCCGGATTTGCCGCTTCTGGTCGCGGTGGACCGTCTCCCGAAGGTGCAGCCTGTCCATGATGCCGGTTCCCTGTAAAAAATGGACGTAGACCTGCCAATGGCGCGATGGGTACAGTATTGAGATGACATCCGCCGATCTCACCCCAAGCCAAGCCCACGATATCGGTGTCTGGCTCGCCGACAGTCTGATCCATCCCGACGCATGGGAATATCGGTTGTCCACGATGGGTATTGCGGCCAACGATCCGCTGTTCATCTGCATTGCAGAGCTGCATGAAGCGGCTGCGCGGTTGCGGCTGATGCAGAACATAGGCGGAGGCGCGGGCATGCGCGGCCATTGACCGATTAACGTGGTGGTACGTTTCAGGTTAGGCCATCACCGAGCGGGGGGACGGGGAGGCCGAGGTGCGGCGGGTACGGATGACCTTCAACCTGGGCGGCAGGCCATTTTCAACGAACATGACTTTATCCAAGCCGATGGGCTGGCGGGTGTGGATTTCCGTGTGATTGGCATCATTGGGAACGTGGCAATCGCAGCGCCACACCACTTTCTTGTCCGGCGTGATTTCGGCGGCGTATTGCATCCTCGTGAAGAGAATGTTGCCGTTGGAAAGCATCCACACGTCGTCGTATTCGTAGCCCGGGCCGGTCTGAAAAGTCCAAATCACCTTGCCGTCGTTGACCAGGAACATTTTGGTGTAATTTTCCCCGACATAAAGCATCGGGTGCTGCGCCAGACCTTTGCCGGGCAGGTCGGAACGCGTGATCGCGTTCGCCGGCCTCTCCGGGCAGGCGATTTCACTCGGGGCGAATGCAGGCACGTCCGGAGCGGTGAAGCGAGGCAGAACATCCATGCAGGGTGTCGGCGCGGCGGTCTTGGTCGCCGCTGGAGTCTTCGTTGCTGGCGTCTGACAGCCGGTCAAGATGGCGATCAGACCGATGGTTGTAACAAGTGCCAGTGAAGAATGGAGTTTTGTGTGCATGTTTCTTGGGAGGTTGGGTTCATCGAAATCGAACAGGATTGGCTGGTCTAATTGAACGAGGAAGTTCAGTTCAGGGTTTAAGCAGGGGTGAATTGCGGATGACGGCGCCGGAAACGTTCTCAAATTTTGACGCCGCCACGCCTTCGGCCAGTTGCGCCTTGAAGTTGTCGATCTCCAAGCCGTTTACGTCGACGCATTCGATGGCGGGTCGGTAGTCGTCTTTCAGAAAGCTGAAGTTGATGTTCGCCAGTTCCAAGTCCTTGACGTGCCGGGCGAACAATCCGTAGGCGGGCATGACGCTTTTGGCTCTCGGTTCAGGATAGCCGGTGCCCAGTTCCTTTGGCACATCGCCGGCTTGCTCCTTGGTGCCGCCGCCCTTGTAAATCAGCCGGATGTTTTCAAGACGGACGCCTTCGATGGGGTGACCCGGCAAGCCGTTGATCTGAATGCCGCTGGCGGCGTCGACGCCGGTCGCGACGACGTTGGAGATCAAAATATTTTTCATGCGGCTGACGGTGGTGAGGCCGGGAGTGCGGTTGCGTTCGCCGGTTGTGATGTAAATCGGGTAGGTAACCACATCCATCATCGAGATGTTGTCGATGGTGATGTTTTCCAAAATGCCCCCGTCCACTTCTTCGAGGGCCAGTCCCTTGCAGGCGCGGAAGGTGCAGTTGGACACCGTGCAATTGCGGAACCCGCCGCTCGATTCGGTGCCAAACTTGATGCGGCCATTGCCGCCCTTGGGCTTCATGGTGCCGTCGAGCAGCGTGCCTTCGACAAAACCGGAGACTTGGCAATTTGTGATGGTGAGATTCTCCGTGATGACAGATCGGCCTAATGCGTAGGTGCTTTTCGGGCAAAGGCCATCGTCGCCGGGAGAATTGATGCGGCAGTTGGAAACCATCGTGTTGCGGCAGCAGTCAATGTCGATGCCGTCGCGGTTGGTGTCCATCGTCACGTTGTCCACAGTCATGTTGTCGCAGCCCGTGACAAGAATCGCAAAGTGGCCGCCGTGAAAAATAGTCACGTCGCGGATCAGCACATTCCTGCAGAGCTTGAGGGCGATCGCCTTGTTGCCAAGGCGGACGGGTGGAGAAACATTCTTGTTGGGCGACTGCCAGTTGTCAGAACCGGCCATGCGATCCAAGATGCCATCGTCCTTCACCAGGCCGCCGCCGTCGATCATGCCGTTGCCACTGATAAAAACGTTGGTGAGGTTCTCGCCCCAGATCAGGCTGTTGTGGAAATAACAATGCCCCCCGTCCTGATAGCCGCCAAGGGTGTAAGGCTCGGTTTCGTCATAGGCATTCAGCTTTTGCGGCGCGCCGAGAATGGTCGCGCCGGCGTCGATCAGCAGATGGATGTTGCTCTGGAGATGGATCGAGCCGCTCAGATAGGTTCCTGCCGGCACGAGCACCGTTCCGCCACCGGCGGCGGCCGCCGCGGCAATGGCCTTGTCGATCGCCGGGCTGTCGAGGTTCTTGCCGTCGCCGACAGCGCCGAAGTCGCGGACGTTGAAGTGATTTGGGCCGGGCGCTGCGGCGGCGCTTAGGATTCCGCACGCGGAAATCAGCAAGCTGACAAAACCGCAGGTAAAGCAGGATGGTGCATTCATATTTTACAGGTTATGGATTTATTGATCGCTGACAACAACCAGTTTTCTTCCGGCAGTATACGATCCGCCGGTTACAATCGCGGCGGAGACAAACATGAAACAAATCATCGCAATTTCAGCCCTCATCACACTCATCGGATGCACGGCCCCGTCGGCGACGATCTCCGCCGCAGGTGCCGGAGAAGAGCGGCATCATGTCCCCCTGCGGGATGTCGTGCCGCACGATGTCTGGCCGCATGACGTCCTGGTGGACAAGGATGGCGGCATCACCATCGGCGGCTACTCGGTCACGGTCGATGACCTGGCGGATGCGGTCAAACTCTGGCATATCAACTCCGCGATGGTGATGGGAGAAGGCTCCATAAAATTCAGTGACGCGGAGAAGGTGATGGCCGCACTTCAATCGGTGGGAGTGCCGGAGGTCACAATAGGCAACTCCCTCTCCAATGCGCAGACTCAAGGGCCCCCACAGGCGCCGGATTACCGCACACGCCCTCTTCTGGTTTACATCGACCGCGGCGGCCGCACAATGGTCGGCAGTTACTCCGTCACAGACGATGACTTCCCCAACATTCGAAAGCTTTGGATGGTCAGATCCGCAGTGATTACGGGAGAACGCGGCACGAAGTTTCGCGATGCGGAGAGAGTAAGATCGGCGATGGAAGCCGCGGGAGTCCTGGACGTGAAGATCGCCGACCAGACGCGGTTCTCGCAGGGACAATCGGGGTCGTTGCAATAGAAGCCATGGGTGAAATGTCCGGCAGTTGGCCGGCTGCGGCAGCGTGGAGGAGCCCGAGGGGCAGGAAAGAGAGCGGCGAATCGTGAACACTGCAAACCGAGGCGACCTGAACTCTTCGGTAGAGGCCGCTTTCCTCGGCTTGTGGCGCGGCATCTGTCAAGGGCGACACATTGGCGTGGTCATTTCCGTCGGAGCAAGGTTCGGATCAGCGCCTTGCGTCGTTGCTTTTCCTCGGAGCGCGACGGTGCTTTCGTTTTGCCCGTAACGCGGTCGATCAATCGTGAAACAGCCGCAACACATGCGGTTCCGCATCGAAGCAGCCAGGACACCGAAGCAGGCCGATACCGCGCCTTAAGTTGAGTTGTCATCGTTCCTCTGAGATAAGGGGTGCCGTCTTCTCGCCTTCTTCGCTATGAGCAAACCGAAGGCCAGTTGGAGGGGGATTCTTCGAGCGGGAATGCCCCGAATGCGGGCGCAATGTCCAACCCGTGGCCAGTACTTGGCTTAACGCCCAAATGTGAACATCTGCGCCATATTGACGATGGATAATCGACAACGCATCTCCGCAAGCAAGCCCGGCGGCTACATGGCCTAATACCTCAGGTATTCTCGCCAGGGATCGGCATCACCGGAAATCCCCTGAAGAGCTTCGCTTCAGCCGGGTCGTCATGGAACTGCTTGTCCGGCTCGATGAACAGCCACATCGCGGCGGCGAGCACGTACGTGATCGAGTACACACCAAAGAGCGTCGGCCAGCCGAAGCGGTTGAAGATCATCGCGCCGATGAAGGGCTGGAGAAAGTTGCCCCCAAGATTGCCCAGCATATTGACGAAGCCGGATGCAACGCCGGAATGCGGGCCGCCGACGTCGATGATCGCGGCCCATTTGGCGCCCAGGCCCAGGTCATACGCCGCCATCGTGATGCACATCAGCGCCACCGCCTGGTGCGGCGTGCGGGCGTAGCGCAACCCAAAAATCGCCGCGGCGGCAAAGAGGGAACCGGCCACCGGAAGGATCGCGCGGGCAAAGCGCTTGCGCCCGCGGCGGGCGACGAGCCGGTCGGAAATCCAGCCGCCGAGGAGGCTGGCAATTCCGGCGCAGAACATCGGCAGCGTGCTCATCCATTCCGATTTGTCGTAGTCGATATGGTGGACCGACTTAAGAAACCGCGGCATCCAGCTCAGAAAAAACGAAAAGCCGAAGCTGCCGAAAACGTAGACAAGCGCCAGTCCCCACAAGCTGCGGCTGCGCAACAGATCACGCCAGAGCGCGGCGTCGTGACGCTCTCGCTTGCGCTGTTTGCGTCCGCTGGTGATGAGATGCAGTTCCGCCGCGTTGACCGAGCGCTTCTCGGCCGGGTCATCGCGAAACCAAATCCAAAACCAAAGTGCCCAGGCGATGCCGATGACGCCGCAGGCCCAGAAGGCCATCCGCCAAACGGGCACGGATGCCAGCCGCTCGCCTCCCGGAAGCCGGTTGATCAAATCTCGACAGCCCGGAGCGGCCAGCAGGCGCATCAGCATGCCAAACAGCAGCGGCGAGAAGGCCGCGCCCCATCGGGCGACCAGCCAGAGCAGGCCGCTGGCCGTCGCCCGCGAGCTTGCCGGAAACCACCTGGCCTGAACGCGGGCGATGTTGGGATATGCGCCCGCTTCCCCCACACCGAAGAGAAAGCGGCAGGTCAGCAGTGAATAAAATCCCACCGCCGAACCGGAGAGCGCCGTGAAAAGCGACCACGCGAGCACGACGCGGGTGAGCGTTCCGCGCGCTCCGAAGTAATCTCCGAGCCAACCGCCGGGGAGTTCAAAGAGCGCATAGGCCAGCCAGAACGCGCTGAAGATGAATCCCATCTGCGTATCACTGATCGTCAGATCCTGCTGGATGACGCCCTGGATGCGGGTGATGAACGAGCGATCGAAATAGGTGAGGAACGAGAGAACGCAGAGGCAGAACATGACCCAATAGCGTACGTGCGTGGGTCGAGCCGAAGATGGACCGCCGGCCGGCGCGCTCAGTGTCATCAGGAGGTTTTGCTATTTCCGCTCTCCGCCGCGAGCAGATCGCGGGCCGCCGCGGCGACTTTCTGGAAGTGCGCTTCAGGGAGATTGCTCATCAGCGGAAGCAACGGCCCGGTCTCAGCGATGCCCGCCAGCCGAACCGCCTCATGCAATACGCGAATGGGATTGATGGCGTTGCGCAGATCTTCCAGCGGGCGGAAGATGCCCTGGATTCTTTGTGCCTCGGTCCAATCTTTCTTCCGGATCGCCATCAGCATCCGCCGCGAAAGGCCGGGCGCGACGCAGATGCAGCCGGAAGTGAAACCTGAAAGCCCAAAATCGCGGACGTGAATGATCGCAGGCTGCTCCCCGATGCCGCTGATGACGATCGATGGATCGACCAATTCAACGAGGCGGCGAAGATATGAATCGTCGGCGGGGTTTTCGCGCACGGTGGCGTATTTAATGCCGGATATCAGTTTGGCATCGGCCAGCCGCTTCACGTTTTCCGGCTCGATGTATCCATCGTTCTTGATGTAGAGCAACGCCGGGATTCCCGCGGCGTTGACGAAATTGCGGATGCCCGTTTCCACGCCGTCGGCATTCGTGATTCCCTGCTGTGGGAGAACCATCGCGGTGGGAAATCTGGTTCGCCGCAGCGCCTTCGCCTGATCCATCATCAATCCGTACGCCGGGCCGACGGAGGGAATCACCAGCGTTGGCGCCGCCGCGCTTTGCCCAAGAAACGCGATCGTCTGTTCAAACTCCCCGGGCGGCAGGTGGTAGAAGTTGGCATTGCCGCCGTAGAGAAGCGTCCCGATGCCGCCGGCCTCGATGTGCCGGATGATTTTGACGTTCTCCGCTTCGGCGAGGGAGTAATCCCCCTTGCGAGCCAGCGGGGGAACAGCCAACACGGATTCGCTGAGACGGACGGTGGATAGAGAGGTGATCATAGTTAAAGCGCTCTTAGTTTAACTTGAAAGGTCTTAGTAAATCTCCGGCTCCGGCGTGGCTTTGCCACGATGCAGAAAGGTAAAGTCACAACCTTCGTTGGCCTGGGTGATCTGCTGGCAGAAGAGCTGGCCGTAGCCGCGTTCGTATTTGGGCTCGGGCGCTTTCCATTGCGCCTTGCGGCGAGCGCACTCCGCATCGCTGACCTTCAATTGCAGGCGGCGTCCTTTGACATCCAGCTCGATCAGATCGCCATCCTGCACAAGCGCAAGCGGTCCGCCGACGGCGCTTTCGGGGGCGACATGCAGCACGCAGGTTCCGTAGCTCGTGCCGCTCATGCGGGCATCGGAAATGCGCACCATGTCGCGAACTCCCTGTTTCAACAGCTTCTTGGGAATCGGCAGCATCCCCCATTCCGGCATTCCCGGCGCGCCGGTCGGCCCGGCATTTTGCAGGACCAGCACTGAATCGGGAGTCACGTTCAGTTCTGGTTCATCGAGGCGCGCCTTGAGGTCCGCATAATTTTTGAAGACGATCGCCGGACCCGTGTGTTGCAACAATCGCGGCTCGGCCGCGGTCGGCTTGATCACGCAGCCGTTGGGCGCCAGGTTCCCCCGCAGCACAAATGTCGCGCCCGCCTTCGCCAGCGGCTTGTCTAACGGAAGGATGACGCGGTCGTTGAATACACTCGCCCCCTCGATGTCGTGCGCGAGGGTTTTGCCGCTGACAGTGCCGCAGCCGAGGTGCAGCAGGGTGCGCAAGCGCTGCAGCAGCGCCCGCAACCCGCCGGCATCGTAAAAATCTTCCATCAAAAACTCGCCCGATGGACGCAGGTTGGCCAACACCGGCGTGCGCTGCGAGATTTCGTCGAAGCGTTCCAGCGGCAACGCGACGCCCGCCCGTCCGGCGACGGCGATCAGGTGAATGATGGCGTTGGTAGAACCGCCGATCGCCATATCCACCGTGATCGCATTGTCGAAGGCCTCCGCCGTCAGCACGTTGGCGGGCTTCAAATCTTCCCACACCATCTCAACAATGCGGCGACCCGTCTCGCAGGCCATTCTGCCGTGCGCCGCATGCACCGCCGGAATCGAGCTTGCGCCGCTGAGCGTCATCCCCAGTGTCTCGGCCAGCGCGGTCATCGTCGACGCGGTGCCCATGGTCATGCAGTGTCCGGGCGATCGGGCAATGCCGTCTTCGATCTGCCGCCATTGACACTCATCGAGATTGCCGGCGCACCGCTCGGCCCAGTATTTCCAGGCATCGGTGCCGCTTCCGAGCGTGACGCCGTTCCAGTTTCCCTTGAGCATCGGCCCGCCGGGCATGTAAATGGCGGGCAGATTCGCCGACGCGGCTCCCATGAGCAGGGCCGGCGTGGTTTTATCGCACCCCCCCATGAGCACCGCTCCATCGATCGGATGGCATCGCAGCACCTCTTCAACTTCCATCGCCAGCATGTTGCGGTACATCATCGCAGACGGCTTCATGAACGTTTCGCTCAGCGCCATCACCGGAATCTCGACGGGAAATCCCCCCGCCTGCCACACGCCGCGTTTGATCTCCTGCACGCGCTGGGGGAAGTGGGTCTGACAGGTGTTCAGATCGCTCCAGGTGTTCAGCAGCGCGATCACCGGCTTGCCGGCATAATCGGCGTTTGAATACGCCATCTGCTTGAGGCGGGACCGATGGCCGAACGACCGCAGATCATCCGGCCCCATCCAGCGATGGCTCCGCAATTCCTCCGCACGATTTCGCGATGGTGGTTGCATGAGTCCTCTATCAGCCCATGATTAAAGTCGCGTCCCGGCGGCCCGGGACGCGACTTTAGCCACGGGCTGGTATGCGGCGGAGTACGACGATTGCCCGCAGCGGCACATTGTGGATGGGTGCGACGAGCCGGTCAACGGCTCGGTAGTTTTCAGTTTTCAGCTTGCACAGTTTCAGAGTTCCAGAGTTCCACTGAAAACTGAACACTATCAACCGCCCCGCCGCTTGATGTCGCAGCGTGTGCCACCCTTCCGCAATTGGAGGAGACCACATCCAGAAACCGCTCTTGAACTCGGGCGATGATTTGCTCACTGTCTGGAGTAACACGGGTTTCCAACCCGTGCAAATGGCGTGGGAAACAAGCTCGATCATCTTCACTTCAAGGCCAGTATCATGAGGCTTTGGTTTGCCGCGCCAATCGCACGGGTTGGAAACCCGTGTTACAATTATCCAATGCTCCCCAACGTCCCGTAATAGCGCGCACCGCTCCAGACCCGCGGCTACAGCCCGCCCCTTCCCGAACCGATGTTGAGTGCATGAGTTCGTCGACATCTCCAATAGCGGGAGCTGGGTTCTACTTGAGCGGCGCAAAACTCCTCGAGTTTACGGCGGCGCGCAGGGCCTGCTCGAAGGTGACGCGCGCCGTGCGCCTGGCGGCGATCAGCGGCTGGACCATCGCGATTTTCGCGGGAATCGTCCTGATCGCAGGGATTTCGACAACCGACGCAACGTGGATGGGACTGCTTATGATCATCGCCGCGATGGTCGAATTCCGCGCCCGCAATCGCCTGCGCCGGCTGGAAACGTCCGCCGCCCGCACCCTGGGCTGCAATCAGATCGTGCTCGGGCTTCTGATCGTGGTCTATGCCGGGTGGCACATCAACGACTTGCTCATTGTTTCGCCGAGGCCGATCACCCTTCACTCGCTCATCCAGGGAACCGTACTTCAATTCTCCTCCGGCCACTGGTCGATGGATCGCGAAACCAACCTGCTGCTGTATGGCTTGCTGGGGATCGTCGCCCTGCTCACCCAGGGCGCCGCCGCGTGGTACTGCTTCTCGCGCGAGAAATGGATTCGCGAATACGTCTCCTTCGCTCCAAGCTGGATTGTGAAGATGCAGCAAGAGGGCGTGCAGTTTTAAGAACGTCCCTCACGCGTGACAAATGGCTTTCGCCCGCCGCGCGATGCCTGGATCAGGATCGGGGGCTTGAAAAAGGTCGTACGCGGTCTGCAGGTTGACCCACAGTTCCGGCCCAGTGTCCAGCGCGAGGCCGATCGCCTTTGCCGTCTCGGCGGTGATCCGTTTCTTGCCGTTAATCATCTCATTTACGGCGCTGATCGGCCGGCTGATGATCTTGGCCAGATCGCCCTGCGTCCAGCCGCGGGCGGCGAGTTCATCGCGCAGATATTCGCCGGGGTGGAAGATTTCAGCGGGTTTGAAATTTCTGGCCATGGCTGCTCCTCTCAGTGGTAGTCCTCGATACTGATGATAACCGCAATCTTCCGGTCCTCCGCAATGATTTGAAGGATAAGTCGGAATTGCTTGTTCAACCGCATCGACCGCTGATGACTGCGGTTGCCCTTAAGCTTTTCGTAGTGCAGGCTTTTCATCGCGTAAAATGCCCGTTCGTCGGCCGCGGCACGAATGATCCCCATCACCTTGCGGTAGGCGCGAACAATCTCGCGCCCGAATCCGGCGGTGTAATTCTCGTCAACTTCAAGCCGCTCCAACTTCTTGTCGACGTGCCGCACGTCCATGCCGGGCAATATTACCCTATCACCCATAGGGCATCAAGTGGGCGCGCAATCGCTCAATTCTCATTGCCCATCCCAATCGAACTGAAATCCAACCCATTCGTCTCCGCGAAAAACTTCATGTACTGATCGCCTGCGATAAGACGAACGTGCGAGATGCGCACCTCTGCCCACGCTTTCGGCCCGGCTGCGACCTTGATTTCCACAGGTCCTGTGACGTTGACGCCGTTGAACTCCAGATGGAATCTGCCACCGGATCCTGACGCGACGCTCGCGGAAATATCGTAATACCCTGTTGCCGGGACGTTCACCGTGTACTTGGCCCACTGGCCCGTCTTCAACCCGCGCAGCGCATCGCCACGAGCGCCGGCGGGAACGTCGAACCCTTGAGAGCCGTCGTCATAATCGGCGCCGGCGATCGTGCCGATGACGCTGCGTACGTTGCCGCCATGCGGCGTGGAATCTCCCACATCGGTCACGAAGAAACCGGCGCCGTCGGTGGCGAGAATGAGCTGGCCGCTTTTGTCGGAGTTGAAGGTAATCGCCGGACCGCCCAGCATGCGCAGGCCGTCGTTGCACTGTTTCCATGTCGTCCCCGCGTCTTGGCTGATCCAGACAAAACCGCATCGGGCCTGACGCTGGCTCAAGCATGCACGGTCCAGCTTATGCCCCGCCCGTGGCCGCCTTCAACGCGTTTGCCAGCTCCTCATCGTACAGTTCCCAGGTTTAGATCATTCGCGAAGTTCCACACTGATACGTCGTTCGAAAACGGAGGCGCGTCCGAAGGTGTGTTGTCGTCGATTTCGAGAACTACCTTGGGAATTGGGGGCATCTGAGCCTCGGGTAACGCAAGTTCGTTCAACAATCGGCCACGCTCCGACTGACCTTAATTCTACCATCACTTGCGAAGAAGCGTTCGGGATTGTCCTCAACACTGAGGCCGCGGAGCGAAGGCACATCGGGGATTGCCAGTAACACGGGTTCATCACTAATTGCCCCGCTCGAGGCTCTTCCGGGGGTCGTCCGCGGCCACCGGCGGCTATGCGGTTTCAGTAATTAGTGATGTCCCTATTCTAGCTCCGCGCGTGGCCGAGCAACGCTTTCATGGACGCGGTTCTGTTGCAGAGCGCACAGCCGCTTGAACCAAGGCGGTCGGATCGAGGTCAGTACCTGGCGGAACGCAAATAAAGAGCATGCCGCCAACAATCCTTTCCCAATGGAGGCCCCTTTTATCGAGTTCGCCGAGGAACGCGACCCCACGCTCGGCATCGAGCCAACCCCGCGGCACCAAGCAGTCAAACGTCTTCCAACCGGAAGGCTGGGCGACACGCAAGAAGCGCAGCTTTCCGCAGCCCAAATCTTCCGCCTCAATGACATCTCGGAACCCGGCTGCTTCGGACATGGCAACCCCTTCCACCCGATAGAGTCGATCGCCAATCTTCGTTACGGGACAGCTCACAGTCATACGCTCGGCCGGAAACTCAATGGACGTTTCAGAGTCGCCGATCTTTATCCCGACATCCACATCAGAGGATTGCGGCTTTTGCTGCGGCATATCACAGACCAGCAATTCGATAAACGGCGAGACGAGGGGCGGAGGACAAATAGGGACATCACTCATTTCTCCGGTTCCGCGCTCTTCCGGGGTCGTCCGGGTCCGCGCAACGTGAATTCCAGGCCCAGCCTCCGTGCGGTTCGGGCAACCCATTGCTCCGAACCGTATGGTTTGCCGCCGTTGACGCCGTCGCGGAGGGAGTCCAGCGTGAGGCGGTCGGGCATTGCATTCACCAGATTGACCCAGTTGGCGGGCCGGTCGACGGGCCATTGCGATACCGACACCTTCCCCGAACGACCTGATCGCTCCGACAAACCGCAGTATGCCCAGTCCTGTGCACGCCCAACCAAGCCCGCCCGCAATGCGTTGGCTTCGACGTAGCGGCAGACGGCGAGAAAATGCCCGTCGTCCTGGACCGGAAAGCTCTTGAATCGTCCCTGGTAGAGGTGCCCGCCGCCAACGGTGTTGTAATGAGCGTGATGGCGGCGAACGTGGGTCACCCCAACCCAGCCCATGAGGCGGCCCAGCGCCGCCGCGGTGCGGGGGCGCAGAACAAGATGCCAGTGATTGCTCATCAGACAGTAGGTGAGGAGCTCGACGGGATAGCGTTCTAACCCCTCCGAAAGCACCTTGAGGAACGCCTCGAAGTCGCCCGGTTTGTGAAAAAGCTGCATGCGGCCGTTGCCGCGATTGAGGACGTGGTAGATCGTTCCCGCTTCAACAGCCCGTGCAGTGCGTGGCATGACAAAACTCTACCGCGGGCGGGGATGCGTTGTCAATAATTAGTGATGTCCCTATTCTGGCTCCAGAACGGCCAGAGCGTCCCGCGCCTCCGCAGCATCGGGAAAAGCAGTCTTGCAACTTTTTGAGAACGAGGTTGCGCGATGGCTCAATCGGCATGGCCTAAATCGGTTCGCTGCTTTGGCCGGGCTGAACCGCCCCGGTCACATGCCGCCCATGACACACACGACGGCGAAGTCTCGGCCGAGTTGCACGTCGGTAAACCCGCCCGGCGCGGGAGGGTGACCCGGCCCGTAATCCCAGACGGCAACGAACCAACCGCCATCATCGGCCTGCCAAACGTCGTAGTGCAGGTACGGCAACGATTCGGGGGTGGGAGTGGCGGTCTTGGTGAGCGCCTGAGTAGCCGCGCGAATTGCTTGCCGCTGTGCCGGGGAACAACGCGGATCGTCAAACACATAGCGGGAGTCCTTCCCCGTGGTGTCGCTGCGACCATGGGCACAGCCGGCCATAAGCAGCAAAGCTGCCAGCAGCGGAATTTTGAAGGCCTTTGTGGGCATAGCGATCAAGCCTCGGTCGGCAACGCGCCGAACGAACTTGTGAATTCTACCATCACTTGCGAGCGGATAAATAGATAAATAGATAAATAGAGATAAATAGGGACATCACTCATTTCTTTCATTTCTCATTTCACACTCTTCCGGGGTGGTCCCCGTCCGCCCGGCGACAATGCGTTGTCAGTAATTAGTGATGTCCCTATTTTGGCTCCCAGCCACGCTTCGTGCTGCGTGCGATGGCGCTCTCGCAAGAGTCGGCCGATCGGCATGGCGGATCAACTCCGCCCGCAAATCCTCGGCGACGCCGCGGGGCATTCTGTTCATTGTTCATCCTTGCGGAACTACGGCCGATTCGATAT
>Ga0182024_10016270_pt1 | contig 14128 bp, 17 predicted proteins | sample P32metaG_FD_120480 | JGI IMG/M metagenome (GOLD analysis project Ga0182024, IMG submission 120480) | Permafrost microbial communities from Stordalen Mire, Sweden - P3-2 metaG (Illumina Assembly) | ecosystem: Environmental > Terrestrial > Soil > Wetlands > Permafrost | place: Sweden: Stordalen... | reverse complement strand
GACACGCCGACCCGTAGTGTCGCGGACGGGCAGGGAACAGGCGCAGCGCGACAGTCCCCGACACCCCGGACCACGCCGAGGAAACGGCGTCATCCGCGCCTGGGCCATCGCCCGCCAGAAAGCCCTCAACGTCCGGCTCGCCGACGAGCAGGTCACCCCGCTGGCGGTGCTCGGCGGGCTGCTGCTGTGGCTGCTGCGCCTGGCGCTCGCGCCCGGCTCCACGCTGGCCGGGTTCCGCCGGTGGGTGATCACCGAATGCCCGGCCTCCCCGCGGCACCGGGTCACTACCGCGCGGCCGGTCCCGGCGATCACCGCGCCCCGGCGCGCTGCGGTTCCCGCCCGGCGGTACCCGCGGGACGGCACCAAGACCGCCCGATTCCTCGCCCTGGTCTCCGAACACCACGGCCCGCTGGCCACGGTCCCGGTCACGGACGTGTCCAGGATCTGCGCCGCCCTCGCCCCGGAGATCGGACTGCACGCAGGCGCGGCCAGGACCGCGCTGCGCAAAGCACTGCTGACAGCACAGAACGGGAGCACGGAATGAAAACAGTCGTCTTCCTTGCGGTGGTGCTGGTGGTGGCGGCGGGGTGGAAGTGGGCGTTCTGGCCGGGGCGGGGCCTGCCGCGGCACCGGGTCCGGCACCTGCGGTTCCGGCTGCACCTGCGGCTGCACCCGGGCCGCGGGTTCGCCACCGTGGGGGAGCTGTGGCTGCGGTGGGGGCGGCTGGCGGCGTTCCGTAAGTCCGCCCGCATCCGGCGTTCGCTGCCGGGCTGGGAGCGGGCGTGGTGGCCGGGGTCGTATTCGGTGGTGCTGGGGCGGGCGCAGTACCGGCACCAGCTGCGGGTGCCGCTGGAGGAGCACGTGCTGCTGATGGCGCCGCCGCGGACGTTCAAGACCGCGTTCCTCGCCCACGTGATCCTGCACTATCCCGGGCCGGTGATCTCCACCACCACCAAAGCCGACGTGCTCGCCCTGACCGCCGGGATCCGCGCCGCGCTCGGCCCGGTGCACGTGTTCAACCCGCAGGCCATCGGCGGCGCCGCCTCGACGTTCCGCTGGTCCCCGGTCGACGGCTGCGAGGAGCCGGCCACGGCGATCCGGCGGGCGGATGCGTTCGCGCAGGCGGTGTCGCAGAAGGGCGTGGAGGACGGCACGTTCTGGTCGGCGAAGGCCAGCGACTACATGCGCGCCTACTTCCACGCCGCCGCCCTGGCCGGCCTGGACATGCGCGCCGTCGCCGGGTGGGTCCTCGGCCACGACCCCGACACCCCCGAGCAGATCCTCGCCGCGGCCGGCGCGGGCCAGTGGGCGATGACGCTGGCGGAACTCAGGGGCGAGGCGCAGAAAACCGCGTCCACGGTCCGGATGGTGATGTCGCGGGCGCTGTCGTTCATGGCCGACCCGGCGCTCGCCGCCTCCGTGCTGCCCGGCCCGCAGGGCTTCGACATCGGGGAGTTCCTGCGGGACCGGGGGACGCTGTACATGATCGCCGACTCCGCGCACGAGGAGGCGCCGGTCGCGCCGCTGTTCGCCGCGATGGCCTCGGAGATCCACCACGCGGCCGCCCTGCTGGGGCAGGCATCGGCCGGGGGGCGGCTGGACCCGCCGCTGCTGATGGGCCTGGACGAAGTCACCCAGATCTGCCCCGTCCCCCTGCCCGTCTGGCTCAGTGACTCGGGCGGGAAGGGCATCCAGGTGGTCGCCGTCGCGCACGGCGAAGCCCAGCTGGCCGGCCGGTGGGGGGAGCAGGGCAAGCAAGTCGTACTGGATACCTCCTCGGTCAAGGTGTTCCTGCCCGGCATCACCGATACCCGCACCCTGGACGCGGCCAGCAAGCTCTGCGGCCAGGCCGCCTACACCGAACGTGGCCAGGATCATCACTCGCGCCACGACGTCGCCACCCCGGACATGGTGCGCCAGCTGCCGCCCGGGTTCGCGTTGGTGATCCGGGGTGGCTGCTCACCGGTGATCGCGCGGCTGCCCCGCGCCTGGAACGACCCCGCCTACCGCCGCGCCCGCCGCCACGGCCGGGCCACCACGACGCTCACCCCCGCCCCCGCGCCCGCCCTGCCAGTACCCGCGGCCTCGGTCATGCCGGGTGAGCTGCCGCCGGACCCGTTCCCGCCCGGCACCACGTTCCCGTGGAACTGACAGTGCCAGGCGACGCGATGACCGCCGCGCTGCTGCAGCTCTCGGCGCACGCCGAGCGGCTCGCCGTCCTGGATGACCGCGAAACCAGTCACTTCCGGGCGGTCAGCGACCGGCTGAACGAGCTCGCCGCCCTCATCGCCGGGATCGGCGGGACACTCCGCGACCAGGCCGCCATCCTTGACGGCCTCGAGCGCACTGGCGAGCAGGCCGCCGCGCTGGCCGCCCGGCTCACCGGCATCCTCCCCGACGCCGACAGCGACGGCGGAGCCGGGCTGTATGTCCCGTCGCCGGTGCCGCCGTGGTGGAAACTGGCGGGCGACGCCCGCCAGGACGCGCTGGGCAAGGTGCGGGCCTGGGTCGAGCAGGTCTACCGGCCCGGCTACGGCCAGCTCGCCGCCGGCCTTGCCCCCTGCTGGGACCAGCACCCCCTGTGCCTTTACGGCCTCGACGTCCTGTCCGAGCTGTGGTCGGTCCTCTACCTGCAGGCCAGCCGCAGCCCCGCCGTCCTGTCCGCCCAGGCCGAATACCAGGCCCGGATCGTGCCCGCCATCGCCGGGCAGCTGATGACCGAGACCACCCGCTGCGGCCACGCACAAGCCCGCGCACCGCTCAACGGCACAGCCCGGAGCCGGCCATGACCAGCGAACCCGCCGGCGGCGCAGCGCTTGCCAATGCTCTGGCCTACGCCCGGCGCGGCTGGCCGGTGTTCCCCTGCCGGCCCGGCCGCAAGGAACCCGACACCGCGCACGGCTTCAAGGACGCCACCACCGACCCCGGCCGCATCACCGCCTGGTGGACCGCCGTGCCCAGCCGGAACGTCGCGATTGCCACCGGCGCACCCGGGCCCGACGTCCTCGACGTCGACGTCCGCCCCGGCGGCAGCGGATACCCCGCCTTCCGCCAGCTTCAGCGCGCCGGGCTGCTGGAAAACCCGCTGGCCATCGTGGCCACGCCCAGCGGCGGGCTGCACGCCTACTACGCCGGCACCGGCCAGGCCAGCGGCCGGCTGCCCGGCCATCACCTCGACTTCAAGGCCGCCGGCGGATACGTCCTCGCCCCGGCATCAGCCGTCGGCGGCAATCCCTACCGGCCGGTGTGGCACCAGCAGGACCAGCAGGCTGCCGGCAGGCGGCTCGACTGGGCTGCTGCCGCCGTCCTGCTGAATCCGCGGCAGCCAGATCGCCAGCCCGCGTTGCAGCCAGACCACGCCGATCCCGTCCGGCTGGCGGCCTGGGTCGCCCGGCTGCCCGAGGGCAACCGGAACACCGGCCTGTTCTGGGCAGCCTGCCGCGCCGCCGAAACCGGCCACCCCGCAGCACTCGACGCCCTCGCCGAAGCAGCAGGAACCGCCGGCCTCCCCGAAGAGGAGATCACGCGGACCATCGCCTCCGCCCGGCGCAGCGCCTGGCACCCCCGGCCAGACCGCACCCCGCATCACTGCACCGAATCCGAAGCCGAACCCGAGGCGGTGACCTGACATGCCTGCCAGACCCCAGAACCGGGCAGACAGCACAACGCTGCTCGCCGTCGTCAGCGACTCCCGGCGACCACGCGTGGATGCGGGCGGGACCCGGCTGCGGCTGCGCGCCCTGGCGGTGATGGGCCACAGCTCGGCCCGGATCGCCCGCGCGGCCCCGGCCAGCGAGCAGGCCATCCAGAAACTCGCCCGCGGCGACGCCAGGACCGTCAGCCCGCAGCTCCGCGACGCGGTCACGGCCGTCTACGACGCGTGGTGGGACAAGCGCGCACCCGAGCGGGCCCGCCAGCAACGCGCCGCGGCCACCGCCGCCCGGCGGCGGGCCATCCGCGGGAACTGGTGCGCCGGCGCCGCCCTGGACGACGACAAACTCGACACCCCCGGATACCGGCCCGAAAGCGGCTGGCGTCCCGCCCAAGGGACCGGCACCGCCGCCGACATCCACCCCGCCACCCGCGAACAACGGACGGAGCTGGGCGCATGAACGGCGACGACCGGGAGACCTGGGGCCTGATCATCGACGTCCTGGACGTCCTGGAAAAGCATGGCTACCGCTACACCGATGACCGGCACGCCGGTCGTGCCGCCGGCCTCGTCGGTGACCTGGCCCGCATCTACGAGGGCACCCAGGAAGCACCCGCCGGCGCCTACCTCGTGCCGGAACCTAGCCGGCCCGGCCCGGACCCGGCCCGGCCGCCGGCGGTGAGGAACGCGGAGGCGATCGCCGCCGCCGGGATGCCCGCCATCCTGGCCGCCCTCGATGAGGCCTCCGACTACAAGAAGGACCGAGCGGCCAGCTGCGCTGACTGCGCGGACCAGTCCTGCGGAACCTGCCAGCACCGCCTCGACGCCGCACGCGCCTACGACCGCCTCGCCACCCGGCTCCAGCACGCCACCGGTGCCGTCACCCCGCACAGGCCATCCCTGGAGCCCGCCGCCGGACTGCCCGGCACGCGCATCCAGCCCCAGGCCGGGGCGGAAAGAGAGGCCGGGCAATGACCTGGCGTTCCACCGCAGAGCTGCGGGCCCAACTGGCCGGGCATCCAGCCGGGCACAGCGCGCGGCATCGGCAGGCCGCCAGAGCTACCGGGATCGCGCGGACGTGGCACGGCGGCAGGAACGCGAACGACAGCCCAGCAACCAGGACCGTGCGTCACGCCGCACCGGACGTGGCGTAAGGCCCCCCACCACGCCAGCCAAGCGAACAGGACAAGCAGCCATGAAGCAACCACCAGAAAAAGACGCTGACCACCCGCTGGCCGGGACCCGGCCCCCGGAATACGTGATCGTGACCTGGGTGTGCGCGGAACTCCGCGCCCGGGCCCAGCGCAACTGCGGCTCCCTGGCCGAAGCCCTCCAGGCCGGGAAAAAGCAGAACCGCGACCCCGCGCATCCGGAACTGGAAGACCGGGAAGCCGAGTGACCACCACCCGGAAGCAGCAACCCGAGTCGGCCAGCGCAGCGAGCCTGACAACCAGCCGACCAGCAGGACGCGCGGACCACGGTCCGTACATCCCGGGCGGCATCGCGGCCCGGCCGGAGAGGCCGATCACCGACTACCTATGGTCCGCGGATCCCCCGGAGCGCCAACCCGGGAAGGAGGCCGAGGCCGGATGAAACCAGGGCCGCAGAGGCAACCGAGCGCGATGCTGACCCTGCGGGTATGCCAGGCACTCCGGGCCTACGCCGAGCGCAAAAGGGATGTAGAACGCAGCCAGCCCAGGGCTGCACCGATGGGGCGCCCTCCCGCATGCGTGATCTACGTCAAGAGCGGCAGCCGCGAGCCCGTCCAGCCCGCTGTTCGCGGTGCCGCGCCGTCCGTCACGCGCGCGCAGCCGCTAGCTCCCATCGCGGACTACGAGCCCGAGGCAGGCTGAGGAAGGAAGCTGATGACTGACTTCGCCAGTGGGCGGCCGCCGGAACGAGTGGCCTACTCGGTGGATGAGGCCGCAGCGATTACCGGGCTCTCGCGGGACCTGCTCTACGACCAGATGCGGACCGGAAAACTTGCCTACCTCAAGATCGGCCGCAGGCGGATCATCACCCGCCAGCACCTGGATGCCTTCCTCGCCACGAACGCATCCTGAACGAGACATGTCACGCCGGGCGGATGAGCCGGCGGTCGTACTGTCGCCAGTCCTGCGTGCCGTCCGGCCACCTGATCAGGGCCGCCCAGCCGGCCTGGAACCGTGCCCACGCCAGGATCTCCGCCGACCGCCAGCCTTGGTCCGTGCACAGAACCTCGGCTCGGCGATGCCGCGGCTCGTGCCTGGTGCTGCTCATCATCACCCCAGCCGGGATACGCCGGGGCACAGGCTCAACCGGATCGCCGCCACTCATAATTCGGATACGCTAACATATTCGATATTTAGCCGGAACAAGCACAGATGTCCAGTCTATTGGCGGGCGGCCCGTATTCGAACTTACGAGCGATCCACTGAGAGCCTGCGGCGCGCGACCCACACCGTCTACGCAGGCCGACCCCCTGCAGATACCCCCCGGTCTTAGCTGCTTGCCGACGGGTAACCGACCGCTCACTGCAATATCGTTTCATAATTTAGTCCATTAAATTACGTTGCTATGACGAAACGAAACGTAATAGATTTTGTCGCGGATACCTTGAAGCAGCTCGCGGAGGAGTCATGACTGAGCAGCCCGCCATCACGGCCACATGCCGCTACCCGGGCTGTGAGGAGCCCCCGGAGCGCCCGAGCGGGAAGCCGGGGCGGCCGCCCGAGTACTGCGCTCATCCCGGCCATGATCGGGTCAGCGCCTGGCGCGAGCGGCGCCGTTTGGCCGCCGAAGACGCCGGGCTGACCACCAGCGACGCCGAGACCGAGCAGCCGGTCACCATGGCAAGGGTGTCTGGCGCGCAGCTGGTCCGCGACGCATCCCTTACCGCCGACCGGCTGGCCGGCATCGCCGACCGGCTGTACCAGACTGTTGCCATCATCGGCGACCCAGTGGCGGCTGAGGTCGAGATGGAGGCGACCCGCACGGCTGCGGAGCAGCGGGCCGCAGCTGCCGAGGCCGCCCGCGCGCAAGCCGAGCAGCGGGGCGCCGCCTCCGATCAGATGCGCGCCCTGGCCGATGAGGCCGCCGAAGAAATGAGCGAGCATCTGGCGGCCGCCCAGGCTCGTGCAGCAGATGCTCAGGAGCGGCTGGCCGAGGCGATCGCGGCTCACGCCGATGAGGCGGAACGGATCCGAGCCGAGACGGCCGCCCGAATCGAAGAGATACAAGCCCTGCAGACCGAGGCCCTCGACCAGGCCGAGGCTGCTACTCGCACCGCCACCGAGGCAGCTAACGCACATGCCGAGACCGCCGAGCGGGAGGCAAACGAGGCAGCTGCGGAAGCCCGGGCCAGCGCTCAGGCGCAAGTCGTCGCGGCCGAAGAGGCCCGCGACATGGCTCGCCAGGAGGCGTCCCGTCATCTGGAAACGGCCCGTGACGCGCAGCAGCGCGCATCAGCAGCCGATGCCCGCGCCGATGCCGCCCGCGCCGATGCCGAGCGGGCCCGCTCGGATGCGGTCCAGGCGCTTGAGCAGGCCCGTGCCGACGCTGCCCGCGAAAGGGAGGATTTGCGCACCGCCCTGGAGGGCCGGGCTCAGGCAGCCGAAGCGGAGCTCTCCCGCAGCGAGCGCGAGCACTCCGCAGCGCTCGAACAAATCCAGGCCGATGCTGCCCGGGAGCGAGACGAGCTGCGCGCTGTGCTCGACGCCCGCGCCGCGGCCATCGAGGAAGCACGTGCAGACTGGCGCGCCCGCGCTGAGCGAGCCGAAACGGAACTCGACCAAGTCCGCGCCGAGCTTGCCTCTCTGCGCACTGGCGCTGGAGGCCAGAAAAGATGATGGCCCCCGGCCGCGCTCCGCGGCGTACCCACCGCACCAGCACCCAGGAGCAGCATTGACGCTGCGCGCGTTCCGCTAACACTGACCGGCGAATTGAAGCGTGTGAATGCGCTTTCCCCGGCCTTACAACGTCGGATCAGCCGACAGTGAGCGCCGCGCTGGTCGGCCCAGGACCAGGTCAGTCATCTTTGCTCAGGAGTCCATTCTTTGCTAGCTCCTCGCGGGTGAGGAAAGGTACTGCTGCATCTGTCAGGTGTGCCACGATGGATGGTTCCCTGATGACAAACACTGGCCTGACCTGGATTATTGCTGGTGGCAAGCTCAGTGCCTGGCGAACTGCGGTAAGCCCGGAGCGAATAGCCCCTGTCTTGGCTAGGAGCTTGTCCTGGTAGCCGTGGGGAGCATAGAAGTCGTTGCGCTGATTGATGGCATCCTCAGGAGCAAACGTCTCGCTGAGGTCTTTGACTTCGATTACCCAGATCGTCGTAGAGCTGAACGTCCAGGCGACTATGTCAATTTCTCCCGGAATCCTTATTCCGAGGCGCTTCACTGCCTTATTTGGCTTTACGTTCAGCAGAACCTGAAAGTCTGCGTCTGACAGGACCTGCGCGACATCTCTCTCGAAAGAGATGTTTCGTTTGTCGCGATAGGCATCCAGGGCGGCGCGGACCTGATCGGGCAGGCTCGTCACCGGTATCGGCACGATGCCCTGAGTTAGGTATCTTCCCCAGATCTCGCCGGCAGCCCTGGCCTTCCACGGGAGAAGAAAAGTTCCGGTCTCATCCCGAACGAACGGCTTGACCGCCAGTCGGTGCGCCCGCTTGCGCGCGCGCCAAGGCGCAACCTCGCCCACGGCTAGGCTATCGCTGCGCAAGGTCAGGAAGTCGATCGCCGCGGAGATCTGCGCTGTGGGCGGTGGGAGCAGCAGTCGGTCACAGCAACGGGCAGCGAAATCGCCCGGTAGCGGTCCGACCCGTCCCGAAGGACCATCGACCATGTCGGCAGCAGCGACAAGGCATCCAAGCAGCGCGTCGAGGCCGAATCCCAGCGACGCGGTAAACGCATCATCTAGGCCTGCCAGGTTGGGTATAGAGTCACGGATCCGGTCTGCGGGCGGTTCGACAGCACCCTCTGGCGGCCAGTCCGCCCGGGTAATGAGGCCGACCGGGGATGGCTCTGCTATGCCAACTCCGCCGGGACTTACCGCGAGTTCAGGTGACCCGATCGACAAGGTCCGGTAGTCCGGCTCCGGCAGGCCATGGCGCCACCGTTGCAGGTGGTGCTCCTCAGCGCGGTAAGGCGCGTCGTCGCGCTTGGCTGCCTCTGCCAGCATCGCGTCGGTTATCCGCAGTGCAGAACTCCATGTGCCGCTACGGTGGGTCGCTGCCATCACGGACGACTTGCCGTAGAGGTCGGCCAGCGCGAGTAGCTCACCGATCTCGAACTGGTCGGGTGCATCCGTCCCGCTGTATGTCGCGGTCAGGGCTAGCTCAAGCAGTGTGTCCGCGGCGCGCGCAGACGCGAGCAGCACGGCCTCTTTCGCCGCATAGTCCGTGAGCCGGGCCTGCTCACCGATGACTGTCCGGAAGGCGCGGTCGCGGTCTGTACGCCGATGGCTGCGTACGGCCTCTGCCCGGTCAGCGAGCCCGGCCAGCGTATCGATGCTCCGGCGCCGATCGTAGCGGCGTAGGCGTTCGCGTATCTCCGCGACGAGCGCTGGCATGACGATATCGGTCTCGATCTCTGCTGCCTGGCCGTCGGCGTATTCCCCGGGCGTGATGCGCGCGGCAGCGAGCGCGCCGGCTGCGGCTCCCTCCGCCGCCCGCTGTGCGTGTGCAGGGATGTTTACAGTGGCTGGGCACGGTCCGTACTGGGACGGGTAGCCCGGTTCCATTGAGAACACGGGGCCCACGGCGTTCCACAGGCCCGAGAATTCAGACAAGGATGTCTCCAGCGAGGCCGGCCGGATTCCGGCGGCCTCGCCGATGTGGCGGAGCGCTTCTATGAGCGCCGTGCCCGTTCGGGCTTGAATCCAGCCAGGATTCAGTGCCTCCTGCGCCCAGATCCTGCTATCGGCAGTCAGCTCGACCGAGCCGTCTTCCGGCATAGCGGTGAGCTCAAGGGGGATCGCGCGTGATCCAGAGGGCTGATAGATCAGCCGGATGAGGATGCTGCCTCCGGCGAGCATGGCTGTTAGCCGGTGAAGGGTCTCACCTGATGCGTGCGCCGCGAGCGGCGCGATCTTCGCTATCGCCACTATGTCCTTCGGCGGTACGTTGCTGCCTTCCTCGATGGCGACCTCGACGATGAACGTCTGCGCGGGATCCACCCACCATGTCCGGTTGCTCGGCGGATGAGCCACGCCGCGGCACTGCAGCCCGTACGGGTCGGACAGGCAATCCGACAGCGGCGGCAGCCCGGCGGCATAGAAGGCAGCGGTGAGCGGGCTGTCGGCTGCCGCGGCTGCCCACTCCCCGGACGTCTGATGGGCGTCGACGAAGATCCCGGAGTAGTGCCTGATGCCCTCGTGGAAGCTTCCGCCGCCCCCATCCCATGACTCCCAGTGGTTAGCTCTCTCCCATCCGATAATGTCGGTCCCTGGTTCGGCCAGGTCACGGCAGAAAGCAAAGAAGCTTGTCTCATGGCCGGGATCGCTGCTGATCCGGCCCGCGATCCACGAAAGGTCGTCCAGCCCCATTATGACCAGCCCTGGGATATCGAGCAGCCCGGCATCAGGGCGGGCGACGACTAGCACGGGGATCACGGCTGCCTCGTCTGGAATAGGGATCCCGGTACCCCCGGGTGCCAGGAGGCATGTCCCCGGGCGGATCCCCCGCAGGGCACGGACCCGGCTGCGGATCTGGGCCCTGAACTGCTCCGGGCCGCTGCCGAGCGATGTGACGATGCTGACAGCCAGCCAGTGGCGGGCACCGAATGAGACTGCCGCGAGGACCGGGCCGCCCGGGCCGGTCATATACGGATGGACATCGCCGCCGAGCTGATAAAGGTGGCGTCGGGCCTCCTCCTCGACAATCGCCGCGTAGCGCCTCTCAACACCGGGATCACCGGCATATGCCTCTGCCGCCAGGCGCGGGACCGCCTTGATCAGGCCGTCCACCACGAGCGCGGCCGGCAACGGCATCAGGCGACCCGTTTCGCGCAGCGCAAGCCACGGACCCACGGCAGGCGAGCCGGGACTAGGCTCCGGATCCAGATCATAGGCCTCCCTGCCAGTGCTAGCCCATTGCACTGCAGCCATTTGCCGTGCGCCCAGGTGCAGCCCTGCCGACAGGAACAGGGCGGCCGCGTCAACCTCCGCAGGGCTGATCTGCCGCTGCGCCGCAGCCGAGTCAGCCACGGCAGGCACCCAGTGCGGCGATAGGACCCGCATCCACTGATCGTTGATGTGCAAAGCTGCGGCAACGAGATCGCTCATGCCGAAACCGAGCGAAGTGTCCAGCACCTCATCCGATGCCCCTGCCGCCTGCCGCCACCGCTGCAAGTCCCGCAGCGGCCGTTCGCTAGCACCAGGAAACAGCCGGACCAGCTTGCCGCACCAGTCGGCCCGCACATCGAGGCCCCCATCCAGCGGAACGTAGTCCTGTACCCCATGCACCGCCGGGACTGCCATGGCCGTCTTCGCGATCAGCTTCTCCAGAACGGCGGCCGCCTCGCCAGCTCGTCGGCTGGCGCTATTCGACGCCAGGCATGCATGGAACGCCGCAGTCAGGGCACCAGCATCCTGCTGAAAGGCGGGGTTACCGAGGCCTGCAGAGATGAGCGCCAGCAGCCAGCCACAGTCATACGCGGAAACGAAATTACGCAAGCCGGACTGACGAGCGCCTGCACTGCGGCGAGTCTGGAGCTCACGAGCCTCAGCACGCCTGATGCGACAACGGTCTCGTCGATTGCTCACAACTCGCCACCCGCCGCGATACCTGCCCGTAAGTCCCGAATCCGACCGACGATAACCCTGCGTGCCGACACCGGCACTCCAATTACCTGCGATGACGAGCATGACCAGCCGCCACGTTGACTAGAAGCAGGGAGCCTCGGCATGGACGACACCGACTGCTCGCCGCCATCGCCCGCGTCATAGTTAAGGCAGCCGGTGCTGGAGTACTCCGTCGCCATAGCTGAGGGCTCCAGTGCCCGGCACGCGCGATGCGGACGTTGGCGCTCGTGAAGACAATGCGCCAGTTCGAACTCCTCGCAGAGACCGCCTACGCATGGCTGATGCGCGATACGAAGGGGCTGCCCGTGCCAGGCACTTCATCGCGCGTGATCGCCCAGCAGGACGCCGCCGCAGAAGGCCAAGCCGTGTTCGAACTGCATCCGGGAAGCGGCGAGAGCATGATCACGACCGTGCAGGTCCTTGAGCAACGCCCGGACGACCAAAGAGGATTGCGAGCGGCTCCGCAACGCGATTGCATCGGAGACCTGCCGACACCGACTCCTGCCCGGGGCGGCCGGACGGTGCCGCTGGCTAGCTTGGGGCTAGCGGTAGATGTCTTTGCGATGGTCGGCGTCAACGATCCTGATGGTCCGCGCCGTGTCGTCCGCGTAGTACATCAGCCGGTAGCTGCCCGCCCTGACCCGCCGCAGCTTGTCACGGCGCCCCTTCATCTGAATTGAGCCATGCGGGCGGGGATCAGCGCCAAGCGCATTGCCCAGGTCAGTGAGGTTCTTAACCACATCAGCAGGCAGCGCGTCCCGGTTACGACGCGCACGAGGCTCCCAGGTCACCGTGTAAGGGGTTGCCACGACCGGCAGCGTAGCGTGTCTACTCTGCCGCACCAGGATTCGCGGCGAGCCAAGCGTCGGCTGCCGCCTCATCGGCTGCTTCCTCGGCGCCAGTCATGATCCGGTCAAGGATTACTCGTACCTTGGCTTGCAGCACCTCGGGCGCGTCACGAAATACGTCCCATACCGCAGCGCATGCCTCAACGATCGCATGCTCCCGCGCTTTCAGGATGTCCGCTGCCAGCTCAGGCCCGGACATGATCGCAGCTACTCGTACCCCCGCCTCAGGCTGCGCAAAAGCCGCCGCGAGCTCGCGGAGCTGCGCAGATAGCTCACCAAGCTCTAGTTCTTCCGCTAGCTGGCTCATACTGTGAACTGTACCCTCGCAGGAAGCTGAGAGCCCTTCAACTTCCGGTCCCTGCCGCCGCCCAACTAGCAGCGGCAAGGCCGGCAGGCTCGTCGAGCGGGCTCGGCCCGTTGTCCGAGAGCTTGGCGAGATGCCGGCGATCTTGGAAATTCCCCAGTCTCGATCGCTGAAATTCCCCACTTGATTGAGCGCTCAGCGAGTCGTGTTGCTGAGACTAGCTGCGGCTGGGCGTAGTGACCACCTCCTGGAGCAGGTCGGCGATGGCGACGGGTTCTGCGCAGTGCGGGCAGGGGCCGCCGGGGCCGATGCGCCGGGCGAAGATGCCGCAGTCGTGGCAGCGTTGCTCGCCGAGGAGGCGCTGCTCGCAGGCGGGGCATTCGTAGATAGTGTGCTCGCGCTGGTTCCGGGCGGCGGGGATGATGAGGTCGGCGGCGGGGTCTTGGTGGCGGCGGCGGAACGCGGTCTTGCGGCACTGGCTGCTGCAGTAGCGCTGCCGTCCGGCGGGGGTGAAGCGGTGCTGGCAGACCGGGCAGGTCATCGTCCCGGTATCGTCTCGCGACGGGGATCTGGTCATGGGGTGCCGTCCCCGCGACGGAGTTTGCTGGCGCGGGCCCGGTGGGTCCGCATCCGGTAGGACTCGCCGGTGATGTTGAGGACGACGGACCGGTGGAGCAGCCGGTCGAGCATCGCGGCGGCGACCATCGGGTCGTCGAAGATCTTTCCCCACGACGGGATGCCCAGATTGGTGGTCAGCGCGATGGAGCCCTTGAAGTGCCGCTGGGTGATCACCTGGAACAGGGCGGCGGCGCCCTCGGCCTGCAGCGGCAGGTAGCCCACCTCGTCGATGATCAGGAGACGGGGCCCGGAGAAGAACCGCATGGTGGTGGCCCAGCGGCCCTCGATCGCGGCGCGGTGGCAGCGGGCGACCAGGTCAGCGGCGGTGGTGTAGTAGGTGCGGTACCCGGCGGCGACCGCGGCGTGGCCCAGGCCGACCGCCAGCATGGTCTTGCCGACGCCGGGCGGCCCGATCAGCAGGACGTTGGTGGCGTCGTCGAGAAACCGCAGGGTGCCCAGCTCGGCGATGAGCTTGCGGTCGACGGAGGGCTGGGCGTCGAAGTCGAAGTCGCTGAGCTGCCAGGGCGCGGGCAGGCAGGCGAAGCGGGCCAGGCTGGCCTGGCGGCGGGCCGCGGTGGCGGTGACCTCGACCGCGAGGAGCCGCTCGAGGAACGCGGTGTGGCTGACGCTGTCCGCGGCGGCCCGGTCGAGCTCGCCGGGCAGCGCCTCGGCGGCGGCCGAGAGCCGCAGCTCGGCGAGGTGGGAGCGCAGCTGCTGGTAGACCGATGATTCGCTCACCGGGTCACCTCCGCCAGCTCGGCCAGCTCGGCGTATGCGGCCAGGTCGACGACCACGTCCGGACCAAGGCCGGCCAGCAGCCTGGCCGCCTCGGCGCGGGCCGGCTCACCGGGCGGGTGGTTGCCCTTGCGCTCGCACGGCCGGTCCGTGGTGAACGCCGACAGCACGACCCGTTCCAGCTCGGCG
>Ga0182024_10016269_pt1 | contig 14128 bp, 12 predicted proteins | sample P32metaG_FD_120480 | JGI IMG/M metagenome (GOLD analysis project Ga0182024, IMG submission 120480) | Permafrost microbial communities from Stordalen Mire, Sweden - P3-2 metaG (Illumina Assembly) | ecosystem: Environmental > Terrestrial > Soil > Wetlands > Permafrost | place: Sweden: Stordalen... | reverse complement strand
TTCACCTTTCGTGGTGCGCATTTGTTCTTCCTAAGGGTTGTGGGGAACCTGGACAGCGGGAGTACTTCCTGGGGAGGCAGGACAAGACAACTTGACAGGGCGGGCGACCGATGGGCTCGGCCAGTGAAGAGAGCCCGTCGGGCAGAGCGAGCGCTATAACCGTCTGATGTGGGTCCTTCTCAAGCTTGTCGAGCCGTTCACGAGGTCGCTCATGAAGGATCTATCTGTGGCTGGCGTTCTTTAGCCCGCTCTGGTTACCCGGAGACCTGGGCTCACCCCGGATGACCCGATCGAACCAGGCGGTGCCGGTAGCTGTGGGGGACGTGACGCTACCGACCAGGTCAGGTGCAGAGACTAAGCGGCTGACACGGTCAACTCTCGGTGCGCGGCTCGGGCACGGTCCATGAGGACCGCAACCGTGGCAGCCAACAGAGCGGCTCCGACGGCGATGAGCGTGATCAGCCATCCGGCCATGCCGCCTGTAACAACCGTGTGGACAATTGTCGGATGTGGTTGGGACACGGCCGGCTCTGCGGCGGGCAGGGACGGGGCCCTACCGTTGGCATACGTCCGGAAATTCGCCATCAAACCAAACGCCGACGGAGCGAAGAGAACAAAGCTCAACAAGCCACTGCAGATTGCGAGAACGACGCTCGTTGTGCGCCGGACGAAGTGGATGTGTTTCATGACGACCTCCTTAGCTATGTGGGACGACTTTGTTTGGAAGTATGAAGCGGCGGGCCGAGGTTGCGCTATCCGATCATTTACGGATGCCCAGGGGGAGCGGCCTGGCCGGGCCTTGGCCAGGCTGCCGTTGCGGGCCTCCTCGAGCAACTGGCGCCGGTGTTCGGCGGCCAAACCTTCGGTGAAGTAGGGGTTTTGCATGGTGGCATCCTCCTCGTTGAAGTGGTGCTCCTAATCCTCCGCCGGCGTCCTACGGAGAGGCATCCGTATGACCTACGGGCCCACCACGCAAACGGGCCCGCACCCCTAGCGCCTCGGTTGTCAGCGATGCACAATGGTGAGGTGGAACTGTCTGTCCGCGAGGCAGAAGTGCTCGACCTGGTCGCCGAGCGGATGACCAACGCCGAGATCGCCCGCAAGCTCTATGTTTCGGTGCGGACAGTCGAGAGCCACGTTTCCTCCCTGCTCCGCAAACTGGGGGTGCCCGACCGCCGCGCACTAGCCGCTTACGCCGCGGAGCACCAAGCTCCTGAAATGGGATGGCGAAGCCTGGGTGAACCGTCGACCTCCTTCGTCGGCCGGGAGGCCGAGCTAGCTGCCATTGCTTCTGCCGTGGCCGACTACCCTCTGGTCAGCCTGGTCGGGCCTGGAGGTGTGGGCAAGACACGCCTGGCCCTGCGCTTCGCTACTACGGCACGGGCTGTGTTCGCCGACCTGGCGGTGTTGTCGGTGGGGACCGATGGCGAGACCGTAGCCCGGACCGTTGCGGCCGCGCTTGGTCTTGCCGAGCCGGTTGACTGCAGCGCTTTGGACGCAGTGGCGGCCGAATTGAGCGCCGTACGGTGTGTTGTCGTCCTCGACAACTGTGAGCACGTGCTCGACGGCGTGGCCGCTCTGGCTGAGCGCCTAATGCGGACCGGCTCGGCTCGCCTATTGGCGACGAGCCGTGAGCGCCTGTCAGTGCCCGGTGAGCGCGTAATCGTGGTCGAGCCATTGAGCGAGGAAGCCGCCGTTCAGCTTTTCCTGGACCGCGCCGCCACCAATACCGGGGCGGCTCAGGAGCTCGTGGCGGCCGACGTAGCCCAACTGTGCCATCGGCTCGAGTACCTGCCCCTGCTGGTGGAGCTGGCAGCGGCGCGGCTGACCACGTTCAGCCTGGAGGACTTGTTGGCGCGCATCGACCATGCCCTGGGACTGCTCGGTTCAGGGGGCCGTTCGGGCCACCGGCACCGCAGTGTGCTGGCCACCCTGGAGTGGAGCTATAACCTCTTGACGCCCCCGGAACAGGCAGTGTACCGGTCGTTGTCAGTGCTGAGAGGCCCCTTCCGCCTGTCCACCGGCGAGGCTGTAGTGCCCAATGGCCATCCAGGGGCTGCCGCTGCGCACTTGGCCCGACTCGTGGACGGGTCGTTGCTGGTCCGGGTCGCGGACCGCTATCGGCAGTTCCAATTGGTGCGGGCCGACGCGGCCGAAAGGCTGCAGGCGGCCGGTGAGGAGGAGGCGGCTCGAGGCCGGTTGGTCGATTGGGCGCTGAAGACGCTGGCTGCCGGGGTGCCGCCGGGCGATGACGTCGACCTGAAAGCGGCCGTGGAGGCGGCCGAGGAGCTCGGGCACCCGGACCTCGCTCGCTTGGCGGAAATGTTGGCGGAGCACTTCGAGGCGGCCAGCCAATGGACCGACGCCCAGGCTCTGTACGAGCTAGCGGCGCGCTCCTCGAGAGATGCTCGCTCGGCAATGGCCGCGGCGGAGCTGGCGTTGAGCCGGGGGCGGGGCGATTCGGCCATGCGCCTGTTCCGCTTCGCCGCCGACCTAGCGGCCACCAGCGGCGACGCCGATGTGGAGGTGGGGGCCCTAGTGGGAATGGCCGAGCTTGCTCTCCGCTACCCCGGGACGCTCAACGACTGCCCGTCTGCCGAGGAAGTCGACGCCGTCCTAGCTAGAGCTGAAGCGCAGTCCTGGTCAGCGCGCTCGGGCTCGCGTCGGGCCGCTCTAATCGCCGTCGGCCGGGGCTGGCAGCAGTGGGGGATCGGGACCAACGTCCGGCCGAGTGTCGGCAGTGCTGAGGGCGGCGTCGGCACCGTTGGGGCTCACGAGCCGGCCGAGGTCGCCGTCGCCATGGCCGAGGCCAGCGGGGACCCACTCCTATTGTCTTCGGCCCTGGACTGCCGGACTTGCGGCGGGCTAAACGGGGGCGACCTGGCTGGCGCCATGGTTGCCACCTCTCGGCGGGTGGCTCTGCTTTCCGACCTGGCCGACGACTCGCCGCGTGCCTGGGCGGAACGTCGAGATGCTTTTTACATGGCCAGCGCCGGGGCCAAGCGCCTGGGCGACTTTGGCACCAGCCTCGACTATGCCCTCAAGTACCGTGATCTAGAGCTCAGACGTGGCCACCCGCGTGGTGGTCTCGAAGCGGTGATGGCGGCTCAGTTCTTCCTAGCGAGGTGGGACGAGCTCATCGACGACGCCAACCACCTGTTAACTGTTCGCCAGGGAGAGGCGGCTTGGGGCACCGGCCACCTTGGTGAACCGTGGGCCTACACGGGGGCGGTGCTGGGTTACCGGGGCCACACCGAAGAGGCCGAACAATGGTTTGGGCGGGCCAAGTTCAGGGGCGACCCGGACCCGTGGGCCTGGTTGATCCCGTGCCTGCGAGCGGATGTCGAGCTCCACCACGGCCGCGCCGCGGAAGCCCAAGATTTTCTCCAGACGCGGTCCCAGGACATTAATGGGTGGTGGCGGAGCCTGTACGCCGCGGTCCGAGCCGAGGCGTTCGGCGGCGACGAGATCGACGAGGCCGTCGCCTTGGTAGGCGATGATGCTCACGCCGCGGCCATCCTGGCCCGGGCACAGGGGAAACTCGAGGTGGCTCGAGAAGGTTTTCGCAAGTGTGGTGCTGGCTACCAATGGGCGCGAACCACGCTACAAATGGGCGGGCCTGACGTCGACGAGGCATTGGCGACCTACGAGGCGCTCGGGCTCAGGACCTGACGCGCTCCTAGCAGACGTCATGGGGCTCCGGGCTGGGGCCCGGGACCGCGGGCATGATCAAGTCGGGGCCGTCATTGGGGGGCAGTAAACCGTGCATACCCTTCGCCTCCCGTCAGCTAACTCACTACTCCCTGATGCCTCCCTTGCCCGTCATCATCGCGCCTCCGAACGGCTGGGACCGCGTTCGACTTGTCTAAGCCAGGGGCACCTCGACCCCTCCGAGGCGCGCCAACCCCGGCCACGTCGACAGATTCGGTGTCCCGGTGCCAGCCCTGATCGTCGAGTGGTCGGGACGGGCCTGGCGGGCGAATTTGGCGACGCCCGCGTTGGCCCGTACCGACCTGGTTGCCCGCTGCCGAGGAGGGGTGAGCCTGCGCAGGCAACTAGTGGGCGATCAGCCCTTTAGGATGCCTGAGATCGTGCTTTGTGCAGTCTTCAGCGCCGATTGCACCGACTGAGAACCCGATAGCGCAGCCTGGATCGCTGTCCACACGGCCAACGAGACCTTCGGGTACTTGGTGCCGAGGCCCAGTGTGCGCGGATGGGCATAGAGGGTTTGGTTGGCGTAGACGCTCCACTCGGCGCCTTCCTGCTGCACGTAGGTTTTCGCGACGGCTTCCTTGGGCGGCAGGTAACCGAACAACTTCGAGAGCGACAGCTCCTGCGAAGGTGTCTGCGTGCCCTGGATCCATTGGAAAGCCATCTGCTGGGCGGCACTGCCACCACTGTTGCCTATCATCCAGTCCTCACCGCCGAGCGGCACTATCACGTGCTCGCCGGCCACCCGAACTGGGACCGGGACGATCCCGAACTGCTTGCCGTAGTACATGTGCGCCTGGGCCAGGCCGGAGAAGTTCCAGGGGCCGTTGACCATCATCGCGGCCTTCCCGGCCTCGAACTGGCTCGAGGCGGCTGGGGTTTGGCTCCAGTTGAGGCAGGCCTTAGAGGCCGAACCGTCGGTGATCAGCTCCTTCCAGAGGCTCATCGCCTGTACCCCTGGCGTGGACGCGATATTGGAGAAATTAAATGCTCCCCCGTCGCTCCAGAAGAACGGCTCCCACTGCCAGGTGGTGTCTTCTGCGGCTTCACAGGTCAGCGCGATACCGTAATGCGCTGACGTCGTCAAAGCCTTCGCGTCAGTCACCAACTGCGCCCACGTAGCCGGCGGGGTAATGTTGGCGGCCTTCAGCATGGCGATGTTGTACATCAGGGCGATCGAGTTCGCCCCTGCCACTGGCAAGCTGTAGTACTTACCACCGGAAAGTCCCTCGTCAATGATGGCTGGGAAATATCCTTGAGTGTTGAACCCGCTGAACCCGCTCAGAGGCACTACCTGGCCTGTCGAGATCATGGTTGACACAAACGGGTTGTCGGAGGCCAAAAGGTTGGGTAGGTCGTGGCCCGCGGCTTGCGTCAAGAGCTTCGTGTCCAAATCGGCGAACGGCACATAGATCCTCGTGATTGTCACACCGGGGTGCGCGGCCTCGAACTGCTTGTCGTACTGCGCCAACGCAGCGGTTTGACCGGGTGTGTTGAAGTAGTCCTCCTCCGTGAGGGTTATCTTCGTAGAGGCGGAAGTGCTCACCTGCGACAACCCGATCACTGCAAATGTCGTTGCCCCTAAGACCGCGAGGCCCCGGTGACGCATTTTTCTCCATGGTTTCACTGCGGTTCTCTCCTTTTATTGTTGATAGCGAACAACTGGACCGACGAGAATTACGAGGGAACATGCTTACGAGCCAGAAGAAATCAAAATGCCAGCCCTATCCGTCCATCACCTCCCTCACGGGCGGCACATGCGGGGCCGCGCCCCATCACCCCAAATCTGTTGGACCGGCCAGAGGGCGACATCGCTACCCCACCACCGAACCCGCGGTGAGGCCGTTCGCAATGTAACGTTGAGCCACCACCAGCATTACTCCGGCGGGCACCATGGCGAACGCTGCGGAGGCCATGACTGCGCCCCAGTCGGTTGAGTAGTTCCCGAGGTAGGTATAGATGCCAAGTGTGATCGGCACGATCGTGGCACCGTTAAGGACCGTCAGGGCGAAGATAAAATCACCCCAGCCGTTCAAGAAGGCAAAGACGGCGACGGTTATGACGGCCGAGCGTGCGAGGGGGACCACGATACGGAGGAAGGTCTGCCACTCCGATGCACCGTCGACTCTGGCCGCGTGGATGACCTCGTTCGGCAGGCTGAAGAAGAAAGCCCGCAGCACGAGGATGGCGAAGGGGATGGCGTATGTGCCGTCGGCAATTATCAGGCCCGGGTACGTGTTCACCAAGTGGACCCAATGGAAAATGATGAACAGCGACGTCGCGAGGACAATTGACGGGACTATCTGGCAGATCAGCAGTGAGCTGACGATGATCACAGTGAACCGCAAGCGGTATTTCGCAAGAGCGTAAGCTGCTGGCACCGCGACGACGAGGGCAAGCACGGCGGTCCCCACGCCCACGATCAGGCTCGTCAGCACGTTGCCTGATTGCGCCTGGATGACGGTCCTGAAATTGTCCAGCGTCGCACCGTGGGGCAGCCAATAGTATGTGCCGCTGAAGAGGGTTTCGGTCGACTCGAACGAGCCGACTATCACAGCGTATACAGGGAAAAGCAGTACCACCAGCGCGGCCATCGTCGTGAGCGTGCAAAGCCAGCGCAAGGCCCTCGACTTCTCCAAGCGGCTCATTACGCGGCTCCCGCGCTACGCTTCAAGGAGCCCCGACTGAGCAGAAGGTACAGCGGAGCGCAGAGCATCGCCAGGATAAGCAGTACGTTGTTGAGGGCGGCGCCCTCGCCGAAGGAGAACTCCTGGAACGACAAGTTGTAAGACCATGTTGTAATAAGCTGTGTGGCGTTGGCAGGGCCGCCGCCGGTTAGTGCGATCACGAGGTCGAACACCTTTACCGTGAACACGAACCCGAGAAGAAAAGTAACCTCGATAACGGGCAAGATGATGGGCACTATTACCAGGCGCAACCTCTGCCATGGCCCCGCGCCATCCACGAGTGCCGCTTCCTTCACCTCCACTGGGACGTCTTGAAGCGCGCTGTAGAGCAGGAGAGTGAAGAACGGTACCCCGAGCCAGATGTTCGCGATCAGTATCGTCCATAGGCCAAGGTTTGGGTCGTCCAGCCAATCAATTGGGTGGCTCGCGAGCCCGATGTCCATCAGAACCTGGTTGACCGCCCCGCCTTCAAGCTGGAAAAGGAACTTGAAGATAACCCCGGTGACGATCAGTGGCAGAAGCCAAGGAACTATCACGAGCGTGCGCCCTAGCGTCCGGCCGGGGAACCGAAGAGTGAACAGTAAGGCGAGTGCGAAGCCGATAATGAACTGGCCGATGAGCGACCCGGCCGTGAACTCGAGCGTGTGGACAATGGCAGCCCGGCTCGTAGGGTCATTAAGGATGAACCGGTAGTTGGCGAGCCCGGCAAATGGTGCGGTGAGGTCGGCGATCGTAGCGGGAGAGGTCTGCTCGAAGCTCAGCATCACGTTGTAAACGATGGGTAGCGCGAAAGCGAAAAGGATATACAGGATCGCAGGGGTGAGGAAGAGCCAGCCCGCGAGCCTGTGCCTTCTCGCGGCCGACAGGCGGGCCCGTGAACCTGTCCCGCCATCAGCGGGACTTCTAGAGCCTGCAACTATAGGTGAGTTCGCCGGAGCGCCTGTCTGTGTTCTCATTTTCGTGTAAGCGAGTTTGCGCTTCGTCTACCAGGCATCGAAAACAGCCGCCGGCTAGGAATCTGCTCGGGACAGCAGGCCGTTGAAGGCACCTCCCTCCCGCAGGTATACCGGTATGCGCTCCAATGGCGCGGGGGCCGTGACCCAACCGCCCTTGCCGACCGCCTGCCCTGTCCAGGCGTCCAACCACGAGGTGCCAGCGGGAAGGAACACGTTCCGCTCTCGTGCGCCAAGCGTGGTCACGGGTGCCACAAGGATGTCTGGGCCGAACATGAACTGGTCGGCCAACTCCCATGCAGTTGGTTCCTCCGGGAACTCCAAGAACATTGCTCGCATCGGGGGGAGGCCGGTGGCGCTTGCGGTCGCCATCTGGTCCATCACGTAGGGGCGTAGTCGTTCCCGTAAGGCCAGCTGGTCGCGAATGATCTCATACGCCTCGTCGCCGAAGGACCAGACTTCGTTGGGCGCGCCGGTCTGGCCGGAACCCACCAGCGGGCCAGGCTCGCGCACCCCGTGGAGCCTTAAAAGCGGGCAGAACACGCTGAACTGGAACCAACGCACCACTAGTTCCCGGAAGTATGGCGTGCCCGGGTCACCACCTTTGAAGCCGCCGATATCCGTGGTCCACCAGGGGATCCCCGATATCCCGATGTTCAGCCCCGCAGGGACCTGGGCAGCAAGAGCCTTAAAGCTCGAGTCAATATCGCCCGACCAGACCGCTGCCCCATAACGCTGGCTGCCGGCCCAAGCAGAACGGCACAGGACCAGCGGTTGGTCTTCGCCGCGCGCGCGGAGTCCTTCCGCGAACCCACGAGCGTGCTCGCGCGGGTACACGTTGTGGACCTCGGTGCCTTGGCCGAGGTGGTAGACGAGGTTATCTGGGCACTCCGGGCGTACTTCCGGCTCGCAAGCGTCGAGCCAGAACAAGCGGATGCCGTAACGGGAGTATCCTTCGACGATCTTGTCCCATAGGAACTGCCGGGCTCCCGGGTTGGTCGCGTCGTAGAAGCGGACAAAGGCGTGGCCGTCCGTGCCCTTGTCCCAGAACGGTAGGTGGAGCGGTATCCCACGTTGGCTCCCGACGAGGAACCCGCGATCCTCCATTTCTGCGTAGTGGGCACTGTTTGGGTTGACTGTGGGCCAGACCGAAACCATGAGCTCCACCCCAAGTGCCCTCAGTTCGTCGACCATTGCTTGGGGATCAGGCCATTCTTCGGTGTCGAACTTCCACTCACCTTGGCGCGTCCAGTGGAAGTAGTCGACGACGATGACTGATAAAGGAAGCCCGCGCCGATGGTATTCACGAGCCACCTCGAGCAGTTCGTCCTGCGAGCGGTAGCGCAGCTTGCACTGCCAAAAGCCGGCGGCCCACTCCGGCAATACCGGCGGCAGGCCTGTGGCTTTGGAGTAACGCCCAACGATATCGGCCGGCGTGGAGCCGATGGTCACCCAGTAGTCGAGCTGGTGGGCGCCGTCCGCGACCCACCTCGTCCGGTTGGCGCCGAGCTCGACGCGCCCCACTCCTGGCATGTTCCACAGCAGCCCGTACCCGCGATCGGACAAGACGAAGGGTATGCACACTTCGGTGTTCCGCTGGATGAGGTCGATGACCGCGCCCTTCTGGTCGAGCAACCCGTGTTGATGCTGGCCTAACCCGTATATACGCTCTCCGCTAAACGCGTTGAAAACCAGCTCACAGCCGTGAAGATCGCCGCCGGCGGCTGTGTAGCGCCGCTGTGGAGGTGCGCAAAAGTGAGGAGCCTGCTCGCTGCACAGTTCTTCGCCGGTCGACCGGAGAAAGCGGACCAGGGGCGGGAAGCCCAAGAACGAGCCGTCGTCGTTGCACGAAACCTCGACGACCAGATCCCCGTTGTACAGCCGAGCCCGGTCATCTGAGATCTCCACGCGCACGTTGACAGGCGGCGCCTCGATCAGGGCGCTGCCCGGAGTCTCGGTTATCGAGGGCCTTACCGTCGAACGGATGCGGGCACTGTTTTCCCCCCACGCTTCCACCTTGAGGATCTCCCGCCCGGAGAGGGCGGTAAACCCGCGACCTTGGGCGAGGAAAGTTGTCACCCTATTCCCTCCCTTTTAGAGCTGGGCTGGTCTGTACGTTGTCGCCTTCCCGGCGGACCGACGGGACCCAAACGCGCATCGCAGGCTCAGGTCGGTTGCCTCGTGCAAAATATGGCACGAGGGTCAACGCGAGGGTCTTGACTCTCGGGCCCTCTCCGCGGGCATCGTCGTAAAGGTGGTCCTGCGGGCCTTCGACACCTCCACCGGAGGCGGCGATCGCCACCTTCACGTATCCGTCAAGGGAAGTCGGGGTTTGCCCGGCCGTCTCCAGGGGTTGGGTCGTGTCGAGGACGACGTCCTCCAGCAAGGTACCCGCGTCCAGGTCGTCTGCTTCGATGCAATAGACCAATGGACCGCGCTCGATCGCGAAGCAGCCCCGTACCGCGTCGGCCCTCCAGTGCGGTCTGACCACTCGGGCACGGATCGAGTGGGAGACTTCGAGGTGGTCACCGGATGCCCACTGCCGACCGACCCGGGTGTAGGGGCCGTCCGAGGAACCCTCGACCGGCGTCCCGTTCAACCTTACCGACGTGCTGTTGGCCCATTCGGGTGTCCGCACGGCCAGCTCCCAGCTATCTGGCGAGCTGCATCGTTCCACCTCGATGTGGGTCGTTCCCTCCCACGGATGACCGGTCCGTACGCTTAGGCTTACATTCCCGCCGGGTATTCCCGTAGCCACGGTCCCGCTAAAGGGCATTTGCACCTGCAAACCGGCGGGATCCCGCGTCAACAGGTACCCCTGGATGCTCGCCATCAAACGCGCGAGGTTTGGTGGGCAGCAAGGGCAGTCATACCATTCGAGACGATGGCGAGGGGAGTCTTCGTCGCCGCCGTCATGGCCGGTCCTTAGGTGCAAAGTGTTCGAGTAAAAGAACTCGGTTCCCTGCTGGGAGACCGCGCCCGCGATGACGTTCCACAACACACGCTCCATCGCTTCGGAATAGCGCGCCCGGCCGGTGGCAAGCAAGAGGCGCCAATTCCATTGGAAGCTTGCAATCGCAGCACACGTCTCGCCATAGGCGCGGTCGCTGGGAACTTCATAAGCGTCCCCGATCGATTCGTCACGATGTCTTGAACCGTGTGCACCGGTTATGTAGGTTTTAGTGGTGAACAGGTCTTCCCAGATGGTTTCGGATGCGCGCAAAAGCTCCTTGTCGCCCGTTTCGACGGCGACGTCTACAACGCCCGCTTGCAAGTACAACTCCCGCACGGCGTGACCTGTTGCCGAGGCTCGCTCGCGGACCGGCAGGTGGTGTAAGAAATAAGACATCGGGAAACGGTCGTTGCCGAGCAGGCCAGAAGACGTCATTGCGACGTCGGAACGTCCTCGCAGGTCAACTTGCCTCTTAGCGAGATGCAACGCCCGTTTGTCCCCGGTCAGACGGTAAAACTCGACCAAGGCGGTTTCGACCTCTGGGTGGCCGCACACACCGATGAGACGACCATCCCCGTCATCCAACGAAAACGTTGTCAGCAGCTGCTCGACGAGCGCGTCGGCCACCCCTGACAGATCCCACGCGGTGCCTGTCCGCGTGCCCGCTACTGCAGCTTGGAGCAGGTGGCCGGCGCAGTAAAGTTCGTGGCCCCATCGCAAGTCTTTCCATGCCAGCTCGGGATGTTGGCCCTGGAACCAAGAGTTGAGGTAGCCGTCGGGCCGCTGAGCGCGTGCCATGAGGTCGGCGGCCTCGTGGCCGAACTCGTCGGTTACCTCAGACGACCCTCTGACGCTGTCCCAGGCGGCAGCCTCCAGGACCTTGTAAATGTCGGAATCAGCGAAATGCCAACCCCGGTGCGGGACGTCGGCGTCCCGGCCTTCGGCCACGCGCCGTAAGTTGTCGAGCGCTGAGGAGCGGACGTGGCTTACACAGTGAGGAAGCGTCCTGGTGCTGTTGCGCTGTTGCCAGTCACCGAGCTCGTAACCCCGTGCCAAGACTACTTCGCCCAGCCCAAGAGGACTGAGCCGCCCCATCGCTGCGGGCGTCGGCCAGACGGGGCCGCGTGTGGTTTGGACCGGAGGGTCGGGCGATGGATGAAATGCCGCGTCTGTACCTTGTGCCGTCGCTCTTCCCCTCCCTCAATAATATGCTCGGAGAGGCGCGAACCACCAACTGTTGCCCCCTCGGCGCCTCGTCCGTGTGTAGGGGAAACGCTACCCCCGCCCGCCGCCCCTGTCAAGGGGTTGGCGACGGGTAATCGTTTGGGAGCAAGGTTTAATCGGATAGGTCGGAGGGAAGCGCTTCCTCTCTGATGGCTACTGGCTGTCCCGAAGCCGGGCTGGATGGGCCTTCGAGAGGCCTGGTCCTGACTGCTCGCCCGAGTTCACTGACGCGGTCGCCTCGGGTTGCTATGCCGCCGAGCGCCTATGCTTGGCTCGTGCAGGCAACCCGACCAGCGACGCTTACAGAAGTTGCGCGACTGGCCGGCGTTTCTCTCACCACGGCGTCAAAGGCGATGAACGGTAGGAACAAGATTTCTGAGACCACCCGGAAACGGGTCCTTCTTGCGGCCAGCGACCTCTCCTACGCACCGAACCTCGTGGCCAAGAGCCTTGCCAGCGGCACGAGCAGCATTATCGGGGTCCTGCTTCGGGACCCGATGGTCCATCGCTTTGCCATGCCGATCGTCATCGGTGCGCAATCTGTTCTAGAGCAAAGGGAATTCTCTGCGATTATCGCCGATGCGAGAGGGGTCGTCGAACGGCTTGCCGATCTCGCTCTCATGCTGCGCCAACGTCACGTCGACGGGCTTCTTATTGTTGGCGACAACCAGGGGAAAACGCCGTCGATAACGACACTGGCGAATATCCCGTGCGTCTATGTCTACGGCCCCACGAACAACCGTCGCGATGTCGTACACGTCGTGGACGACTTTGCAGGTGGCGCCACCATGGTCAACCACCTCGTCGGCCTCGGCCGCCAGCGAATAGCTCACATCACCGGGCCCAAGCACGCTCCAGCGGTCCAGCAGCGCGTCCTCGGGGTAGGTCACGCTCTGAACGAACACGGGTTGCATTTGGTCGGCGGTGTCAGGTACGGCCACTGGTCGCAGCTGTGGGCACGTCAAGTAACACGAGAGGTTTTGGGAAAGACGCCGCGCATCGACGCGATCCTCTGTGGTGCGGACCAGATTGCAGCTGCCGCGCTTGAGGTCGTTGTGGCGTCGGGTCGCAAGGTCCCCGATGATGTCGCGATCACCGGCTTCGACAACTGGACAGTGTTTGCGCAGGAAACGGACCCATCACTAACAACGCTCGACATGGAGCTCGAGCATCTTGGGGCCGCGGCAGTTAGCGACCTTTTCGCGATGATCGGGGGAGCCCGCGTCGGAGGCGGTACCCGTCACCACGAAGGAACACTGGTGGTCAGGGGTTCGACAGATCCCGAGCGCCCCTAGCGGACGTCTGGGACCTCGATCAAGGCCGTGGGGCGAGCTGCAAGCCATTGTCGGCCGACGGCTCGGTTTTCTGGGCGCGCCCGTTACTCTTGTGCTCGTGCCTCCTGGCATAGTGGCTGTGAGCGCTGCTTACCCAACCCCAAAACCTCCCTTTGTGTTCAGCAAACCTTTGTCTGGCGCGAGCGGTGTTTCGGGCGGCACTGCTGGGTTCTCGACCCTAAAGGCGAGTACGGAGCGCTCGCTGCCGCGTCTGGTGCCACTCCCTTGCGGCTCGGTCCGGGGCTCGGTCTCCGCCTCAACCCGCTCGACGTCGGCCCGGCAGTTCAGAGCGCGCAGCCCGGCCAGTCGCCGGCACATCAACGCCGGGCCGAGCTGCTCGGCGCGCTTCTCGGTAGCTCTCTCGGGCGCCCGCTCCTTCTCGGGAGCGCGCCGCTGCCGACGTGGCCTTGTCGGTTGCCGAAGAGCGAACTGCGCGGCCCACCCTTCCTCTCGTGGCAGAGGCGTTGCTGCGTCCCGAGGAAGAGCAGGCCCGGTTGCTCGGCACGAACCTGGACGGCTTACGCCAGGATGGCAGGCAGGTCGCCCTGGAACTGCGACGGCTCGTGCACGGCGACCTCGCGGGGATGTTCGACGGGGAAACGTCGCCCGGGCTGGCCCTCTCGGCAGGAGTGGTCGTGCTGGACCTCTCGCGTCTTTATGCATCGCCAGCCCTCGGTTTGCTGATGGTCTGTGCCCTCTCCTGGCTCCAGAGCACGCTGGCAATCGGGTCGGCCACCAAGCGCCTCGTGGTCCTCGACGAGGCGTGGGCGCTCCTCAGCCGTCTCGCGACAGCACGTTGGCTGCAAGCGACTTTCAAGCTTTCCCGTTCCTATGGAGTAGCCAATGTCGCCGTCGTGCACCGGCTTTCCGACCTCAAAGCAGCTGGCCAGGACGGTTCTGAGCAGCAGAGGCTGGCCGAGGGGCTCCTTGCGGACGCCGAGACCCGAGTCGTTTTTGGGCAAGCCCCTGGAGAGGCGGAGCGGGCAGGCGAATTGCTCGGCCTTTCCCGCAACGAGCAGGCCCTCCTGTGCCAGCTGCCGAGGGGCGTTGCGCTTTGGCGAGTGGGCCAGAGCTCGTTCCTCGTGGAGCACGAGCTGTGGCCGGAGGAACTGGCGCTCGCCGACACCGACGGTGCGATGCGGCCAGGCGACCGGTAGGACTATCCCTTAGGGAGCGATCTCCATGGCGGAACGCCACGCCACTTGTAGGCTCTGTTCACGAAAAATAAGCCTGCTGTCACGGAGAGTAAGCCGGAACCTAGAGCTC
>Ga0182024_10016268_pt1 | contig 14128 bp, 15 predicted proteins | sample P32metaG_FD_120480 | JGI IMG/M metagenome (GOLD analysis project Ga0182024, IMG submission 120480) | Permafrost microbial communities from Stordalen Mire, Sweden - P3-2 metaG (Illumina Assembly) | ecosystem: Environmental > Terrestrial > Soil > Wetlands > Permafrost | place: Sweden: Stordalen... | reverse complement strand
CTGACCCCTGACCCCAGACCCCTTCTGCGACCCCTGACCCCAGACCCCTCTCTTTCATTCTTCGCCAAACTTGGTCTCGAATAACTCCGCCAATTTTCCGACGGCTTGATCGGCGTCGTCGCCGTCGGCTTTCAGGTGGAGGACGGTGCCTTGGGTGGCTTCGAGGGTAATCATCTGCATGACGCTCTTTCCGTCCACTTCGAGCGGGTCGTCGCCGTCCTTGCTAACGGTGACCAGCGACGAAAAACCGTTGGCGACGTCAACGAACTGCATCGCCGGCCGGGCGTGCAGCCCGCGCTCGTTGGCCACCGTCACGTCGCGAGTGACAACCATCAATGCCATTGCGGATTGCGGATTGCGGATTGCGGATTGAATTCGATTCCTTCAATCAGCAATCCGCAATCCGCAGTCAGCAATCCCTTCATTTCCCTTGGTCCGCCTCGTCCAGGAGATCGACGATGCCTTCGCGGGAGGTGGACTGGCGGAGGTACCGCCGAAACATGTCCTTTTGCAGATTGCTAAAGACGATGTTCATCGCCTGGAGGTGCTGCTGGGGTTGGTTCTCGGGGGAAAGCAGAAGGAAGACGGTATACACCGGCTGGTGGTCGAGTGCGGCAAAGTCGATGCCCCCGGCGCTGCGGCCGATGGCGCCGGCCATGGCCTTGACTTTCGGATGTTTGACGTGCGGGACGGCCACGCCTTTGCCGAAACCAGTCGAGCCGTTCTGCTCGCGCTTCACCACCGCCGTGACAATGTCCTCGACCGCGTCCTGGGGGACCGCGCCAGCCCCGGCCAGCGCGATAACCAGTTCGCGGATCGCGCTATCGCGGTCGGTAGCCTGCAGGTCGGGCGTGATCGCCTCGGTAACAATGAATTCTCTAAGCTTCATCTTGGCCAAAACCCTCGGGTCTTCCCGCCGACCCCGTCTGCCGTCCAAGGCCGTCGGGATCGTCGCGGGTCAGTCTTTGTGAACGTTCTTGGGCGTTTCTTCTCCCGGATGTTTCCGGTTACGGAATTTCTTTTTATGCTCGGTAATCTGCCGTTCCAGTTTATGCACGCACCCGTCGATGCAGGCGTATGCATCGCCGTCGGAATGGTGGGCGACGAACGTATTGCGGTGCTCGGCGTTGACGATCATTTCAACATTGGGCGAATCCTTGGCGGTGTCGAGCACCACCTCGATTTCCTGGATCAGATCGTAATACCTCTCCAACTTGGAGGCCTTTTGCTCGGCGTACGCCTTCAGTGCCTCGGTAACTTCCATGTGTCGGCCGGTAACAGTGACTATCACGCGATTGCTCCTTTCTTCCTCGCTGACCGCATTGTAGCGGAAACGGCAAGCGAGCGTCACGGGTTCACCGCCGACGCCGCGCCGGGCCGTTCGATGGCAACCGCGCCGGGAAGGATAGCGGGAATTGAAGCGGCAACCAATGGCGCCGACTTGGGCACCGACGGGCTCAGGACGCCGCCGGTCACCAGCAGTCGCATGGCCTCCTCAACCGTCAGCGGCAATTCAACCACCGCATGACGCGGCACGACCACGACGTAGCCGCTGAATGCCGTCGGCGTTGAGGGGACGAAGACTGTCAGCATGTCGTCGCCCGCAGCTTCGTTGAGGGATTTGAGTCCAGGGCCGGTGACCAGTCCGATCGTCCAGACGTCCTGCGCTCGATGCTGCACCGCCACGACCCTGCTTCCGGCGAACACACCCGCGCGATCGCTGAGGAACAGGTCGGTCACCTGCTTCACCGCGGGGTAAATCGCCCTGACCAAGGGAATCCGCATGGCGGCCATCTCGCCGATGCGCCAAAACTGCCGCCCGATGAAATTACCGACAAACACCCCGACGACGTAGACAAGCAGGATCGCCAGCGCCACGCCGGTGATTTGGACGCCCAGCGAGTCGCTCTTGAGCACCGCATGGATATAGCCGGCTGGCTGCTTGGGGATAAACCAACGTCCGCCCAGCTCGAGCCACGCGAGCCGAATCGCGTAGATCAAATGCCGGCCCAGCGCCTCCCAAAGGAAGTCCCAGACCTTCACCAAGAGCCAAAGGGTAATGAGGGTGGGCAACAAGGCGGCCAGGCCGCGGACGAAAAATCGGCGGAAATCCTCCGCGAAGTTCGCCCGCCGACCGCGGGGATTTCGGGGCATGCTCGTCTCTGCTCGGTTTGACGGTTTGGCGAACTTTCCCTTGAGCCGGCCCACCCCTTTTACACGCCAGCGTTGCAATAATCAATTCGGCCCCGGCCGCTCGTCGGCTCCCCAAAACCATGTGGCAAATTGCCGACTGCGCCGATTGCGCAGTCTATGCGCCCGCATTCAGCAGAGTCGTCTGCCGATGCGGGCCATCAGCAGCGTCCGGGGCGGGAATTCCGGCCACTGGCTTGATACACTTCTGCCCCCGCGGGAGTCGCGGCCACCTTGAGTTATGAGCAAGACCCTTGTTCGCCCCGATGCCCACGCGACACTCAACCCGGCTGAAAAGCTTCGGCTGGTTCGGATCATGCTCGCCCTGGCCATTGGTGTGCGGCTGCTCTATTCGGCGGCCGTGGAACTGGTTCCCGACGAGTCTTATTACTGGGTATGGTCGCGTCATCTCGCGCTGGGCTATTTCGACCACCCGCCGATGATCGCCTACCTGATCTGGGTCGGGACCTGGCTCTTTGGCGATCGGGAGATCGGCGTCCGGTTTGTGGTCGCGCTCATGTCGGTTGGGACTATCCTGATCATCATCGCAACGGCTCGGCGGATCCTGCAGAACGACCGGGCGACGCTTTGGGTGGCGCTCATCTGGCTGACGAGCCCCTTGATGATGGGCTTGGGGATCCTCGCGACGCCGGACACGCCGGTCGTCTTCTTTTCGACTGCTGGGCTGGCAATGGCCGCATTTATCGCCAAACGGGATGACGACGCCTCGAACTCATCCGGGGCCGCTGCGTCAGGCAGTCCGGTGTTGTGGATCCTCTTCGGCATCTTTAGCGGGCTGGCGATGGTCTCAAAATACACCGGCGTTCTGCTCCCCAGCGCGGTGGCGCTGGCGATGCTGACTTCCCCCAAGGGCCGCGCCCACTACCGGCACCCGTGGATTTATCTTTCCGGCAGTCTGGCCGTTGCGGTCTTTTCGCCGGTCATCTGGTGGAACAAGCAGCACCAGTGGGCGTCGTTCCTCTTCCAGATCCGCCACGGCGCTCTCAACGGCGAAGGGCATCCGGCTCTGTCGGCTGGCAAAGCATTCCTCCGCTTTTTTGCCGACATCGGAATCTATGTCGGCGATCAATTGGGCATCTGGACTCCCCTTCTCTTTGCAATCGTCATCGTCGTCCTCATTTACTACTGGCGACGGCATCGCGACTTGGGACAACTCGATCGGCTCTTACTTTGGACGGGCACCGCTCCTCTGGTCTTTTTCGCCCTGGCCATGCTTCCCTCACATCACACGGAACCGAACTGGCCGGCATTTGCCTACGTACCGATCAGTCTGCTGATCGGCCGGTGGCTGATCGAAAAGCCTTCGCCCGAGCGATTCGCTTGGGTGCGGGGCGGCGTGCAGGTTTCGGCGGCGGTTCTGGCCGGGATGCTGGTGATGTTTGCCCCTCCCGTCACGCAGCGGCTCGTGCGACTACCGTTCCACGTGCCGCACGCAATTTCGGACTTCACCGGCTGGCCAAAATTCGCGCATTGGATGAGCACTCAATCCGAGCAGGCAGGCAGAGCGATCGTCGTGACCAACCGGCACCAGGACGCCGGCGAAGGCGCATTCTATATGCCGGGGCAGCACGAGGTCTGGTCGGACGGAATTGGCTCGCGACCTAATGCCTTCGATTACTTTGACGACAAGCCCGATTTCAGCAAAATACCGGTGGTGTTCTGGGTCGGTGGCCATCACGAGTTGTTCGCCCAGAAATACGGATATGTCGAGTTTGCCCAGACGACCTACCACGCGTTCTCGGGCCGCAATCCGAACCCGCGCGTGGAAGTTGGCTATCTACTTTACCGTCCGACCAAGAGGTAATCGGCTTTGAATCCACACGCGATCCGAAGACTCGATTCCTGGGTGGGCCGGCCGGTCTGCTTCGCGCTGACGCTGCTGCGCCGTGTCGGCGCGCTGTTGTCGCCGGGTCGCGTACAGCCCGAGCCTCCCAAAAAGATCCTGTTGATCAAGATGATTGAGCAGGGCGCCACGGTACTGGCCTATCGCGCCATCGAGCGGGCCGTCGAGATGGTCGGCCGGGAGAATGTCTATTTCTGGGTCTTTGAAGAAAATCGCTTCATCCTCGATCTTCTCGAATTGGTGCCGCCACAGAACGTGCTGACGATCCGCACCAAGGGCCGCGTGCGGCTGCTGGCCGACTTGCTTCGCACTGCATGGCAGGCACGGAAGCTGAAAATCGATGCGACCGTGGACATGGAGTTTTTCTCCCGCGCGTCCGCGATTCTCGCCTTCCTGACCGGCGCGCGGCTTCGATCGGGCCTGCACCGTTTCACCAGCGAAGGCCCCTACCGCGGCGACCTTCTCACCCATCGCGTGGAATACAATCCTTATCTCCACACCGCGACCGCGTACTACCTGCTCGTCGAGGCGCTGCTGGCCGACCCGAAGCAGCGGCCGCTGATGAAAGTGACGCCGCCCGCGATCGACTACACCGCGCCGCGCTTCCGGCCGTCAGATCAGGAGGTGCAGAAGGTGCGCGCCACCCTTGATCGGGTCGCGGGCCATCCGGTCTCCGGGCCGGTCGTGCTGCTGAATCCGAACGCCAGTGATCTGCTACCCCTCCGCCGCTGGCCCACTGAGCGATTTGTTGAATTGGGCCGGCGCATTCTCGAGGAACATCCCGAGGTGACGGTGGCGATCACCGGCGCGCCGGATGAACGCGAGGCAGCCGAGCAGATCGCCCGCGAAGTCAGCCCGCGCACCATCAGCCTTGCCGGACACACCACATTGCGGGAATTGATTGTGCTCTACACGCTGGCCGACGTGCTGGTCACCAACGACAGCGGGCCGGGCCACTTCTCTTCATTGACGAACATCACATCAGTCGTCCTCTTCGGCCCCGAAACGCCCGGCGTCTTCGGTCCACTTGCGCCCAACGCGCACGTGCTTCGTGCCGACATCGCGTGCAGCCCGTGCGTCAATCCGTTCAATCACCGCTTTTCACCCTGCAACGACAACGTCTGCATGCAGATGATCACGGTGGATCAGGTATATGAGTTGGTGGACCAGCGGCTGAGTGGACGACCGAGGCTGAAGCTCACCGTGCTGCCGCAGAATTTCCCCACCGTGGCCGGGCAACCCGCGTAGGGCGAACCTGGTGTTCGCCCTTCTCGTAGGGGCGAGTCTTGTATTCGCCCTCTTCTGTAGGGGCGAACCTCGTGTTCACCCTGTTGGCCCGGAGGACGAGGGCGAACCCAAGGTTCGCCCCTACTCGAGTAATCCCAACCGATCAAAGAACGCCGCCCCGGCGAGGCTCATCAGCCCGTGAATGAACGGATCGTTGAGCGACTTTTCCGTGGTGAAGAACGCCGCCGCCAGGGGAAGCGCGTCCTCGGCAGCGGCATCCCAATCCGTCGAATCGATCTCCGAGAGATGCGGATTGTCCCGCAGTTGCTCGATCACCTGACGATCGGCTTCAGGATCGAGCCGGGTCAGGAATGCCAGCACTGCCTCGAGCCGCTCAATCTCTTCGTCCGGCCCCCGCGCAAACGCCGCGTACCCGGCAGTGTCGCCGATCCGGCAAAATCGCAAATACACCGGATCGAACACCTGTCCCGGATCGATTTTCGCATCGAACTCGTCGCTGTTCATCTCTTTCTTGAACTGCCCATACAACTCGTAAGCCGCGTGGCCCTGAATCGGCGACAGGTTCCCCAGATCGACCGTGAGCGTCGCGCCCGAAGGATAAAACAATCTGCCGGTGTATCGCATGGATATCGTGGCAACTCAAAAGGATGGAGTAAGCACGTCCGGCCCAAATCCGGCCGCATGCTGCTCGGGCAGCGCGTAATAATCAGGAGGCAGTATCCCCTGATTCAGCGCATCGCTGATGGCCGAGATCCATCGATGGTGGAAGGCGTGAAAGATCCCCGCGTCAACGCGGGTCCAGTCATGCACCGGCATGGCATGTCCCTCTAAAGCTCCGCCGGTTCAGCGCGGCGGCGGCAGAAGATCGCGAATCGGGACCGAAAAGCCCGGAAGCACGGGCTCGGCCGTGAGCGTGTCAAGTTCACGCAACTCCGACAGCGGCACACCGGGACGATGAACGCGCAGCCACCTAAACTTGGGATGCACCGCCCACACCATCTTCACTCCCGCGGCAAAATACTCGACGATCTTCTCTTCCAGATCGTCAATGGTGTCATTGGGAGAAATTACTTCCACGGCAAGATCCGGTGCAACGGTGACGTGGCCGGTCTCTTCGACCCCTGACACCCGGCCGCTGGATACGAACGCCACGTCCGGCCGCCGAAGAAGCTCGCTGTCGGCGGGGAAGCAGCGAAATGTTTGCTCCGCGTACACCTCGCCCCCGCCCCCGGCATCAGACCAAGCGACCAACCAATGACTGACCCTGGCCGCGGCCCGATTGGCCAATGAACTCATCGGCTTCTCCACCAACCGCCCGTCCACCAACTCATAGAGTCCCTGGCCTTCCAAGCGCGTCACGTCGTCCGGCGTGAATCGCGCCTGCTGCGAAGGTTGAGCCAACGTGGTCGTCATCAGCCGAAAATTCTACCACTCGCGCAATCGAAAGGACAGACAGAGCCGGCGTCTCCTGACGATCCTCTAAGATCTTTGCGGACGCGCATGTTTTCCCAATGCGCTCGCGGAAGAACGGCCGAAACCCTGCCGCCGCCTCCCCTCGTTCGCATCCGCCAGGAACTCAGGCTAAAATGACGGGCTGAGGATCCCATGACGCTAAACATCGCACTATCTCCGCAAATCGAAGCAGGGCTGCGACAGAAGGCCGCCGCCCTCGGAGAGCCGGTTGATGCTTACGCATTGCGAGTTCTTGAACAAGCCGCCACAGCTCCGAGCGCGTCGCAGATCGATCAAAGCACCGTCGATCTGCTACGCTGCTGGAATGCGGAAGACGCCACCGTCGATGCAGGCGAAATCGCTTCGCGGCAGCGCGAGTGGGACGAATTTGCGGCCTCGATCAACGCCCATCACTCGTCGAACCGGAACATCTATCCATGAGCCGAATGGGGCACATCGCCCAGTTCGTCGCCGCCGATGTCTGGCAGAATATTTGATTCATCCCTTTCGATTTCTGTCCCACTTCGCGGTCGGCCCGCGGGTACGATTGCAACATGAGCACCACCGAGATCCTCGCGGAGTTGCCCAAGCTCGACCCCAAGGCACGCTCCCGCATTTTCCAGCGGCTCTGCGAGTTGCAGGAGGCGGACCTGCTTCAGGGCACCGGTCCGACGCCGGAGGAACGGCAGATCCTCGACGAAGCGCTCGCCGAGTTCCGTCGCGACGGAGACACGGGCACGCCGTGGCGCGACGTGATCGCGCGTCTGGCCGGGGCGGAAGGCCGATGAGTTGACGTCGGAAAGCGTGCCACGTCGGAAAGCGTGCCAACGTCGGAAAGCGTGCCAACGTCGGAAAGCGTGCCAGCCACCGTTCTCATTAACGTCTGTGACCAGATAGTTTACGAAATGCGCACCAGCCTGATTGCTTGGGATGGCGGCTGACGCGGCACAGCCCGGATTGGATTGGATCGAATCCAGCCACTCGCCCTCGCGGCCAAACGGCTCGCGGCTTCCCTATCGCACCGCAGAAGGCGGAGTTCCCAAGAGCCACGGCGATCGCATGCATCGACTTTTGGGAGGGCGAGGCCACCCCCTTTCGCACTCTGCCAGGTGGTCGCATTTTACCCCCACGCCGTGGGCAGAGCGGCGCCGGCAGACTCGATATCAGAAAATGCAATCCCGCCGCGCCGCCCCGAATCTCCGAGCGCTGTTGCGCCCGCGTAGCGGCGGCGCACCCGATCCGGGGCGGCGCGGCGGGATCGCATCACGACAAGGACCGTCTCCCGTGCCGCTCTGCCCGCGGCGTGAGGGACTTAACGACGCAAAGTGTGCCAGCCACCGTTCTGCGGGGCCAGCGCCTCATTCATCCCGTTGGTCACGGGCGCGCTCGGCGAGGCGGTCGAACGCGACCGCATAGTCGGCATGCACCGCCGCCAGGTGCTGGCGCAGTTCAGTGATCTGCTCGGGGTTGGCGCGGATCAATTCGATGACGTCGCTTTCGTCGCGACCCCGCCCCGCGCCCAGTTTAAGCTCGATGAGTGCCGCCAGCGTCATGTAGCGGAGCACGTGGCCTCTCGCGCCCACGGCGGAGGGATGGGGAAGGGTGGTTGGGGCGGGGTGGGCTGGGGTTCCAAGTCGCTGGCCTTCGGGGAGAAGATCAACTTTGATGCCGGTTTCCCGGTGGAGCACCTTGGGCCAGCGGCCGGGCTGTTGGGGTAAAACATCGAAGCCGCCAACACTGGCGGCGCGGAGAAACTCGTCGACGCGATCAGCGGCGAGGGCAATATCTATGTCCTGTGTCAGCCGGCCGTGAAACCCGTGACGCCAGACCGCCCATCCCCCGCCCACCACGGCTTCGCAGCCGACCACCTCGAGCAGATGATCGAGTGCCTTGACCACCCGACCATACCTTCCCGGCAGATCCTGCGGCTCGAACATGCGCCCGCGTCCCTCTAATAATTGGTCGGCCAGCTCGAACTGTGCGGTAATCATTTCCGGCGTCGCGCGCATGATCAAACCTCGGAACATCGGGCCACAAGGACGATTACGACGCAACGGTGGCGGGCACTTGAAGCAGTTGGCGCCAATGCTCCGGGTCGCGATTCACCTCGTCCAAGAGGCGGCAGGCCCACGCGGCCGGTTTGCGCTTGCCGTCTTCCCAGGACTGGATCAAGACCGTGGAGACGCCCAGAAGCCGCGCAAAGACCCGTTGACTGGCGCCCAGGACGTTCCGGGTTGCGCGGACCGCGGGGCCGTCGTACGGCAGCGGGTTGCGCGGCATGACAACCGTGCGAACCGTAAAGCGGCGGGTCATCGGTTCTCCTCGCTCGATCGCTTGCACCGCTTCCGTTAGGGCACCAATGATCTCCCGGCCCGCCGGTGTTGAACGGGCAGGGCCCGCTCGACGGTGCTTGGACCGCGGCAGTCCGCGTCTTTGAAGTTTCATGGGTTCTCGCCTTTCGACAAGCCGTCTGTCAATCGTCATAAGAGGCCATTGATCATCTCCGCCTGGCGGCCGGTAGGCGCGAAGTGATCGTGAAGCACAGATCGGAGTCGCGACCCAAAAGGGACCAATATGGAACATTCAGCGACTGATGAACTAGCGGATCTCAACGTCGCCGTCCGGGACGAACCAAGCCACACGAAAGTCTGCGGTCCGGGGCCCTGCAGCCAGTGCCAATGTCCAAGCTTTCAAAGCGGCGGTCCCGACCCGCTCACCTGCGGCAGAGATTACTGTAAACATCCCGACAGCAGTCACTCCTGAGTTACGGGGAAGGCGATTGCTTGGGATACCGGCCGGACGCTTGGAGCATCGTTCGCTCCAGTTGGCGATCGTCGGAGTTGAACCGAAGCAGGCGAGTTGTTGCCTCTGCAACTTCTGTTATCGCGACAATCAAGGCTCCGTCGATCTGAAAATGGTCTGACCAGCGATCACGACGCGGATGAAATAGCCTGACGATTTGCCCTGTGGTCGGCGAGATCGACGCGATGTCGCTCCCCTTGAAGCGATTACAGAACACGCAGGCGCTAGCCAGATTTTCGCTGATGGTCGCCCCGCCGTGTTTCTCGCTGATGATGTGTTCGACCTGGAGGTTGAACGCTGAATCCTCTTCCCGCAGCAGGGCAGTATTCACATCGTCCATCGGCGCGCTGCATCACCAACCGGCGCAATGCGGCTGTCACTGGGCTAGTCATGAGCCCCGCGAGACGCCCGCTCCTGAACGTCGAGATGCGCCCGCGCCTTGGCCAGGCGAACGACATGCTCAAACTGGAGATAGCGGTCCAGTTCGGCAGCCTCTTCGGAAGTCAACGAAGCGGTCTTCTCTCGCTCCAGTAGTTCGCTCACTCGACGCTGGTTCTCTTCTGACGCACGAAATCGGATGATCCGCTCGGCCGCAGGCCCGGTCGCGATGACTTCAACCAGTTCGTCATAGGCGTTCATTGGTTGTAATTGTATTGATCTGGCAACTTGAAATCCATGTTGCTTGAAATCGGGTTGACGATGAAACAACACCGTCCACGTTTTGGTGAAACGTGGACGGTGCCAATCGCGGCGTACCATTCGGTCGGCTAACTCCCCGCCTGTGGAACTGCTTCTCGAGGTGAAGGCGCCTCGGCTTCTTCCTCGCGAGGCAGGCGGTGGGCCGGCTCGGGCTCGGGGGCCGGGGGCTCGGCAAGGTGCTTGATCTTGAGGTTCAGGTGCGGGTTGAAGGCGGTGCCCGCGGGGATCAAGTGGCCGAGGATGACGTTCTCCTTGAGGCCAACCAGCGTATCGACCATGCCCGCCAGGGCCGCCTCGGTAAGGACCTTGGTGGTTTCCTGGAAGCTGGCGGCGCTGATGAAGCTCTCGCTTTGCAGCGACGCCTTGGTGATGCCCAGCAGCAGCGTCTTGCCGCGGGCGGGACGAGGCTTCTTGCTCTTGGCCGGGTCCTTGCCGGCGGCTTCGGCGGCTTCGTTGGCCTCCTTGACCTCGGAACGAAGAACGACGTCGCCTTCCTTGAAATTGGTACCGCCCGGTTCGGCGATGCGGACGCTTTGGGTGACGGTGTCATTGCCCTGGCGGAAGCGGAACTTGTCTACCACCTCGCCCGGCAGGAACTTGGTGTCGCCGGCGTCTTCGACCTTCACCTTGCGAAGCATCTGGTTCAGGATGATCTCAATGTGCTTGTCGTTGATCTTCACGCCCTGCGAGCGGTAGACGTTCTGCACCTCGGTCAGCAGGTACTGATAGAGGGACTCCTCGCCTTTGATCCGCAGGATGTCGTGGGGGATGATCGGCCCGCGGATGAGCGGGTCGCCGGCCTCGACGTAGTCGCCGGCGTGGACCTGGAGCTCCTTGTCCTGCGGGACGTGGTGCTCCTTTTCCATGCCGGACTCGTTCTTGATGTTGATGGTCATCTTGCCGCGGCGCTTGTCGGAGCGGAGCTCGACGTTGCCGGAGATCTCGGCAAGGACCGCCGGGTCCTTGGGCTTGCGCGCCTCGAAGATTTCGGTGACGCGCGGCAGGCCGCCGGTGATGTCCATCGTGCCGGCCGCTTCGCGCGGCTGGCGGGCGATCATGTGCCCGGCCGAGATCTTCTCGCCGTCGCGCACCTCGATACGGGCCTTGGCCGGCAGGTAGTGGAAGTCGAGGATCTTGCCGTCGGATCCTTCGATGGTGATGCGCGGATGGCGTTCGCCGCGATGCTCGATGACCACGAGCTTGGCTTCGCCGGTGGAACCTGCGCCCTTGCGCTCCTCTTCCATGCGGGCGGTTTCGCCTTCCTCAATTTCCTCGTAGCGGACGATGCCGCCCTTCTCGGCCAGGATCGGGGTGATGTGCGGGTCCCAGACCACCAGTTGCTGGCGGGCCTTGACCTTCTCGCCATCGGCGACCAATACGGTCGCGCCGTAGGGGACCTTGTACTTCTCTTTCTCGCGCCCCTTGGCATCGAGCAATGCGAGTTCGCCATTGCGCTTGAGGGCGACGAGGCGCTTGACGCCCTCGGCGTCGGTGACCTGCACGGCGTTGATGTCGCGGTGCTGGACGGTGCCTTCGGAGCTGGCCTTGATGTCGTTCTCGATGTACGCCGACGTTGCCACGCCGCCGGTGTGGAACGTTCGCATGGTGAGCTGCGTGCCCGGCTCGCCGATGGATTGAGCGCCGATGATGCCGACCGCCAGACCCTCTTCCACCTGCTGATTGGTGGACATATCCACGCCGTAGCACCGGGCGCAGACGCCGCGGGGGCTTTCGCAGGTGAGCGGCGAGCGCACGCGGATCGACTCGAGCTTGAGCTCCTTGAGCCGATCGGCCATCTCGTTGGTGATGATGTCGTTTTCGGTGACGATCGTCTCGTCGGTGATCGGGTTGCGGATCGTGTCACGGGCCGTGCGGCCGACGATCATTTCCTTGAGCTCGACCTCGACCGTTTCACCCTTATAGATGGTGGTCTTTGTCACGCCGTTGAAGGTGCCGCACTCGATCTGGTTGATGATGACGTTCTGCGCCACGTCCGCCAGCTTGCGGGTGAGATACCCTGAGTCGGCGGTCTTGAGCGCGGTATCGGCCAGGCCCTTTCGCGCGCCGTGGGTGGACGAGAAGTATTCGAGCACCGACAAGCCTTCGCGGAAGTTGGACTTGATCGGCGTCTCGATAATCTCGCCGGACGGCTTGGCCATCAGGCCGCGCATCCCGCCGAGCTGACGGATCTGATCGACGTTACCGCGAGCGCCGGAGACGGCCATCATGGCGATCGGGTTGAGATACTTCAGGTGCCCGCCCGACTTGGCCGGCACGGGGCGGCCGTTCTCGTCGCGGTAGTCGTTTTGCAAGCCGGCCATCAGGTCCTCGGTCACGCGCTTGCGGGCGTGGGTCCAGGTATCGACCAGCGCGTTGTAGCGTTCCTGATCAGTGATGGCGCCCATGCGATAGGACTTTTCGACGCTGTCGGCCTGCTTCTGGCTTTCGGCCAGGATCTGCTCCTTGGTGTCGGGGGAGCGGATGTCGGTGATGCCGAAGCTCATGCCCGCCAGCGTGCTGCGCTTGAAGCCGAGTGACTTCATATCGTCCAGCAGGGCGATCGTCGCGGGGCGTCCGAGCGTCGCATACGTGTCAGCGATCACGCGGCTGGATCCCTTGGCGGTCAGGGCGTAGTTATAGAACGGCATCGCCTTGGGCAGGATGTCGTTGAAGATGCAACGCCCCACCGTGGTGAGGATCACCTTGCTCTTGAACTTCTTGGGCCGCGGCTTGAGCACGTAGTTCGGGTCCTTGCGCTTGCGCTGTTCCTCAAGGGATTTCCAAGCGACCTCTTCGATCGACTGCGGCCCGGATTTCTCATCGGGAACAACCTGCGTGCGGTCATCGAGGCGGACGAAGATGCGCGAGTGCATCGCGATCTCGCCCACTTCGTAGGCGAGCTGCGCTTCCTGGAAACCGTTGAACAGCTTGAATTCGCCCTTGTCACCCTCGCGATCGGTGGTGATGTAGAACGTGCCGAGCACGATGTCCTGCGACGGCGTGATGATCGGGCTGCCGTTGGCGGGCGAAAAGATGTTGTTGGGCGCCAGCATCAGCACGTGCGCCTCGGTCTGGGCCTCAATGCTGAGCGGCAGGTGGACGGCCATCTGGTCGCCGTCGAAGTCGGCGTTGAAGCCTTTGCAGACGAGCGGGTGAATCTTGATGGCGTTGCCTTCCACCAGCACCGGCTCGAACGCCTGGATGCCCATGCGGTGCAGCGTCGGAGCGCGATTCAGCATGACCGGGTGCTGGTAGATCACCTCTTCGAGGATGTCCCAGACTTCGGGGTCGCGGCGCTCAAGCATCTTCTTGGCCGACTTGATTGTGTCGGCCAGGCCGTGCTCCTTGAGCTTGCGGATGATGAACGGCTGATAGAGTTCCAGCGCGATCTTCTTGGGAAGCCCGCACTGGTGGAGCTTCAGCTCCGGGCCGACCACGATGACCGAGCGGGCAGAGTAGTCCACGCGCTTGCCGAGCAGGTTTTCGCGGAAGCGGCCCTGCTTGCCCTTGATCATGTCGGTCAGGGACTTAAGCGGGCGATTGCTGCTGCCCAGCACCGGGCGCCGGCAGCGGCCATTGTCAAATAGCGCGTCCACCGCCTGCTGGAGCATTCGCTTTTCGTTGCGGATGATGACTTCCGGCGCGTTCAGATCCACCAGCTTCTTGAGCCGGTTGTTGCGGTTGATGATTCGGCGATACAGGTCGTTCAGGTCCGACGTGGCGAAGTTGCCGCTCTCGAGCAGCACCAGCGGCCGCAGGTCGGGCGGGATGACCGGAATCACGTCCATGACCATCCACTCGGATTTGTTTTCCGAGCCGCGGATGGCTTCGATCATCTTCAGCCGCTTGGTCAGATCCTTGATCTTCTGCTTG
>Ga0182024_10016266_pt1 | contig 14128 bp, 12 predicted proteins | sample P32metaG_FD_120480 | JGI IMG/M metagenome (GOLD analysis project Ga0182024, IMG submission 120480) | Permafrost microbial communities from Stordalen Mire, Sweden - P3-2 metaG (Illumina Assembly) | ecosystem: Environmental > Terrestrial > Soil > Wetlands > Permafrost | place: Sweden: Stordalen... | reverse complement strand
TATTCTGCTATGCTTCACCTATCACTTTTGCAGGAACCGCGCCCTGAGCCTGCCTGCGGTGAGCTTGTCGAACCGTCGAAGGGCCGCGCCCCTTTCTGCTAAACTCCCCGCCCCGACCTCTTCCACCCAATCGTGAACGGTAAACCGCAAATCGTAAACTTACCCGGCCCGCGCCCTCCTCATAGTTTATCGTTTATCACTTATCATTTATCATTTTTTTGCCGCCACTGCCCGCCCGTTCACCTAAATCACCTCCCGTCGCACCTAGTCGCACCTAGTCCAACCTAATCCAGCCAAAAAACTTTCTTAAAACCCCGATTCCACCTTCCCATCCGGCTTGCCAAACACTTTTTTACTGCTATTTTGTTCACTAGATGGACGCTTCCGACAATTCTCCTCCACCCCGTCCGCCCGCCGCCCAGGCCCGTGGCCGCGGCGCTCCGGACAACCCGCGCATCCGCTTCGAGCACGCCGGCGCCGTGCCCGACTGGGACCAACTGCCGCCCGAAGACATCAGCGAACCCCGCCGCGTCGAAACCATCTTCATCCCCGACCACACCCAGACCATCCTCTCGAAAAACAACAGCCCCGACATCCCTTTCCGCTACAGCCTCAATCCCTACCGCGGCTGCGAGCATGGCTGTATCTACTGCTACGCCCGCCCCACCCACGAATACCTCGGCTTCAGCGCCGGCCTCGACTTCGAAACCAAAATCATGGTCAAGGAACGCGCCCCCGAGCTCCTCGCCGACGCCCTCTCGCATCCCTCTTGGGAACCCCAGCACCTCAACATGAGCGGCGTCACCGACTGCTACCAGCCCGCCGAACGCCGCTACGGCATCACCCGCCGCTGCCTCCAGGTCCTCGCCGACTTCCGCAACCCCGTCGCCATCGTCACCAAAAACGCCCTCGTCGCCCGCGACATCGACGTCCTCTCTGAAATGGCCAAGTGGCGCGGCTGCGTCGTCATGATCTCCCTCACCTCGCTCGACTCCGACCTCGCCCGCAAGATGGAACCGCGCACCGCCTCGCCCCGCCAGCGCCTCGAAACCGTCTCCCGCCTCGCCGCGGCCGGCGTCCCCGTCGGCGTCAACCTCGCGCCCATGATCCCCGGCCTCAACGACACCGAAATGGCCGACCTCGTCGGCGCCGCCACCCAGGCCGGCGCCAAGTTCGCGCATTACATGGTTCTCCGCCTCCCCTACGGCGTGAAGGACCTCTTCACCGCCTGGCTCGACCGCGAGTTCCCCGGCAAAAAAGCCCGCATCGTCGAGCGCCTCGGCGACCTCCGCGGCGGCCCCGGCAAACTCAACGACCCGCGCTTCGGCACCCGCTTCACCGGCGAAGGCCAGTGGCCCGAAACCTTCGCCGGCCTCTTCGCCCTCTCCTGCCGCAAAGCCGGCCTCATCCCCCAATTCCCCGAATTAAACGCCGCCGATTTCCGCGTCCCCGGCCGCCCCGCCCAACTCAATTTCGAAGGAATGAAATGACCGTGACTTCTTACTTCGCAAACATCTCCCCGAGAACTTCCAAGACCCGTTCACAAGTGGCCGGAGAGAGCTCGCCAAGATGTTTCGCCAGACGCGTTTTGTCCACCGTGCGAATTTGATCGAGAACTACCTGCCCATGTTTGCCCTGAAAACTGCACCCCACCCGCGTGGGATAATCACGTCCCTTGGTCGTCATGGGAGCTACGATTACCGTGCCCAGATTGTGATTCACTTCATCGGGCGAGATGACCAGGCAGGGACGTATTTTCTTAATCTCGTGCCCCAAGGTGGGATCAAGTGCAACCAGCCAAACCTCGAAACGGCTCACTTCCATTCCCACTCCTCCAGATCCCACTTGGTCGCGGGAGCGTCACCATCGAGTAGAACATCATCCTTGTTTGCCGACATCCTGCGACAAGCCTCCGCCCAGCCCTCCCGCGGATGCCGCGCCGAACGGATGACAATTTCATCCCGGCGCACTGCCATTTCAATCTCCCCCTCCAGCCCGCATTGCTCGATCAGCGGCTTGGGAATGCGCACTCCCCGGGAGTTTCCAATGGCAATGAGGCTCGTCTTCACGCCCCCAATGTATGCACAAAGTAATTACCTGTCAATCTCGCGAAATGGCTGCGAAGCATCCGGGAAAAACCATAAAAAGCTGCCGCCTCTAATGCTTGTCAATCGTCACGCTCAGCCCCACCAGCCCCGGGTGCCCCGAAAAATTGCTGTCCAGCCCCACGGCGAAATCCACCGTCTCGTTCGCGTCCAGCGCCAGCGTGTCGTCATACTTGTGCGTGCCACCCGCCCCCCGGTACACGGCGCTGAAGTGCGACTCGCCCGCGATGAATATGTGCGCGTCGGCATCCATGTTGTGCTGCTGGTCCATGAACGTGGCCTTCACTTCATACATCCCCTCCGTCGGCGCGGTGAAAATGATGTGGGCGAAGTCCTTCCAGTCCGGGCCGCCGCCCTGCATCATCAGCTCGCCCGCCTTGTATTTCAGGTTCCCGTCGTCGAAATCCCCGCCCGTGTTCAGCCGCGCCACCGGCGTGCCGTACGCGATATGGTCGGGGTCCACCCATTCATGCTCCTTGCCATTCCCATCCCCGGCCACCTGCGCCTGCGTGAACGGCGTGAAGTCCCCGTGCATCCCGCTCGACCAGCCGTATTTCCACACGCTGTCGGCATTTTTCTTGGCGACCCAATTCTTGGCGAAATCCGCCGTCATGTCGTAAATGGTGTCCGCGTTATCCAGCGACGTGGTGTCCACCGGCGAACTCCCCGGCAAAGCCCCGTGAACCATCACGGAAAAACCGCCCAGCGCCGCGGCCAGCATCACCCAGCCGGAATATCGGGGCAAGCAACGGAGCATGCGTCCGAAATAACCAAGCCTGGGGCGGCCTGTCAACGTCCGCCGCGCTCCCCCGGGCACCCCGCCGGAAACTGGTTGCGAACGTCGGCGTCCCGTGAACTTCTACGGGTTGTTCGCGGCCGGCGGCAGCAACGGAACCACGGCGCCATCCGGTCGCGCCAGCTTCAGCTTCTGAATCACCGCGCTGACCGCGACGAAGCCCGGATGCGGTGTGTAATCGCCGTTCAATCCGGAAGCCACATCCACCGTGTCGCCCGCATGAAAATAGAAGATGTGGGTATATGCCGCCTGGTCGCCATGATGGGTGAATGCGGCATCGAAACTCGCAACCCCGTTCACGAGGACATGGGCATCCGCGTTCACCTCGTATTGCGAACCCGTAAGCACGATCTCCACCAAATAGCTGCCGTCATCCGGCGCCGTCCACAGGGCGTGCGCGTAGCAATCCCAGCCATCCCCCCCGCCGTGCAAAAGCAGCGCGCCTGCTTTGTAGTCCACATTGCCATCGTTGTAATCGGGCCCGTCGTTCAAGCGGATGGACGGGGTGAAGGCCGGCGTGTTGCTTGGATCAATCCAGACATGTTGCCGCTGATTTTGGATGGGCGAAACATTGGCCAGCGGGAAAAGCACAAAGTCGCCGTGCAATCCCTTGGACCAGCCGAACTTCCACGCGCCATCCGGATTCTTTTTGGCATCCCAGCTCTTGGCGAAATCGGCCGCCGCATCGTAGACGATGCCGTCCTTTGTCGCTGGCGGATTTTGACCCAGCGGAATGCCCGGGCTGACTGCCGGGGCTGCATTCGTTGCCGGCGCGCCGCTCGCCGCCGTCAGCATCCCGGCCACCAGGGCCAAGCCTTTCAGCCCGTCACACCATCCTGTCAGGCCTCGGCGCATGGCTTAAATCAAACCCCCATCGGAAATAAGTGTCAACCGCCGAGGGCTTATCGAGTCCTCTTATTTCCTGCGCGCCGGCAACACTGGATGCTCTTCCCCCCACGCCGCAATCCGCTCCAGCACCCGCGCCACGCGGCGCGCCTGCGTTTCCGGCTTCTTCGCCTCCGCCACCCACTTCCCATATTCCCTTTGGCACGATGGCGCCATCCGCTCGAACACCGCGCGTTCCCGCGCCGCGGTCTTCAGCGCCGCCGCCAGCGCCGCCGGGACTTCCGTGCCTTTCGCGGTTTTCATGGAACGCCTCCACCCAAAACACCCATCACCTTTTTGGCAAGCCCCCGTCGCCACGGAACTTCCCTTTGCGTCTTGGCGTCCGCGCACCCGTCCGCTTAACTGCATTTCCCAGCATGAGTGAACTCCTTCCCGGCGCGAAACCCGCCAACGTCCTGCAGGAGCAGTTCAACCGCCCCGCCCCGGGCGGCCCCAACGACGCGCTCGAAGCCGCCTTGCGCCCGCCTTCGTTCACCGACTTCACCGGCCAGCACAAAACCGTCGAGCGCCTCCGCGTCATGGTCGGCGCGGCCCGCGCCCGCAAGGAGGCCCTCAACCACATTCTCCTCTCCGGGCCGCCGGGCCTGGGCAAGACCACCCTCGCCTTCATCCTCGGCGAGGAAATGGGCTCCAAGGTCCGCGTCACTTCCGGCCCCGTCATCGAAAAGGCCGGCGACCTCGCCGGCCTGCTCACCAACCTCGAAGCCGGCGACATCCTGTTCATCGATGAAATCCACCGCCTGGGCAAGGCCGTCGAGGAATACCTCTACTCCGCCATGGAGGACTACCGCATCGACATCATGATCGACCAGGGCCCCAACGCCCGCAGCGTCCGCCTGTCCATCCCGCGCTTCACCCTCGTCGGCGCCACCACCCGCACCGGCCTGCTCACCGCCCCCCTGCGCAGCCGCTTCACCCTCCAAACCCGCCTCGACTACTACTCCCGCGACGAACTCACCCAAATCGTCCGCCGCAGTTGCCGTCTGCTCAAGGTGAAGCTCGAGGAGGACGGCGCCCGCGAACTCGCCGGCCGCGCCCGCGGCACCCCGCGCATCGCCAACAACCTCATCCACTTCGTCCGCGACTTCGCCCAGCAGCGCGCCGATGGCCGCATCACCGGCGCCGTCGCCGCCGCCGCCCTCGAATTGCTCGAGATTGACCGCCATGGCCTCGACGAAATGGACAAGCGCGTCCTCCGTGTCCTCGCCTCCAACTATGCCGGCGGCCCGGTCGGCCTCAGCACCATCGCCGTCGCCGTCGGCGAGGAGGAGCATACGCTCGAGGAAGTCCACGAGCCGTTCCTCATCCAGGAAGGCTACGTCCAGCGCACCCCTCAGGGCCGCGTGCTCACCCCCAAGGGCTGGGAAGCCGCCGGCGTCACGCCGCGCAACTCCAGCGCTCAGCCGGAACTGCTTTAAAGGCTCATACCACTTTACCGCCCACTTCTTTCTCGAAATCGCCGCGCGCGGAACCGCTTGGCCAACCCCACCGCGCGCCGTCCGCTTACGGCCCCACCAGGTTGAACAAGTAGTGGAAGGTCACGCGCGACTGCGGCACCAGGTAACTGCAGCTAAGCGTGAAATTCGAACCCGTGATGTTCCCCGCCCCGGTGGTGGTCTTCATCGGGCCGGTGACCGTCAGGTTGCCCCCCGCGCTCACCGTGCCGGTGATCGGCATCGTGGCGTTGACGCCCGACGCGTTCAGCGTGAAGGTGTCATTGGCAAACACCGTGGCGTTCGCCACCGGGATCGACTGCGTCACGGACGGCGGGAAGGTGTTGATGGTGTCGAAAAAGGTGGCGTTCCCCAGCGTGTAGTTGCCCGCAAACCCTCCCGCCATCGCCTCCACGGACGCCAGCAGCAGCGCGCCCGGCAGCAGCGCGGACAGTAAAAACGGGGAATAGCGGCGGGAAACCATGGTGGGTGTCATCTTGAGGAAACTCGGGAACAAACCTACGCGGTGGCGCTCGAACAGACAAGCGCGAAAACACGCGGGTTCCCCGCGCCGCATCCGCCCAGCCCAAAAGACTTGCACGCCCCGGCCCTTTAGCCTATCGAAAACCTTTCCCGCCATCATGTCTCGTCGTTTCCTTCTTGGCTTTGTGTTCACGGCCCTCGCCCTCGGCTCCATCCTGCTGGCTGGCGCGGCCCCGGCCCCTGCGTCCCCCGCCGCCCGCTACAAGGGAACGTATTTCTTTTTCGTGCTGAACTTCCAGCAGTTCTTCCAGTATGGCGGCGTCTTCAACATCGCCGCCAGCGGCGCCGTCAACGGCAAACTCATCACCGGCAACAGCACCCTCGGCAACGACACCGTTTACCCGATCAGCGGCAACATCGTCAACCCGTCCAATGGCGGTTCCCAGGGCCGCTTCGCCGTGGACCTCGTCAACGGCGCCAACATCACCACCGTCACCATCGGCGCGACCTCCGTCGGCCAGCTCGTCGGCCGGCAGGAATTCCCCCCCGCGCAGATTTATCCCCTGTCCGGATCGATGTATAACGTCTTCTACCCGCAGGCCGGCTTGTATACCGGGACAACCAACGACGGGCGCGCGCTCGTTCTCACCATCGGCCTGCAACGGCGCATCTCCGGTTCCTTCGAGCAGGAGCCTGGCAACTTCACCGCGTTTTTCGGCGGAGCCAATGTCGCCGGCCTCAACGGACGCTCCTACCTGGCCATGACCTTTTTCAACGCCCTCTACTTCACCCCGTTCACTCCCGGCAACATCACCGCCAACGGCACCTGGCGCCAGAACAACCCCGCGGACACCGGCACCTTCAAGGTCAAGCGCGTCAATCCCTAGCGTAGCGCTGCCCAAAATCGGGCGCTGCCACCCGCGCCCTTTGGCGCCCCCTTAGGTCTTGCCCGCGCCCGCGTGTGCCCGTCGGCTGCGCTGCTCGACCCAGTCCAGCACCGCCTCGTCGTTGCCTTCGTGCTGCCAGATGACCCGCAGAAACTCCGCCGGGTGGATGTCGTGCTCGCGCAGGAAGGCCCGGTCGCCGCCGCAGGCATACATGATGTCCGGATGCAACTCCCCCCGCAGCTTGGCGCGTGCCTTCGGAATGATCCGCGGCAGCCAGCGGATGCCCCGCGCCTGCGCGTCCTTCGCCGGCAGCGAAGCGGGCTCAATCCGGCCCGGGCTGCGCCGCCCCTTTTGCGTTTCGAGAAAATACGCCCGGCGGATGTCGTGGATCACCGCAAACGTCGCGAAATCCGGCTCGCCGCCGTTCACAAAGTCCTCCGCGAAATCGTAAACATCCTGCGCGGTCAGCCCGATGGAATCGAGAAACTTCGTTTCCTCCGCGCTGAAAAACGTCGCGGAGCCGCGCCGGCCCTCGCGGTATTGGCGCACGGCCTTCTCCCACGCCGCGTGCAGGTCCTTCGTGTAATCGTAGTGCGGCATGGCGGAAATGATTCCCGTCCGGATAGAAATTTCAATTCCAATCAACACCCCGCGGCCCTACCGCCGGCCTCGGCGCCGCTGCTGCGGTCCCGGACCGCGTTGATCGGGGCCACGCCCGGGTCCACGCTGTTCGGGCCCACGCGGGCTGGGGCCGCGCTGATCCGGCCCCCGTTGTCCGGAACCGCGCTGCTGATCCGGACCTCGCTGCGCCGGGCCCCGTTGGTCGGAACGGCGCTGCGTGGAACTTTGCTGATCGGGACCGCGTTGCCCGGAGCCCCGTTGATCCGGGCCTCGCTGTGCCGGACCTCGTTGGTCGGAACGGCGTTGCGTGGAACCTGGTTGATCGGGGCCGCGTTGCCCGGATCCTTGACGTCCGCGCCCGGAATCCTCGTAACGGGCCGGCCCCGAATGACCGTGCGCGGAAGGCCGCTGCCGACCCTGGCGCGGCGCCGATTGCCGCGACGGCGCCTGCTGCTGGCCCGGTGCGGGCCGTGAAACCGGCGGCCGCGCGCTGTGCGCCCGCGGCACGGGTGAGCTTCCCTTCAAGGGCGCGACGCGGAAATCAATCTGCCGCTTGAACCGGTCCACGCGGAAAACCTCCACCTGCACTTCGCCGCCCAGCAGGATGCGCCGCTTCGTGCGCCGGCCCGTCAACTCCAGCCCGTCGCCCGACAGGAAATACAAATCGTCCTCCAGCGACGACAGCGGCACAAAGCCATAAGCCAGCGACTCGCGCAACTCGACGAAAAAGCCGTGGTTGCGCAGGTCGGTGACCAGCGCCGTGAACTGCGTCTTCGGCTCCCGCCGGGCTTCGCGCTCAAAGTATTCCAGCAGCTTGATCTTCACCGACTCGCGCTCGGCGTCGGTGCTGTTGCGCTCGGTCTCGCTGAGGTGGCGGCCCAGGTCGTCCAGCTCCGCCTGGCTGTAGCGCACGGCGGTCGTCCCGGCGGGCGCGAGGCCGGTGCGCTCAAGGAAGTTGTCGAAAATCCGGTGCGTCACCAGGTCCGAATACCGCCGGATCGGCGAAGTGAAGTGCGTGTAAAATTTCTTGAACAGGCCGTAGTGCCCGTCCACCGAGGCGCGGTAGCAGGCCTGCTTGAGGCTCCGCAAAAACTGCGTCTTCAACGCGTGCCCCTGCGGATGCTGCTTGATCTTCGCCAGCAGCCGCGTGACTTCGTGCCGGTTGGTCAAATCCCCCGACTCCACGCCGAATGTCGCCAGATGGTCGCGCAGCTCCGAGAGTTTTTCCGGATCCGGCTGGTCATGCACGCGCGAAAGAAACGGCAGCCCCACTTCGTGCAGCGCGCGCGCCACCGCCTCGTTGGCCAGCAGCATGAACTCCTCAATCAACTGGTGGCTCTCGTCGTTCTGGATCACTTCCAGCCGGTCGGCGTAACCCTCGGCGTCCACGAAAATCTTGGCCTCCGGAAAATCCAGGTCGAGGCTGCCCTTCTCCATCCGCGCCTGGCGCAGCTTCGACGCCACCGACCACAGCGCGCGCACGGCGTCGCGCAACTCGATCAACTCCCCGTCGGCCAGCATCGCCAATGCGCGGCCGGTCGAGCCCGTGGCGTGCGCCGCCGGCAATGGCAGCGCGCGCAGGATATTCAGGTCGTCCTCCTTCAACAGCGCGTAGGCCTGCCGGTAGGTCATGCGCTTGCGGCTGTGGATCACCGTGTTGGCGAACCGCGTCGCGGTCATTTTCCCCTGCGCGGAAAAGGTGAAAAATACGCTCTTCGTCAGCCGGTTCTGCGCCTCCACGAGGCTGCACAACCCGTTCGACAGCGCGTGCGGCAGCATCGGGATGACGCAGCCTACCAGATATGTTGAATTGCCGCGGCCCCGCGCCTCGCGGTCGAGGATTGTGCCGGGCTTCACATACGCGCTCACGTCCGCGATATGCACGCCAATGCGGCACTCGCCGTTGGGCAGTTGCTCGAGCGACAGCGCGTCGTCGAAATCCTTCGCGTCGTCCGGGTCGATGGTAAAGGTCAGCGCCTGGACTTCCTCGCGCGCCGCATGGTCGCGCATCCGCACTTCCGCCGGGAAGCTCGCGGCCTCCTGCATCACCGGCTCGGGAAATTCCGGATGCAACTGGTATTTGTGCAGAATGGCCTTGAACTCCGCGCCCGGCGTGTGCGTCACGCCGAGGTTCTCGATGATTTCGCCCACCGGGTTCAGATGCCGCTGCGTCCACTCCTGCAGGCGCACGAGCACCTTGTCGCCGGGCTTCGGCGGCGGAAACACTTCCGTCCGCCCGGGCTCCGCCACCAGAATGTCCTGCACGATCCGCGGGTCGTCCGGCACGACGTGCCAGAACTGGTGCTCCCGCCGCAGCGTGCCGGTCAGCGTGTCCCGCGCGCGCTGCAAAATCTCGATCACCCGCCCGATCCGGTCCTGCTTCTTCCCGCGCCGCGTCGCGTCCGCCCGCCAGGGGCGCGGGCGCTTGTTCTCGCGCACCAGCACCCGGTCGCCGTGCAGCGCCGTGCCGGTGTCCTCGGCGAAAATATGCCAGGGCTCCTCCCCCGTGCGCGAGCCGTCCTCTTTTTCCGGTAAAAACATCGCCGCCCCGCTCTGGCGGAACTTCACCACGCCGCTGCATAGATCCGCGTCGCGCGGCAGCACATAGCGGTCGTGCTTGACCTTCGCCAGCCGCCCCTTGTTCAGCAGGTCAAGCATGAGCGCGGCGAACTTTTGGGTCCCGGCGTGGTCGAGCTTCAGCGCCGCCGCCAGCTCCTCGACGCGCAGCGGCGCGTAATCGCGCCGGCGCAGCAACTCCAACAGCCGCGCCTCCAGGCTCGCGGAGCCGGGTGTGGAAGCGCCGGATGCCGGCGCGGAAAAATCATTCGTTGAACTCATGTCATTAAATTGGCCGCCGAGAAATTGGCTCGCGGCGGAAGTGTGGGGAACGGGCCGGTGGCCCTAAGAAAACGTCGGTGGCGTGCGGCCTTCGTCCACCTCAATATAGTCAAAAAAGGTCAGAATCGGCGGCTGGTGATTCTCGAACTTGGACTCTTTGATGCGCATATGCAAACGCGGAGTGGCGGAATCGCGCCAGCCGCGCTTCCACATAAACTCGTTCCAGTCCGTGATTTCATCGGCCGAGGACTTGCGCCCATGCTCGAAGCACCAGTGCAGCACTTCGTCGTCCGTGCCCCCGGCCAGCACGCGCTCGCGCAACGCCGGGTATTTCACGCCAAGGAAATCGCAGCAGCGGCCGTCAAAACCGCCGCCAAGATTTTCGTGGTAGGCCGCCGGCAGCGTGTGCGCGGCCTGCAGGCGGATTTTGTCCACCAGGCGGGCAAAATAAACCAAACCGCCGGTCTTGTCATAAATGCTGCAAGGAAAACGTGTGCTCATAAAAGTAAGAATAGTTCTCATCACTCTACCACAATTTTGCCAAAGGGGAAGAACGGTTGTGCGACGGGTCAACCGATCAATGTCCACCCCTCTACCCGTGGCCAGCCCAAACGGCGGCAAATCATGCCTCCCTGCCATCCCCATCCGGATGCTTAACCGCTTTCCATCTTTCACTCAATTACGCCAAACGCCGGCGACGCCAGCCCGCCAGCATCACTACCGCGCCAAAGGCCAGCCCGTAGACCGCCGGTTCGGGCACGACCGTGGCGACATCCAACTGCAGGTTGGTCGCATTAAGCACAAACGTCCCCACCAAACCGGCGTTTAAGTTGATATAGCTGAAATCCGTCTGGAGGAAGTTCGTGTTGCCGGAAGGGAAACTAATCAGCGTGTAAATCGTCGGGCCGCTCAGGGAATTGCCGGTCCCGCCGAAATTAAATTCGAAAGTCGAACCGGTACCCTTGGTGAACGTGCCGGTGCCGGTGACCGCCAGTTGGTCGGACGTGCTGTCGCTGTTGCCCAGGTCGAAGTTGAAGTCGTTGCCCGGGCTCCCATTCCAGGTGAAGGTCGTGGAATTCACCGTCAGAGTCCCGATGCCGCCGCTCCCGGGGGCCAGATTGCCATTGAGGGTGATGGTTCCGTTCAGGGTGCCGGTACCCGCCAGGGTCGCGCCGCTCGCGATGGATGCTGCGGCGGCAAAGGAACTGCCATTGACGGCAAGCGTCCCCGCGTTCACCGCCACCGTGCCGGTGAAGGCCTCCGCGTTCGGGAACGTCAGCGTGCCGCCGCCGGTCTTGGTTAACCCCGTGGTGCTCGTCAGCGCCCCGCTCAAAGTGATGTTGTGCGCCGTCCCGGACGGGTCCGCCGCTTGAAAAGTCGCGCTGCTAATTGTCATCGGAACCGACGAAGAGAAGTCTGCATTCGCCCCCACCGTCGCACTCGTCACGCTAAAGATGGTCGTGGCCGGGGTTCCGCCCTTTACGATGCCCCCGCTGCCGACATACAGCGTGCCGCCGGTCATGGTGACATTGGCCGTGCCGGCGGTCGTCGTGCTGTTGCCCAAATTGACCACTGGAGTCGAAACATTGCCCGTCCCGGAAATAAACAGGTCGCCTTCGGACGTCTGGGTGTCACTACCTGAGAGCGTCACGCCAACAAGAGAGGCGCTATTGACGATTAAACTGCCTGAGCTGACGATCTGCTGCGCTCCGCGCCCGGCCGTGGTTCCAGTCCCATCATTGACGAAAAGACCCATATTCGTGCCCGCACCCGTATCCACGTTAACGGTGCCGCCGCCGACAGTGCTGCCACCAAAACCGGCGGTGCCTACGATATCGTTGCCTGAAATATTCACCGTGCCGCCGTTGGCAAGCAAGCCCCCCTGAAAGTCCTTGCTGCTGCCGCTTCCCTTGGTGACGGTGACACTGGAGGCGTTCAACAAGCTGGTCCCTGTGACCGTGACGTTCGAAAATTGGTTGTTGTTACCAGTCCCGGGAAGGTTCAGCGCCGCGAAATTCGCGGTGCTCGACTGCAAAAACATACCACCAAGAGGCGACGCCGCGCCCCCAACCGTAAAAGTCGCAGTCGTGGTGAATGTCGATCCGCCACTGATAATAAGCCTATCGAGAAAGGAAGTGCTGTTATCGGGGATAATGCTGCCGGCCGCGCTCAAGGAAACAGTGCCCGAAGACAGTGTCACCACCGAATTAGTGGAATTGCCCGCGCCACCGATTGTAAACGTGCCGCCAACCGATACCGGTGCGCTCGAACCAATCGTCCACGACTGGCTGCCGATGAGCGTCAACGGCGCGGAAATGGTCAGGCCCGACGTGGCCGTCGAGGTATCAATGCCCGAGGTGCCCAGCGTCAGCGTTCCACCCGTGCCCGGGCCAAGCAGCACCGGCGCGCTTACTGAGGTCAGTTGAATTCCGCCCCACGAAGTCACCGCGTCCAGCGTCTGCGACCCCGTTGTGCTCACGCTGTCCCACAAGGCCACTTGCCCGCTCGTCGGCGCCGTGCCACCTGTCCAGTTCGCATTGGCTCCCGATGTGCCGAGGCCGCTCGTGCCCGTGCCCGCCTTTTCGATCTGGGCGAAAGCCCCCGTGCCGCCCAGCCAGACCATCAGCAGCGTGCCGAAAAATATCCGGGAAAAGCTTAGCCTATTCCGGAAACGGGAAGTCGAAAGCGGGGTATTCATAAGTACAGAGAGCTACGGGTGTGATAACCCCCCAGTCCTCATTCAGTAACTGGCAATTGCCGAGCCACGCAACCGATGGAGTGGGGCATAGGGGTATGCTTCCTTTCTAGAATGCAAACGAATGTCTGCGGTGCAAACACAAAAAGAGGTATTTGGGGCATCATTTTTGAGTCGAAACAGCCTCATGGCTAACGTTGGTAAAACTACATTTAGCCCCCACCCGAGCACTTGATCCAGCAACCTTGTTGAACCCCACGTAAAAAGCCCGCCCAAAAGTGCCCGCTTGTCAGCCGCGAGCCCGCCAGCCATGCTGGTCTTCATGTTTCCCCATAGGAGCATCCCCCGGCTCCCACCCCCCTTGCGCGCGGCTGCCTCGGCCATTTTCCTGGCGCTCCTCGCCAGCCTGGCGCTAACCCGCGCCTGGGCGCAAGATGCTCCTCCGGCCAATGTCACCCTACCCCCGGTCGCAGCCACGCCCGCCAACATCACCTCTACCGCCGCCGACGCGCCGGCGAACACCACTGCCGCCCCCGATGTCTCCTCCGCCGCGGGCGCACTCGAGGCCGCCGTCAGCCTCCAACTCGCCAACGCCCACGACCCGGCGGCCCTCTATTCCGAGCTCTGGGCGCTCCCCGACCAGCAGTCCGTCCTCTTCCTCGGCTTCGGCACCCCCGATGGCCGCGCCTTCCTCCTCCAAAAAATCGGCGACCCCGCCGAGCCGCATGACCACCGCGTCGCCCTCGCCGAGGCCCTGCGCGTGGACGGCCCCATTTTCCAGTCGAAATTCACGGACATCACACCCACTTCCTGGGGCGTCAAAGGCTCTCCCGACGCGAAAAACTCCTCCTACTTCACCCGCATCGCCCAGCTCGCCCTCGCCAATGCCGGCGACGAGGAACTCTCCCTCGCCCTCCTCCAATCCCTGAATTGGCTCGCCACCGGCAATACCGCGAACCGCGATCCGGAAATCCAGGCCGACTGGAACGACGCCGCGGACGTCCTGCAGCAGTTTTACACCCAGACCAAGTCCGAACGCCTCCGCTATGCCATCGAGCAAGTCGCCGCGCAAATCGGTGACCTCGCCTATGTCAAACTCGGCTCCCGCAGCGGCCCCCTCCTCTCGATGGTCACCCAGGCCGCCAAATACCAGCCACCTGCTGTCCCCGGCGCCGTCACCACCGGCCCCGCCGTGCCCCCGCGCGTCATTGATTTGCTCGTCAATTACGACTACCAGCTCCTGCCTGGCGCCGATAAAATTACCTCCGCCGTCATCGTCCTCGAACCCGTTCCGCCCGGCCCGCCCGTTGTCTTCCCCCAACGCGTACTGCCCATCGACCTGACCAAAACCTCCGGCAGCGGCT
>Ga0182024_10016265_pt1 | contig 14129 bp, 13 predicted proteins | sample P32metaG_FD_120480 | JGI IMG/M metagenome (GOLD analysis project Ga0182024, IMG submission 120480) | Permafrost microbial communities from Stordalen Mire, Sweden - P3-2 metaG (Illumina Assembly) | ecosystem: Environmental > Terrestrial > Soil > Wetlands > Permafrost | place: Sweden: Stordalen... | reverse complement strand
TATATGCGCTTCGAGCCCGAGGGCATGACCTCCAACCCGGAGATCCCGTTCTCGAAGTCGATGCCCGACTACATCATGCGCTGGCTGGCCTCCCGGTTCCTCGACGCCGACCTCCAGGAGGAGCTCGGCATCCTCACCAAGGAGGTGCGGGCCCGCAAGGCCGCGCAGGATGCGGCCAGCTCCCAGCTCGGCGACACGGCCGGCCCGGCAGCGCGCGAGGCGACCGCCGCCCCGGCGGACGCACCGGCGCGCCCGGCCATGGAGGCCCTGACCGACGAGCCGCCGGTACTTCCGGCGGTGCGTCGCGGTCTCGACCTCGGTCCGGCCTGCCAGCAGTGCGGCGGCATGATGCAGCGGACCGGCAGCTGCTACACGTGCGGCAGCTGCGGGTTCAACACCGGCTGCGGCTGAGCAGCCCGCGATCCTTCACCACAGGAAAAGGCTCCGGTTGACCGGAGCCTTTTTTTGCTGCCTCTCGGACTCTTTTCACTCCTGCGCTCGCGAGTCATCGAGTGGACTCGAGCGGCGAGAGATCCTAGGATCGGTGGGTGGCCGATGATGAGGTCGCCTTTGCGGGCGTGACCGGGCAGGTCGAATTGGTGCGGCGTGGCGAGGTGTCGTCGCGGGAGCTCGTCGAGCTGGCGCTGAACCGGATCGAACGCCTCGATCCGGCCCTGAACGCCTTCGGCGCCGTATATCCGGAGCGCGCGCTGCGCGAGGCGGCGGAGGCCGACGCGCGGGTGGGGAAGCAGGAGCGGGCACCGTTGCTGGGGGTCCCGGTCGCGGTCAAGGATGAGATCGACATCGCCGGCGAGATCACCAGTCACGGGACCGGGGCAGTCGTGACGCCCGCCCCCAGCGACGCCGAGGTGGTCCGCCGGTTGCGGGCTGCGGGCGCGATCGTCGTCGGCAAGACCAAGATGCCCGAGCTGGGGTTGTGGCCGTTCACCGAGTCCCTGACGTGGGGGGTGACCCGCAATCCGTGGGATGTGGAGCGCACGCCGGGCGGCTCGAGCGGTGGCTCGGCCGCCGCCGTTGCCGCGGGAATGGTGCCCGCGGCGCTCGGCGCCGACGGCGCCGGTTCGATCCGCATCCCCGCCGCCTGCTGCGGCGTCTTCGGACTCAAGCCCCAGCGTTATCGGGTCTCGCGCTCTCCCCACGATCGCGACCGAGCCCACTGGGTGGTCTTTGGGGCGCTGACGCGCTCGGTGCTGGACACCGGGGTGATGCTCGACGTCCTCAGCCCCCGGGAGCAGGGGTTCACGGAGGCGGCGCGGGCCATCCCGAGGCGTCTGCGGATCGCCGTCTCGACTGGCTTTCCTCCCGGGGTGCGCGGCCGCCTCTCGGACGAGGTGCGGGGCGGTCTGGACACGACCGCGGAGCTCCTGCGCTCGCTCGGGCATACGGTCGTCGAGCGCTCGATCGATATGCGAGCTCGCGATGTTCCGGTCATCCTGGCACTGATATTCAGGCTGGTCCGCGAGCTCGTCGCCGACGTCGAGCGCCCCTGGACCGACCGGCGTCCTGCCGGCTGCTGAGCTCTCATCAGTCCCCGCCAACGCGTCTGCCGGTGGCCGCGTCACCGCAACTCGCGCCCACTCTCAGTGTTGATTCGGGATGAATAAGAACCAGCAATTAAACGGAGGGTTCATGGCGCGAATTCGCATGTTCGTCGCCCTCATCACTGTCGCTGCGCTCGCCGTGCCGAGCGCCGCCGCGGCCGCGGTTTCGAAGGTGACCGGCGGCACCACCCAGGTGACCATCTCGAGCACGGTCGCCAGTGCGCTGACCGCCAACCATCTCACGCTGACGCCGCTGGCACCGGCCACCGCGTCGGGATCGACGTTCACGTTCCCGATCGCCCGAGGCCACCTCAACAAGAACCTTCGCGGGGTGATCTACCACCGCGGCGGATTCGCGATCTCCAACGGGACGCGCACCATCCGTCTGCGGCGGCTGACCCTCGTCTCTGACCGGGGCGGCGTCTTCCTGCGCTCGCTGGTCGCCGGACCGGCCACGCGGACCTGCCACGTCCACGGCATGCATCATCAGCGCCTGCGCTGCGTGACCCGCGCGCGCTTGGTGACCAAGCGCATCGCGACCCTGACCGACGTCACCGTCAGCGGCACCACGGCCACCGCAAACGTCACGCTGACCGCCGCTGCGGCCAAGGAGATCAACCTCCTGGCCGGCAAGTCGATCGCCTCCGCCGGCACGGTGCTGGGGACCGCGACGGTCACGCCACAGCTGAGTTAGGGGGCACGCGCTGAGTCGCCCGTCTGACGTCACGGACGACGTCGGACGGGCAGCTCAGCTTCCGCCCGGACCCGGACCGGCGAGCGCGAGGAAATCAACTGCTGTCGGGCGCTGGACTCCGGCGAGGCCTGCCGGCGGCCACCAGGGCGGCGAGCACCAGCACGACTCCCAGCAGTTGCGGGCCGCTCGGCGACTCGCCGAAGATCAGCGCGGCCAGCGCCACCGACCCGAGGGGCTGAACGGTCAGCAGCACCGAGGTGATCGCCGCCGGCAGGCGTGGCAGCGAGGTGCCGATCAGCAGCCACCCGACCACCTGGGAGCTCAAGGCCAGCGTTACCAGCCAACCGGCGCTCGGCCAGGTGGGCACCAGCCGGGCGTCGCCAATCACCAGGCCGGCCAGCACGCACAGCACGGCGGCCACGGCAGTGGCGTCAAACAGCGGACCGGCCGGCCGGCGCAGGTCGGTTCCACCCTGGCGCAGCAGCAGCAGGAAGCCTACGTAGGCGATGCCGGCCCCGATCCCGAACAGGGTCCCGCGTGTCGGGTCGCGACCGAAGGCGTGCTGCTCGAGCACGCCGGAGATCAACAGCACCCCGAGGAGCGAGACGGGCAGCGCGATCAGCACCGGGCGCCCGGGCGGCTCCGCCAGCAGCGCCCATGCCACCAGCGGCACCAGCACCACCTGGATGTTGGCGAGAACCGTGGCCAGCCCCGCTCCCACGTCGGCGATCGAATTGTGCCAGAGCAGGAGGTCGGCGGCGAAGAAGATGCCCGCCGCCAGTCCGAGGCGACGGTCCCGCCAGCTACGCCGTCCGAAGCGCCGGTCCTCGATCACCGCCAGCAGCCCCAGCACCGGCAGCGCGTAGGCGCAGCGAAAGATGGCCGCGGTGGACGGCGAGGCATGGCTGAGCCGCACCAGGATGCTCGACCACGCGATGGTGACCGCTCCGAGCAGAGCGAAGCCCCGCGCGTGTTGCGCCACCGAGGGAAGGCGCACGCCGCGGCGCGCCGCGGGGGCGGCCGGCTCGAGGACCACGGCAGGTTCGGGCGAGTGTCCCTTCACTGCCTCGTCCTATCACGTCCGTTGACAGGATGGCCAGACCGATGACCACCGACTCCGAGCTTCAGACGATCCGCGATCTCTGCCACACCGTCCTGCGCCAGAACTGGCGGGAGGGCGTCCGAGTCTCCGATGGCGTGCCGTTCGCCTACACCTGCCCGAGCCCGGGGCGTTACCCATGGCAGTGGTACTGGGACTCCTGCTTCACCGCGATCGCCGGCCGCCGCCTCGACCCCACGCACCCCGAGCGCGAGCTGCGATCGCTGCTCGCTGCCCAGCGCGAGGACGGCTTCATCGGCCACACGATCTTCTGGAACACGGCCCTGTCGGGAACCCGCCGGTACACCTACAACGTGACCTCGCCCGACGCTCCCATGACCGCGAGCATCCAGCCTCCAATGCTGGCGTGGGCATGGTCGATCGCGGTCGGCGACCCGGCCGCCGAGCCGGGAATACGACGACACCACGAGTGGCTGGCTGAGCATCGTGACCTGGAGGGCGACGGGCTGATCTGGATCGTGCAGCCCGACGAGTCCGGGCTCGACGCCTCGCCTCAGTTCGACGCCATCTGGGGTCACCGGGCGCACGGCCTGGCCCGCTTCGTGCTGCTCGTGCACCGCAACCGCCGGCTGGGCTATGACCTGCGCCGGATAGACGCCGCCGGCGGCCCCGTCTGCTGCGAGGTCACGACCAATGTCCTCTACAACCTGTCGCGCCAGGCCCTCGGTCTGCCCTCGCTGACCGAAGCCCTGATCGAGCGCACCTATGACGCGCCCACGGGGCTGTTCCTGCCCGTGGCCCGACCCCGCCTCGACCGCCGCCCGGCCAGCACGATCGCCGCCCTGACCCCGCTCGCCCTCCCGGATCTACCTGAGGAAATCGGCCGGCGCCTGGTGGAGGCGCACCTCCTCAACCGAGGCTCATTCTGGACAGCGGTGCCCCCGCCCTCGGTGTCGGTCGCGGATCCCAGCTTCTCTCTGCGGGACACCGGCTCCATCGGCCAGCGTCGCTACTGGCGGGGTCCCACATGGATCAACACGGCCTGGCTGTGCTGGCTGGGGCTGGTCCGGCTCGGATACGAGCAGCCGGCCGCCGAGCTCGCCCACAGCCTCGACGACGCGGTGCGCCGCTCCGGCCTGCGCGAGTACTACGACCCCTACCGCGGAACCGGAATGGGCGCCGTGGACTTCGCCTGGTCGAGCCTCGTGCTGGAGATGGGCTGATTCATGCTCTGTTCACCAGCTCACGCTAACTTCAAGGGCATGGACACCGAACGCGAAATGAACCTAACCGACGAGCAGTGGCGGGCCCGGCTGCCCCCCGAGCAGTACGAGGTGCTGCGCAAGCACGCCACCGAGCGGCCGTTCACCGGGGATTACGTCGACATCAAGGACGACGGGACGTATCGCTGCGCGGGCTGCGGCGCGGAGCTGTTTGCCTCCGACACCAAGTTCGAGTCCGGGACCGGCTGGCCGAGCTTCTACGAGCCGGCCGTGGCGGAGAACGTCGAGCTGCACGAGGACACCAGCTTGGGCATGCCTCGCACCGAAGTGCGTTGCCGGCGCTGTGGCGGCCACCTCGGCCATGTCTTCGACGACGGCCCCAACCCGACCGGCCAGCGCTTCTGCATCAACTCGTGCGCGCTGCAGCTTGACCCGGGCGCCTGAGGCTCGCCGGCTCAATCGGTCTCCGAGCCTCCCTCCTCGGGAGGCTCGGCCGGCGGCGGCTGCGAAGTCGCCCGCTCGGCCACGCGACGCTCCCGTAGCCTCAGGAACCCGTAGCCGATGACCACGGCGACCGCGATCGCCACCGCGGCGTATATGCCGAAGCTGGAGATAACGGCGGCGGCCGCGCTGCCCGCGTAGTAGCCGACCAGCCCGTAGGTCACGCCCCAGGAGACCCCGCCGAGCGCGTTCCAGAAGAAGAACTCGCGAAAGCGCATCTCGTTGATGCCGGCCAGCCAGGCGGCGGCAAAGCGCACCAGGGCGATCCAGCGGGCGAAGAACACGGCCTTTGGACCGTGGCGCTCGAAGAAGCGATCGCCGACCCTGATCACCTCCACCCGGCGCTTGTGAAACGGCCCCGGCGCCTCCAGCACGCCGCGTCCGAACCGGCGCCCCAGCAGATAGCCGATGTTGTCACCGACGATCGCCGAAGCCACGCCGATCACGATCACGAGCCAGATCTGCAGCTTGCCCTGGCTGGCCAACACGGCGGCGAGCACGAGCGCGGTCTCCCCGGGGGACGGAACCCCCAGCGATTCCAGGCCGATGATGGCCGGCAGCAGGTATCCCAGGCCGCTGGAGACGCTGATGATGGCGCCCAGAGCCGGCATCATGGCCGCCGCGCCGCGGTCCGCGCCAGGGTCGCGGACTGCCCGGCTCTCGTCACTGACCCCCGGATGCGCTCAGGACACCCATCAGCGAGAGCCCGAACGGCAGGGTCCGCCCTCGGCTCAGCCATTCGGCCTCCAGGGCCAGCGGTCGCTCGAGCACGTCGTTGAGCCACGCCGGTCCGAGGGCGAGGTCGTTGGTGTAGCCGTTGTGGGTCCCGACCCGGCGCTGCGCGATGCGAACCGCCGCCGCCGGCGCCAGGAGCACGCTGTTGAAGGAGCTCATCGTCGTCACCGTCCAACCGGAGCTCAGCGCGGCGTCGCGCAACATGGAGCGCGAATACCGGCGATAGTGGTGGTTGGCCTCGTCGTGTAACGACCACAGCGCCTGGTAGGCGGGGACGGTGACCAGCAGCCACCCTCCGGTCCGGGTCACGCGCCGCAGCTCGGCGAGCGTCACCCGATCGTCAGGGGTGTGCTCGATCACATCCAGACAGGTGATCAGGTCGAAGCTGCCGTCGGCGAACGGAAGCTCCTCCAGGCGTCCCACCAGCACCTCGCCGTGACCCCGGCTGCGAGCCAGCTCGGCGGCCTCGGAGTTTAGCTCCACTCCGTGCACCTCGCCGTAGTCGACGAGCTCCTGGAGGGTTCGGCCCGAGCCGCAGCCGGCGTCCAGCACCCGCGCGCCGGGGGGCAGCGCCAGCCGGTCGAGCTGCGCGCGGATGACCCGCCGGCGGCCCCGATACCACCAATGGTGCTCGTCGACGGCGAGCGTCGCCTTCATCAAGGTTTCGTCCATCGGGACGGATGCTGTCAGCTAGCGGGCCGCTTCGTAGGCCGGGTGGCCAAGGCGGCCGCTGAGATGCGACCGTCAGCCGACGGCGACCGGGTCGTGGTCCGGGGCCTGAGCCGGCATGATGAGCGTGAACGTGGCCCCGGTGGCGGCATTGTGCTCGAGCACCAGCCGGCCTCCCATGCGCTCGGCGAGCTCGCGCCCAATCGCCAGGCCGAGCCCGAAGCCGGCCTGGCCGGAGGTGTGGCGCCCGCGGCTGAAGCGCCGGAAGATCAGGTCACGCTCCTCGTCGGCCACGCCCGGACCCTGATCTGAGACGCTGATCGCCACCTCGGGGGCGCGCCTGAGAGCGACCCGGATCTCGGATTCGACGGGACTGATGCGCACGGCGTTGTCGAGCAGGATGCGCAGGATGCGGGCGATGCTGCCCGGGTCGCCCAGCGCCCACACCGAACCGCCGAGATCCTCGAGCTGCGAGGTGATGCCACGATCCTGCGTTCCCAGCTCGAACTCGGCCAGCACCGCGCGGCTCAGCTCGCCCAGCTCCACCGGCTCGGAGCGCAGCTCGACCTGGGCGTCGATCCGCGACAGGTCGAGAAGATCGGCCGCCAGTCGACCAAGCCGGCGCGATTGGGCGCGGGCGCGCACGAGCAGTGCGCGGGCGTCCTCGAGGTCGGGCCGGGCGGAGTGCAGGTCGTCGGCGAGCAGCTCGAGCATTCCGTCCAGTGAGGTCAACGGGGTGCGGAGCTCGTGGGAGGCGGTGGCCACGAAGGACCGGCGAGCCTCCTCCTGCTGCTGGAGGCGCTGCTGCATGGTGGTCAGCGTGCGCGCCAGGTCCCCGACCTCGTCGCGTACCCGGTCGACCGGAATCTCGACGGCCGGCCCTTCGTCAGCCAGCTCCAGGGCGGCTTCGCGCAGCCGGCGCAGCCGCCGGACCAGCCTTCCCGAAAGCGGGATGGCGAGGATCAGGGTGAGCACCAGGCCGGCCAACGCAGCCTCCAGGAACGCCGTCCGCAGGACCCGGGCGGCGGCCGGGATCTCGTCGCTTGACTTGCGGACCGCCAGCACGTAGCGCAGACCGTGGTTGGGAAACGGGATCGCCGCCCGCACGAACTCACGGCCGTCGACCGTCCCGAAGGTGTAATTCGGCTTCCCGGTGCGAAACGCCATGGCGACGTCGTCGTCGTCGGACAGCACGTCGTTGTCGTTGCCCCGTGGCGTCAGCACCGTCCCGTGCTTTCCCCCCGCGCCCGGGTAGCCAAGGACGCCCACCGAGGCGCTGATGCGGTCGCCCAGCGTCGCCGCGTCGTCGTTCAGGTCATCGCGTGCCTTCGCCGACGAGACGAGCTGGTTGAGTGGGGCCGTTTTGAAGTCGTGCAGCGCCTTCTTGTTGAGGTCGCTCTTCAGCGTCGTCTGCTCGGCGTCGCGGAGGCTGTGTTCCAGAGGACCCAGCAGCGCCAGGGCGGCCACGGCGAGCGTCGCGACCGTGGTGACCAGCACCACCCCGACGATCCGGCCCCGCAGGCCCAAGGGGCCCCGGCCCAGACGCGCCCAAGCTCCCGAGCGCTCTCCATCACCGCTGACCGCTGGCCGCATCGATTCCTGCCTCGCCGGTTAGGGCCCCCGGAGCCGGTAGCCCGCGCCTCGAACCGTGACGATGTACCGCGGCTTCTCGGGCTCGGGCTCGAGCTTCTCCCGCAGGTGGCGGATGTGGACATCGATCGCGCGCGGATCCCGATACGCGCTGTCGCCCCAGATGGCGCGCAGCAGCTCCTGGCGGTTGAGCAGCCGGCCGGGATCGGTCATCAATGCGTCCAGCAGCTCGAACTCCGAGAAGGTGAGCTTTATCGGCGCGCCGTCGATGGTCACCTCTCGCTGGGCCCGGTCGAGCGCGATCGGTCCCACGACCAGCACTTCGTCGCCCATCGCGCGGGTGCCGGCGCGGCGCAGCACCGCCCGGATGCGGCTGCGCAGCTCCGCCAGCCCGAACGGCTTGGTGACATAGTCGTCGGCTCCGGCCTCGAGGCCCAGCACGGCGTCGGCCTCGGAGTCAAGCGCGGTCAGCATGATGATCGGAACGACGTTGCGACGCGACCGCAGGGTCCGGCAAACCTCATAGCCATCGGGTCCGGGGCCCAGCGCCACGTCCAGCAGCACGATGTCGAAGCTGTCGGTGCTCGCCCGGTCGATCGCGGCCCGGCCGTCGGCCACCGCCAGGACGCGATGGCCCTCACGTGAGAAGGAACGGGTGAGCATCTCACGCAGATCGGACTCGTCGTCGACCACGAGGATGCTCAGCGAGGCATCGGAGCTCCCGGCCGGAACCGGGGTCTGGCTTGACTGATCGGACGCCATGGCTTCGAATGCGATCGTATCGAGCGCCTCCCCGTACCCGGTCAGACACGCTGGAGCGACTCGAGCTCGCCAGCCGCTTCCTCGGGCTCCGGGACCTTCGCGGACCGGGGCACCAGCCGCCCTTCGGAGGCGACCGCCCACAGGACGACCAGCCAGGTCACGGTTGCGAGCACGACGTGTATCCAGACCATTTCGCTGGGGAGCTTGAGCTCGTACTGGACGCTCCCGACCAGACCCTGGGCGGCGAGGAGCACCCCGAGCACCGTAAGCGGTTCGACGTCCGTGTTGGCGCCACCGCGGTGACGGCGCAGGAACCAGACACCGATCACGGCCACACCGAAGATGGCGGCGATCGTGGCGTGCTGGTGGATCGCCCAGGTCAGCGTGTCGGCGCCCTTGAAGTGCAGGCGATGCACGTGCTGCCCGCTCACCCCCCCAGAATGCGGTCCGGAGGCGGTCGCCACCGTTCCGGCGAAAATCGTCAGCCCGCCCAGCGGTGCGAGAGCCCGGACCGACCAGACCACCAGCCGATCGGTGGAGCGCGGGCGCTCCCCAGGCTCGAACGTGCTTCGCCAAGCCAGCGCGAAGGCGGCCACCAGAATCAGCAGCGACAGGCTGAAGTGCGCCATCACGAAGCCGGGCGCGAGGTGCTCGAGGACCGTGAAGCCGCCGAGGACCGCCTGGGAAACGACACCGAGCGGCAGTAGCACCGCCAGCCAGGCGAGATCACGCCGGAACGGCCGGCGCGTGAACGCCAGAACCGCAGCGACCACCGTGATCACGCCAACGATCCCGGACACCGCCCGGTTGCCGAACTCGATCAGCGCATGCGAGCTGAGCGGCGGCAGCGGCGTCCCGCCACATTTCGGCCAGTTGGCGCACCCCAGCCCCGAGTCCGTCAGCCGCACCGCCGCACCGGTCATGACGATCAACGTCAGCGCAGCGAGCGTGCCGTAGGCCACGATCCGGAACTGCCGGGGGGTGACCGCCAAGCGCTCAAGCATCGGCGTCGCTCATCGCCCTGGCGCGGGTGTAGGGAAGCGACGACCGGCGCTCGGCCAGGCTCGGCGCGCTGCGGTCACGCTCGGACGAGATCAGGTCCACGTCGGCCGGCCACTCGATCCCCACCTCGGGGTCGTCGAAGGCGAAACCCGACTCGGCCTCCGGGTCGTAGTAGCTCGACACCTTGTAGGTGACGTCCGCGATCCCCGACAGCACGCAGAACCCATGCGCGAACCCGTCCGGACAGTAGAGCTGGCGGTGCTCGGCATCGTCGAGCACGAAGCTCTCCCACTGCCCGAACTGGGGCGACTCCGGGCGGATGTCCACCAGCACGTCGAAGATCGCCCCGCGCACGCACCGGATGAGCTTGGCCTGGCCGGGCTGATAGTGCATGCCGCGCACGATCCCGCGCCCGGAGCGTGAGTGATTGTCCTGGACGAAATCGTTCCCGATCCCGAGCTCGGCCATGACGTTGCGACGGTAGGTCTCGACGAAGAACCCGCGGTCGTCGCCGTGGACGGACGGCGCCAGGAGTATCGGTCCGTCTAGCTTGGTCGGGAGAGTCTGCATCACGCGACGGTTGCCAGCGACGATACCGAGAAGCGGATCGGCGCGGCGGAGAACCCCCCGGCCGTCCATCCACCGGCGAGGATCCTCGCCTTCACGGTCGCCTCAGCCGGGCCGTGACGACGGCCCGTCGTTCGACAGAGAGCGAGCTTCGTTGGAGAGCGGACGCGGACTCGAGAGCTCCTCGATGCGGCCCCGGGCAGCGACGAGCAGGCCGTCCTGGGCATCGACGGTCGTCTCCAGCTGCTCGACCCGACGCTCCAACTCGAGAATCCGAGCGCGGCTGGCGCGGTTGAATACCGTCTGGCGGTGCAGGACCTCCAGCATGGCCCGCCTGAGCAGGCTGCGCACCAAGACGCTCGCGGGACCGAGCACGCGCCGCCGGCTGGACAGCGGAAACGAGATGAGATCGGGCTGATTGCCAATGCCGGCGTGGGCGGGATTGCCATCTCCGGGCGAGCGCGGCCGGAAACGAGCCAGGGTTGGCGATCGCCCGACCACGTAGTCATAACTGGGCACCGAAGGCCCGCAACGATCCCGCGCGATGACATCGAGGACTACTCCTCCCGCGCTCTCGATCACCGCCACCGTCTCCTCGCGGGACATGACATGCATCTCCATCCGGGGGACCAGGATGGCGTCATCGGCGGATCTGAAGCCGCGGGGATCCGGAGCCCCGACAGCTGCGGGCGAGGCGGCCACCGCCAGGGGCAGGCGCAACGTCGGCGATCCCAGGGCCACGAACCAGCCTCGATGCTCCTGTAGCAGGTCGAGTTCGAGCAGGTAGGAGCCCGGGAGCTCGGGCGCGCACACCGCAAGCGTGATCTCGTACCGGCCGCCAGCCGGGATCGGGGCCTCGATCGCGGCCCGGCCGTCGTCCGGGACGAGCACCGTCCCGTCGGGTGCCAGCCAGTGGTTGCCCACCAGGAGCCGCGCCGAGGCCGGCCACGGGAGCTCGCTCCGGTTGTGCACGACCAGGTCCAGCGTCAGCACCTCGCCCGGAGCCGGGATTCGCGGGGTCCAGTGGCACTCGATCGACGCGCGCGCCGCCGAGGGCGGAAGCTCGGTCCCCACAAGCACACGGTCCGGGACGTTGAAGTACGCAATCCCGTGGGGGCGCAGAACGCGCACCAGCTCGCCGATGTACCCCTGCATCAGCCCGGGCTCCATGTGCTGGAGCACCAGCAGCGACAGCGCGAAGTCGAAGCTCTCGTCAGCGAACAGGTGCAGGTGCGGCGACCGGTTGTGATGGAACCGGCACCGCTCGCCACGTCGGTTGAGCCTGACGGCCTGCTCGATCATTGACGGCGCCAGGTCGACGCCGTCGCAGAGCTGGAAATGGTCGGCGAGGGACGTCGTCAGCCGGCCGATGCCACAGCCGAAGTCAAGCGCCCGCTCGTGCCCCACCTCGATCCCGCGGGCACGGAGATCGGAGAGGAGCGCGTCGATCTCGTCCCGGCCGGTGGCGAGGAACTCCTCCAGATCCCACGCGCCGCCACGCTTCTCCGGTGCGCTGAGGATCGCCCACAGGGGATCCTCCTCGCCGAAGGCGTTCCAGTGCTGCTCCAGCGTTCGCAGTTTCATCGCACTCGGGCCCGGGGGTCGGCACTCAGCATACGCGGACGCGGAGGTTCGTCTGGAGGGTTGGACGGGCGGTCACCACGAACGCCAGACCAGCCTGTACAGCGCGATCTCGACGCGAGCGGGGCCGTCGGGCGCCGCCCCGGAAGCTGTACACGACCTGTAAGCGCGACTCAGCCGTGAGTCCGCGCCTAGAGGCGCCGGCGGCCACCGGCGCCCTACAGCTCGGCGTGCTTGGCGCGCAACTGGCGAAATGTCGAGCGGTAACGAGGCCCGGCGCGAAGTGGAGGCTGGCCCCTGACGCCGATAGCGGACCATCGACGCGTCGACGCGTCGACGCGTCGACGCGTCGCCCGCGCCAGCCCCGCCCGAGCGCCCCGAGCCAGACATCCCAGTCCTCGTAACCGCCGAAACGGAGTCGTGCCCGCCGACTTCTTCAAACACCTGCAGACGCATCAAGGCGCCGAAGCTGAAGCCCAAAGCGGGATCGGCGTCCAAGGGTCGGCGCAGGGAGCTCAGAGCGCTCTCGGTGAGGCGATCGTCAGCATCCAGAATGATCGCGTAGGGAGACTGCGCGTAACGGAGTCCGGTATTGCGCGCCGCTGCGACACCCGGGTTGGGCTGTCGTATAAGGTCGACGGCCGCCGGAAGGCGCTCGAGCTCACGCAGTGCCAAAGGCTCAGTGGATCTGTCGTCGACGACGAGTACGCGCGGCTGGCCGCCGTGCTGCGACACCGCCCTCTCGATCGCCTCCGCCAAGAAGCTCACCTAGCTGAAACACGGGATGACAAGCGCGATGTCGTTGTTCATGTGCTGGCGTGGAGCTTGCTCACGTCCGGGGCCCGCCCCGAGGTCAGCAGCCGCACCCAGTCGGGCCAGAGGCGGACATTCGTCAGCGCCACCCACACCAGGAGAGGGAGGATTCTCGGCAGGCGGGCAGCGAAACGACGGCCCCCTCCGGTTGACAGCCGAGCCAGTGCCACCTCCTCCATGGCGCGGTTGTAGCGGATGGCTCTTCGCGCTATGCGCGCTTGCGCGCGGGTGATGTTTCCCCGGCGTAGGGCGAGCTCGTAGGCTCGACGATTGTTGACCCCCTGGCTGGCGAGATTGGAAGATACGGTTCCCGCGGTTCGACGGTAGACGGCCACCGGTTCCTCGTTGCACACGCCCCGGAAGCCGTGCTCAAGAAGCTTGATCCACAGCCCAAAGTCTTCAGTTCCGAACAGCTCGGGGTCAAACCAGCCAACCTGTTCTCCCGCCGTGACCGGCACCAGGCAGGCTCCGTAGACCATGTTGCGCCGCAGGAGGCGATCCAGCGTGATCGGCTGGTCTCGGTCCGGAATACGGTCCAGATAAGTGTAGGCCGCGTACTCTCCGTCGATGAGGAAGCGGGCGTCGCAGGTGACTAGTCCCACGGCCGGCTGGCCCGGCTGCAGCAGCGCCTGCTCGTAGGTGGCCAGCTGGCTCTCCAGGTACCGGGGCAGCAGCAGGTCATCAGCGTCCAGAAACGCCGCGAACTCGCCCGTGGCCACCTCCAATGCTCGGTTGCGTGCCACCGCGGGCCCTCCGGCCTGCTCGTTGCGCACAGCGCGTACCCGTGGGCCGGCGGCCTGCAGAACGTCCCACGTGCCGTCCCGGGAGCCGTCGTCACACACCACGACCTCCCAATCGGGGTACGTCTGGGAATGAACCGAGGCCAGCGTCTCCTCCAGGAATGGCTCGGCGTTGTGGGCCGGGACGATCACGCTCACTCGTGGCATGGCCCGAATTGTCTCCGATCGCGCGGCGAGACCGCCCGACAGACGTTCAGTCGGGCTCGCAGCGGGAGTCAGCGAGTATCCTGCGCCCGGGTGGGTATTTTCGAGCGTGAAGCGCAGATCGCGGGCCAAGCGCTGAGCATGAATGCCCAGCCGTTCAACCTCGCCGTGGTCCCCGCCTACAACGAGGCGGCGACGATCGCAACTGTGGTTCAGTCCGTCCACCGATCAGCGCCCTCATTCGATGTGCTGGTCATCGACGATGGCTCCACGGACGCCACGCCGGCGCTGGCCCGGCGCGCCGGGGCGCGGGTTCTCATGCTTCCGTTCAATCTGGGGATCGGCGGGGCCGTGCAGGCGGGATTCCTGTACGCGCGGGACCACGGCTACCAGTTCATGGCCCAGATCGATGGCGACGGCCAGCAC
>Ga0182024_10016264_pt1 | contig 14129 bp, 12 predicted proteins | sample P32metaG_FD_120480 | JGI IMG/M metagenome (GOLD analysis project Ga0182024, IMG submission 120480) | Permafrost microbial communities from Stordalen Mire, Sweden - P3-2 metaG (Illumina Assembly) | ecosystem: Environmental > Terrestrial > Soil > Wetlands > Permafrost | place: Sweden: Stordalen... | reverse complement strand
GAGATCGCCGATTGGTTCGAGACGCTCGCCAAGGCGGAGCGCTCGCATGCCAACCGCTTCCAGAAGGCTTTGGATTCTATCTAAGGCGCGTCAAGAGTTGTTTGATCCCCCGGCTGCGGCCGTTGCGGCCGGGGGCGCGAACGATCAAGCTTGCGCATGAGTCCACCGACGGAAGGCCAGCGCGAAGGCAGTCTCGAAGCGCCGACGCGCCATCCGCTCGACTGGCGCAGCCCTTCTTTTTATGATGCCGCGGCCCTCACGGCCGAACTCACCCGCGTCTTTGATATCTGCCACGGCTGCCGGCGCTGCTTTAGTCTCTGCAACGCCTTTCCGACGTTATTCGATGCGATCGACGCTTCGCCAAGCGGCGAGCTCGACACGGTCGATCGCAAGGTCTACTGGCAGATCGTCGACCACTGTTACCTGTGTGACATGTGCTTCATGACGAAGTGTCCGTACGTCCCGCCGCATCCGTGGAATGTCGATTTCCCGCATCTCATGCTGCGCGCCAAAGCGGCGCGCGTGCGTGAAGAGGGGTTGTCGCTGCGCGATCGCGTGCTCGCCGCGACCGATCGCGTGGGCATGCTTGCCGGGATCCCGGTGGTTGCGGAAGCGGTGAACGCCGTCAATCGCACACGCGGCGGACGCGTGTTGCTCGAGAAGATTGCCGGTGTGCATCGCGACGCTCCGGTGCCCGTCTATCACTCGCGCAGCGCGCGCCGCGCGCTTGCATCGCAGGGCTATGCTGTCCCCGGCGCCACGCCGGCAAACGTGCAGGCGACGCCGGAAACGCGCGGCCAGGTTGCCCTCTTTGCTACTTGCTACGGCAATCGCAACGAGCCCGATCTCGCCCGCGATCTGGTTGCGGTGTTCGAACACAACGGCATTCCGGTACGCCTTGTGCCGACCGAGCGCTGCTGCGGTATGCCCTCGCTTGAGCTCGGCAATCTCGAAGAAGTCGCGCGCCTGAAGGAGATGAATATCCCGCAGTTGCAGGCGGCGATTGATGCCGGCTATGACATCGTGGCGCCGATTCCTTCGTGCGTGCTCATGTTCAAGCAGGAGCTGCCGCTGCTCTTTCCGGACGATGCCGCGGTGCAGGCGGTGCGCGCTCGTGTTTTCGATCCCTTTGAGTACCTCATGCTGCGTCAGCGCGCAGGTCTGCTGCGCACGGACTTCAAAAGCACGCTCGGCAAGGTGAGCTATCACGTGCCGTGTCACCTGCGCGTGCAGAACATCGGGCTTAAGACTCGCGATATTTTAAGTCTCATCCCCGGCACGACCCTCGAGGTCATTGAACGTTGTTCCGGCCACAATGGCACTTACGCGGTCAAGAAAGAGTTTCGCGCGGCCTCAGTGAAGATCGGCCGGCCGGTGATGCAAAGCGTTGCGCAGGCGCAGGCTGACTATTACGCCAGCGACTGCCCGATGGCGGGCCACCAGATTGAAAGTGAGCTTCCCACGCCGCGCCCCCCGACTCATCCGCTCGCCCTGCTACGCATTGCGTACGGGCTGAAATGAGAAAGTTAACGCCCGACGACCTCATGTCACTCGAGCGCTATGCGCGCGAGCGCAATGCTTTTCGCGCGCGCGTCATGCAGCACAAGTCAAACCGGCAGCTCGCGGTCGGCCCGCATGTACGCTGGTGCTTCGAGGATCGGCTCACCATCCAGTATCAGGTGCAGGAGATGTTGCGCACCGAACGCATCTTCGAATCCGAAGGCATCGCTGCCGAGCTTGAGACCTACAATCCCCTGATCCCGGACGGCGGCAACTGGAAAGTGACGCTGCTCATCGAATTTCCGGATCCCGAGGAGCGGCGCGTGCAGCTCGCGCGCTTGAAGGGCGTGGAGGACGGATGCTGGATTGAAGTCGCCGGCGCAGAGCGCGTATTTGCGCTCGCCGATGAGGATCTGGAGCGGGAGAATGAGGAGAAGACCTCGTCGGTGCATTTTCTGCGCTTTGAGGTGAGCGCGGCCCTGCAGAGTGCGCTGCGCACCGCAGCGGCGCTGGCCGTGGGCGTTGAGCACCCCGCCTATCAGCACCGCGTGGACGTGCCGGAGGCGGTACGGCGCGCGCTGCTTGCCGATTTTGCCTGACCGCTAGGTGTTTGCGACCCCGTATTGTCCGCGCGGCTATCTGCTAACATCCGCCGGTCCGCGTCTGACAGCGCGGCTGCGAGAAGCCCGATGACCCAGTCGTACACCGCCTCCGACATCGAGGTCCTAAGCGGCCTCGAACCCGTGCGTCGTCGTCCGGGCATGTACACGCACACCTCGCGCCCGAACCATCTAGCGCATGAAGTCATCGACAACAGCGTCGATGAGGCGCTCGGCGGCTACTGCAAGGAAATCAACGTCACGCTCTTCAAGGACGGCTCGCTCGAAGTTGCCGACGACGGCCGCGGCATGCCCGTCGATATCCACCCGAAGGAAAAGGTGAGCGGCGTTGAGCTCATCCTTACGCGCCTGCATGCCGGTGGTAAATTCTCGGATAAGACTTACCAGTTCTCCGGCGGGCTGCACGGCGTGGGGGTGTCGGTCGTGAACGCGCTCTCCAAGCACCTCGAGTGCTGGGTGAAGCGCGACGGCAAGGAATACAACATCGGCTTCAAGGACGGCAAGGTGACCTCCAAGCTCGAGGTGATCAACACCGTCGGCGCGCGCAATACCGGCACGACGGTGCGCTTCTGGCCGGATCCGAAATTCTTCGATTCGGACAAATTTTCCGTGCCGCAACTGAAGCACACGCTGAAAGCGAAGGCCGTCCTGTGCCCGGGCCTGCGAGTGCGCTTCACGAACGAGGCGACGGGGGAGAAAGACGAGTGGTTCTTCAGCGGCGATCTCGGCGCCTATCTGCTCGAGGAACTCGGAGCGGCCGAGTATCTTCCCGATGAGCCGATCAGCGGCAAGGGTGAAGCGGCGCACGACGCTGTGGATTACGCGCTCGTGTGGGCGCCGTACGCCGAGAACGTCGTCGCCGAAAGCTATGTCAATCTGATACCCACCATCGAAGGTGGCACGCACGTCAATGGACTGCGCTCGGCGGTCGCGCAAGCAGTGCGCGAGTTCTGCGAATTTCGCAATCTCGTGCCGCGCGGCGTCAAGGTGACGCCGGAAGACGTGTGGCAGAAAGCCTGCTTCGTGCTGTCGGTCAAAATGCAGGAGCCGCAGTTTGCGGGGCAGATGAAGGAGCGCCTCGGTTCGCGCGATGCGGCGGCACTGGTGGAAGCCTATGTCCGCGACTCAATGGCGCTGTGGCTCAACCGCCACCCGGACGCGGGCGAACGCATCGCGCAATTTGCGATTGCCAATGCGCAGGAACGCATCAAGGCTGCGCAGCGCGTCGTCCGCAAGCGCATCGCCTCCGGCCCCGCGCTGCCGGGCAAGCTCGCCGACTGCGCGAGCCAAGAACCGCAGCGCTGCGAGCTCTTCCTGGTCGAAGGTGATTCCGCCGGCGGCTCGGCGAAGCAGGCGCGCGACAAGGATTTTCAGGCAATCATGCCTTTGCGCGGCAAGATTCTGAATACCTGGGAGCTCGACGCCGGTGCGATCGGCTCCTCGCAGGAAGTGCACGACATCAGTGTTGCGCTCGGCGTCGATCCGGGCTCCGCGGACCTCTCGCAGCTGCGCTATCACAAGATCTGCATTCTGGCCGACGCGGATTCGGACGGCCAGCACATTGCAACCTTGCTGTGTGCCTTGTTCCTGCGGCACTTTCGCCCGCTCGTGACCAACGGCCACGTGCACGTGGCGATGCCGCCCTTGTACCGGATCGATGCCGGGCGCCAGGTCTACTACGCGCTCGACGAGCAGGAGCGCGACGCGACCCTGCAGCGCATCGCGAAGGAGAACGCGCGCACCCGCCCCGTGGTGACTCGCTTCAAAGGCTTGGGGGAGATGAACCCGACACAGCTGCGCGAGACGACCATCGATCCGCGCACCCGTCGCCTCGTGCAGCTGACCATCGACGGCGTCGACAACACCGACCAGTTGATGGACATGCTGCTCGCAAAGAAGCGCGCGTCCGACCGGCGCGACTGGCTCGAAGAGAAGGGCAACCTCGCCGCCGTGCAGGTCTAGCGCATGCAGAAGCAGGAACTGAACTTTGAGGGCGTCGAGCGCCAGGCAATGAAGACCTTCACCGAGAAGGCTTACCTCGACTACTCGATGTACGTCATTCTCGACCGCGCGCTGCCGGCCCTCGGTGATGGCCTGAAGCCCGTGCAGCGGCGCATCACCTATGCAATGAGTGAGCTTGCGCTCTCGGCGCTCTCCAAGCACAAGAAATCCGCGCGTACCGTCGGCGATGTCATCGGCAAATACCACCCGCACGGCGACAGCGCCTGCTACGAGGCGATGGTGCTCATGGCGCAGCCCTTCGCCTACCGCTACCCCATCGTCGACGGCCAGGGCAACTGGGGCTCGCAGGATGACCCCAAGTCCTTTGCCGCCATGCGCTACACGGAAGCGAAGCTCACGAAGTACGCCGAGGTGCTCTTGAGCGAGCTCGCGCACGGCACGGTCGACTGGACGCCGAATTTCGACGGCACTCTGGAGGAGCCCGCGATTCTGCCGGCGCGCCTGCCGAATCTGCTCCTGAACGGCACTTCAGGGATCGCCGTCGGCATGGCGACCGACATCCCGCCGCATAACCTCAAAGAAGTTGCCGCCGCCTGCATTCATCTGCTCGAGGAACCCGAAGCGACCACCCGCGCGCTCATGAAGCACGTGCGCGGCCCGGATCTGCCGACGGGCGCCGAGATCGTCTCGCCGCGCGCGGACCTCGTTGAGTTCTACGACAAGGGCGTCGGCAGCTACAAGGCGCGCGCGACCTACGAACTCGAGGACGGCAACATCGTCGTCACGGCATTCCCCTACCAGGTGTCGGGCAATCGCGTCGCCGAGCAGATCGCCGAGCAGATGCGCGCCAAGAAGCTGCCGATGGTCGAGGACGTGCGCGACGAGTCGGATTTCGAGCATCCCACGCGGCTCGTGATCGTGCCGCGGTCAAACAGGGTCGACACGACCGAGGTCATGAACCACCTCTTCGCGACGACGGATCTCGAGCGCAGCTACCGCGTCAACCTCAACATCATCGGACTTGACGGCCGCCCGCGCGTGATGGGCCTGAAGGCTATCCTTGCGGAATGGCTCGAGTTTCGGATCGCAACCGTCACCCGTCGCCTGCAATACCGTCTGGAAAAGGTTTCCAAGCGCCTGCACATTCTTGCGGGCCTGCTCGTCGTCTATTTGAATCTCGACGAAGTGATTCGCATCATCCGCCGCGAGGACGAGCCGAAGAGCGTCCTCATGAAGCGCTTCAAACTCTCCGAGGAGCAGACCGAAGCCATTCTCGAGACCAAACTGCGACACCTCGCCAAGCTCGAAGAGATGAAGATCCGCGAGGAGCAGAAGGCACTCGCGGCCGAGCGCGCAGAGCTCGAGGCGCTTTTGAAGAGCAAGGCGAAGCTGCGCAGGCTCGTGGCGGATGAGATCCGCGCCGACGCGCTCGCTTATGGCGATGAGCGCCGCACCAAGATCGTGGAGCGCGAGGCGGCGCAGGCGATTGATGCGACGACCCTCATTCCCAATGAGCCGACGACCGTCGTGCTGTCGACGGGGGGATGGGTGCGCGCGGCGAAGGGCCACGACATCGATCCACTGACGCTGTCGTACAAGACCGGGGACGCGTTCCAGTCCGTCGCGCGCGGCCGCAGCCTGCAGAGCGCGGTGTTCATCGACTCTACCGGGCGCACCTACACACTGCCCGCACACTCGCTGCCCTCCGCGCGCGGCCAGGGCGAGCCGCTCTCCGGACGCTTGAATCCCCCGGACGGCGCGAAGTTCGCCGGCGTCATGCTGGGTGAGCCTGAGGACCTGTGGCTGCTCGCAACCGATGCGGGCTATGGATTCACGGTGCGCTTCAAGGATCTTGTGACCGACCGCCGCGCGGGCAAGACGGTGCTCAATGTGCCCGCGAACGCCCTCGTGCTGCCGCCCGCCTTCGTCGCATCGGCGGAGAGCCTCGTGTGCGTCGTGAGCAGTGAAGGCAAGATGCTCGCGTTCAAGGTCGCCGACGTGCCGGAGATGCCGCGCGGCAAGGGCAACAAGCTCTACGACATTCCCTCCAAGAAGGCGGCGGCGCGCGAGGAGATGCTCACCGGCATGGCGGTGGTGCCGCCACAGGGCGAGCTCATCATTCATTCAGGCGAGAAGCGCAAGGTCCTCGCGTGGGGGGAGCTTAAGGACTACCGCGGCGCGCGCGCGCAGCGTGGCGCGGTGCTCACTCGCGGCTGGCGGCAAGTGGATCGGCTTGAGAGCTCAACACGCTCACCCGCTGGGTAGCCGTGCGTTCGGCGTGCATCACGATCTCTTCGGGCGATTGCACGAAATAGCCTTGGATGTACTGCACGCCGAGCTGCCACAGCACCGCCATGGTGTTCGCATCCTCGACGCGCTCGGCGATGGTTTGAATCTTGCGCCGGGTAGCCGCCTCGACGAGATTGCGCACTGCGGTTTGGACTTCGGTGTCCTTCGCCAGCGCCTGCACGATGGCCCCGTCGATCTTCACGAAGTCGAGCCCCATGTTGGCGAGGAGGCCGTGGGAGTCGCGGCCGGCGCCAAAGGCTTCGAGTGCGAAGCGAAAGCCTCGCTGGCGCAGCGCCGCCGCGAGCGCCTGCAGTTGCTCGATGTGGCTCGCCGCGACGGACTCGGGCACCTGGAAGCACAGCCGCCCCGGCTCCGCGCGGCTCGTGCGGATGTGATTATCGAGCCAATCGAGAAACGAGGGATCATTGACCGTTTCCTTCGATAGGCGCACGAACAGACATCCCGGCTTGCGCTGCGCGGCGAACGACAGCGAGGCGCCGACCACCCAGCGATCGATGTTCTTCAAAAGATCATTGCGCTCGGCGGCCGCGATGAACTCCGCCGGCAACACTTCCTTGCCCTGCGTGTCGATCATGCGCACGAGCACGTCGAACATGCCCGAATCATCCCCCTTCAAGCTCGCGACCGGCTGCTGCACGAGCCGGAAGCGGTTTTCCATGAGCGCGGCCTTGATGTGCTTCACCCAGACCTTGTCATACGACTGCACCCGCTGATCGGCGTCCGCGCGCGCCGAGGTGAAGGCCTGGTTGCCGCCGCGCTGCCGGCCGATGCGGCAGGCGGCAATGGCCTGCGCAATCGCGGCCTCGAGGTCCGCCTCGGCCGGCGGGACCACGCTCAAGCCGAGAGTGCAGGTGACCGACAGGGATTTGTCCTTGATGTGCACCACGTTTTTCGCCGACTTCGCGACCAGCTGCTCGCTCCAGGCCTCGACGTCGCGCTCGTTGCCGCGCTCAAGCAGCACGAGGAAGCTCACCCCGCCGAATCGGCCGGCGATGTCCTTCGGGTTCAGCTGTTCCTTCAGTAGGTTCGCGAACTCAACCAGCAACTGCTCGCTCGCGCTGACGCCGACGTCACGTTCGATGGTGATGAATTTGTCGAGCCTGATGAGAACGAGATAGCGCACGCCTCCGGGGATGGCTGTCGCGAGTCGCGCGGCGAGCTCCAGCAGCAGCGGGCCGCGGTACAGGAATCCCGTCGAAGGGTCGCGGCGCGCCGCATCCGCAAGCTCCTCGGCCAGGCGGCGCTCATCGCGCTGCCGTGCGGGGACGATGAGCTGCACACACGGCTCCCCGTCGTGTTCGCCCAAGGCGAGCACGAGCTCTACGGCGAGCGTTGTGCCGTCGGCCAATTGCGCATCGAGCTTCAGGGCGTGATCATGCCAGCGGCCTTGCAGGCAGGCGGCGAGCGCGCCTTTCAACGCGGCGTGGCGCGATTCCTCAAACAGATCCATGATCGGCTGGCCGATGAGGGCCGCGGGACTGTCGAAGCCGAAAAGCTCGAGCCACGACGGATTGACGCCGACCGCGATGCCTTCCTGGACCTGCACGATGGCGTCGTTCGAGCGCTGCAGCGCCGTGTCAAGCTCGCGGCGCGCGTCGCGCGCGGACTTGATGGTCGTGCCGAGCACGCGCTCCAGGCGAAAGGTGTGCAGCTCGCGTGCCATGACAGCCTGCAGCCGCTGCGGATTGCCGAGCGACACGACGTCGCGTGCGCCCCCCAGGAGAGCGGCGGCGATGCGCGCCTCATCCACGGTATCCGCGATCAAGACCAGTGGCACGGCCGGCGCCAGGTGGTCGCGGACGCCCGCGGCGGCTAGCAGGTTTTCGGCGCCGCTGTCGACGCATAGCAGAAGCTCCGGATTCAACTGCGTCAATGCATCGCCCAGATCGCGCAGCGACGGAATCCAGGTGCAATGCACCGGGTGTCCGGCGCGGCGCAGGATGCTGTTGATAGTTTCGACCGGGTCCCGTGCCAAACTGAGCACGATGAGCGGCACGGCATTCTGCTCGTTCAACCTTTTACTCCTGCAGCTTGCGCAAGCGGCTGCGATTCAGCAGCGCTTTGCACATAAGCCCAAGAAAGGCTCTCATATTGCACGGAACGCGCGGTGTGCTGCGCCTCTCAGAATTCCCGGGGATGGCGCGGCGGGGACGCTGTAACCGCTGCACGGGCGCGCACAGGCGTAGTGCATTGTGCCGCCTCCTCGGCACGCGTGCCTTTGTTGGTGCCAGGATCGGGATGCCGTTATCATACGCGGCCTTTTGGGACCCCCCATTTCGCGAGGTCCGTGCGGCGAGGATTGCGATGGCGAACTACAGCACCAGCGAGTTTCGCTCCGGGATGAAGATCATCCTCGACGGAGATCCTTTCGCGATCGTGGAAAACGAGATGGTGAAGCCGGGCAAGGGGCAGGCTTTCAACCGCGTCAAGATCCGGAATCTCAAGTCCGGACGCACGATCGAGCGCACCTTCAAATCGGGCGATACGGTTGAGGCGGCGGACGTTGTCGATATGGACATGCAGTATCTGTATCAGGACGGCGAGTTCTGGCATTTCATGGTGCCGGAGAGCTTCGAGCAGTACACCGCTGGCAAGGCCGCGATCGGCGACAATGCCATATGGTTGAAAGACGGCACGGTGTGCATCGTCACCTTGTGGAACAACGTACCGCTCCTCGTAACGCCACCCTCGCACATCGAACTCGTCGTGACCGAAACCGATCCCGGGTTGCGCGGCGATACGGCGACCGGCGGCCAGAAGAGCGCCAAGCTTGAGACCGGTGCCGTGGTGCGCGTGCCGCTCTTTATTAATGAGGGCGAGTTGATCCGCGTCGACACCCGCACCGGCAACTATATTTCCCGCGCCAAACAGTAGTGCTCCCAGGCGCGTGGCGCGCACCGCTCAGCGCGCCCGCCACAGCCCGTCACCCGCGTAGATGACGAGGGCCGTCCAGATGAGCGCGAATCCGGCCGCGTGCGTGCGCTCGAACGGCTCGTGAAAAGCAAAGACTCCACAGGCGAGCTGCAAGGTCGGCGCGATGTATTGCAGCAGTCCGGTGGTCGAGTACGGGATGCGGCGCGCGCCGTAGGCAAAGAGGAATAGGGGGATCGCCGTCAGCGGACCGCTTGCGATCAGGAGGACATCGATGGTCGGCGGCGAGTGCCCGAGCGCACCGCTGCCGGATGCCTCGCACCACAGAAGATACGCGCTCGCGCAGGGCACGAGCAACAGTGTTTCGGCGGCAAGCCCGGGCAGCGCCTCCACTTGCACAAGCTTGCGGATGAGGCCGTAGCTAGCAAAGCAAAATGCCAGCGTCAGCGAGATCCAGGGCAGATGCCCCGTCACGAACGTCAAATAGGCAACCCCTGCCGATGCGAGCGCAACGGCGATCCACTGCGCGCGATTGAGCCGTTCCGAGAGGAGCACGATCCCAAGAACGACGTTCACCAGAGGATTGATGAAGTACCCGAGGCTTGCATCGACGACGTGCTCGTGCGTCACGGCCCATACGTACACCAACCAATTCACGCTGATGAGGGTTGCGGAAAGCGCCAGGCGCAGAACGACGCGGGCGTCGGCGAGGGCCGCACGAACCTCCTTCAGCTCCCCGCGCAGCGCGATGCAGCCGAGCAGGAAGAGGCATGACCACACCACGCGATGCGCGATGATCTGCAGCGCCGACACGTCGTGCAATGGCTTGAAGTAGAGCGGAAAGAGTCCCCACGCCGCGAATGCGGCGGCCGCCGCGGCTAAACCCTTCGGCGCTTCGCGCATCCGTTACCCTGCACGTCCCGCACGTTGGCTTCGGAGGAAAATGGCGGCGAGCTCCTCGAGGCCGCGTCGATCGGCGTCATCAAAGCGGGCGAGCTCCGGACTGTCGACATCGAGGACGCCCAGGAGCGACGTGCCGAGGAGGAGCGGTATGACGATTTCCGAGCTCGATGCGGCATCACAGGCAATGTGGCCCGCAAAATGGCGCACATCGGGCACGACAAGCGTGGTGCGTTGCGCAGCCGCAGTCCCGCATACGCCCGCGCCGAGCGCGATGCGCACGCAAGCGGGCTTGCCCTGGAATGGCCCCACGACGAGCGCACCGTCTTTCAGGAAATAGAAGCCCGCCCAATTGAGTTTCGGGACGGCGTCAAAGATGAGCGCAGCCGTATTGGCCGCATTGGCAATGAGGTCGGATTCGCCCGCGAGGAGCCCCGAGAGCTCGAGTGCGAGGCGCGCGTAGTCCGCAGCCTTATCGGCGAAATCGTAGCGCGATCCCACATGACTCATCGCAGCGCTCCGTCAGGCCTGCTCGGTTGGAAAGGCAATGACCTCGTCAATATGCGCAGCACCGGTGGCGAGCATCAGCAAGCGGTCAATTCCGAGCGCGACCCCGGCACAGTCGGGCAGTCCCGTCGCCAATGCCGCCAACAGATGCTCATCGATGGGGAAGATCGGCATGCCGCGCCGCCGCCGCTCTTGATTGTCCGCTTCGAAGCGCTCGCGCTGCTCGACGCTCGAGGCGAGTTCATGAGAGCCGTTGGCGAGCTCCACGCCATCACGATAGAGTTCGAAGCGCTCGGCAGCGCGAGCATCGTGCGGGTCCGGGCGCGCCAGGGCGGCCTGCGAGACAGGGTAGCCGTGAATGAAGGTGAGCCCCTGGCGGCCGAGGCCGGGCCCGACGCGAGAGGCCATGAGGAAGTCGAGTAGATCGTCCCGACTGTCGACGGCAGTGCCGCCGTGCGCGAAGCCGTATCTCTCGGCCGCGTGCGCAAGCTCGGCACGGCTTGCATCAAAAGGATCCAATGCAAGCTCGCGCCGAAAGGCGTCGCGATACCTCACCCGCTCAGTTACGCCGCCTGCGAGGCGCGCGGCGAGATCGCGCACCAGCGCCTCAACTTCAGCCATCAGGTCGCCGAGCGAAAAGCCGATGCGATACCACTCGAGGAGCGTGAACTCGCTGTTGTGCAGGCGACTGCGTTCCAAAGCGCGCACGACATGGCAGATCTGAAAGATATCGCCACTGCCGGCGGCGAGCAGGCGCTTCATCGCATACTCGGGGGAGGTGTGCAGAAAGTGTGCGGGCGCGTCGGGAAACTCGACCCGCGCCGAATGGATGTGCACGTCGCTGACCGGGTGATTGACGAGGAAGGGGGTGTCCACCTCGAGCACGCCGCGAGCGGCGAAGAAGGCGCGTATGCGGGCGAAAAGCGCCGCGCGGCGCTCGAGCATGGGGCGGCCCGCGGTCGGACGCCAATTTGCCTGCATCATGGCACATGCCGCCGTGCGAGCGCCTGACCGACCTTGACGCGGCTACCCGCGACAAGTCCGGGGAGCCAATCCGCCGCACCTTTCGGCAGCAGGAGAATCACCGTCGAGCCCATATTGAAGCGTCCGAGCTCCGCGCCCTTAGGCAGCCGCAGGTCGCCGTCGTGCTGGGGTGCGAGCCTGCACTGCCGCCGCCGTGCCGCGGGCGTCACGTCGCCGTGCCAGCGGGTGCTCATGCTGCCCACAAAGAGCGCCCCGACGAGGACCAGTGCGAAGCCTACGGGCACATCATCAAATACGCACACGATGCGCTCATTGCGTGCGAACAGACCCGTAACACCTGCGGCGGTCGTTGCATTGACGCTGAAGAGCCGGCCGGGCACGTACCAGGCTGCCGTCAGCGTCCCGTCGCAGGGCATATGGATGCGATGATAATTGAAGGGCGCGAGATACAGAGTTGCAAACGAGCCGTCGACGAAGCGCGCCGTCTCCTCCTCCGATCCGGCAAGGAGTGCCGCCAGAGAATAGCTGCGGCCCTTGGCCTGCACGAGGCGCGCGTCCGTGATGTGGCCGATGGCGCTCACCGTGCCATCGACGGGGGACACGATGATGCCGGGATCGGTGTCGATGCGCCGCGCATCCGCTCTTAGGGCGCGCGTGAAGAACTCGTTGAAGCTCGCGTAGCGCAGCGGCGAGGGTTCTTCGGCCTCACTCATGTCCGGACGGAAGCTCCTCACGAAGCGACCGATGAGAAAGTTCTTGAGGGGCACGCTGCGGCTCCTCGTGAGGTGCCAAGCGAGCCGCGACAGCGTGAGCTGCGGCAAGAGATATTGCAGCCATACGAAAAGACGCGCTGGCAGAGTCAGCGGCGCGACGGCGGCGGACCGCTGCTCAATCATCAGCCGCGCAAACGCGATGCGACGCGCCGCAGATCCGCTGCGAACGGCGCCACCTCAAAGGGTGGCGTGAACACGGCCACGATCTCAGCATGGCGGTTGAGCAGGAACACGGCCGCGGAATGATCCATCGCATACTCGCCGCCGGGCAGATCGACGCGCGCGACGGCCACGCCGAACTTTTGCGCAAGCCGTGCAATCTCGGCCGCATCGCCGGTTGCGCCGATAAAGTCAGGGTCGAAGGCATGCACGTAGGATGCGAGCACCGCGGACGTATCGCGCCCCGGATCGACGCTCACGAACAGCACGCGCAGATCGGCTAGCGCGCCCGTCTTCTTGACCTGGGCGAGCTTCACGAGCGTCGTCGGGCAAACATCCGGACAATGGGTATACCCAAAGTAGACGAGCGTCGGGTGGCCCTTGAGATCCGCTGCGCCAAATGCACGGCCGGTGTGCGCGGTGAGAGCCAGCGCGCCAATCGGCCGGGGAGCCGGAAACCACGTCCCGCTTGCCAGCTGCGGCGCAGAGCTGTCAACTTGCCGTGCAACCCAAAATCCCATGAGCGCAGCGCAGGCGGCGGCGAGCCCCCAGGGCCACCATGAAAAGCGACGTGTCATGAGTGAATTATCTCACAGCGCGCGCCGCACCACGGTGCGCGCGCTCATCACCGCGAGCGCGCGGCGCCTCGCTCGCGCCCAGGTTTTCTTCGGCCACGGCACTGACAACGCCGCTGATGAGGCGGCGGCGCTGGTGTGGCACGCGCTTGACCTGCCGTATCCCGCCACGGCGCGCCGCTATGCGCGCCGCGTCGGCGTGCGCGCTCGCGAGGCGGTTCAGGCACTCATAACGCGGCGCATCCGCGAGCGCATTCCGGCGGCCTATCTCATCGGCCGCGCGCGCTTCGCGGGCCTTGTCTTCCATGTCGATCAGCGTGTGCTCATTCCGCGTTCGCCGCTGGCGGAGCTCATCGAGCGCGGCTTTGCGCCGTGGATAGAGCCGGCGCGCGTGCGGCGCGTGCTCGATGTCGGGACCGGCTCAGGCTGCATCGCGATTGCCTGCGCGCGCGCCTTTCCGCGCGCGCGCGTCGATGCGCTCGATGTGAGCGCGCAGGCGCTCGAGGTCGCGCATATCAACGTGCGTCGGCATCGCCTGGGCGTGCGCGTGCGGCTCCTCAAATCCGACCATTTCGGCGCGCTCGGCAAGAGAAGCTACGATATCATCGTGAGCAACCCGCCTTATGTCGGCGCACGCGAGCTTGGCGCGCTGCCCGCCGAGTACCGGCACGAACCGCGGGTTGCGCTCGCGTCCGGGCGCGGGGGACTGGAGTCTATTCGGATCATTCTGCGCGATGCGGCGCGCCATCTTAGGCCGCGCGGCATCCTGGTCGTCGAGGCGGGCAATACGGAAGTCGCCGTGCGACGGGCGTTTCCGGGGCTGCCGTTAACGTGGCTGCACTTCGAGCGCGGCGGTGGCGGAGTGTTTTTGTTGACGGCGGAGCAGCTGCATGCCGGGTAACACGATCGGCAAACTCTTTGCCGTCACCACATTTGGCGAAAGCCACGGCCCGGTCATGGGCTGCGTC
>Ga0182024_10016263_pt1 | contig 14129 bp, 10 predicted proteins | sample P32metaG_FD_120480 | JGI IMG/M metagenome (GOLD analysis project Ga0182024, IMG submission 120480) | Permafrost microbial communities from Stordalen Mire, Sweden - P3-2 metaG (Illumina Assembly) | ecosystem: Environmental > Terrestrial > Soil > Wetlands > Permafrost | place: Sweden: Stordalen... | reverse complement strand
CTCGGCGCGCGCCGCGTAGGCCGATCCCTTGGTGTACGCGCGAACGGCATCCTCGACCTTGATGCGTTCCTCGGGTACGTAGCTGGTGCCCGTGGGCTTGGCTCCTCCCTGCGCAGCGCCGTCGACCGGCTGACCGGCGACATTGGCGGTATCGTCCGATTTCCAGACCTGACGCGTCACGGTTTCTTGGATCGACACGAACGGATCGGGCGGCCAGGTGCACGGCCAGTCGCTGGAGAACGCGACTGTGGCGCCGTCCTCCTGCAGACTGTGCCACCGATCCGAGGGGATCGACTCGGCCGGATCGAAATTTGCACCGTCCTCGCCGCAGCAAAAGGTAGGCTGCATGTCGGCGATCACACCGAGCTCCTTGAAGCGTGGCAGGTCCGCCGCATCGACGAGATCAGCATGTTCGATGCGCAGACGCCGGTCGCGCGCTCCGTGAGCCTTCTCCAGCCGCTCGTAGGCGTCCAGCACCATGTGCACCGAGTCGGCGCGCAGCGCATGCGTCATCAGCTGGTAGCCGCGCTCGTCGAGCGCCATGACCAGGGCATCATAGTCCGCCGGCACGTATACCAGCGGGGGCACGAGGCCGGTGCTGCCGTCGGCGAAGAATTTGACCAGATCGGCCGACACCCAATCGTCGTGATAAAGCCGACGCGCCTCCTCCAGATCGGCCAGGAATTGCGGGGTCAGGTGGTGAGGGACGGCCACCGCGCCGAAAGCGGTGCGCGTGCGCACGGTCAACATGCCGCGATCGCGGAGCGTCGCGTAGAGTTTGATCTCGGCCAGATCGCCGGTGGCATTGACGACGCTCGTGATGCCGAAGCTGTTGAGGTAGCGAGAGGCGGCTTGCAGCATGGCGAGCTGATCCTCGACCGGGAGGCGTGCATTGACCGCACGGCCCGCCAGCTGCATGGCTGCTTCGAGCAGAACGCCCGTCGGATGACCGCTGGCGTCGCGCACCACGCCGCGCTCTTCGCCGGCGTCGGCTACCGGACGGTCGGTGAGGCCCGCCATCTTCATGGCCGCCGTGTTGAGCCAGAGCGCGTGCTCGGAGGTGTTGTGGATCACGAGTGGCCGATCGGGCACGGCGCGGTCGAGCAGATCGCTTCGCGGCGTGGTCGGTGGGACCGTGCTGAAATCGGCGCGGCCGAAGAGGATGGGATCCTTCACGTGTTCGGCCGCGTAGGCGCGTAGGCGCTCGATCAAGACATCTTTCTTGTCCGGCGTAATGCTGGATTCGGGTGTCGATAGATTGAGCCCGTGAAGCGCGAAGGCGCCGTACAGCATGTGCAGGTGGGAATCGACGATCCCGGGAATGACGGTTTTGCCGCCCAAATCGACGATCCGAGCATGGCCGACCCGATGCTTGAGAATGTCCGAGTCCGAGCCGAGCGCCTCGATGCGCGTGTCTTTCACCGCGATCGCGGTTACCCAAGGAGCCTGGGCGTTGCCCGTGTAGATGTGTCCGTGGATCAGGAGCGTATCGCTCGCAAGAGCGGCGCCCTGCCAGGCGCAGCCTAAGAGGATCGCGCATCCACCGATGCGGCGCTTGAATCCGGTGGGCATGGACAATTGGCTCCCGAATGCTGAACGACAGCGAAGTATGCGGTAAGCGCACGCTTCGTTGCCAACGAAACCGGGCGGGCGCCGTGATTGTCGGGGGGAGGCGCGCCGCCTATCATGTGGCGCTTGGCGAATACCATGCATCAAACCGTGCGGGCAGCGTGCCTCTGGCTTCCGGAAGCGGAGGAATTCCTCTCGCACGGCTCGCCGAATTTTCGGGTGCGCGGCAAGACATTCGCGACCTACGTGGTGAACCATCATGGAGATCGGCGCGTGGCCTTGTGGCTGCCCGCCGCGCCCGGCGCGCAAGAACATCACGTGGGCGCGGATCCGGACAATTTCTTCGTGCCTCCCTACGTAGGCCCCCGCGGGTGGCTCGGCGTCCGGATCGACCGGGATCTTCCCTGGCGCCGCATCGTCGCGCTGGTTCGAGAGGCCTATGAGCGTGTGGCACCGCCGGCGCTCTGCGCGCAGATCGGCAAGGCGCCCACCCTAAAAGCTCCGAGGAAACTGGCGACCAGCGACGTGGACCCGCTGCAATCGCCGCGCGGCAGGCAAGTCCTCGAGATGATGCGCAAAATTTGCCTGACATTACCCGAGACGCGGGAGGCCGTGCACTTCGGGCACCCGGTGTGGCAGGCAGGCACACGGAGCTTTGCGATGGTGCGGCACGACGGCGATCGCCTCACGCTGTGTTTCTGGGTCGGTGCAGATCGCCAGAATCTATTGACGGCCGACGAGCGCTTTAGGATTCCGCCTTACTTCGGCCACAACGGATGGATTTCGCTGGACGTGTCGAAGCACGGTGATCGGCGGGAGATCGCGGCACTCGCCGGCCAGAGCTACAGGCACTTCGCGCTGAAGCGGATGCTCAAGGAATTGGCCCCCGATTGAGTTCAACGAAGGAGAGCAAGTATGGCCAAGGGATATTTCATTACCTGCTACCGGCGGATCGTGGATCCCGCGAAATTTGCGGCGTATGCCAAGCTGGCGGGGCCGGCGTTGGAGGCTGGCGGCGGCCGCTTCCTCGTTCGCGGCGTGGCGGCCAAAGCCTACGAGTCGGGCCAGCTGGAGCGAACCGTGGTGATCGAATTCGATTCCGTGGATCAGGCGGTTGCAGCCCATGATAGCGCGGCCTACAAGGCAGCCCTGGCGGCGCTCGAGGGCGGTGCGGTGCGGGACTTACGGATCGTATCCGGCGTATGAGCCGTCTCTGCCGGGCCGCATGAGTTAAAATATCGTCTTTCACCTCGAGGCCTCTCCCATGGACGCCGCTGCCGATTTCTCGACTCCGAGCGCCGATGCGCGCGCCATGGTCGAGCGCCTGATCGCCTTCAACACGGTCTCGAGGGATTCGAATCTCGGGCTGATCGAGTGGGTCCGGGATTACCTCTCGAAGCTCGGCGCCACCACGCGGCTCACCTACGATGCCACCGGCAAGAAGGCCAATCTTTTCGCGACCCTTGGCGACTCCGCCCGGCCGGGGTTGATCCTGTCGGGCCATACCGACGTGGTGCCCGTGGATGGCCAGAATTGGGATACCGATCCGTTCAAGGTAATGGAACGCGACGGCAAACTCTACGCGCGCGGCTCTGCCGACATGAAGGGCTTCATCGGGGTGGCGCTTACCCATGCCCCCCGATTCCTCGAAGCGCTGAATGCGCGACGCCTGGATGCGCCGCTCCATTACGCGTTGAGCTATGACGAGGAGGTGGGCTGCATCGGCGTGCGCGGCTTGATCCGCGACCTCGAGGAGACCGGAATCCGGCCGGCCGGCTGCGTGGTGGGGGAGCCCACCTCGATGCAGCCCATCATCGCCCACAAGGGCATGAACCGCTTCCGCTGCACGGTCAGAGGACGCGAGGCGCATTCGAGCTACGTCACCCATGGGGTCAACGCCATCGAGTACGCCTCGCGCCTGGTGGTTTACATCCGGCAGATCGCCGACCGGTTGGCCCAATTCGAGAAGCGCGATTACGGATTCACGGTTCCCTATACGACCATGTCGACCGGGTTGATCCGCGGCGGCATCGCCTCCAACGTCATCCCCAAGGACTGTGAATTCCAGTTCGACATGCGGACTCTCCCGAATGCCTCGGCAGAGGCGCTCTACCAGGAAATTCGCGCCCAGGCCGAAACTCTCTCGCGCGAGATGCGCGCCATCGATTCGGAGTCGGGCATCGAATTGGAGTGGCTGAGCCAGACCATAGGCCTCGCATCTGCGGAGAGTGATGCCATCGTGCAGTGGGCCATGCAGCTCGCGCGTTCCAGCCAGACGGGCAAAGTGTCTTATGGAACCGAGGCCGGGCTGTTTCAAAAAATGGGCGTGCCCACCGTCATTCTGGGGCCGGGGGATATCGCCGAGGCGCATCGGCCGAACGAGTTCGTTGCACTCGATCAACTGGCGAAATGCGAGGCCTTCATGAGCCGCATCCTCACCGCGGGATACGCCACATGACGCGCGCGTCCGACGGCGGCGCTTCCAGCGTGACCATCGTCAAAGGCGCGTGCCCTCACGATTGTCCCGATACCTGCGCGCTGGAGGTGCACGTGAAGGACGGGGTCGCGCTCAAGGTCTCAGGTTCCTCGGCGCACGCACCGACGGCCGGCGTGCTGTGCACCAAGGTTGCACGGTACACCGAGCGAACTTACCATCCGGACCGATTACTGCATCCGCTGCGCCGGACCGGCCGCAAAGGGGAGGGCCGTTTCGAGAGGATCTCGTGGGACGAGGCAATCGCAGCCGTGGCGGCCCGGCTGAGGCTGCTGGCGGCTGAGGATCCCCAGCAGATCCTCCCCTACAGCTACGCGGGCACCATGGGGCTCGTGCAGGGCGAGTCCATGTCCCAGCGCTTCTTTCATCGGCTGGGCGCGAGCCTCTTGGATCGCACGATCTGCGCATCGGCCGGAACCGCGGGCCACAAGATCACCTTGGGCCCGAGTGTGGGAGTCGATGTCGAGGTCGCGGACGATGCGAAGCTCATCGTTTTCTGGGGCTGCAACGCCATTACTTCGAGCGTGCATTTTTGGGCGCGAGCGCAGGAAGCGAAGCGCCGCGGCGCGACGCTGATCGCCATCGATCCCTACCGCTCGCTGACCGCCGAAAAATGCCATGAGCACATCGCGCTGTTGCCCGGGACCGATGGGGCGCTGGCGCTCGGATTGATGCACGTGATCGTCCGCGACGGTCTCGCCGATCGCGATTACGTGGAGCGTCATACCCTAGGTTTCGATGCGCTCTGCGAACGGGTGAGTCCCTGGGATCCGAAGCGCGTGGCCGGCATCTGCGGCGTGTCCGAGCGGGAGATCGAGTCGCTGGCGCGACGCTACGCAACCACCCGGCCTGCGCTCATTCGCGCCAATTACGGGCTGCAACGGGTCAGAGGAGGGGGTATGGCCATGCGCAACATTGCCTGCCTGCCGGCCCTCGTCGGCGCTTTTCGCGACGCCGCGGGCGGCATGTTCCTGTCGACGTCGGGCAATTTCAGCATCGACAATGCAGCGCTCTCGAGACCGGACCTATTGGGCACGCGCACCCCGCGCACCATCAACATGGCGAGCATCGGCCGGGCGCTGTCGGAGGCCTCCCCGCCCATCCGTGCGATGCTCGTCTACAACTCGAACCCCGTAGCCGTGGCGCCCGACTCCACGCGCGTCGCAGCGGGCTTCGCGCGCGAGGATTTGTTCACGGTGGTGTTGGAACAATTCTCCACCGATACGGTCGACTACGCCGACATCGTGCTTCCCGCCACCACGCAGCTCGAACACCTCGATGTCGTGCGGCCGTACGGCCACTACTACATGGTCGCCAACAATCCCGCCATTCAGCCGTTGGGAGAAGCGAAGCCCAATAGCGAGATTTTCAGGCTGCTCGCTGCAGCGATGGAATACCAGGACGCTTGTTTCCGGGATTCCGACGATGCCCTGGCCCAATCGGCTATGGCTGAGGACTGGGATTTCGCCGCCGTCCGCAAGCTGGGCTGGAAGCGCATTGGCGCCGCCGTCGGCACCGCGCGGTTCGCCGATGGCGGATTCGCTACGCCGTCAGGCAAGGTGGAGTTTTATTCGGCTGCGGCTGAGGCAGCCGGACTCGACCCGCTTCCGGACTACATCCCGCCGCTCGAGGACACGCGGAGCGATTTGGCCAAACGCTACCCTTTGGCGATGATCTCGCCGCCGGCCCGGCACTTTCTCAACTCGAGCTTCGTGAACGTCACGAGCCTTCGCGCATTCGAGGGCGAGCCCTGGCTGGACATTCATCCGGACGATGCCGCGGCGCGCGGCGTGGCGGATGAGAGCTACGTACGGGTATTCAACGATCGCGGCAGCCTGACGCTGCGCGCACGAATCACCGACCGGGCGAGGCGCGGGGTGGTGGTGGCGCTATCGGTGTGGTGGAAGAAGCTCGCTCGCGACGGCAAGAACGCCAATGAGCTCACGCGCTCTGATGAGCTCACGGACATGGGCCGGGCGCCGCTGTTCTACGACTGTCTCGTGCAGGTCGAAGCCGAATGCACGGCGCAAAAGCTCGACGCCGGCACGTAGCGTCCGTGCATTGCGCAGAGGCCGTCTTGCGCCCTCACCGCCGCGTAGCCGGAACTCAAGCTCGACAGCTCCGGGAACGCGGCTTCGATCGAGGCCGGACGGGAATCGAAGTGCGCGCAGGTTGAGCATTTCATTGTCCGAGTCCCGCCCAGAAGGCGCCGAACACGCGCGTCGACAGATAGAATCCGAACAGTACGTTGACCGCTGCACCGACGCTGAACGCGACGAACGGACGCACTCCCACGGCAACGAACTCACGCACGCGGGTGGTCAAGCCGATGCTCAGGAATGCGAAGGTGAATGCCCAGGTCCGGAGCGCCTGAAGCGGGCGAGCAGAAATCCAAGCACGAACTTTGGAAAGCGCCTCCAGATTTCGCCGGCGCCGGCCCGGCTTTCGATGCCGGTGCGTTCCCACCGCGTGGCCGCGACCAGGGACAGCACGAATGCCCACACACCGATCCACATATCCCGGCCGATCACCTTCATGAGCGTGAACGCCTTGACTGCTGCGTCCGGATGGCCTGAGATTCCCGCCACGTTGCCGGCATAATCGCCGTAGGTCTGCGCGGCGGCGAGGCCGGCCGCATCGGCAAATTCCGATGTGCCGATCCATGCGCCGGCGACTCCCGTGGACAGGCTCAAGGCTCGCGCCACCAGCGGGCCGTCCTCAGCGGGGTAACTCGATTGCTCGACGATTTCCAATCGGACACTCCGTCGTTGACCCGCAAATTATCCCTGGGGCCGTCGTGGTCCTGCGTAAAAGACCCCTGCGTCACTTTTTTTGATCCTTATCGGGTGGGGTAGTCAACCCCTCGTTACCCAATCCCTTATTACGGACGTACACGAGCTCCCCGACGACGGCAGTCGAGAGGATGGCGATGTTCGAACAAATGAACACCCAGTTGTGGAGTAATAGGCTGTAGATCGTATAACCGATTGATGCGGTGACTTGCCCCGCAAACAACCAGCGCGATACGCCCGCGTCAGTCCGTGTCCGCCATTGCGTGTAAACCTGACGCATCAAAGTGATGAGCAAAATCACGGAGCTCGCCCATCCGATCCACTCGGCGTTTCTCAGCATGATTCTCCCTTGCCCGCACGCTCATCGGCGGTCGGCCGCCGCAGCTCCGGCTGTCGAAGTTTGCCATAAGTGAAGCACCGCGTAAGCCCTCCAGGGCCGCCATGCCTCAGCGCGCTTTTCGAGATCTGCTGGTGAGCGAATTCTCGTCTTTTCAGCAACCACGCGGCTGATCACGATGTCGTCCATTGGAAAAGCATCTGGTTCTCCGAAAGCGCGAAGTGCAACATATTGCGCCGACCCGCGTCCGATGCGAGGTACCGTTTCAAGCGCGTCTATAAGGGCCTTCTGCGCCAGGCCCTTGTGGGCGTGACTTCCGCATAGAGCGCGTGCAAGTGTCTGCACCGCCCCAATACTGCCCATCGACAGACCGATTTTGGTCAGATCCGCGCGCGCCAAGGCGGATGGGGAGGGGAAGAGGTGCGTTAACCCACTGCTGGCGCCTACGATCCCGTCTCCGAACCGTTGAACGAGTTGATTCGTGGCGTCCGAAGCGTTGCTCTCGCGCTCGATGAGGGCTCGCACGGCGCATTCGAACTCTTCCCAGGATCCGGGCACTCTTAATCCTGGCCGCTGCTGCAGCAGTGGGAGCAGCAATGAATCGGCCGACAGCACGTCGCCTATAGCGATTGGATCCGCGGCTACATCAAACATGCGGCGAACGGTCGTTGAAATCTCGAGAAGGTCGCTGGGCGCTGCTCCGTAAACACTCAGTGACAGGGCCTGAGGACGCTGACTAGGCGCTACTTTTATCACAGCGTAACGATCTTTAAGCCGAACTGTTCGTGCGTAACCTTGGGCATCGACTCGTTCCACGCCCGGAATGGCGCGATCTGCCAAAAAGGCCAGCATATTCTGCCAGTCGTACGGGGGTCGGTAGGATAGGGTAAGAGTAACCTGATCGTCCTGGCCGCGAACATTGTTGGCGCCGCGATTTCGCCGAGAGTCCCGCGGTGCGCATTTGTATGTGCGGCGGTACGCATCATTGAACCGGCGCAGGCTACCGAAGCCGGAGGCCATCGCGACTCGAGTGATGGATAGAGAGGTCTCATCGATCAGTTGCTTGGCGAAGTGTAATCGGCGCGTTTGGGCAACCACTATCGGCGAGACGCCCACATGTTGTGCGAACAGCCGGCCAAGATGGCGGGCACCCACACCCAGCCGCGTTGCCAAAGTCTCAACCGGACAGGCATCTAGCCCACCATCTTGGATAAGGCGCAAAGCACGCCGCACGACGGCAGAGGGCCCGAGCCAAGCAGGACTGCCGGGCGCGACCTCTGGTCGACATCGGCGGCATGGGCGATAGCCGGCGGCCGCTGCGGTCGCCGCCGTTGCGTAATATCGAACGTTACACTCCTTGCTCGTGGGTGACGGGCAGATCGGGCGGCAATAGATTCTCGTCGATCTGACGGCGATGAAGAACTTCCCGTCGAAACGGGCGTCGCGGCTGATTCGAGCATGGTGCAGAGCCGCCTGGGTTAAGCCGTGTACATACTGCATAGCGCTTTTTTTTTGCCGCCTGACCAACGCACAGCCTAAGACAACTGGGAGAAGTCTGACTAGCCATTTTCGGCTGCGATAGCATCAATGTCGAATCAGTATCGGCGCGACCCATCACGTAGGCGTCCGAAAACTGCCAGTTCTTGGCTTTCCCTGCGGCTAGAGTGCTCTCGCCTGTCGTTTTTTAAGAAAAGGACCATAAAGGGTCGGGAAGGTCAGCATGAAATTCTACCTACGGACAGCCTGCATTCTTATCATCGGGACGCTACCGGCAGTGAGGGCGGTGCAAGCACAGGATCCTCCCCCGGCGCCGCGCTACATTGTGTACGACACGACCACATTGGGCGGGACGTTCGCGTTCGGATCTGGGGTTAATAATCTGGGCTGGGTCACTGGCGCATCGACCAATGCAACCGGCGCTCTGCACGCAACGCTCGCAGCTCCTGGCACCTTGATCGATCTCGGTACTCTGGGGGGAACAAACAGCGCCGTCGAATGGCCTGTGAAGAATAACCATGGTCTTGTCGTGGGCATCTCCGAGACGGCCACGCCGGAGCCCAATGGCGAAGCATTTTCTTGCAGCGGCTTCATTCCCACGAACGGGCACACCTGTTTACCGTTCTTGTGGCAAAACGGTGATTTGAGTCCGCTGCCCCTGTTGGGAGGCAACAATGGTTTCGCGACGGAAATCAACAATTCGGGTATTGCGGTCGGTTGGGCGGAAACCTCCGTGGCGGATCCCTCATGTGTGCACCCCGAGCAAGTATTGCAGTTCTTGGCGGTACAGTGGGGACCTGGCAGGGACGAGAAGCGCGTGCTACCGCCTTTGGGTGATGATTCGGTATCCGCTGCCACCGCGGTCAACGATGCGGGTGAGGTGGTGGGTATTTCGGGCTCCTGCGACGTTGCGATCGGGGCACTCAGCGCCAAACATGCGCTGTTGTGGCGGCATGGCCAACCCGTCAAGCTGCCAACCCTTGGAGGCAAGGGATGGAATACGCCGATGGCGATCAACAACCGCGGCGTAATCGCAGGCTTCTCCGATACCCCCGGCGACTTGGTCGGCAAGGTTCTGACAGCCAATTTTCAGGCAACACTTTGGACGGCGGACGGCATCGTCAATTTGCACACCTTGCCCGGCGATGCGACGGCGGAAGCTACGGGTATTAATGATCGCAACCAAGTCATCGGTACGTCCTTTCCTCCGCCCACGAGTACGAACCCGTCACGCGCATTCTTCTGGCAGGACGGTAAAATGTATGACTTGAACTCACTGGTGCAGCCCAGTGCCCCTCTGTACCTGATAAGTACTGGAGATATCAACGAGCGCGGGGTAATTACGGGACAGGGCTGCGTCCTTCCAGACTGCACCGTACTGCACACCTTTGTCGCAATCGTGGCACCGCCCGAGACGACCGACGCCGAGGCTCGCGCAGAATCGGCTGACTCCGCATCGCGCCCTACGCTGAGCGCCGAACTTCGCGAACAATTGCGCGCACATGCGCGCTTCTGGCGGGCGACACCTGAGACAGTGCCGGCGCAATAATCGCGATCACTTTTCTCGCTAAAATTGCTGATGGCTGGGTACACTAACTACCACGACCGGCCAGACCATAGTGGCGACTCCGGTGAGGCGACGATGACGAATCCGCCGGTGAGGGCTTGCGGGATCGGGGCGAGGAGGGGAAGACTCCTCCTCGCCTATTTTCTATTCTTGCTCGCGCCTACCACCCGCTCTTGGTGCGCGGATCCTTCGACAAATGCACATGTCCAGCACCCGATGGCTTGTGCGGACAGCACCTACCGGCAGTTTGATTTCTGGATAGGGGATTGGGACGTGGTCGACGCCGATAGCCCGACTGTCATCGTCGCGCACGCCCGTGTCGAATTGATACTGAACGGGTGCGTGCTGCACGAAATATATAAGGGGTTGGATGATCACGAAGGCGAGAGCTTCAGCATCTACGACGTTTCGCGCAATACCTGGCATCAAAGCTGGGTCACCAACCATGGCAACCTGTTGACGATCGAGGGGCACTTGCGGGGCGCAGCCATGATCCTGGAGGGGACCGACCACTTGCCGGACGGCAAGCCGCGGCAAGTTCGCGGAGAGTGGCGCTCCGAGAATCATGGCGTTCGAGAAGTAGCCGCGCGATCCACCGACGGCGGCGTGACCTGGGTGCCGTGGTTCGGTCTGCTATTCAAGCCGCACACGCCGGATTGACGTTCAAAATCCCCTCGCCCGTGATGCTTGGCTTGCATGCCGTATCCGGCTGTCGTCTAATCCGACGTCGCACTCAGGGAGCTCGTTTTGAAACACTATCTCGCCGCCGCGGCCGCCATGTTCTCCTTTTGCGCGATGGCTGCGCCGCCCCCAGATACGGCGGCCGGTGAGCTACGTTTCCGCGAGCTTTACAAGGAGCTCGTCGAGACCAATACCAGCTTGTCGGCCGGTAGCTGTACTCTGGCCGCCCAGCGTATGTCCGCGCGGCTCAAGACGGCGGGCTTTCCCGAAACCGACCTGCAGCCGTTCGTGGCGCCCGATCACCCCAAGGAAGGCGGGCTCGTTGCGGTGTACCCAGGGACGGATCCGAAGCTGAAGGCGATCCTGCTGCTCGCGCACATCGACGTCGTGGAGGCCAAGCGCGAGGACTGGACGCGGGATCCGTTCACGTTGGTCGAGGAGAACGGCTCCTTCTACGCGCGTGGCGCGATGGACGACAAGGCCGAGGCATCGATTTGGGTCGATCTGCTGATCCGCTACAAGAGCGAGAGGTACCGGCCGAGGCATACCCTCAAGGTCGCACTCACTTGCGGCGAGGAGACGGCCGGCGCGTTCAACGGCGCCCAATGGCTTACCCAGAACAAACGCGAACTGATCGACGCAGCGTTTGCGCTCAACGAGGGCGGATGGGGAGAGCTCGACTCGGGCGGCCACCGGGTCTCCCTCGACGTCGAAGCGGGTGAGAAATTTCCGCAGAACTACCGACTCGAGGTGACGAACCCGGGTGGGCACAGTTCGCGGCCGGTAAAGGACAACGCGATTTACCGTCTCGCGGCGGGGCTCACCCGGGTCAGCGCCTACGATTTCCCGGTCCAGTTCAATGACGCGAATCGCGCGTATTTTGCCGGCATGGCGAAGATACAGGCGGCCAACGGGGACACTGCGGTGGCGGACGCCATGAATGCGTTCCTTCGCGAACCCCAAGATGCCCCGTCGATCGCACTCGTTGCCGCCAAAGACCCGAGTTGGAACGCGACGCTGCGTACGACCTGTGTTGCGACGATGCTCGACGCCGGCCACGCCACGAACGCGTTGCCACAGCGTGCCCGGGCCATCGTCAACTGCCGCATCTTCCCGGGCGTTTCCGCAGAGGCCGTGCGCGCGAAGCTCGAGCAACTGGTTGCCGACCCGGAAGTCAAGGTAACGACGCTCGAGACGCGTGGCCCGATTTCGCCACCGCCGCCGCTGACACCCGCTGTATTGGGGCCGATCGAGAAATTGACCGCTCAGTTCTGGCCGGGCGTGCCGGTGCTGCCCATATTGCAGGCGGGCGCCACGGATGGTGAGTTCACGAATGCGGTGGGGATCCCGACTTACGGCGTCGAGCCGATATTTCTCGGACCCGACCTCGGCCACATCCACGGCCTCAACGAGTACGTCGGAGTAACCTCCTTGCTGGAGGGCCGCGAATTTTTATACCGCTTGGTCAAAATCTACGCGGAGCAGAGGTAGCGGGTGAGGTTGGGCGCGGAGCTCAAGTTCATCCACGGACTGCGAGACACGGCTCTATACTGCAGGAATGAATACTGAAACCTTTCCGATCGATCTCGGCAAACTCGAGCCGCTCAAACTCGACCCGGCCGTCGCTCAGCTGACGGACGCCCAAAAGACCACGCTGCGACACAACATCCAATTGTGCCGCGATGCCATCGTTTTCTTCACGGCATTTGCCGGTGCCCGGGGGTTGTCCGGCCACACCGGCGGGGCGTACGACACCGTGCCGGAGGTGATGATCATCCGCGCGTTCATCGCGAACGGTACACCCATCGTGCCGATCTTCTACGACGAGGCCGGCCACCGGGTCGCCACCCAGTACCTGTTGAGCGTGCTCAACGGCGCCATGCCCGCGGAGAAGCTGCTGCATTATCGGGAGTACGACAGCGGGCTGCCCGGCCACCCCGAGAAGCTGTTGACCCCCGGCTTGGAATTCAGTTCGGGCCGTCTCGGCCACATGTGGGCGTTCGTCAATGGGGTTGCCATGGCGAACCCTGGAAAGGCGGTGATATTGCTGGGGTCGGACGGGAGTCAGATGGAAGGCGACAACGCCGAAGCGGCCCGCCTCAGCGTCGGCAAGCAGTTGAACGTCAAAGTCCTCGTCGACGACAACAATGTGACCATTGCCGGCCATCCTCAGGAATACATGCCAGGGTACGACCTCAGCCGCACCTTGTCGGGGTACGGCCTGACCATCGAGACCACGATGGGTGAAGACCTGGATGCCTTGTACATCGACTTGTGCCGTGTGTTCCGCGACTCGATGCCGCATGCCCTGGTGATCAAGCGGCCCATGGCGCCCGGAATCAAGGGAGCGGAGGGGAGTCCCAGCGCTCATGAGGTGCTCAAGGCCGCGACGGCGATCGAATATCTCGAGGGCCGCGGAGGGTATGAGCGAGCCGTCGCGATGCTCAAGGCCGCAAAACCGGACAAGAGCCCCCTGACCTTCAAAGGGTCGTCCGGATCGGGCAAGAACCGCGATGACTTCGGGAAGATCATCAACGGCATCCTCGACGGCATGACCGAGGCGCAACGGCTCGAGAGCGTGCGCGTTTTCGACAACGACCTCGAGGGTTCCTGCGGGCTGCATCACATCCGCAAAGCGCACCCTGAAATATTCGTGCGCGGCGGCATCATGGAACGCGGCAATTTCTCGGCGGCGGCGGGATTCGGGTCCACGGCGGGGAAGCAGGGCATCTACGGCACGTTCAGCGCGTTCCTCGAAATGTGCGTCAGCGAAATCACCATGTCCCGCTTGAATTTTTCGAACGTGTTGGCGCACTTCAGTCATAGCGGCGTCGATGACATGGCCGATAACACCTGTCACTTCGGAATCAACAGCATGTTTGCCGACGGCGGGGTGAAGCCCGGTCATGCTGAAGACACGACACGCCTATACTTTCCGGTGGATCAGCACCAATTTGCTGCGTGCATCAAGCGAATTTATGGAGATCCGGGTTTGCGATTCGTCTTCACGACGCGCGCTCCGGTGCCCGATATCCTCGATGGCGAGGGCAAGCCGCTCTACGAAGGCAAGCCCTTCGATCCCGGCAAGGATTACGTGGTGCGACAGGCGAAAGCCGGGGGCGGCTACATCGTATCGATGGGCGAAGCGGTCTATCGCGCGCTCGATGCCGTCATCACGTTGCAGGAGAACGG